>TARA_R110002096_G_scaffold435504_1_pt1 | contig 116540 bp, 98 predicted proteins | sample TARA_R110002096 | Tara Oceans TARA_R110002096 (sample SAMEA4397295) | marine metagenome | biome: Polar Biome; feature: [DCM] deep chlorophyll maximum layer (ENVO:01000326); material: water (ENVO:00002006), including particulate matter (ENVO:01000060) such as... | depth 35 m
TGTCGGGCTCAGGCGAGAGCGAAGGCAGCCCCTCCCCTGTGGAACAGCGCCGCCATCATGAAGCAATAGCCTTGGGCCATTACCGAATTAAAAACTAGATATACTCCAACAAATAACCACACAGCCTTTACAAAAAAAGCCGCTATTTTAAAAAATAACGGCTTTTTTATTTCTGCTAAAAACGATCCACCTACAATAAATAATGAGCGATTAAAGTTAAGATCGGCAGCGCTATAACGGTACGCACAGCAAAGATAGCAATCAGCTGCGGTACACTTAGAGGGATTTTTGAACGCATAATTAAAATCCCAGACTCGGCAAAGAAGATCAACTGCGTAACCGACAAACCCGCCAACACAAAGCTGGTAATAGGGTTATCTATGCCACCAGCAATGATAGCGGGTACAAATTGATCCAATAAACCAACCACCACACCGGGAGCCGCCGCGTGCGCCTCAGGGATTTGCAGCAACTCTAACAGCGGAACTATGGGCGCGGTGATAAAGTGGAAAATGGTGGTGTATTCATAGGTCGCTAATGCCAAGAACTCAATGGCCATAGCAGCTGGCATCATAGTGAAAAACAAATCCAGCAAGTTATGAAAGCCACTTTTAATCATCCTGGAAATAGACGGCGCTGTAGAGGCCCTAGTTAAAGCCTGCTCCAAGGCCCAGCTGCCTAAAGAACGGCCTTCACCGGCCGCCTCTTTGATTTGTTTACCCACCGGCGGGTAATAATCATCGGGAATAAACGATAAAGGGGGCAGCTTAGGCGTTACGATGGCGCAAATCACACCAATTAATACCATAGCGCCGTACAGCAGGAAAAAGTGCTCAGAAATACCCGCCACTTGTGCGGTTAATACTACAAAGGGCACCGACACCACCGAGAAATTAGTGGCGATTACTGAAGCTTCACGCATAGAGTAAAAGCCGGTTTCGTATTGCCGTATGGTAACCAACACCGCAATACTGGATGAGCCCACCCAGGAAGCCAGTGCATCGATAGTCGAGCGGCCAGGCAGGCCAAACACTTTTTGAAACACCTTGCGTAACATAGTGCCGGTAAACTCTAAAAAGCCGTAATCTGTTAACAAGGGCAGCAATAGGCAACCTATGCCTATTAAACAAAAGATAATCCCGGCTACATCAACAAATGCGGTAATGCCGGTGGATTTACCTATTACCCACTCGGGGCCGTATTGCAGCAAGGTCATGGTGCTGAAGATAGCACCCAATACCCGCAAGATTAACCAGATAGGCGTGGTTTGAAACATCTCCGCCATAGCGGGTGTGCGTTTGCTCCACGATTCAGAAGCCACGCTGTAAAACAAAGACAGTAGCGCTGAACTAACAAAAATAAAGGTGGTTATGTGTGCCATCGACGTGCCCACAGAAGCTTTCAACAGCTCTGCCAGCATACCCAGTATCACGGTCATTTTGCCGTTAAACTCAACCGGCACCAAGAAAAAACCGACACCTAATAACGAGGGAATAAGAAATTTTAAAAAGTTAGCGCGCGTCCAGTGCTCACTATTTCTTACTGAATCTACCACTTGTTCACTCATACTTACTCACTTACTTTTTTATACTTATCAAGCCGGATACTAGCCTAATTACACCTATCATATTCAATAATAAACAATAAGGGCCTTGCGGCCCTTATTGTTTAAAAACCTTTCTATATTTAGAAGGTATATTTCACGCCAACACCTACCGTACGTGGGCGCACCACATAACTGGCATCACCAGCCTGGTTACGATTACTGGCATCAGCCACACCGGCATACTGTTGGTAAAAGGCATTACCCAGCTCTAAAGTAGAGTCATCTGAATCAAAGGCATTATCTATAGAGAGTGAGAACTGCCATTGATCGACGTAAACCATTAACGAGGTATCGATAATCACTTGTGCATCGACTTCATCATAGTAAATACTGCTTTTGTTAAAGTCGGTGCCGAAGCTTTCTTTATAAAAACCACCCAAGCGGTAAGACAGCTCTACGCCATTATCCATCATATAGGAATAATCTAACGCCGCAGTAAAGGTGCTTTTGGGCACGCCCGGTAAGTCAGAACCTTTCTCTATAATTAAGGTAGGGTCACCGGCTAGATTAGGTAAGCCTGAAAAGTCCTCAGAGGTTTCTGCATTCACATAAGCATAGCCTAAAGAGAGTGATAGATTTTCAGTAAAGTGTGATTTCACCTCTAGCTCTAAGCCGGTAGTTTTAGATTCACCCAAATTATAAACAATAGGGAAGCCGCCCTGCGCACGTTGCAGTACCTGGTTATCGTCCCAGTCTATAGTAAAGATAGCTCCCGACATTTCTAAATGATTATCAAAGAAACGACCCTTAAAGCCCACTTCCATGTTGGTAGCCTTATCGGCATCAAAGGTCATTAAGCTAGCGTGGTTGGCAAAGATACCACCCTCTACCGTCGTGGTGGCTGGGTCATCTATGGGTAGGCCATTAGAACCGCCGTGGCGGAAACCTTCAGCCCAAGTCATAAACACCATCATGGTTTCTGATAAATCATAAGAGGTATTAAATTTAAAGATTTCATCTTCAAAGTCTTGCTCAGCTTCGCCGCCGCTCAAACCGGTGGGGCCATCACCACAACCAACACCACAGGGAGGTAGGGTAATCGTTTGGCTACTTTTAAAGGTTTGATCAAAGAAGCGCGCACCTAATGTCACTTGCCAAGCTTCGGTAACGTGGTAAGTCAACTCACCAAAAACGGCCTTATCTTTGAAGTTGTCTTTTTGAATATTGGTATAACCTAAATCCGGCGCTTGCGGGTTGGGTTGGTTATAAAAAATATCGATGCCGTGTATATAATCAGCAGCATCTGCCGAGCCATTCCAAGAAGAGTAATAAGCACCCACTACCCAGTCAAAATCACTTTCGGTGTTAGATACTAAACGTACTTCTTGCACAAACGCATCGGTTTCAAATTCTTTAACACCGGTAACAAAATTTCTAGGTACGCCATCGTAGTACGCCCAAAAACCTTGCGCTGCATAGTTGTAGCTTTGGTCGTAGGTGCTTTCGGCTTCATTGCGATAGTAAGAGCTAGAAGACGATACCGTGGCAAAACCCACGTCAGCCTGTATATCTAAAGAACTAATGCGCACATCGCGGCTAAAAGGCTCTAGGCGTTTAACACCCGAAATATAATCGCCTTCGCTAGCGGAATACGCTTGGCGGCCATCGACATTATCGGATTGAATTTGGTGATTAAACTCTAAACCAACAGTATCGCTAATATCCCAGACAAAACCTACGCGGGCATATTCAACGGTGTTGCCGTTAATATCTTTTTTACTGCCTAGCACACCAGTAGGCTGGCCGTTAGCGTCTAGCCCCTCTAATCTGTTGGCGTCGATAAAACCGCTGTTATCTACATAGGCACCCACGGCGCGTATCGCCATATTGTCAGAGATAGGCAGGTTAACCATAAACTCGGTATCGGTGTTCATATCACCGGCGCCGGTAGTTTGCGCCACTTTAGCCGAGACATGCGCCTCAAAAGCTTCGGTATTGGGCTTGTTTTGTATGTAACGCACGGTGCCGCCCAAAGAGCCAGAACCGTATAACGTGCCCTGCGGGCCGCGCAACACTTCTACGCGATTAATATCGCGCATGTTTAAGTTAACAAATAAAGGCGTCTCACCAATGTAGGTAGAAACGGCAGGGTCAGAGGAGCGATAAAAATCTTCAAAGCCACCTGCTTGTGCGTTCATACCACGCATAATCAAGCCGCCACTGATGCCGTTGTTACGTGGGCCAGTGTCGCTAAAAGAAAGCCCGGGTATATTACGGGTTAGTTTAGAAAAATCGGTAATACCGGCTTTCTCTAGAGCTTCACCACCTACGGCGCTGATGTTAGAGGGTATATCCATCACCGTCGTGTTACGGCGGCTAGCGGAAACTACCATTTCTTCTAATTCTAAAACTGTGCCTTGCGCTTGTACCGCGACTGGGGCAGACATCGATACCATCGGTATTAATATGCTCAGTGCTTTTTTCTTGAATGCTTGTTTGTTAAGCATGGGCTGAAATCTCCTCATTATTATTCACAAAGATTGACTTGCTACTAACACTAAGACGAACAGTGTTTTAGATTTGTGAATAAAAAAATGAAAAAAGTCTAAATATTAATTCTAAGGGTAATGACAAGGCCTACACTAGTGCCGCAGAAAATATAAGCAGTCGCTATTATTTAGCATAGGAAAACGAAGCATTTCAAACACCTACCAATGGTAAGCCAAGGCCAAGCCATAGGTGCTGGGCGGTGCAATCACCCGCATTAACAGGCCAGAACTTTTAGAAGAAAAAGCCTCAGTGTAATACTGTTTATCGGCCAAATTACGGCCCCACAGCGATAGCTGCCAGCGCTCATCGGGCCCCGCCAGCACGATACTACCGTTATACAACCAATAAGCCTGCTGGCTTTTCACCTCTAGGTTATCCAAGGCTAAATAGACTTTGCTCTGATAGGCGGCATCAGTAGCAAAGCTTAACGACCAGCCGTTATCCAGCGGGTATCGATAATCTACCGCGAGATTCATTGCCCACTGCGGGGAATTAACCGGCACATTACCGCTTAAGTCCTGCTGTACTTCATCGCGGATACCCGCCAATTGCACATCGCCACGCTGAGTATCGTAGTACACCGCATCTATATAACTGGCCCCCAGCACGATATTGCTGCGGCTGCTGGGCTGCCAGCGCAACTCCCCCTCTAAGCCGCTGGCACGTATATCACCGGCATTGGAAATCAAGAAGGTTCCCGCAGCGGTAGAGGATACCTGCTGTAGGTTGCGGTAGTCGTAGTAGTACAGCGCCGTGCTGGCCACCATATGCCAGGCGGGCAGTTGCCATTTAAGGCCCAGCTCATAGGCGGTTAAAGTCTCTTCATCATAGGGTTCGCCATCTTCTGGCAGTATTAACCAATAGCCGGTGAAGCCGCCGCTCTTATAGGCTTGGCTGACATTGGCATACCACAGCCAGTGGTCGCTGGCCTGAAAATCCAGGCCCAATTTGCCCGACCAAGCGCCGTAGCTAATACTGTCATTAGTGGCCGTCACCACCCCGGGCGCAACCGGCACGGTGAGCACCTCTACGGTGCCATTATTAAAGGGGTCCAGATTTTGGGTAGTGCCGTTAAAGTCTATGCGATCATGGCTGTAACGCAGCCCCGCCAACGCTCGCCAGCGCGAACTTAAACTCCATTCAACGTGGCTAAATAGCGCTTGGTTAATAGTCTTTTGGCGGTAATCAACCAGTATGTCAGTACCCCAGCGGTCACGGCCTGAGGTAAGCACCGAGGCGGCAATATCCTCATCGCTATATATACCCCCCACTATCCACTCAAAGGCGCTATCGCCCTGCGAGACTAAGCGTAGCTCCTGTGAATAAATGCCTATATCGTCCTTAAGAATATTGTCCCCCAGCAGCAAGGGCGAGGCATCAAACTCTTCCTCTAAAATTTTATCGAAGCTTTGGTAACCGCTAATGGCCTGTAACTCAGCGAAGGGCAGTTGCCAAGTCACCTGCAACACCCCGCCTTGGGTATCGGTCTCGACTATAGGATCTAGGCTGAATTTACCCTTATAAGGGTCGCCATCAGTATCTTTATAACCCTTAATATTCACGCAGGACTGCTGCAGCCCCACCAAATCATCCTGCAACCAAGCCTGGCAAGGCTGTTCAAATATCTCTCCCAGTAGCGGGGATTGCGTCGGTTGATTAGGGTCTCTAGTGCCTAATACATCGTAATGCCACTGCTCTGAGCGGTCTTTTAAAGCATAAACTTTGGCATAGACGCTGAGCTTGTCATCGGGTGCCCACAGCAGCGAGCCGCGCCAGGAGTTAATATCCACCTCACCGTGATTACGACCCGTGAGTGTGTTTTCATAAAAGCCCTGCTGCTGCCTACGGCTGTTAAAGGCAAAGCGCCCCGCCAGCTCGTCACTTAAACCACCGCCTATGGCACCCTGCACGGCGGTGTATTGATAATTACCTTTATCGATACGCAGATAGGCATCAAAGCTTTGCTTGGGCTTACGAGTAACCACGCTGATAGCGCCGCCCAAGGTATTGCGGCCAAACAGTGTGCCCTGCGGGCCGCGCAGCACCTCTACCCGCTCTATATCGTATAAATCAAAACTCAACAGGCTGCTGCTATTTAAATACAGATCATCCACATAAAAGCCTATGGTACCGCTCATATTGGAGGTAAAGCTGTTATAGCCTATGCCCCGTATAGTAAAAACGGGGTTGCTGGTGGCGTAAGGGCTTTTCACCGTCATGGAGGGCACCTGTGCCGCCAGCCGTTCGGGATTGGCCATACCTAAAGCAGTAATCGCGCTGCCATCAAACACACTTAAGGCCACACTCACCTGCTCTGGCCGCTGCCGGCGCTTGCGGGCGGTGACCAGTATCTCTTCTATTAACACGGCCTCTTGCTGCTCGCTAGGCTGCGCTAGGGGATAAATAATCACAGTATGCTCACCGCTAAGCTCATACTGCAGGCCACTGCCCTGTAGCAGCTGGGCTAATAAGACTAACGGCGGGTAATCCCCTGTTATCGCTGTGATGCGGTGCTCGGGCATAGCGGTTTGCGGAAAGATTAGCTGCACCCCGGCCTGCTTAGAAAAAGCCAATAGTGCAGTGGCCAGTGGTTGGGCGGGTAAATTAAAGGGTTTACTAATAGCTGGAGGCTCAGGGTCGGCACTAAGCGCAGGGCTGGAATAGCAGACACAGGCCATCCATAGCAACGCACAGGCGTAGCTAGCCAAGGTTTTGCCCGTCACCGCGTCATCCATGTGCGCAGTACTCGAATAACACTATCGAGTGTGTGCCATCTATCCCTATGCTGTGCTTGGCTATATCTGTGTGGCAGCGCAGTGTTGATGTCGCTACCCTAAACATACTAAAAGGAAAGCTAAGCATTTTATTATTATGGCCCCCCGCGGGGCTTATTCTCAAGAGTTGTTGCCAGCACTGACTATAATTCGCTATAACTCGCTATAACTAACCAGCGCTAAAGAGCTTATAAGGTCTTATCAAATAATAACACCGTCTTTTCATCGATGATGGACACCCGTATAGGATAGGCTTTTTCTAGGCCCACCAGCCACTCAGCTATGCGCGTTTTATCTACCGTACCCGTAAAGTCTATAGCGGTAATAGAGGCATTAGCCAAAATAATGCGCTGCTTGCTGTAGCGGTTAAGCTCGTTAACCACATCGCCCATAGGTTGCTTCACAAACACTAATAGACCCTCGCGCCAAGAGATAGCTGAGGCAGCGTCCACTTTTTGAACCGCCCCCAACACACCCTCGCCATCCACTACCAGCTGATCACCCGCCAGTAACTCGGCAAAATGCTGACCTATGGGCTGGGTACGGGCGCTACTATCGACCAAGGCCTGGCGCTCGCTGGCAACACGCACATGCCCTTCTAATACGGTAATAGTACTGCTGCTATCGTCTCTATCGATATTAAACGCCGTGCCTACCACCTGCACATAACCGCTGCCGGTTTGCACAGTAAAGGGGCGCGCTTTATCGCTGGCGACCTGAAAGTAAGCTTCGCCACTGACCAGATTCACCTCGCGGTTTTCGGGAGTGTAGCTCACCGTTAAAATAGACTCGGCACCCAGATCTATCACGCTGCCATCTTGCAAAGCCACTTGTTTGTGTTGGCCATGGCCGGTTTGGAAGCTCTTTACGCTGGGGACTATGCCGCTGCCTTGCCCTAAATTCATCAATACCACAAAGCCAATTAACAACACGCTGGCCGCTGCAGACATGGCATATTGCACTGGCGAACCCCGCAGGGCTCGGCGGCATTGCGTCCGCAAGCGCACGATAACGCCGGCGCCATCATCACTATTGGCCGCTGCAGGCTGGTGCCAGTGGCTGATGGGTTCATCGCCTTGGTAAGTATCGGCGGCCAGCGCAGCCTCGGTAGGCATGACCATATCAGCCAAGCTATCGAGGTCCCCCCATAGCAGCTCAACCGCTAGAAAAGCCTGCTCGTGGGCAGCATCTTTACTCATCCAACGGCTCCAGGCGCTATGTTCAAGCGAGTTTAAACCGCCCTCACGTATCCGCAAGAACCACTCGTTAGCTTCTGTTTCGACCCGTGTCGCAGTTCCCTTAGACACACTCTGATCTGTCTTCATAACCTCACTACACTCTCAATAAATAGGTCTATAGGCTGGCTCATCATTGTGCCATCCGCTCTTTCAGATGCGCTAAGGCTCGCAGCACATATTTACGGATCATATTTTCGCTCAGCCCCATGGACTCAGCGATTTCCCCGTATTCGCGCTCCTGAAATTTATACATTAAAAAAGCCTTTTGGCATTTGGGCGGCAATTCTGCCACAAAGCCACGCAATTGGCTGATGGATTGCCTAGCGCTTAACTGCCGCTCGGGGTTTTGTACTTCGCTACGACTCTCTTCTTCAGACTCTTGGCTATCAAAAATAGCCTCGGTGCGCTGGCGTCTACGCAGCCTATCGATGGCGATATTATCGGCGGTCTTGTACAAAAAGGCGCGCAGGTAGCTCACGGTATCGGGCTTATCGAGGCTTAACAGGCGTATATAGGCCTCTTGCGCCACTTCCGCCGCCTCCTGCTGGCTACTGAGGCGCACAGACAAATAGCGCAGCAAGGCATCGTTATGCTCACTGTATAGGGTGGATACCTCCAGCTGCTTGGCAGCTTTGCTATCACCTGCTTGAGTCTCACGCCGGTTTTTATCCCAAGGCGTGGGCTGATTTCGCTTCACATTTACTCCAAAGTTTTGCGACACGCTTTTGCTGCGGCTTTTTGCTCTTACTTACTAAGACGTCCGACCCCCCCATTTTGGTAATGCTGCCTGCGCTTTTTCTTTCCCGGACAAACAAAAAGTTGATGCATTTATGGAATGACTCCATAGAAATAAGTCGTTTTCGCCAACCACCCAAAATTTCTAATATGGTGGCAAATCCACTAATCCACTAAGGTTTCAACATGGCTACCTGCGGCGAACAACTAATAAAACTCATAGAAGCCTACGGCGTAGACACCGCCTTTGGCATACCCGGCACTCACACCATAGAGCTATACCGTGGCCTGCCACAAACCTCTATACGTCATGTTAGCCCACGCCACGAACAAGGGGCGGGATTTATGGCCGATGGCTATGCCCGCGTGACCGGCAAGCCCGCCGTGTGCATTACCGTATCCGGCCCCGGCGGCTACAACATAGGCACAGCCATGGGTCAAGCCAAGCAAGACTCCATACCCATGCTGGTGATTTCCGCCGATAACAACAGCTGGGAAAAAGGCCTAGGCGAAGGTCGCCTGCACGAAACTCGCAACCTGCAAGCCGCCATGGCCGAGTGCAGCGTGTGGAGCCACACTTTAGCCCGCGCCGATGAGTTACCCAAGGTTATCGCCCGTGCCTTTGCCATTTTTAACAGCGAGCGCCCCGGCCCCGTGCATATTTCTATGCCTCTAGACGTGATCACAGCCAATGCCGACCATGTTGATATGACGCTATGGCCATTACCCAGCCGACCCGCCGCCTCGCCCGTGCAATTACAACAAGCCGCCGAGCTATTAAATCAGGCGAAAAACCCAGTCATCGCACTAGGCGGTGGTGCTGCCGATGCCGCCGAGCTAATACGCGAATTAGCCAGCAAGCTGGATACCCCCGTTACCACCACCCATAACGGCAAAGGTATACTACCCGCCGACCACCCCTTACACGTGGGTAGCAGCCCCTCTTATCAACCCATACGTGATCTCTACCAAGCCGCCGATGTGATCTTGGCTATAGGCACAGAGCTGGCCGAAACCGATTATGATTTCTTCTTTAACGGCCAATTTAATTTGGGCGCAGCCAAGCTGATACGCATAGACATAGAAGCCGCCCAGCTCAGTCGCAATGCCCGCCCCGATATAGCTATACAGGCCGACGCCGCCTTAGCTTGCGCCGCGCTATTACCCTTAATTAATCCCGCGCAGCGTCAGGGCGCAGAGCGCACCGCCGCCTTACGCACACAACTGAAAGCGCTAGATCACCCCGGCTATCAAGACTTTTTAGATTGCTTTCAACAAGCACTGCCCAATTGCGTATTGATAGGCGATTCCACCCAGCCCGCCTATTTTGCCGCTGCGCAATATGACGCCCCGCAGCCGCGCCGTTTTGCCTCGGCCGGTACCGGCTATGGCACCTTGGGCCACGCCCTACCTGCCGCCTTTGGTGCCAAACTGGCCCAGCCCGACTTACCAGTGGTGTGTTTAATTGGCGACGGTGGCCTGCAATTTACCATTAACGAATTAGCCAGCGCCGTAGAAGCTGAAATCTCGGTAGCAGTGGTGATTTGGAATAACCAACGCTATGAAATGATTGCGCAAAACTTTGAAGAAGCCGGCATGAAACCCATAGCCTGTGATATCTACACCCCCGACTTTCTCACTATAGCCAAAGGCTACGGCTGCCCCGCCTATCGCGCTGAAAATCTAGCGAGTTTGAAAGCGCATTTGCAGCAAGCGCAACACTGCAACATCCCCATCATTATTGAAGTCATGGAAAAAGATTTTTTATAAATATTACTTTTTACCCAGCGCAGGCGCAGCGATTAGCTGCGCCTGCATACACCCCACTGTGTAACGGAGCCCTAACATGAAGGCCTTTTTAACCCGCGTAAGTTATAAAACTGAAATGATAAAAGAACTGCTGGCCCAGCGCCAAAATTAGCCACTAGAGGCAGGGGCGACACCCTGCGCCACAAACCAATCGGCAACGTGACTAATGGTAAACAGCTCAGATTTTTCTTTAGGCACCACCACATAGTAGCCCTCTCCCGTCTGCAGGCTTTGCTCACAGGCATAAACCAAACGGCCGCTTTCTATTTCCTCTTTGGCAAAATAACGCGGCAATATCGCCACCCCTAAATCCTGCAATGCTGCCTGTAATAATAAATGAAAGTGTTCAAAACGCTGGCCCGGTAACGCCAGCACCTGCTCGGCACTATAACCTGACAGCTGCAACCATTCGGCACTGGCCGACAGTTGTGATGAGTGATGCAGCAGCGGCAAATTCACGATATCGGCATGGCTGCTCACCGCGTTTTTATCGCCCATAAATGCAGGAGTGGCCAGAGCCACTAACTCATCCGCCATTAAAAAACGCGCCTGCAAACCCTGCCATTGGCCGGTACCGTAGAGTATGGCCAGGTCGTAACTGTGGGTGTCGCCGTAGATTTGCTCCATATCGGTGACGATTTCTATGGTGATATCAGGATAGGCTTTTTTAAAGGCCGTTAACCTAGGGATTAACCAGCGGCTGGCTATGGCCGGTTCGGCAGCTATTTTAATCGCACGGGCCTGCCCCACACTCACCTCGCGGGTAAGCTCCTCCGCTTGATCTAATAAGGCGCGCACCCCCAGCGCATAGGTTTCGCCGGTAGGGGTTAACTGCACCCGCTGCTTCACCCGCTGAAATAAAGCACAACCCAAAAAAGCCTCTAGGTTTTTAATCTGGCGGCTAACCGCGCTTTGGGTGAGATACAACTCCTCGCCAGCCTTGGTAAAACTCAGGTGGCGGGCGGCAGCTTCAAAACACTGTAGGGCAATAAGCGAAGGTAAATAACGGCGCATAACAAGCTACATCAATGCTAAAGGGGTGATTAATTAGCCTGCCATAGTAGAGCTTTTTGGGCTGCGCTCCAAACGGTTTTCTAGGGCACGCGCGTCCTATCTATATAAACCACCCATTTTTATGGTTGGCTGCCAATACCTAGCCATGCTAGCTTAAGCCTGCACGGGTATTATCTAACAACAACATTAAACGAGCACACAAAACCATGGCGCAACAAGAGTTTCTTTATAGCCACAACAGTATTGTGATTACCCTGATACTGTTTGCACTGATCATTCTGTTTAATGAACTTTCATTTCGGACAGGAAAATTTATCCAGCACAAAACCAATGACGAGTTAAAGTCGCTAACGGGCTCGGTGCAGGCTAGCATTTTAGGTTTATTAGCTTTGTTGTTGGGCTTTACCTTTAGTATGGCTATGCAGCGCTTTGATAATCGCAACCTAGCACTGATTGATGAGGTAAACGCCATAGGCACGGTAGCACTGCGGGTGCATTTATTAGAACAGCAATACCACCGCGACACCTATCAAAAACTAGACGAGTATATAGACCTGCGCATAGTGCTGGGTAAAACCGATCTCAGCGAAACCGCTACCCGCAAGCAGTACAACAACACCCTCACCAAGCTGCAGTATGAGTTGTGGACACTGGCCACTCAGGCCGCCAGCAGCGACCCTCGCCCTACCACCACCGGCGCCTACATCAACGCACTCAACGCCATGTTTGACGCTCAAAGCAAACGCAATGCACTATTACAAATGCACGTGCCTGAAGTGGTGCTGTTGTTATTATTTATCGTATTTATTGCTTCACTGGGCATTATGGGTTATTCCAGCGGGCTGAGTAATAAACGGCTTGCCATACCCACGGTGTTGATTGCATTTTTAATTTCTATGATTGTTTTTATTATTATCGATCTAGACAGGCCCAAGCGCGGCTTAATACAAGTCAATCAACAAATCATGCAAGAACTAAAAGAAAGCATGAACGACAACCTATTAAAAACACCCCCACCCATAACCTAGCGGTTATTTATCTAGAGACTATTTATCTCTAGCCTCTTTAATCTAGAGACTAGAGACTCTCAACTAGGAACTGCTCTTAAGTCATGCGCCTGCCGTAAGCATTGTATAAACGTATCCACCACCCGCGAGGGCTTGGGCGATAATCTATAGGCTGCGGAAAACTCACACAAATATTGAAAGGTGGCTTCGCCTACACTTTTCATCATGCCCTGCTCCACAAATTGCTTGGCGTAGTGATCGGGTAAATACCCTAAATAACAACCTGACAATATCAGCGTAGCTATGGCCTCTTGGTCGTAGCCGGTGGCGGCACGCTGCATACTCAGCTGCTGGCCTATTTGCATATTGGGCGACATATAGCCCAGGCCAGCATATTTGGCCGCCAAGATTTGCGCATCCGTCACTGTGTCTTTATCCCAAAAGTCATGCTGGCGGCTACAGTAGAGGTACACTTGCTCCTTAAACAGGGAGTCATAATGGATGCCACTGGCGGTACGCTGCAACGGCACCACCCCTACCTGAAAGCGGCCATCTAAGATGCCCCGCTCTATTTCATTCAACGGCTCTACAAACACCTCCAATTCCACCTTAGGCGCCGCCTGCTCAAACAATCGCAGCGCCTTGCTAATAGCCGCCAGGGGATTGGTAACCGTTTTATCAAACAGAACGATGCTTATGTTGCCGGTCATTTGCTGGTGTACGTCGTTAACCTCACCCCTAAATTCATCCATAGCGGCTAACAAGCGTAGCGATGCCTTATAGATAGTTTGCCCCTCCTCGGTGAGTGAAAAACCACTACGGCCACGGCGGCACAGCACCACGCCCAAGCGTATTTCCAAGTCTTTTAGGTGCCGGCTAATGGTAGAGCGGCCTATATTAAGCTCTACCTCGGCGGCAGAGACCCCGCCGCTTTCCGCCACCACCCTAAAGACCCGCAACAGCCTTAAATCTATATCGCTGAGCTGCCCTAAAGTCTTAATCGCCATATGCTGCCTGCCCTATACTTTGCGCCGCTATCAGCCACTTAATTAGCTATGGGATAGCATTCGGCCGATTGTTTCATATAAATGAAAGTTAAGTGTGATATTTAGTCATTTATGAAACATAAATACAAGTGTAAATTCAGCCCATGAATGAACGCTAAACCATAAATAAAGCCGTTCATTCACTTATTAACGTTGATTAAGTTGAGTAGAAACTATGACTGACAAGCTTGCAGGATTAACCCAAAAACAATTAGACGCCCATTGGATGGCGTTTACTGGCAACCGCCAGTTTAAAAAAGACCCACGCATTATTGTTTCTGCCGACGGTAAATATTACACCGACGCTGAAGGTCGCAAGATTTTTGACGGTTTGTCAGGCCTATGGACTTGTGGCCTAGGCCACAGCGTACCCGAAATTAACGAAGCGGTAGCCGAGCAAATCAAGACCTTAGATTACTCACCCGCCTTCCAGTTTGGCCACCCTAAAGCTTTCCAACTCGCTGAAAAAATCACTGAATTTATGCCCGAAGGCTTAAACAAAGTGTTTTACACCGGCTCTGGCTCTGAATCTGCCGAAACCTCTTTAAAAATCGCCCGCGCTTACTGGCGCAAAAAAGGCATGCCTAGCAAGACTAAATTGATAGGTCGCGGCTTGGGCTACCACGGTGTTAACTGGGGTGGTATTTCTGTAGGCGGTATAGGCCCCAACCGTGCCCTGTATGGCCAAGCGGTAGATGCCGATCACATGCGCCACACCATGCTACCGGAGAATCTGTTTGTTAAGGGCCAGCCCGAAGTCGGTGCTGAGTTAGCCAACGAATTATTAGACATCATCGCCTTACATGACGCCTCTAACATCGCGGCAGTTATCGTAGAGCCTATGCCTGGCTCTGCCGGTGTTATCCCACCGCCAAAAGGCTATTTAGATCGCCTGCGTGAAATCTGTACCGCTAACAACATCTTGTTAATTTTTGATGAAGTTATCTGTGCCTTTGGCCGCATGGGTGCTAAAACCGGAGCCGAAGCCTATGGCGTAACCCCCGACATTATCAACATCGCCAAGCAAATGACTAACGGCTGTATTCCTATGGGTGCAGTTATTACTACCGATGAAATACACGATGTATTTATGGCCGAAGGCGGCCCAGAATATATGGTGGAACTACCCCACGGTTACACCTACTCAGCTCATCCAGTAGCCTGTGCTGCCGGCTTGGCATCGCTAAACTTGCTGCAAACGGGTAACTATATACAAAACGTCGCTGACCTAAGCCCCTACTTTGAAGAAGCGGTACACAGCCTAAAAGGTTGTAACCATATAACCGACATACGTAACACCGGCTTTGCCGCTGGCTTTACAGTGGCAGCTCTCCCCGGCGAGCCCGCCCGTCGCCCCTATGAGATAGCCATGAAGATGTGGGAAAAAGGCTTTTATGTACGCTACGGCGGTGCCACCATACAGTTAGGCCTACCGTTCACTACTGAAAAGTCTGAAATCGATTCATTAATTAATGCCTTAGGCGAAACCTTTAACCAAGCCTAAGTTCACTATATAGATCACAACAGCCGTGTACTACACTGACCAGTGAGTACACAGCACTTAACTATTAACGAGGATGTACAAAATGGCCGTATCACAGCCCGTAGAATTAAGCGAAGCAGGAAAAGAGATCAAAAGTCTTGTCGACCGTGCCCGCGCCGCCCAAAAGCAAATTGAAAACTACAGCCAAGAGCAAGTAGATCAACTACTTCGCGCCATGGTGTGGTCAGTAGCTCGCCCTGGTGTGGCAGAAGCCATCGCCAAGCAAGCGGTAGAAGAAACCGCGTTGGGTAACTACGAAGGCAAATTCACTAAAATGTCTAAAAAATGCCGCGCTGCCCTGTTTGATATTATCGACGATGTGTCGGTAGGCGTGATTGAAGAATTACCTGAGCGCAATATTATAAAAGTCGCTAAGCCTATAGGTGTAGTGGGTGCATTAACCCCATGTACCAATCCCGAAGCGACACCCGTTATTAAAGCGATGAACGCCCTTAAAGGCCGTAACGCCATCGTGATTGCGCCACATCCACGCGCTAAAATCACCACCAAAATGCTGTGTGACAAGATGCGCGCAGCCTTAAAAGCCTGTGGCGCGCCCGAAGATTTAGTGATCGCTATAGAGCAACCTTCTTTAGACGGCACTGCTGAATTAATGAAACAATGTGATGTGGTATTGGCCACTGGCGGCGGCGCCATGGTTAAAGCCGCGTACTCTAGCGGCACGCCTGCCCTAGGTGTAGGTGCGGGCAATGCCTGTATCACCGTAGACGAAACCGCCGACCTTGATGATGCCGCACGCAAAATCAAACTATCTAAAACCTTTGACTACGCAACCTCCTGCTCATCAGACAACAATGTCATTGCGGTTGCTGCCATCCATGATGCACTGTTAGAAAAGCTACAAGCTGAAGGCGGCTACTTAGTCACTGAAGCTGAATATCCCAAATTTAAAGACGCTTTATGGCCTGATGGTTCACACTTAAATCCTGACATCATCGCGCAATCAGCACAGCGTATCGCTGAAGTTGCCGGTGTTAGCATCCCTGAAGATAAGTCTTTTATCATCGTGCCTGAAAACGGTGCTGGCCCTGAGCATATGTTCTCAGGTGAGAAACTATCGGTAGTGATGGGCTTCCACAAAGTGGCCGATGTTGATGAAGCAGTAGCCTTAACCAACGCCATACAAGAGTATCAAGGCCTAGGCCACTCGTGTGGTTTATACACCACTAACGACAAAGCCATAGAAAAATTCGCCATGGGTACTAAAACCTCTCGCGTCATGATCAACCAACCCCAGTCGCTATCTAACTCTGCCAACGTGTGGAACGGTATGCGTCAAACCTTCTCTTTAGGTTGTGGTTTTTGGGGTGGTAACTCGGTGAACGACAATATCAACTGGCGTCATCTGGTCAACATCTCTTGGGTTTCTCGCCCCTTAGACAAAGTTAAAGTCATTCCCAGTGACGAAGACCTCTTTGGCGATGCCATGGATTTGATTAAATAACAGTATTTACTACAGCAGTACCTAGTGACTGCCTCTCGCAGAGGCAGTCACTATTTTGTAACACCAAAATGCTATAACTTGTTTTAGCCTGGTAAAACCTAGGCTCACCATCTAGGCCCATCTCTCAGGCCTAGGCTCAACGCCACACAAGGTAGGAATTTACACTATGTCATTCAATTTGTGGATGAACTCCATAGCCGAAGCCGGCCGCGACTTATTACGCCGCTCTAAAGACAACAAAGAAGACAAAGATATTAAGGCGCTATGCATAGACCTGTGCTCTAACAAAGGCGAAGCCATGGGTACCGCCCTAGCCTGCGCCGTAGTTAACGCCTATCACGCCATGAATGAAAAACAGCAACTAGCGTTTTTTAAACTATTGGTTAGCGATTACAGCCCCAACTCCGACACCATACTGCGCTGTGCCGAGGCCTATAAGGCCGACACCTCACAAAAAAACTTACAAGCTCTCGATAACGCAGTAGAGCCACCACGGCAGCAATTATTCCGCCGCATTAATATGTCACCCACAGGTACGCCCACCTTGGTAGGAATGCGGGCAGACTTACAAAAATACCTTAAAGACCATGAAGACCTACGAGCTGTCGACAACGATTTAAAACATCTCTTAGAGTCTTGGTTTAACCGCGGCTTCTTAAAAATACGTAGCATAGACTGGAAAACCCCGGCCCATATACTCGAAAAACTTATCGCCTATGAAGCCGTGCACGAAATGAACGGCTGGGAAGATTTACGTCGTCGCCTAGCAGACGACAGACGCTGCTTTGCCTTTTTCCACCCCGCCTTAGAGGACGAGCCGCTAATTTTTGTAGAGGTGGCGTTAACTCACGGTCTCGCTACAGCAGTGCAACCGTTATTGGCTCCCCAAACCAATGGCCAAAAACCAGAGCCCGCCGACACGGCCATCTTCTACTCCATTAGCAACTGCCAAGAAGGCCTAAAAGGCATCTCTTTTGGCAATTTTTTGATCAAACAAGTGGTAATGGAGTTACAGCATGAGTTACCGCAGCTGACCCAATTTTCTACTCTCTCGCCCATACCCACTTTCTGCCGCTGGTTACACAAGGAGCTGGATAATAAAGACAGCAGCTTGATTAATAGCAAAGAGCGCAAACTACTAGCGCAAATCGATCTAGAAAACTGGCACCAAGATGCAGCCTTGGCCGAAACTTTAAAGCCGGTACTCATGCGTTTATCTGCCCATTATTTGCACAACGAAAAACGTGGTGCCGCGCCACTGGACCCTGTGGCTAGATTTCACTTAGGTAACGGCGCGCGCATAGAGCAGCTTAATTGGATGGGGGACACCTCTAAAAACGGCCTCAAACAATCGGCCTCTATTTTGGCGAACTATCTCTACAAGCTGAATAAAGTTGAAGAGAATCACGAAGCCTATATCAATGACAACGTAGTGGCCTGTTCGAAGAAATTCAAAATCTTGTTAGATTAACGCCCCCTTCAAGAGGCCCCGCACTAACGGCGGCCTCTTATCCCTCTCCCTACATCCTGCACTCATCAGCACAGCACTGCTGAGCTATCAAACTACCTCTCCCCATATTATCCCAGCACAGTGTAGGGTTATAGACTGCCAGCTAAACCGTTTTTTCAAGCTTATAGGCTGATAACGAATAACAGCTATATTTATAAGTTATATTGACTACAATAAAATCATCGAACCATCAGGATGGCGTTTTAGTGAAGCTTTTAGTACATTTCTTTATTCCCTGCCTTAGTTACTTTTTTTTAGGACAGCTGGGTTTAATGCTTTCTATCCCACCCGGCTTTGCCTCAGCGGTATGGCCGGCCTCGGGGGTAGCACTAGCCTGTATATTACTACTCAACCCCACTATGGCCACCTTGGGCATAGGGCTGGGCTCCTTAGCGCTTAATTACGGTGTAGTCACTAACAACTACAGCGAGCTTAGCCTAGGTGCAGCCACACTACCTGCAGTAATAGCGGCAGGTGCCATGCTGCAGGCCCGTGCGGGTCGGTATTTATTTCGCCTCTGCAATGGTAATACGCTCAATTTAAGCACCCATACCGACATCTATAAATTTACCACTATTATTGCGCCCGCAAGCTGCTTAGTTGCGGCAACCATAGCTGTGACAGCACTCTACACATCCAACACCGTAGAGACCGAAAACCTAATTTTTAACTGGGGTACCTGGTGGGTGGGCGACACCATAGGCGTATTACTATTCACCCCTTTATTGCTGACTATTTTTGCAAAAAAAAACATCTCCCTAGAAAGAAAAATGCAAGTGATAATACCCGCCCTGTTTATATTTTTAGGCGTATTACTTTTATTTTTTAACTCAGTAGAAACACGCAAAGAGCAGCTACATAGAATAATCCATGATGATGCACAGATCTTTTTACAAGAAATTGAAGAACTGCTTTCCATATCAAAAGGTAAATTGTTAGCCTATACCGCATTTCATCAAGGTTCTAGCACAGTATCTATGCAGGAATTTTTTGCCTTTTCGCGGGCAATATTAGCAGGCGACACTACCTTTGCCGGCGTGGGATGGATAGAAAGAGTACCCGCAGAGCAACGCCAAACTATTGAAGGCTATATGCAAGCGCAGGGGTTTCGCGAATACAACTTTACTGAGTTAGATAATCAAGGCCAATTACATATTGCCGGGCAGCGCCAAGAATACTATCCCGTTTTATACCTGTACCCTATTGCCAAAAACATCAAAGCCTTTGGTTTAGATTTAGCGGCCATACCAGACCGGCTACAAATACTAAAAACGTCTCAAGCTACCACGGAAGCTATAGCCACCGCGCCCATAAGATTAGCCCAAGAGCCTGAAAATCAGCGTTCGATAATACTTTATGTGCCCGTATTTGACACACCAGCCATTTATGATGGCAGTCAATTACAGAAAAAACCGCAAGATTTTAAAGGCTTTATCAGCGGTGTATTTAGGGTAAATGATTTACTTGGCAAGTTGACCCCTAAAGCCCATAGGCTGAATTACGATATGTCTATTACTGATATAAGCGACAGCAACAAACCTATGGTATTGCTGCACGAGCAACAGCCTTCGCTGCAACAGTTTGAGCCTATCATCAAGCAATTTAAATTTGGCAGCAGGCTATATCAATTATCGTTTTACGCCACCAACAATTATCAGTTTTCATCTGAAGACTGGTTAAGCTGGAGCATACTAACCATAGGTCTATTGGTCACAGCCATATTGCAATCGTTTATTTTAATTATCACTGGCATTACCGATAGAGTACGCGATGAAGTAAGCAGGAAAACTGCCGATTTACAGCAGGCAAAACAGTTAGCCGAATCCGCTAATAATGCTAAATCTAATTTTTTAGCCAATATCAACCATGAATTTCGTACGCCGCTTAACGCCATCATAGGCATTATCAACCTCTGTTTAAAAACACCGCTATCCGACAAACAACAGGATTATTTAGAAAAAGCAAAACGAGCATCCTCGACATTATTGTCACTCATCAACCAAACCTTGGACTACTCTAAAATCGATTCCGGAAAAATGGAAATAGAGACTAAGCCCTTTAGTCTTATTGATATATTAACCACTATTAACGCCACCTTCTCATTGCAGGTCAATAGTAAAGGCATAGAGTTCAATATAATATTATCCGATAACTTACCAGCGCAGCTAATAGGCGACCCATTAAGAATTGAACAAATACTGTTAAACCTTTGCAGTAATGCCATGAAGTTTACCCATAAGGGTAAAATAGACATCATTATCAATGTGCAGCAGCGAAAACAGCAACACATACTATTAGAAATATCTGTTACTGACACGGGCATAGGTATGAACCCTGAACAACAGCAGTATTTATTTGAGTCTTTCCAGCAAGCGGACAACTCAACCACTCGTATTTATGGCGGCACAGGTTTGGGCCTAACCATTACTAAACAATTAGTAGAGTTGATGGGAGGCAGTATTAGTGTTGAAAGTACGGCACAACAAGGTAGTCGTTTTAATGTGTACTTAAAATTAGACATTGATGCAGATGCCGGCGAAGTATCTGCAGACAACATACAAGCTTTATTTGATAGGAATATCAATAACAGTGAAAAAAGCAGCTTCATGGGAAATTCCTCAAAAGCCACATCACATAACAGCAGCACTACTACAACCGACGAGACAACTGCCGGCTCTGACGCACCACTAGAAAACACCTCGGTACTGTTAGTAGAGGATGTAAAAATGAATCAGTTTGTGGCGACTAGCCTATTGGAAGATTGGGGTGCTTTTGTAGCCGTAGCCGAAAATGGCGAACATGCCCTAGAAATACTGACGAAAAAGCCTTATTTCGACATTATACTCATGGACATACAAATGCCGATTATGGATGGCTATGACGCCACTAGAATAATTAGGAAAACCCCCCAATTACAACACATACCCATTATTGCCATGACCGCTAATGTCATGACCAGCGATATAGAGCGCTGCCATGCTGCCGGCATGAATGACCATGTAGGCAAACCTATAGACGAAGATGAATTACTAGCAAAAATTCTAAAAAACAAACTAACAACTGTAAAGTAAGAGATTTACCACGGCATAATTAAACACTATCGATAATTTATGCCGTACAGGCTGCTAGGTCGGCAGCCAGTTGTGTTTTATCCAATTCAGCACTGGCAATAAACACCAATTGATTGTTTAACTCACCCTGCCAGTTTAGCTGCCTGTCTATGCTCAAACGCGAACCCACTTTATGCAACAAAAACATCTGTTGCTCGGCGCCACTTAAACGCACAAAACCTTTGGCTCGGTATACGCTGGCTGGCAAGTTGTGAAAAAAGGCTTTTAAGGCCTGTATTTTTAAAGGTTGCTCGCTCTGCCAGCTGGCGCTATAAAAATCATCATGCTGATGCTGGCAATGTTCATCGCAGCTATGGCCCTCATGCTCGTCCTGCACTGTACGATGCGCTTGCTGCCCCAGCAATAAAGCCAGTGGCAATTCGCCGTAGGTGGTTTCATAGACGCAAGCATTGGGGAATAACCAGTTGTCTTTGAGGTTTTGCAGTTGTTCAATACTGACCAAATCGGTTTTGTTAATAACCACTATATCCGCCACGCTCAGCTGATCCATAGCCAAGCGCTTATTGCTGCCCTCAAGATCCGTGAATTGCTCGGCATCCAATACGCTAATCACCGCATCCACTGTTAAGTGGTTTTCAAACTCGGGGTAGCGCAAGGTGTTAACAACTTTAGAAGGCTCAGACACGCCGCTGGTTTCTATTAAGATGGCATCGGGCCTACCTTCACGCAGCTGTAGTAATTTACGCAGCTGGGCGATTAAGTCGCTCTCTACCGTGCAGCAGATGCAGCCATTTTCTAGGCTAATCATATTTTGCTCGGCGCTAACCACTAGCTGGCTATCGATATTAAGCTCGCCAAAATCGTTGACCATGACGGCTACTTTTAAGCCCTTCCCTTTATCTGAGGGGTCGCTATTAAGAATGCGATTTAATAAGGTGGTTTTACCCGCGCCTAAAAAACCCGAGACTATGGTTACTGGTACCGCTGCCATGGTGCACTACTCACTTATCGTAAAAGTTCGTTACGTTATCGGGGTTCAAGGGCGCTTGCAACGGCGTGTTGCTTAACTCACCGTTTCTATCCCACACCACTTGCCCAGCCATCATGGTTAAATCCACTTGTGTGTTGTGTACATTGCCTTGTAGCTCTAGCTCAAACAGGTTTCTATCTAGGGCGATGAAATCTGCCGACTTGCCCACTTCTATGCTGCCAGCGCTGTCTTCTATGCCCATGCAATGAGCGCCGTTAATCGTCATCACCCGTATCGCCTGCTCTACAGTAATAGCGTGGCCGTGGAAGGTTTCATCATTATCAAACCAGGGGTTTTTGCGTGTCATCATCGCTTCAAAACCCACCCAGCAATTAATGGTGGATACCGGCCAATCGGTACCCATCACCGCCAAGCCACCGTGATCTAACACACCTTTAAAGTTATACATGCGATCAAAGCGCTCTTCACCCATCACCTCGCGGGCGCGGGCATAGGGCTCGGGCAACCAACCTACTGGTGAGAATTCGGCGACCACGTTTAACTCTTTAAAACGCGGTAGGTTTTCATCTAACAATACTGTTGAGTGCGCGCACTGGTGGCGTACGCCGTTGGGGCCATTGCGTTTACGGGCTTCGGCTACAGCATCTAAAAATAAGTCGGAGGCACCGTCACCCACACAGTGGGCAATCACCCGTATGCCACGTCTGTCCATGTCTACCACCATGTCGACGATATGCTCAGGGGTGAGGTTTAAACCGCCACGCCATTCGCTTTGACCCGGCCAAGGCGTCGATAAGTAAGAGGAGTAAGAACCGTGGGTGCCATCAAAATGAAACTTCACCGCGTTAGCGTTTAAGCGGGCACTGCGATAGTAGTGACGTTCGCCAGCTAATAACTCCCAACGTCTGCGCACAGGAAAGATATCGTCCTGCCATGAAATCGCGGCCTCTACCCGCAGGGTCATCTCACCGGCATCGTCCACCACTTTCAACGCATCTAAGCGGTTTTCACACACGTGCACATACTTGGTGCCCACTACGCCGCGGCTGGTTTGATACTGTATGCCTTCGCGGTAAGCCCGCTGCAAGGCAAGGGCAGGGGTCGGTGGCATAGCGGCATGGATTAACGAGTAAGCGCCGTCTACCAAAATACCGGTAGGCTCGCCGGTAATGCCGTCGCGCTCGATAAAACCATTGCGTGGGTCGGGGGTATTGGCATCTATGCCCGCCAACTCTAGGGCTTTGCTGTTCACTAAAATACAGCCCCAAGAGCGGTCGTGTACCGCTACTGGTCTATCGCTGATAAAACTATCTAGCCAGTTTTTATCCGCCTCTATGCCTTCACGTTTAAAGTGAAAGTGAACAAAGTATTGGCCGAATATCCACTCGCTGTTGGGGTTAGCCTCAGCATAATCCAGTATCGATTGCTTCACTTGCGCGGGGGTTGGGTCTTCCAAGCCCACATCCAAGTAACCAGCATAACCTGGCGCCAAGGTGAGATCGGGATGGGTATGCATATCGTAGAGGCCGGGCATAATAAAGCGGCCTTTTAAATCCACCACTTGGGTGTGCTCGTCCATAAAAGGCGTCATGTCTGCGCGGCGACCTACTGCCACAAAAACACCGTCTTTTACGGCTACCGCTTCGGCCCACTCTTGCGCGGGGTTTACGGTATAAATACGGCCGTTTTCAAATACGGTATCAGCTTTGCCTGCACCGTGGCCGGTGTGACTGCTGCGGTAATCTTTACCCTTGGGTAAACTTGCCTCTGATAAGCTCACAGTTGATGCTTCCTATAAGTTTGCTAGCTAGCGTATTGGCTAGATAGTAATAAAACAATGACCTAAGCCTACCAGCAGATCGCCCAAATAAAACTATCATTAATTGACAATACGCTATCATTTTTTGACAATAGTGTTTTCACGCGTAGATGCCCCCATGCTCCAACAAGTAGCCCACCAAGCCACCAATCATCTGGCCAGCCGATTTTTAGGCCACTACTGGCAGCTGCTAGACAAACTAGCGCTAAACAGCAGCGTAGATGCAGCAGCCCTGTTAGCCCAATTAGGCTTAGACCCCAAACAGGCACTAGAGGCCATTACCTTAAACCAGTATTACCAACTGCTAGCCTTAAGCGCCCCCAAGCTGCGGGAGCAGGGCTTTTTTTTACAGTTGGGCCAGTGCTTTGATATTAGCGATGCAGGCGTTTTGGGCTATGCCTCGTTAAGTGTCGATAATCTGCGCCAATCCTGGGAGCTTACCGACCGCAACTACGCGCTATACCCACACCCCTTAACCGCGCAACGCATCATCGATGCACACAGCGTCAGCCTGCGCCTAAACACACCGGCAAAGGCCATACATGACAGCCGTTACTTACAAGAAGAGTGGCTGAGCGCCACGTGGAAATGGATGTACCAACGCCTACCCGACATAGCCAATAGCACACAACTCACCGTTAAATTGGCCTACCCCCAACCTAGCTACGGCAAGCAATACGCCAACATCTTCCCCGGCAAGGTTTTGTTTAACCAAGCCTATAGCGAACTGTGTTTTCCGCTGAGTTGGTATGACATCCCATTCCCCACCGCCAATCCGGCAACAGCAGCCTTGTGCCAACAGCAATGCCTGTTAATTATGAATCAGCTGGCCAGCCAAACGGATGTAGTGGAACAGGTGCAGCGTTTGTTATTACTGTCGCCGCAGCGTGAGCTGCCCAAGCTAGAGCAAATGGCACAGCACTTTCACTTACCCAGCCACAGCTTTCACCGGCAATTAAAAAAATCGGGGATGACCTATAGGCAAATTGTTAACGAGGTAAAAATGGAATTGGCCAAGGATTATTTAGCCAAGACTACCCTACCGCTACAAGAAATTAGCTATTTATTGGGCTATGAACACGCCGCCAATTTTTATAGGGCGTTTAAACAACAGCTGGGGATGACGGCAACAACGTTTCGTAACCGCTCATCCTAATCCAATGCTCATTCAATTCTAACTCAGCTTTTGCTATCAGTCGGCTCGCCATCGCCGTCTTCGTCACTGCCTACGTAGGCATCAATATCGGCATGCAGCACCGTACCTATAGGTGATGGCGCCTGTACATAGGTGGGGTATCTATCGATATTAGTAGACCAGGGAATAAACATCGCCCTATACAAGGCTATCGCCGCTAACAGCCCGCACATTATCGCTAGGCTGATAAACAGCCAATCAGGCCCAAATGATTGCATTAACATAGCAACGATTAAAGGCGCAGCGGATGCGGACAAACCGCTAATCATCGCAATAGTGGCGGTGGCCGGCACGATTTGTTCTGGCTCTAAAAAGTCATTCACTATCGCCATAACGATAGAATAATTGGGAAAGCAACAGGCCCCAAACACCGCCGCCCACAAATACCATTGCCATAAGTTGGCACTGGTCACCATCACCATCACGGCCGCCACCGCCGAACACAACATAGCAAAACCCAGTACCCAGCGCCGATCTATGGTGTCGGATAACACACCCAAGGGCCATTGCGACACGATGCCGCCCGCCAGCATAATGGCCATAAACATCGCCACTTCATCAACGCTGCGCCCCATGTGTAAACCGTATACCACCGCCATACCCAACACCACCGCATAACAAGATTGCACTAATACCACCCCCCAAAAGCCCATGGGGGTAATGCGGTATAAGGCCCGTATGCTAATACTTGCCGACACCACTTCGGTAGAGGGAGCCTCGGAGGCGGTAATTAAAATAGGAATAGCCGCCACACTCACCAGCACCGACACTAGCGCAAATAATTCAAAGCTGGCGGGGTCGCCCAATTTTAAAAACAACTGCCCTACACAAATACCTGCCAACATAATGATCATATAAATAGATAATACTTGGCCGCGATTTTTATTGGTGGCGGAGTTATTAAGCCAACTCTCCGACACCACATAAATACTGGAAAAGGCAAAGCCGGTAAGAAAGCGCATAAACATCCACACGGTGGGGTCGATAACCACCGAGTGTATTAATATAGTCACCGACGCCAAAGCGCTGAGTGCGCCAAAAGAACGTACTAGGCCAACGCGGTGAATAATCCGCGGCGCATAACGCGCACCCAATAAAAAACCGACAAAGTAGGACGACATTAACGCGCCAGTGATAACATCACCAAAACCTTCAATGGTAGAGCGCACCGCCAATAAACTACCCTGGCTGCCCGCTGCCAAGGCAATCAACGCCAAACCAATAAATAAAGGAATTAAATTTCGAATTGCTACTGCCGTTGCCAAATGCCCACTCCACCTTTTAATACGTTAATTTTTTCTCATCCTTCAATCAGCAACAACAACCACTGCCCCTGCGTCTTTTATCTTGCCTCTTACCTCTTACCTCTTGCAGCTTACAACTTCAGCCCAAAGGGCTGAATATCACTCCACCGTCATTTGATAAGTTTGCCACTGGGTTTTTTCTGCCAGCTTATCGTAAACCGCTCGGCCGCGGTAATTATTATCGGCGGTAATCCAGCGTATAAAAGGCCAGCCTTTATCTTTGGCACTGTCATGCAGAGTATCAAATAATAAATCCACTACGCCGCTGCCACGGCACTCAGGCTGCACAAACAAATCATCTAAAAAACCTACCATTTGGCCACGTATAGGGGAAGGCATGGCGCGGTAATGCATAAAGCCTATGCCCTTGCCCTGCTCGTTTTTAGCCAGTAAGCAGTAAAAGGCCTGCTCGCCATCAAAAATCCACGACCAAATGGTATCCAAAATCTCATCATCCATAGGCATGTTATAAAAATGAGCATAGGCACAGTACAACGTCTCCCAGTCATCTCTATCTTGTTCTAACAAAGGGCTTACACTAGCGGTCATGTTTATCTCTCCGGTGGTGGTTTTTTATAATAGCTTTGATAACAGTATCAAAGTAGAGGTGCGCGTTACCCCCTCCATACAACCGATCTCCTCTAACTGCACATCTAATTCTTCGGTGGTAGGTTCTTGCAACATGGCTATCACATCATAATCACCATTGACTGAATACAGTGATTTAATCGCGGGGACTTTTTTAAGTTGATTGCATACCTCGCGGTTTCTTTTGGGGTCTACCGCTATCATGGCATGGGCGCTCACTAAGTTACGCTGATAGTCGGCGTTAATGTTAATGGTGTAGGACTGTATCACCCGCGACTTTTCCAAGCGCTTAATACGCTCCTGTACCGTCGCCCGGCTCACCCCTAACACTGCCGCTAACTGGGTAATACTCTCCCTACTATTGGTGGTTAGCAGGTCTATAATTTTACGGTCTAACTCATCTGTTCCTGTCATAAACCCCTCAACTTATCAATATGAGACAAAAACTTATCACTTCGACAATATATATAGCGCACTTTTTACAGTATGACTATGTATTTTGTCAGACGTGCCCCTTAAAATAACTACATTATCCAACCGTTTTATTTTAAGGAATACGCGATGTTAGGCGCACAAGCAGCAGCAACAAACAACCCAGCACCCATCGCTGTGGAACAAGCAACCACAGCTAAAGCGGATACCAACACATTGCATCAATGTGTGACTGACAACTATCAACGCCCCACGCTGTTGTTAGAAGAGCGCCTATTGCGCGCCAAAGCCCGTAGGTTTATGGCTGCCATGCCTAGGGTACAGCCGCACTTTGCGGTGAAATGTAACCCTATTGCTGAAATTTTATCCATCTTCCACGACGAAGGTGTGCGCTTTGAAATTGCCTCCAAGAAAGAGTTAGAGCAGTTGATTGAAATAGGCGTAAATCCCAAAGAAGCGTTTTACAGCAACCCCATTAAATCACCCGAACACCTACAATTTGCCGTAGACAACGGCGTAGAGTGGTATGTGGTGGACTGCATAGACGAGCTTAATAAAGTTTACCAAGCCAAGCCCGATGCCAAATTTTATCTGCGTCTGCATACATCTAACGAAGGCTCTACCTTTGAGCTGTCTAGTAAGTTTGGCGCCACCGGCAGCGATGTTAGCGAAATCATTCAAGCGGCTGCCGTCCTCAAAGCCGACTTGGCAGGTGTGACTTTTCACGCCGGCTCGCAATGCTTAAACGTACAAAACTGGGTGATAGGCATACGTGCTGCCCGAGCAGCCTTTGATGAAATGTTAGCGCTAGGCTTAAAGCCACGCCTATTAAATTTAGGCGGCGGCTACCCAGTAGAATTGGGCAAGCCCGTACCCAGCATAGAAGAGATAGGTGCCGCGGTTAACGCCGAATTGACCGCCTTCCCCGATGAAGTACAGGTAATCGCCGAACCCGGCCGCTTTTTAGTGGCCGACAGCGGCCATTTTATTTGCCGCGTAGCCGGCACCGCCACCCGCGGCGGCCAGCGCTGGTTGTATTTGGACACCGGTTTTTACGGCGGCCTAATGGAATTTGATGATATGCCCTACTGCCTGCGAACAGATCGCCAAGGTGAATTAATCAACTGGCGCCTAGCCGGCCCCACCTGTGACTCTATAGACACCTTTGCACTTAGCTACGCCCTGCCCGCCGATTTGCAAGCCGATGATTTTGTTTATATAGAGTCAGGTGGTGCCTACACCAACTCGACTGCTAGTAACTTTAATGGTTTTGATCTTCCCGACATCAAAATCATCTAACCGCGTTTCATAGTCGGACTCACGTCCTAATCTTTGCCCCTCTTTTAGAGGGGCTTTTTTGTATCTGCGTGATGCCACTACCGAAAATTAATCCTCTGGCAATAATAAATACCGGCGCAAAAACTCTTCAAACAAACGCACCCTAACGCTGCGCTTTTCTATTTTATTCATCACCAAATAGTGGCTCTCTTTAGCCTCTACGGTGTCATCAAACAAGGCTACTAACTGCCCGCTATTGAGCTCACGCTGCACATCCACGCGGTCCAATAAGCCTATACCAAAACCCTCACGCACCGCGGTAAGCACTTGGTAACCATCTTGGAAGTGTATCTCTTGCCTAGGTAGCTCCTGCACACCATAGGCCGCAAACCAAGGGACCCAGTAACCGTGATGATCATGCAAAATGGGATAGGCCAGCATATCTACCGGTTTTTGTACTAACTGCTCTGCTCGCAACAATGACGGGTGGCACACCGGGAAGTAGCGTTCGCGAAATAACACCACACTATCGCGCTGCCCCAGATCGGGATTGCCGTAGCAGATGGCCACATCCACCTCTGAGGGTAAATCCAGCTGCTGGGGGTTGATATTAAGCAGGCGTAATTTAATTTCTGGATAGCGGTGGGCAAATTCGCCCATAGCCATAACCAGCCAGCCCGTACTGATTGAAGGTGTGGAGGCGATGGTTAGGCTGCCGCTCATCGATTCTGGATCCAGATACAGCGCGCTCTCGGCAATTTTATCCAAACCCTCTTGCAGGCCCGCTAATAAACGTAGGCCTGCAGAGGTTAATGCTAGGCGATTATGGCTGCGATCAAACAGTTCCACAGCCAATAACGCTTCTAATTGCTTAACTTGGCGGCTTATTGCCCCGTGTGTTACCCCTAGCTCAACAGCGGCTTTACGTAAATGGCAATGCCTAGCAGCCGATTCAAAGGCCCTCATAGCATTTAAGGGTAGGTTTCTTCTCGATAAAATCACGATAGCATCTCTTTTTAACGTATCATTGCGGTTACAAAAACTCACCAAACTGTTTCTAATATATCGATTGTAGTGAGAAAAACAAATGCTAGACTTTGCTTATCTGTAATTACCTTAGAAACACCTCAATTTGACGGAGCATACAATGCCCTTAACGCTAAAAGACCCCAGCCTTTTAATAGGTAAATCACTAATCAATGGCCAGTGGATAGACGCTGATAACGGCTCTACCGTTGTTGTCGACAACCCGGCTACCGGTGACGTGATTGGAGAGGTTGCCCGCTGCGGCACCGCTGAAACTCGTCGTGCCATAGCAGCGGCAGAAGCGGCACGCCCAGCTTGGGCAGCTAAAACAGCGAAAGAACGTGCCAAATTAATGCGTAACCTTTACAACCTGATGATGGAAAACCAGGAAGACTTGGCCAAAATCCTAACGGCAGAGCAAGGCAAGCCACTAGCCGAAGCCCGTGCCGAAGTTGCCTACGCCGCCAGTTTTATAGAGTGGTTCGCTGAAGAAGGCAAACGTATCTACGGTGACACTATTCCTGCCCACGGCCCAGACAAACGCATCGTGGTTATAAAACAAGGTATAGGTGTTGTGGCATGTATTACCCCCTGGAACTTCCCCAGCGCCATGCTGACACGCAAAATCGCGCCAGCCTTAGCTGCCGGCTGTACCACTGTGTGTAAGCCCGCTAACCACACCCCTTACTCATCTTTTGCGATTGGTGTGTTAGCTGAGCGTGCTGGTATCCCCGCCGGTGTTATCAATATCGTAGCCGGTGTCACGGTTGAAATTGGCGACGAGCTTACCAGCAACACCACCGTACAAAAAGTAACCTTTACCGGATCTACCCCTGTGGGCAAGCACTTAATGGCGCAGTGTGCCAAAACCGTTAAGCGTACCTCTATGGAGTTAGGTGGCAACGCGGCCTTTATCGTGTTTGACGATGCTGATATAGACGCCGCCGTTAACGGCGCAATTGCCTCTAAGTACCGCAACTCAGGCCAAACCTGTGTCTGCGCTAACCGTATTTTGGTGCAAGAGTCTGTGTACGAAGAATTTGCCACAAAGTTTGCCGCTGCCGCTGAAAAAATACACGTAGGTGTAGGTTATGAAGACGGTATCAGCATGGGGCCATTAATTACCGAAAAAGCGGCTAACGAAGCGGTTAAGTTTGTTGAAGACGCTGTTAGCAAAGGCGCCACCTTGTTAACCGGTGGCCGTCACGAAAACGGCGGGGCCTTCTTTAAACCTACTATTTTGACTAATGTCACCAGCGATATGCGCGTGGCCCAAGAAGAAATCTTCGGCCCTATCGCCCCGTTAATTAAATTTAAAACTGAACAAGAAGCCATCGCTATCGCCAACGATACCGAATACGGCTTAGCCTCTTATTTCTACTCTCGCGACATAGGTCGTGTATGGCGTGTCAGTGAAGGCTTAGAGTGCGGCATAGTCGGCATTAACGAAGGCATCATCTCAACTGAATCGGCACCCTTTGGTGGCGTAAAAGAATCCGGTAACGGACGTGAAGGCTCTAAGTATGGCTTAGAAGATTTCCTTGAAATCAAATACCTTTGCATGGGCGGTCTTGATAAATAAAGCATCAACAACGATAGTTTTAGGAGTTTTAAAATGAGTTCAATTATTTACCCAACCACCAGCTTTAAAGCCACCGAGCAATTAATTTTAGAGCGTGGCGAAGGCATCTATGTATACGATAACCAAGGCAAGAAATACCTAGAAGGTATGGCGGGTCTTTGGTGTACATCGCTAGGCTATGGCAACGAAGAGCTAATCAGCACCGTTGAAGAGCAAATGCGCAAGCTAACCTACAGCCACATGTTTGGCGGTAAAAGCCACCAAGTGGGCATGGATCTGTCTGACAAATTAACCGAAATGGTTCCTGTTGAAGATGCCAAAATCTTCTACGGCCACTCAGGTTCTGACGCCAACGATTCGCATATCAAAATGTTGCGTTACTACTTCAACGCTATCGGTAAGCCAGAGAAACGCAAAATCATTACTCGCGAGCGCGCCTACCACGGTGTTACCGTTGCTGCCGGCTCATTAACTAGCCTGCCTGTTAACTTGGCACACTTTGACTCACCGCTAGAAGCCTTAGGTATTTTGCGTACTGATCACCCGCACTACTACCACGGTGCACAAAACGGCGAAACTGAAGCACAGTTTGTAGACCGCATCACCGGTAACTTAGAAAAGATGATTCTTGCAGAAGGCCCCGATACTATTGCGGCGTTCATCGCAGAACCTATCACCGGCGCCAGCGGCGTTATCGTGCCACCAGCCGGCTACTACGAGAAAGTACAGGCCATCTTAAGCAAGTACGATATCTTCTTTTGGGCCGACGAAGTTATCACCGGCTTTGGTCGTACTGGTAACGATTTTGGCTGTACCACCATGAATATTAAACCCGACATGATGAGCTTTGCTAAGCAGCTGTCTTCTGCTTACTTCCCCATTTCGGCAGCGGTTATACGCGGCGATATGTACGAAGCCATGATAGAGCAAAGTGCAGCAACAGGCGTATTCGGCCACGGCTACACCTATTCAGGTCACCCGGTAGGTTGTGCGGTTGCCTTAAAAGTTATGGAGATTTATCAGCGCGATAACATCTTTGCAAAAGCGGCTAAAACGGGCGAATACATGCAAAGCAAAATGGCCGCGTTTAAAGATCACCCCTTGGTGGGCGACATACGCGGCGCAGGCATGATAGGTGCACTTGAGTTAGTTGCTAACAAAGACAAAGGCACACCGTTTGCCACTGGTGCGGTTGGCGGCAACATCATGAAAACCTGTCAAGACAATGGTTTAATCGTGCGTGCAGTTGCTGGCTCTAGCGCCGCCTTCTGCCCACCATTAGTCACCACTGAAGCGCAGATTGATGAAATGTTCGACATCTTTAGCAAGTCTCTAGATGAAACCTTAGATTTCGCCAAGAAAGAGAACCTGCTTGTTGATTAAACATTAACTAGCACCTCCCCCCTCGCCTTGAATGGCCAAAAGCTATTCAAGGCGATTTAAGCTCAACTTATTTAGTACAACTCTATACAGCACAACCTAAATCGCATTACAGGCCATACTCATGAGTGATAAAAAATTTAATCAACCGCTAGGCGGCAACGAAATGCCGCGTTTTCACGGCCCCGGCACTATGTTTCGTTTACCTTCAGAAAAAACAGCTGCTGGCTTGGATATGGCCATTATCGGTGTAGGCCTAGATATAGGTACTAGCAACCGTAACGGCACCCGCTTTGGCCCGCGTCAAATTCGCGCCGAGTCATCCATGGTAAGACCCTATGGCATGGCCACTCAAGCGGCACCGTTTGATTCTTTTCAAATTGCTGATGTTGGCGACGTACCGTTAAATACCTTTAACCTATTAAAGTCTATAGACATTATTGAAGACTTTTTTACCGACGTATTAAGCCACAATGCTAAACCCATTACCCTAGGCGGCGATCACACCATCTCTCTGCCTATTTTGCGTGCCCTGCACAAAAAACACGGTAAGAAATTGGCCCTAGTACACGTAGACGCTCACGCCGATATTAACGACAACATGTTTGGCGAGAAAATTGCCCATGGCACCATCTTCCGCCGCGCGGTTGAAGAAGGCTTAGTCGACGGCAACAAAATGGTGCAAATTGGTTTGCGCACCACCGGCTATTCCGCTGATGATTTTGAATGGACCCGCGAGCAAGGTGGCAGGGTAGTACCCGCCGAAGAATGCTGGCACAAATCACTAACGCCTTTAATGGCCGAAGTACGCGAGCAGATAGGCGCAGACACACCCGTTTACTTAACCTTCGACATCGACGGCTTAGACCCCTCAGTAGCGCCCGGCACCGGCACCCCTGAACCGGGCGGCTTAAGCAGCATACAAGGCATAGAGATTATTCGCGGCTGCTACGGTTTAAACCTCGTAGGCTGTGACTTGGTTGAAGTATCACCACCCTATGACAGCACCGGCAACACGGCCTTACTGGCCGCTAACTTAGTCTTTGAAATGCTGTGCTCCTTCCCAGGCTGCATACGCAGAAGCTAAGCTTTTTTTAAAAGGTCTCACCTTTCTGCCCGCGCCGCCCCTAAGGCCCGCGGGCTTTTTTATGTTCAGGAAGAGCGGGCAGTCTCTACCCAAAACACTGCGCGGACCACGCTGAGCACTCGCGATGCTCGCGGGGCCAGCTTTGCGCAGGAGGGGTGATATCAATAAAGGCTTTCCAAAAAGCCATCACCATTCGATAATAGCGTTACTATTGAACTAGGCTTAGCCTAGTAAGCCTATCACCCCTGCATAACCACTATGAGCTACATTGCAATGGAAGTTAGTATTACCGACCACAAATTTATCACCTCAGCCCTGCTTATTGCAGTCGCCTTATTAATACGCTGGTTTGTTATTTACCAACTCAACAAACAAGATTTCCGTGACGATGACGGTAATCACCGTTGGATAAATAGCGCAAAAAACGCCACCAATCTAATAATTTTAATAGGTTTGGTGCTTGTATGGATTACCGAGTTGCGCTTTGTCGCCCTCTCTATTGCCACCTTTGTGGTAGCCTTGGTTATTGCCACCCGCGAATTTATCCAGTGCTTTTTAGGCTCTCTATACCAGGCCAGCACCCGCTCTTTTATCGTCGGCGACTGGATACAAATAGGTGATAATAGCGGCAAGGTAGTCAGCACAGACTGGTTAAGCACACGCTTATTAGAAATCGACATGGCAACCTCCAGCTACCAAGTTACTGGTAAAACACTACTCATACCCAATAACCAATTTATCGTACATCCAATTAAAAACTTAAACCACCTACGCAAGTTTATCCCGCATACCATTTCTATTATTAGAGAAGCCGATACCGTTAATGTCTTTGATTTTAAAGCTGCACTATTAAAAAAAGCCGCAGAGTATTGCCACAAATTTGAAGAGCTAAGCAAGCACTACAATCATGTCAATAGCAAAAAAGACCGTAGAGAGCATAACGACCACCACCCCAGCGTGCGTATTAGCACTACCGCCCTAGGTAAAAACCAATTCGATCTTACCGTGTATTGTCCACCCCACGAGGCGGTAAGCTTGGAGCAAAAGCTAACCAAATATTTTATGACACTGTGGTATCAAGCCCATAAACAAACAAAAACCAGCAACCCCAAAAGAGATGACGAGAGCGCCTCAACTACTCTCGATAACCATTAATAATAAGGCAGCAGTATGAGTTACGATATTTATATATGGATAGGCATAGTCTTTTGCCTCACCCAGTCGGCAGTATTTTCCGGTCTCAACCTCGCTTACTTTAGCATTAGCCGCCTGCAACTAGAGGTAGAGGCAGGGCGTAATAATAAAGCCGCGCAAAAAGTGTTAACACTACGTGAAGACTCCAACTTTTTACTCGCCACTATCTTATGGGGCAATGTTTCTATTAATGTCTTACTCACACTATTATCCGACTCGGTATTAGTCGGTCTGTATGCCTTTTTATTCTCATCGATAGCTATTACCATTTTGGGCGAAATCATTCCGCAAGCCTATTTTTCTCGCAACGCCCTTAATGTAGGCTCATTATTAAAGCCCGTTATTAGCTTCTATCAATTACTGTTATACCCAGTTGCTAGGCCTACCGCCATTATGTTGGATGGCTGGCTGGGTAAAGAAGGTATTACCTATCTTAGGGAGAAAGAGTTAAAGGGCATCATCAAAGCCCATATAGATTCTGAAGATGCGGACATGGAGCATGTGGAAGGCATAGGGGCTATTAATTTTCTCTCAGTTGAAGATATACAAGTTGCCGATGAAGGTGAAGTGCTAGACCCAGCCAGTATTATTGAGCTTCCTTGTCGCTTAGATTTACCTACTCTGCCAGAGCCGGGCACGGAAAACTTCAAACGCTTTATTCAGCAGGTGCATCAATCAGGCCACAAATGGGTGGTGCTTACCGATGAACATCAACAGCCACAACTTACTCTGGATGCCGACGGTTTTATACGATCGGCCTTGCTAGACAATTTAAGCTTAACTGATGCAGGCCCTACAGCCCCAAGCTTTGACCCCTATAAATTTTGCCATCGGCCGGTAGTCGTTAAAGACCAACAGCTTAGTTTAGGCGCCGCCATGAAGTTATTAAAAATGGCCGCCGGTAAAGACAGCCACTCCGACGAAGTAATGGACAAGGATATAATTCTTGTCTGGACACAAGAACAATGTAGAGTTATCACTGGCGCAGATATTTTGGGCCGCTTACTCAAAGGCATAGGCTCAGACCTGTCTCAATCCAACACTAACGCTGCAGGTAGTGCCAACACATAACAACAAGCTTAATGAGGTTTTCATATGATTAACACCTACCTTTACCATAGTGACGACCACGTTAGTGCCGGCAACGAAGAACAAATAGCGCTGTGGCAGCAAGATAGTACGAAAAAAATCTGGGTTGACATAAAGTTTGATGAAAACGATATAGAGCAACATAGCGAATTGCTCGCCACTCTAGGCTGTCATGCATTAGCCATTACTGACACCTTTAGGAAGCGTCATCCCCCTAAACTTGAAATTTTCGATGACCATGTTTTCTTATTGTATAAAGGCATACACGCCATAGAGAACAACCTTAAATATGCCCATCAACAAATAGCTTTTTTTATTGGCGAACGCCTGTTAATTACTGTGCACCCACAGACTTCCTTAGGTATTAATGCGGTACTAACAGCAGAGCAAGCCAGTGGCACTTTTTCACCGCCCATCATGATAGCGCTAGACATCATCCATAAATCCGCAGGTATTTATCTAGAAAGAACGCTGGACTTTGAAAATGAACTTAGCGCAATCGAGGATGCTTTGCGCACAGACTCTAGCGAGAGCGCACTATTACAACTAGCCAGCTATAAAGCTGAGCTCATTAAACTCAAGCGTATCTTTAACTACCACAACCTCATATTTGATCAACTTAAAAACTTTAGTGACGAAGATCTACCTATAGATAGTATCCTACATGCTCATAAAATTAATGATGTCGCAGAAAGATTAGAGCGCTTACACAGCCTATCGCAAATGCATTACGACATCTGCGGTGACATGATAGACAGTTATATTTCTATTACTTCACACCAACTGAATATCACCATGCGTATATTAACCGTGGTAACGGCTGTTTTTGTACCCCTCACATTCTTGGCGGGTATTTACGGTATGAACTTTGAGTATATACCTGAGCTTAAATACAGAATTGCCTACCCAGCGCTCATGACGACTATGCTAGTAATGGCTGTGACTCTAATCATTATCTTCAAGAAAAAGAAATGGTTTTAACCAAGGAATAATAATGGATAACGAAAATATTTGGCAAACACCTTTATTACACGTAGGTAACTATACGCTGGTGACTAGCCAACTACTCACCTTTATTGTGATGTTAGTGATTACCTATATAGCGGCAAAAATCATTAACAAAGTTTTTCACCGCTTAACCCATAAAGACAGCTCCATGACGGTGGCGCACCTGTATATTATCGGGCGCTTTGCCCAATACAGTATTTATGTGGTTGGCTTTGTACTGGCAGTCTCAGCGCTAGGCATAGACATGAGCAAACTGGCACTAATGGCCAGCGCTTTGGGTGTAGGCATAGGTTTAGGCCTACAGGGTATAGTGAATAATTTTGTTTCTGGCTTGGCTATTTTATTAGAACGCAGCTTAAAAGTCGGTGACTTTATAGAGCTGGACACAGGCCTGACTGGCGAAGTGATAGAGATACATATGCGCGCCACGCTGATTCGAACCAACGACAATGTCGACATACTCATACCCAATGCCGAACTCACCAATGGCAAAGTTATCAACTGGACCTTAGAAGAAAGCGTCAGACGTTTTCGCATCCCTTTTGGCGTTGCCTATGGCAGCGATAAAGACGTGGTAAAAAAAGCCGTACTAGAAGCTGCCAGCAGCGTTCAATATACTTTAGATAATGAAGGGCGAGAACCGATAGTTTGGATGACGGGCTTTGGTGATAGCAGCTTAAACTTTACTCTGGGTGTTTGGGTAACCGCTGAACAAGTTAAACGACCTACCGCATTAACCTCTGATTACTTGTGGGCCATAGACGATGCCTTAAGAAAGTATAAAATTGAAATCCCTTTCCCTCAGCGCGACTTACATATACGCAGTAATAGCACACAACAACCATTAGAAAATTAACCAGCAACGCTAGCATCCGCAACGGCTGCTAGCGGCTGCTCATTACCAACGTATCGCCACGCCTAGGCCTAAGCGCTCACTTTTATCCGCCGTATTGACACCCTTGTGATAACCCACATCGATATCTAGATCTGGGTTAAGGTGATAAATAACACCCAACACCATAACGCCAGGGGCATTACTGCTGGAGGCTATCGGGTTTTGCCTATAGCCTATATCAGCCAGCCAAGTCCACTGGCTATTGTGATGGTAAAGCATAGCGCTAGAAACCTGCCAATTATGATCGCGCGCCGCGCTATCGCCATGATGCTGATATTGCCAGCCGGCATTGATCAACCACTGCCATGACTGCCACTGTTTTTGGGCAATAACATTAGCAAAATTCAGCAACTCATCATCACCTAAACCTTTGTCCTCATCGCCGCTAAGTATGCCTATGCTATAGGTAGCAGCCATACTCCAACTTTCAGATTCTAAAAAACGCCACTTAATATTGGCACTACCATCGCCTACGCCCTTGCTTGACTCAACACGGTTATGGGATACATGGGTGTAGGGTAAATACAAGCTGACATCAATGCTGTCAACCACACCTAAACTCCACACCGCATCCAAGCTGCGCCGGTTAACACCCTCGGACTCTTGATTGATTCTATCCCAGCTCAGCTCCAACTGCTGGTTACCCTTACCCTGGGTGCCGGTATCATCCGATATTAAAGGGTGGGCAGCGAAGCTGGGCGCAGCTAATAAAATTATTAAGGGGGCAATAAATTCGCCCACACGCTTTTTTATTTTTTTTGTATAGCTTGGCATCTATCTATCCATTTCAGTAAATATATGAAAATTTAACACCGTGGTAACAGACTATTGACCGGCGCTATCAAAATATAATCTGATGGGCAGCTGTAATCGTTTACCCACGTAGATAATCACCCCAATTTTGTCATCATTACCTTCAATGTTGAGTTTTTCATAAGGTTTAAACTGCGGTAACAGCAGATCTTTATCAGTCTTGATAAAAAGATTACCGACGTTTTCTTGCCGCATAGGTAGCGTCAAGGTAATGATGGTTAAGCCCTGCAGTGAATCAAACTCCACAGTTACTACTTCCACACCCATGTCGGCATCGATAAAGCCCGGTTCGAGTTGCAGTAACCCTGTTGGTGCCCTGTCGCCGTCAGCGACGTTATCGGCAGTGCAAAACAACGATAGGAAAATCAATATCAGTGCAGCTTGCACTCGGTATTTTTTAAACATAATGATACTCATATTTTTTATTCAACGTCTTTACTAATAAACTGCTCTGCAACACAACACAGTGCCACATCACCCAACACATTAATCGCGGTACGACACATATCCAGCACTCTATCCACACCCAATAATAGCGCCACACCTGCCGCAGGAATACCTACGCCCTCTAACACCATACTCAAAATCACTATGCCCGCCCCAGGTGTGGCGGGTGAACCTATAGACGCCGCCACTGCCATGGTTACCACAAATACATAGCTGGCTAGTGTTAACTCCACATTAAACACCTGCGCTAAAAATACCGTAGCAACACCTTGGTACAGGGCCGTCCCCGTCATATTAATAGTAGCCCCTAGAGGCACTAAAAACCGTGCTATCGCCGGCCTAACCGCAAAGGTGTTCTCGGTAAGCTGTAAGGTTAAAGGCATCACCGCCGCAGAGCTACTGGTGGAAAAAGCTAACAGTAGTAATTCTTTCAGCTGCTTAAGAAAAACACCTATAGGTATTTTCCCCAATAACTTAACCACCAGCAGATAAAATAGGAATAATATAAACAAACCCAGCAATACCGTAATGACATACATCAACATGCCGGTAAGTACATTGATACCCAGGTTAGCTACTAACCTAGTCATCAAGCCAAATACCGCAAAAGGCGCAATATACATCGCCCACGATACTACCCGCATACTCACTTCTTGCAAGGCGCCTAATAAATCAAATAGTGGCTGAGCCTGCTTCACCGGTATCGATAGCAAGGCTATACCTAAAATGGCGGCGAATAATATTACCTGCAACATTTCACCAGAAACCATAGACGCTATGGGATTTTTAGGGAATATAGACAGCAATTTTTCTGGTACATCTTCAGCAGCTGGAAAACCTTTATCGAGTTTGCCGCTATCGCTAGGTAAGCCTACATCCAAGGCCGCACTATCAATATGATGGCCAGGCTTTATCAGCTGCCCCAAGCCTATACCGGTAATAGTCCCCAAGGCTGTAGTGAAAATAATAAACACCACGGCAAAAGCACCGATTTTTTTCAATGATGCCATATTGGTATTGGCAGCCAAGCCTTTCACTACAGAAGCGATAACCAAAGGCACAACTATCATCTGTATCAACGATAAGAAAATATGCCCAGGCAACGCTAACCATGCGGTAATAACTTTAACAGTTTCTTTCTGAAACAAACCGACTTCTGGACCCAACAACAAGCCCAAAATAACCCCTAGGCCTAAACCTATTAACACCTTAAGCCATAAACGCCCGGCTATTAATCTATCCAAGCGGTCGCTAAGTAGCTTTAAGGGTGACAGATCAAAGTAGTGATTATTTTTCATGCGCAGCTCTATCGGTACACCAGTAAAGAGGTTGGTTACTGTTATAGACTTTCAATAAGGTGTTGCTGGCTCATAAACTCACCAGCCAATGCACGTATTGCCCGTACATTATCCTTTTTTAACGCTTTATTGAGCAAATCTTCAGTTTGCTTTTGATAAACATTTCTAATGAGGTACTTAATCTTAGGCAGTTTTGATGACCCTAAACTAAAACGCGTCACCCCCATCCCCAGCAACAATAACACCGCCACCGGGTCTGAACTCATTTCACCGCAAATAGACACGGGTAATCCATAGCTCTTGGCCATAGTGATAATGCGGTATAACTCATGCAATACTGCCGGGTGTACATGGTCAAAGCGATTGGCGACACGGGAGTTATTTCTATCCACCGCCAACAAATATTGGCTTAAATCATTGGTTCCCACAGAAATAAAATCGATCTTATTTTTCCAGAAAGGTAGCTGCGAAATAGCGCCAGGCACTTCTATCATTACGCCAATTTTAGGCGTGATGACGTCATAGCCTTCATCACTTAATTGTGCCACCACTTTTTTCACACAATCTCGAAACTCATCCAGCTCTTGGGTAGATGACACCATGGGTATTAAAATATGTAAGCCTTCATGACCCACTGACGCTCTTAGCATGGCCCTTAACTGGGTAATTAATAGTTGTATATTATCCAGTGAAAAACGTATGCCTCGCCAACCCAAAGCGGGGTTCTCTTCTACACCCAAGGGGAAATAAGGCAATTGCTTGTCACCACCCACATCCAGCGTTCGCATATAGACCGGCTTGCCCTGGTAGGCCTCTAACACTTGTTGATAAACCACAACCTGCTCATCCTCGGTGGGAAAGCTGTCTCTTATCAAAAAGGGGATTTCCGTTCTATACAGGCCCACACCATCTGCGCCGTGTTTAATACCGGGTGATAAGTCTGCGAGTAAGCCAGTGTTTACCAATAGCTGCACCGCAACATTATCTAGCGTAGTGGCCGGTAGATTTTTTAAACCATCATAGACCGCGCTTTTTGTGGTTTCTTTATTCGCCAGTTCGTTATACGCCTCCACAACCAAAGGCCCAGGATCAACAAATAAACGCCCAACAGTCCCATCCACAACCAGATAGTCACCGGCACTGGGGAGCTGCTTGTCGCTCAAACCCATTACCGCTGGTACACTCAAGGCATTGGCTATTACCGACACATGCGAAAGCAATGAGCCATCGCCACTTACTATGGCAACTAAGTTGTCGCCCGAAAATTCAGAGATATGAGAAATATCAATTTGCTTGCCAACCAACACGTAAGGTTTGCTGGTGTCCTTATTTTTCACCCCACCGTCATCCAGCCATAAATTATACAGGCGGTTACCTAGGTAGCGTACGTCATCGGCCTTAGCCTTGAGATAGCCATCATCCATAGATTGGAATACGCCTATCAATTGCCCCACGGCTTTTTTTAATGACGAAGGCAGGTTAAAACCGGCATCAATAAAGGTTTCGACTAAATTGATAAACATCGGGTCTTTAAGAAACATCTGCATAGCAAAAAATATTTCATCAATATTGCCGGTATTCTTTTGCGACATAGTCGCTTTATCATTATCAATCTGTTGATTAAGCGTAGCCACTAAACGGGCTAGCTCTTGTTTTTCATGCTGAGGCGTTTCTGAATAGGTGGTTTTTACCTCATCTACCGAACGCGATGACACGACAATGGCATGCCCCATACCTATGCCCGGTGAGCCGGCAACACAACTAATACCTAGGCCATCGTCATCTGAGCTAGCGCTAATATTAATGGCACGTACAATAATGGCTAAATGCGAGGATAGGGTTTCAACAAAGGCAACACTGGCTTTATCTAATAATTGTGGCGCTATAGTTTGCACCACTAACACGCCTACCACTACACCGTGGTCTACCAAAGGGGTAGCACAGAATCCATGGAATTTTTCTTCGCCGCTTTTAGGCACAAAAAAGTAGCTGGGATGTTCAGGCGCGTTAGCTATATTTAAGGTGTGTTTATTATTCACCACAGAACCCACCAAACCTTTACCTTGCGGAATAGTGATAGGCTGCGATGAATTTAGACCATGACTGGCCAGTAGCACTAAATTGTTATTTTTGTCAGCTTGGTAGAGCGAGCATACGTCCACAGCTATAGACTGGCTGACCGAATTAACAATCATTTCTACCTGTTCTTGCGGTGAATCTATATAGGAAACGGCTGTAGTAATGCGCGTTAATTCGGAGAGTACATTATTATCCATATAAGCTCATCAACTGTTTGATGCTACTGACTGCAGCATGGGGGGATCTAAAAATAATAGGAAACGTTCTCTACCTATCTTCGAAGTACTGCTTGGGTAGTGATTGCGATTACAAGCCATAGCATATTTTCCGTTATTCAGAGCCGCTATTATTACCTAGCAAAAACTCCTCACCGGGGTCTACAATAATACGGTTTTCCATGGCCTGCCGACCCAAAAGCATTAAATAACTCATGCCGGAACGGTCAGTTAGGGTTAGATCTATGCGCCATTGGTGCTCACCCAGCTGAAATAAGGTATCGACAACATAACGGTGCTCACTGCCCCCGTTAGAGCTTTTAACGATTCGGGTACCCTTAACTTTGGCGTTACGCCTTACAATACGATCAACATTATGTATGTCAGGGTGTATATCAAAGCTCACCCACTTTCTATTGTTTTTTTCAAACTCACTGATGTTATCCACATGCAGTGATGATGTTTTTGCGCCGGTGTCTATACGCACGTTGAGCTGGCTAATTTCTAACTCGGGTAAATCACATAATTCCAAAGCACCTACCCGTACTTTATCCGGTTTATCTACCACTTTAGCTGTCCTTTTTAATGGCTATAAGATTTTGAAAAACCATAGTCGTTGGCATAGTAAGCTTATCCCCATCCGCCATTTCTAAAATCAAATGAAACAAGGTAATCTCTCGCAATACCCCCCCTACGCATTTTTCTCTATCCTTATCCCAGATAATAATTTCATCGCCAACTTTATAGGGAAAGAAAAAGAAAATAATAACACTAGCCGTTAAATTACTTAATATGGACCACTGCGCAAATAAGGCAATACCTATCACCGCAAAAACCGATGATACAAAAATATCAACATCCGCAAAACCCACGCCCAGTGTTACCGCCACGATAATGGCTACGGTACAAAATATAAAAAATTGAAAGGTTTTTTGTAATTGAAAAATGCGGCTACTACCCACTTCTTTAGCAACCCCTAATTTTTCTATCCATGACGCGGACAGCGCATTAATACGCAAGCCCACAAACAACACCGTCATAATAACTAATAACTTAATAATCATGCTTAAAACCCAGTATTATCATCAATGGTTACGGTGAGGTTATCTTGCAATATACCTAAGTTCTCTACCACACCATCATGTTGCTTAAAATAAGCCACGTGATACATCGCCTCACCTTCTTGCGCTAGGGGGATGTTTTGTTTACCAATAATAATACCCTCCACAGGGCTTTTTATGGTATCGATTGTTTTGCCATAAGGGTCTGATATTACCGCTAACACATCACCTTCTTTGACATAATCACCTAATATCTTTCTATGGGACATCACACCACTATCCGTTGCCCGTACCCATGTGCTGTTGTGGGCAATAAACGGCTCTATCGGTGGTTTTTTAGAACGCGTTTTACGTAACATATCTAAGTGACGCATCACATTAATAATGCCCTTCACGCCCGCTCTAATGGAAAACTCATCAAAGCGCAACGCCTCACCGGCCTCATAGAGCAACATAGTTACGCCCTCCTCTGCCGCACTACCACGCAGCGAGCCATCGCGCACATCGGCATTAAGCAAAACCGGCACCCCAAACGCATAGGCCATAGCCTTGGTGGCCTCGTCGGATAAATTAGCGCGAATCTGCGGTAAGTTAGTACGGTGTATAGCACCGGTATGCAGGTCTATACCGTAATCACACTTAGCCACCACTTCATTTAAAAATAGCTTCGCTATGCGCCCAGCTAAAGAGCCGCGCGAGGATCCCGGGAATGAGCGATTCAAATCTCGCCTATCGGGCATATAGCGGCTTTGGCTTAACACCCCATACACATTCACCATAGGCACAGCAATTAACGTACCTCTAAGATTTTTTATGGATTTGTTATTAATTAAGCGGCTAATGATTTCTATGCCATTAATTTCATCACCATGTATGGCCGCACTTACCAATAATACTGGCCCATCCTTTTTGCCCCGTTTTACATAAACAGGGATAGGCATAGGCGTATCGGTGTAAAGGTGAACAGAGGGAAGATCTATCTTCACTTCTTCGCCAGGCTTAATAGTGTGCCCAGCTATAATGAGTTCTTTAGCCATGATTAATAATCAGCCCTTGCCTTTCGTTTTAGTTTTATTAGGCTTTGCATCTTTTGCAATAAAGTCAAAAACCATTGTCGCTACATCTTTTTTAGTGGCGGCCTCTATACCTTCCAAGCCTGGCGAGGAGTTAACCTCCATGACTACAGGGCCGTTATTAGAGCGCAATATATCAACACCGCACATATTTAGGCCCATTATTTTTGCAGCTGAAACCGCTGTCTTTCTCTCGGTAGGTGTTAATTTCACCAGCTCGGCGGAGCCACCACGGTGTAAGTTGGAGCGGAATTCGCCCGCGGCTGCCTGACGCTTCATCGCCGCCACGACTTTATCACCAATGACTAAACAGCGTATATCGGCACCGCCGGCTTCCTTTATATACTCTTGTACCAAGATATTAGCTTTTAAGCCCATAAAGGCTTCAATAATGCTTTCCGCAGCCTTTTGGCTATCCGCCAACACCACGCCTATGCCTTGGGTACCTTCCAGCAGTTTAATCACTACTGGCGCACCGCCGACATTTTTAATTAAGTCATTAATATTATCAGGGTGATGGGCAAAGCCAGTGCGTGGTAGGCCCACGCCTTTTCTGGATAGCAATTGCAAGGAGCGCAGCTTATCTCTAGAACGGCTAATCGCCACCGACTCATTAATTGAAAAAGTGCCCATCATTTCAAACTGCCTCACCACTGCCGTACCGTAAAAGGTAACCGAAGCTCCTATACGCGGGATAACCGCATCGTAGGTAGGCAAAGACTTACCTTTGTATCTAACACTGGGTTTGCTACTGGTGATATCCATGTAACAGTGCATGGTGTCTATCACATCCACTTGGTGTCCAAGCGCCGTTCCTGCCTCCACTAATCGGCGAGTAGAGTAAAGCTTTGAGTTCCTGCTGAGTATCGCTACACGCATAATTATTCTCCATTATAGGGGGCAAGTTAAAATTTTGCGGAGTCTAGGGTTAAGCGCACTCCGTGACTAGTATAATAGTCCGTTTTCCATCAATATTTTTTATTTAATACCACAAAAAATATTTGTTTTACAGGGCCAGACTATATAGCGCATATTTCAGCCACTAAACCTGATTAAGAACTGAAATTATGAGTGATTATATCGATACCGATAGCACGAATGATGATGACTATAAGAACTACGAGCCCAAAAACGATAGCCATACCGACCCTCTCAGCAATGCCGATCGTATGCGCCTGCTCACAGCAAGGCGCCGCAGGGTTGAGGATATTCAGGAAGAACGCAAACTTAGGGATGAATTAGGCCTATACGACGAGGCCTTTAATACCACTAAGATTGCAGTATAGGTAACAGCTGCTCTATCAACTCCAAACGCTCATTATTTGATCGAAAAATAATAGACACCTCTCGGCCAAAGCTGGGGGCGGCATCTACTAGCTGCATATTGGCTACGGTTGTCGCCTCCACCATGGTCTGCGGCAAAAACGCCGATGAGGGACACTCCCGCATAAACGCCTCGGCAATAGACGCCATAGTGGTATAGAGTATCGCTGGCGCAGCCTCGCTAAAACGCTTGGCGTGAAACATGTTGAACGCCGTCCCCCAATCCACATAGATATAACTTTCTTTCAGGGCATTTTTGGCGCTGACTTCGGGAATAGTACTCGCCAACACCAGCTTCAACTTACCCGCTGAAGCCACCGTCAATTCAGGCATGCTAGGCGCATCAAACAATATCGCCACATCCAATGCACGCTCCATCACCATGCGTAATAAATCATCGGCACCGTGCACCTCTGAGCGCAAAGACAGCTGCGGGAAAGCGCGGTAGATGGCCGCCAACTTATCCTGATACGCGTAATTCCATAAGCCCGCGGTGGCACCTATGCCTAGCTGATCCTTTTTGGTAGTTTTTAAAGCGACATCTTGGCGCGCGCGATTCCAAGCCAGCAACATGGTTTCAGCATGGGTGATCAGGCGCTCCCCCTCTGCCGTCAACTGTATATTGTTGCGCTTACGTATAAACAGCTGCACCCCAAAATACTCTTCCATTTGCTTCACGCGGGCGCTCACCGCCGCCTGAGTAATATAGAGATTATCGGCAGCCTTACCAAAATGGCGGGTATTTTTAACTTCTAAAAACGTTTTTAACAGCTCTATATCCATAAGGAACAACCAACCCCTCAGCTTATTATCTACTTTAGTGTGGCAATATACCGGCCTATAGCCAAGTTACAAGCCCGATGACTATTTTGCAGCCATCAGCCAGTGCCTGACGCTATGCTGCTCATGGCTATAAACCCAGCGCGCCAGCACAGCCATCACCAACAGCGAAAAAAACAAGCGCACCCACAGCACCACGGCGATATCAGCCCCCAGCAGCATAATTAATAAGGTATCTTCTATAAGGCTATGGCATAGCGCCAAAAAGCCAAAGGCTAGGAATATATCTCGCGGGCTGAGCCGGCCGCTAGCCGCTTCCCGTATCAATAGCGCACCACCAAAACTCAAGCCCAAGGTCACGCCTATAATGGTAGTGTCGGCAGCGCTGTTGTTTATTTTTAATAAGCGCAGTAACGGCGACATCAGCCAGTGCATTAAACGCTCTACCCCTAGCAGCCGCAGTATTTTTAACAGCGTCATTAAAGAAGCAATAACCACAAAAATCATCAGATAGGTTTTTAGCTGCTCTAGCAGCCACAAGGCTAAGCTGCTCTCTACCACCTCGGGCTGCCATAGCAGCACCGCAGCCTGCTGGCAGCAGCCACTACCCTGATAAAACAGGTTGAGCAACACACCCAGCAACATAGCCCCGCCTATACGCAGCAGCAACGTTGCCCACAGCTTAATGCCCGCTTTTTTAGCAATGGCCACCTCCACCGGCAGGCTATGCGCCAACAGCATCATCGCCCCCAGAGTGGACACCTGCGCCACGCTTAAGGGCTCGGGCCCCATCAGCTCATAAAACACTATCATGCCCGCATAAATATTGGTGCTCATGGTCGCCGCCCACACCAAGCCCATAGTGTCAGGCAAACCCACTAAGGCCATCAGCGGTGATAACAGCAAAGCCAGCCACTCTATAGCACCCACTATCGTTAAGGCCTTCACCACCAGCGTGACAGGAATCATGATTTTCATTAGAGTGAGGTAGACAGCGATAATATCTACCGCTAAGCGCTTAACTTCCGCAAAAAATCTATCTGTACGCATCAATACCCCATACCCATTACATACATCAAAAAACGATCAACCAGTCTACTATATAGAGCCTAAGCAGCTCACATGACGCTAAAAAACCAAAATCCATCGTTTTTCACTACCAGCAAGCGCCATTAGTATCAGAGCTTCGTCATAACCATCGCATCTGGTCCTACTCTCCATTAGGCAGGTGCGCTAATTTAGTAGGCAGGATACTCAACTACGCACACTTTCATACAAAGTGTCCTAATTAAGAGAATTATAACGACTCTATATGCTATAAAAGTGGCTAAGGAACAAAGATGATGCTGAAAGATCAAAATGACCTAAATATAACAGCTAGCGACCCCAAATATGTTGCGCTATATGATGACGCTATAACTGAACTTGCCCATTTTAGAGATCCCTCTAACATTATTGAAGGCCTACTTGAGCAATCACCTCATTTCGCCATGGCCCATATACTTAGCGCCTACCTCTATTTACTCTCCACCGATGAAAATGATGCGGCCGCAGCCAAACAACACTTAGCCCTTGCCAACGCAGCAGCCCAAGACAGCGCCATCAATGAGCGCGAACAAAAGCATCTAGAAGCCTTAAGCGTTTGGTTAGATGGCAATATGGAAAAAGCCTCCTTTATATTGGACAGCTTATTAATTGACTACCCCCAAGATATGCTGGCCTTGCTTATTGGCCACCAGTTAGATTTTTTCCTGGGGCACGCCCAAAACCTCAAAAACCGAATAGCACGATCACTACCCAGCTGGGATAAATCCCACCCTTTGTACAGCTTTGTATTAGGTATGTATGGTTTCGGGTTAGAAGAAGCTAGAGAATATAATCGAGCCGAGGATATAGCTAAACAAGCGGTAGCCTTAAACCCCAAAGACGTCTGGGGCATACATGCCGTAGCGCACGCTTTAGAGATGCTAAATCGCTATGAAGAAGGCGCTCAGTACATGAAGCAACGCAAGCAAGACTGGGGCGAGAATAATTTTTTCATCCCTCATAACGCCTTGCACTTAGGCTTATTTGAATTAGAAATGGGCGACGTTAAAGAAATATTAGCACTCTCTGACACCATGATACATAACGCCTCTACCGGTGAAAATCCAATAGTGTTATTGGACGGTTCATCATTAATTTGGCGATTTTACTTAGATAACGTTGATGTCGGCAAAGCAAGGCTACAAGCACTAGCCAGCTCATGGCGCAAAATTGCTGATCAAAACTTCTATTCGTTTAACGACGTGCACGCAGTCATGGCCTTTGTTGCCGCCGATGACTTTAGCTCAGCAGAAAAAGTTATACAATCGCAAAAAATGTTTTTGAAAAACAATAAACCCGGCATTAGTTATTACCACATGACCAAAGAGATCGGCCTACCTATATCAGAAGCACTCTACGCATTCGGCAAAGGAAACTACCAAGAATGCATTAATAAACTTATGCCTATAAAAAATACTATTCACCACTTTGGTGGCAGCCATGCCCAGCGTGATGTTTTTGCCAGAACCTTAGTAGAAGCCGCATTCCGCTCTAAAAACAAACTACTGGCGCAAGCGCTACTGAGCGAAAGATTAGAAGAAAAGCCACAAAGCCCATACAACTTAATGAAAAAGGAAAACCTGGCATTAATGGCATAATATAACAGTAGAATTATAAGGTGATGTTACAAGGACGTAATACCACCCGTAGTATAAATACTATACTGGCGCCAACCAAGGGCAGCAGAGCATACAAAAAACTTACATCATAAAATAGCGCTATTAACTTAGCTCACCAGCTTTAAAAAAATTACTGTAAATTTTTATAGATAGTAATCCAGCCAACCTTTATCAATAACAGCCCCCGTTTTATCACATCTAAGACCGAAGAATCCGCCGCGCATATTCACCACACCGCTAAAGCCGGCATTAAGCATAAGCTCACAAGCAGCTAAAGACCTAGCGCCAGACTTACAAGCAACCACTATTAAGCTATCTCTCTCAAACACGCCTGCTACATCAGCTATAAAATCGTTATTTAATTGCTCTTCAATTGCTATAGAAAAATATAGCGGGATATTAACTGAGCCACCAACATTACCTTCGGAGAACTCTTCACGGGTTCTAACATCCAAATAACTATAATCATGACTGTTAATAAGCGTTTTTGCCTGTACTGGTGTGACACTAGATACAACATGGGGATATTTCATGATCATAAATACCTGCGGTAATTAATGTAATGAAAAACTGGAGGATAAAAAGACGCACAAGCGGAATGAGTACACTTGTGCGTAAAAATTTGTGACCGCTCGCATAGAGCATAATCACAAAAGGGAACTAGTTAATAGCAAATGGTATTTGTATACCTATTGACCTGTCGTGTTAAAAAATTATCGAAAGCTATGCCGAAAGCAGCTTATTGCTGCTGACAAAATCCATAGTGTCGTCTAGAGCCTTGGTGAATTTCTCCATCATTTCATCAATTTGCGATTCAGTGATTATCATAGGCGGACAGAAAGCGATAGCCGAACCCGCCACAGAGCGAATAATCAAGCCGTGATTTTGGCAAGCTTGTTGAGCAAAATTGCCAACAGCTCCGCCCTCAAAAGCCTGGCCAGTAGTTTTATTGGCCACTAGCTCTACCGCGCCAATCAACCCCCTGCCTCTCACCTCACCCACTAAGGGGTGGCTATTGAACTGCTGTAATCTTTTTTGCATATAGTCACCCATAGCCGCAGCATGGCCAAAAATACCATCGCGCTGGTATATTTCTAAGGTTTTTAACGCTACCGCACAAGCGACCGGGTGACCGGTATAGGTGTAGCCGTGCGCAAACATGCCAGCCTCAGCACTAGCGTCGACCATTGCATCGTATATATCACCACGAACTACAGCCGCGCTAATAGGGATGTAGGCAGACGACAACTGCTTTGCTAAGGTCATTAGCGCAGGTTTTTCAATATTCATGGTGGTTGAGCCAAAGTCATTACCTGTTCTACCAAAACCTGTAATGACTTCATCTGACCAAAACAAGATATCGTGTTTGTTTAAAACAGCCTGAACCTTTTCATAATAACCCGCAGGCGGGACAATAACGCCACTGCCACCTGTTATAGGCTCGGCAATAAAGGCAGCAATACTATCTGCCCCTTCCGCTATAATGAGTTTTTCTAAATTAGACACTATGCGGTTAACAAACTGCTCTTCGTTCTCACCAGGTTTTGCACCGCGATAATAATGCGGCGCATCTGTACGAAGAACACCTAAGGCTTCCGTAGGCAAACTGAAATTTTGGTGAAACAAAGGCAGGCCTGTTAATGATGCCGACGCCACTGTCACCCCATGATAGGATCTTTCCCTGGCAATAATTTTATATTTTTTTGGTTTACCAATGGCATTAAAGTAATAGCGAATTATTTTGAACAAGCTATCGTTAGCATCGCTACCGGAATTACCAAAAAAAACTTTAGCATTATCTACCGGAACCATATCTGCTATTTTATCGGCAAGATCACGGCCTATTTTATGTGTTTTCCCTAAAAACATATGAGAAAACCCTAGCTTACTCATATATTCGTGAGCGGTATCCGCCAACTCTTTATTACCATAACCCAGCGACGTACACCAAAGACCCGCCAGACCTTCCAGATACTTATTACCTTCATTATCATAGACATAAACGCCCTCACCACGCTCTATGCTAAGCTGCTCAATATTTTTAAGATTATTTTGAGGATAAAATACAGAACTCATTGACACACCCGCCCATAAAAAATATTAGGCCTAAATTAGTTATAATCGATGAATGGCTGTGATAAACACAGCCATTCATAGTGAATTGGCATCCATGCAATAGCGCATTATTCTGACACTAAGTCAGTTTAACTTGCCACACAGCTTCTCACAGAAGAGTCACCACTAGCCTTCGGTGAATTCTCACCTTTAGGGTTGACTGTGCGAATGGTAGCCACCTTATTTTGAGTAAAGAATTCAATGCCATCTTTACCCTGAACTTTATTAGTGCCCACTAGAGAGTCTTTAATGCCACCGAAAGGCAAGTATGGGTGAGGTGCACAAACACCCACGTTAACCCCTACCATTCCAACATCGGCTTCGTCGATAAACTTCTCAATGTAATACGCATTTTGGGTGAAAATAACAGCACCATTACCCATGGTTTGTTCACCGATTAACTTTAATGCACCATTAATACAGCCCACACGCATAACACTTAACACAGGGCCAAACACTTCCTCTTTGGCCAATGTCATACAAGGGGTTACATCGGTAAAAATGGTTGGCCCTACATAGTAGCCATCTTTATTTTTACTAGCGACAGACGGATTTCTACCATCAAGTACCAAATTAGCGCCTTCTTTAATGCCAATCTCTATATAATCCTCAATACGCTTTTGGGCAGCTTGGTTAATAACAGGCCCCATAAAGACATCGGTATCAAAAGCATCACCAACCAGTAAATCTTTTGAGGCTGCAACTAAGCGCTCTACAAATTCATCGTAAATCTCATCAACAACAGCTAAGTTAGAAACAGCTAAACAACGCTGACCTGCTGATCCATAACCCGATATCAGAATATTTTCAATCATTAAGTCCATAGGTGCGTCTTCCATCGCTACCAGGTAGTTTTTAGCACCACCTAATAACATTACACGCTTACCATTACGGCCACAGGCTTCTGCAATAGCTTTTGCCGTTGGCGTAGATCCAACTAGGCAAACGCCAACTACCGCTGGATCCTCATACCATGCCTCACAAATACTACGGTCGCCATGAACAACGTTAACAACACCTTTAGGCAAACCTATTTCATTCAACAAAAACATCATCTCTTGCATGAACAATGGAGAATCTGTTGAAGGCTTGTAAACAAAGGTATTGCCTGTAGCAATCGCATAAGGAATAAACCAACCAAACACTAAGGCGGGGAAGTTAAAGGGCGCAACACCACAAAAAACACCCATAGACTGTTTAACAACACGACCATTAATATTATTAGCTATACCTTGTATAGTTTCACCTTGGATCAGCGCCGGCACAGAACAAGCCATTTGCACTATCTCTATTACCCGTCTCACTTCTCCGCGAGCTTCGGTAATATGTTTAGCTTGATCTATGGCAATAGAAACAGCTAAGTTCTCAAAATTCTCTTCCATCACATCACGTATTTTAAATATGAAATCTATACGCTTAGGCAAAGGTGTTTTCGACCAGGTTTTATAGGCTTCAGCAGCACATTTTACCGCTTCTTTTGAAGCGTCCTGCGATGACATAGGCACTTCACCTATTTGCTCACCGGTCGATGGGTTGAACAGTGGCGCGTATTTCACATCACTCTCTACTACCCATTCACCATTGATATAGTTTTTCACTTTATGGTACTGATTAACAAATTTCATGGCTTAACACCTTTTTTTCAATGACCCACGCTTAATGAATTTAAGCGTGATGTGTACACTAAGATCGTTTTTGTAAACCTTAAGCATTAAAAAAATAGTATCGTTAATCCCCAGTAATCCATAGGACCAATTATTCAGTGTTTTTGAAAAAGCTGATACCACCCTTAGGAGCGACCCTAAGGGCTTAACCATTGCCAAGAAGGAAAATGATAGGTAGTACTACCTAAGCAAGTATCACACGTAAACAGAGCGCTAAGGATGCGAGAGAGGGAAGGTAAGAAAGTAGGTCTATTTTGCTAATAAGAAACACTGTTATTGATAATTTCGGCAAGTATTTTAATGCCTGATTCAATTTTATCTTCCGCGATAGACGAATAACCTAAGCGGAAATAGTTATGCTTTGGGCTATCATCTAAAAAAAACATATCGCCGGGCTCTATTAATACATCTTGTTTTTTTGCTTGCTCAAATAAACGTTGACAATTTAGATTGTCAGGGCCTTTAACCCAATAAGATGTGCCCCCAAAAGTAGGCGGTACCGATGAGCCCGGCATATAGCGTCTTAACGCGTATTCCATGGTTTTCCAGCGGCCTTCATAGAGATCCCTTTGCTTTTTCACATGGGCATCGTAATAGCCACGCTCAAGAAATAGTGCAGCTGAGCGCTGATTATTTCTGGGGGTATTACGTGAAATCAAGCGGCGCATGGCCTTCAATTCAACAATCATATCTCTAGAGGCAACCACATAGCCTAGGCGTAAGCCAGGGGCTAGTATCTTTGAAAAGCTGCCTACATAAATGACTCGGTCACATTCATCCATGCTTTTTAGTGAGGGTATAGGCCTGGATTGGAAGTTATATTCAGACTCATAATCATCTTCGATAATAATAAAGTCATATTCATTCGCCATAGCCAATAGCTTTTTACGGCGCTCAATCGATAGCGTGACTGTCGTTGGAAACTGGTGCCCAGGCGTGACATAGACACAGTCACAATCTTTCAACTCATCCGATAAAATTAAACCCCCATCATCTATAGCCAAGGTTTTAATGGTGGCACCATTAGTTTCCGCTATGTTTGCCGCATCAATATAGCCTGGGTTTTCTACACCAAATACCGAGTCATTATTTAATGCTAGGCTAGTAACCATATAAATGGCATTTTGCGCACCCAAAGTGATCATTATTTCGTCAGGGTCGGCCCATACGCCACGCCTAGGTAAGATATGGGTATGCAGGTAATTAAGCAGTAATGAGTCGTCTTCACCATGTATGTCAGGCGCCCATACTTTTAAGGACGAACTAGAAGAGGAGTCTTTTACACATTCCCTCCACTTAGCTAGAGGAAAACCCTCGGCATCAAACTGCCCATAGATAAAGGGGTATTTATATTTCTGCCAATCTAATGGCTTAACAATATTGCGCTGCTTTGAAGGGGTGGAGTAAAGCCGCGTTTGCCAATCAACTTTACAGGGCGAAGCCTCTGGCTCTTTAGCCTCTAAAAAATTCCACTCTGTGATTTTAGGGTTGACGTAATAGCCACTGCGCTGCCTAGATACTATGTAATTATCGGAAGCCAGCTGCTCATAGGCCAAAATAACCGTATTTCTAGAAATCCCCAATAACTCTGACAACTTTCGACTGGAAGGTAGTGGCACATCTTCCGGAATATGGCCTTTAATAATAGCCTGCCCCAATTGCTCACAGATTTGACGCTGTAGCGTTGTCTTACTATCGGGATCAAGTAATAAAAGGTGCATTGCCATACTGTTTTACCTATCAGTTATTGAAAACACTAAAGGCTTATTAAACCATAGCCAGTGTAATGATAACGTTTTATACAAAAAGCATTGTTAACACGTCCTTGCTTTTTAACTACGATAACAAAGTTACAATAGCACGATCTAATAGTAATTAATCACTAGGCAATAATTCATCGGGGATCGGTTTACGCCTTCCTCCTGCGACTGGGCTGTAGTTTTTTTCCAAATAGTTAAGTATGCCCTCTTCCGCTGGGCCTAAAGGCCAAAGATTTTGCGTTTCTTGCATCCATCGTATTGTTGCCAACCACGATTTCCGTGACATTCTATTTTGAGCAACGAGCTTTGCAGAGTGGCAGGACGTGCAATGCATGGCAACCAACTCAACACCTTTACCCATGATTAAGCCCGTATCTTTATAAAGGCTTTGCGCAAACAAGGATGAAGATTGAAACAGCAGCGCAATCAATAGTGCTAATACAGGACTATAGCTTTTTTTCACCCTACACCACCTTAATAGCAATACGGTGGCAAGCGTTATTTAAATAGCCCTTGGGGTTCCAGCCGGGCAGCACCATGGGCTGGCTATGGCCATTAGTATCTGTAGCCCTAACCCACAACTCGTAATAGCCCTTTTTAGGAAACGACACTTGCTGCAACCATCGCTGCCAAGCATTGTGGTTCACCGCCGTATTGAGCTTAGCTTGCTGCCAACTTTGGCCAAAATCAATAGAAGTATAAACAGAGTCTATAGCGGCATCACCTGCCCATGCATGGCCACGCACAGCTAAGGGTTTGTCAAGCTTATGGCTAAGACCCGATTTGGGATAGGTCACTAAAGACTTAACCGGCATTTGATGAATGATACACATATCTTCATCAAGCACTGTGCTGCCAGGCGCAACGGGTTCACAAGGAACGCGATAGGCGTGGCCTAACATTTTGGCACCATCATGCACTTTATTGCGTATAGAGATACGCTCTAGCCATTTACCCGATGTAGACGCGGGCCAGCCACCGATGACCATACGCAGTGGGTAGCCATTCATTAAAGGTATATCTTCATCGTTTAGCGCCCATGCAATCATTGACTCTTGCTGCAAGGCTTTGGCTATAGGCACACCACGCGAAATGGGTTCTTTATCAGGCGCGCCACTAATATGGGTATCAGCACCGTGATAGGCGACATACACCGCATCACTTTTTGTACCGCAATCATTCAGCACATCGGCTAAACGAACGCCCGTCCATTTGGGGCAGCCTACGGCGCCATTACCCCATTGATTACCTTTAGCTGGCGGGTTAAATTCTGAGCGACCATTGCCCCCACACTCTAAAGTGAGCTGGTAACTAACTGTTTCAAACTTGGCCTTTAGCTCCGCTATGCTATAGGTTTTGCTCTTCAGCACAGACTCGCCATCAATGGTTAAAGACCAGCTTTGAGGGTCTGGGTTTACCGGAGGGATACCATTATTACGTACAAACAACTTATCTGCCGGCGTAATAGCGTCATCCAATAAATGCACCGGCGTTTCCGCATTGAGAGGCCTATCATTAAGAATAGTCAAGCCAGGGTGCTTACCCGGGATGGTAAATGCCTCCGTCGTTTCAGCAAAAGCAGCAGGTATTAAACCCGCAGGCATATAACGGCCAAAGACTATTTCGCCACCTAGCAAAGCCCCCATGGCGCCCAAACCGCTAAGAAACCCTCTACGTGTAAACGGATCGGATCGACGGCCAAATACTTTTAGGTCCGCAGCAACTGCATCTTCAGCATAAAGCTCCCTGATACCTATTTGCTGAGTCTCTTCCGTTATTTTTTTATCCGCTTGCTTTTTCATAGCCGCCTACCCATTTAATTAACACGATTTCAAGTAAGTAATCTGCAATTAGCTTATTTTCACTTTTAGATGCACTTATAAAACGATTACTAGTGATAAAAACCTATATAAATCGCAGGGTTAAGTTGCACACGACATAGACTAAACATCTTAATATTCAATGTGTAGAGCCAATTACCGCAAGCAACAGTCAGCAACTGGGCCTTCTGGAACACTTTTTAGCTAGCGTACTATGAGCTCACGTGATGGCTAACCAAGGAAAAGCTAATACCCCAGCCTAAACAGAGCTACTTAAACAACTATTAAAAGGCACGCAATAATGTATACGTTATATACCTGTAGTAAGGACTATACCGAAGAGCCTACCAGCCTAGCACCACAGATAGCCTTAGAAGAGATTGGCGCGGACTATAACTTAGTAGAGGTCGATTTATTTGACGTGCCTGAGTGGTTTTATAAGCTGCACCCCCGCGGCAAAATCCCGGTATTAGCCGTTAGCCCTAGCGACCCTGCAGGCGAGCCCTTACTTATTTACCCCTCTACCGCCATATTGCTTTATTTGGCCGAGCAACACCCTAGCTGCAAACTACTACCTGCTGCTGGCACTAACCAAAGAGCGCTAGCCTACAAATGGATGATTTATTTATCAGAGGAGCTGCAAGCATGGTTCATGATGGATTCATTTCCAGAAAGGTATTGTTTAGAAGAGTCACAAAAAACCATCATCGAGTCTAAGGCTGCGCTGCTTATCGATGAAGCTTGGCAAGAGATCGATAAAGAACTGGCTACACACCCTTACTTACTAGGCCAAAACTACTCCGTCATTGACCTTTTTCTGTATATGACGACTCGCTGGATACGACCAGAAATACATAAGCGCCTAAATCATTATCCTAATATTGCCCGCACCGTTTCCTTAATAGAGTCACGCGAGGCGGTTTTACGCACATTAAAAAATAATGATATGGCAGTTATTTCATAATAAAAAGGTCTAAACATGAGCATTGACTCAGTAATCAGTGATAAAAACTTAAGCATACCTAAACATAAAAACTTTTCTTGGGTGGCACAAACACTAAGCTACACCTTTTTAGGCATGGTGGGCTATTTTCCATTTATGGTATTGCCAGTAATAGTCACTGGTTTTATTGATCAACTACAGATATCGCAATCTTTTGCAGGCTTTATTGCCTCCGCAAATCTAGTAGGCGGCGCTATATCAGCTGTAGTCATGTCGCAGATTATTCATAAATACAGTTTGAAAAAAGTCGCTATTTTGGGCTTAAGCATTCTTGTTATTATGGATTTGTTATCATCTTTTATAGCCAATCCAGAGACATTACTCGTCATACGATTTTTTTCAGGTATAGGCATAGGTGTAGTTATATCAGCCGCGCTATCAGCCATTTCCAGAAGCCCTTATCCTGATGAAGGATTCAGTATATTCATAGGCACGCTGTTTGTTTTTAGTGGCGTGGGGATACTAGCATCGCCTTATCTACTTTCTGCTGGGGGGATGCAGGCTGTTTTTTTACTACTCTCCTTAATGGCTTTAATTGGCTTACTCTTCACACCATCACTTTCCAAATTTAAACAAAAAAATGATTTATGCCCATCATTTCTATCCTTTATAAAAAGAAAATCGGTTTCTAAAGCCTTTGTTGGTTATGCCTTGTTTCAAGCAGCCAATGGCTCAATCTGGGCTTATGCCTTTGAGATAGGCTTAGCGGGAAACTTAACCGGATCCCAAGTAGGGATGGTACTAGCAGGTAGTTCTTTTTGCGGTATTGTAGGTATGGCTGCGGTACTATTTTTTCGAACCCGCTATGGCCGATCAAAACCTATAGCCATTGCTATCATAATTCAAATAGCTAGCATCTCGCTTTTATTAAGTGAGTTTTCTTTCGCTACGTTTATTTTAGCTTTATTTTTATTTCAATCGGCATGGTCTAGCGTATCGCCTTATTTTAACGGCTTATTCTCTGACCTAGATCAAACCGGTCGCTGCGTTTCATTTGGCCTATCGCTAGAGCTAATTGGCCAGTCAATTGGGCCGGCCATCGCCGCCATTGTCATCATTGGCGGACTTAACGGGTCTATATACCTAAGTATCGTATTATATATAGCCACCATAATATTAATCACCCAAGCGGAAAGGTCTTTGATTATCAAAAAGGCTATACCCGATGACACGCCCTTTTAAAAACCTTACACCAGGAAATAAAATGACAGAGATATCCATTTACGGCAGGGCTGACTGCCCTTTTTGTGTTAAAGCCGTAACCCTAAGTAAAGCCAAAGGCTATGACTATACTTTTTTTAATATCATTGAAAATAATCTTACTATGGATGACCTTAAAAAAATAATAGGCCGTGACGTTAGTACCGTCCCACAAATCTATAAAGATAAAGATTATATCGGCGGCTACAGTGAATTTGAAAAAACAGAGATCGATAGCAACTCTTAATAAACTCTAGCTACAAAACACATCAGCACTTGGTGCAGTTAGCTATATTTATCAAAGCAATTGGCCCTAAGAGCTAAGCCCGTTCAATGAGACAGTAGGCTTAGCATTTAACACGATTCATAGGGCGATCTTGATGTACACAAAAACTGTTTCAGCCATAAAACTTATTAGCTTTGATCGTGTAAAGCATCTTTTCCCAGGCATACTAATCAGTATAACTATTGCCATGGCGGCTCAGTTTCTAGCCAAAAACTACCAAGCACCTGTTATGTTGTTTGCGCTATTACTTGGCATTTCATTTAACTTCATTATGGAGTCGGATAAATGCCGAGCAGGGGTAGAGTTTAGTGCCAAGAAGTTATTGCGCATAGGTATTGTTCTACTAGGTATACGTATCACCTTAGAAGACATTATGTCCTTAGGCTACGCACCAATAGCTATGGTTGTTATAGGCGTTTTATGCACCATGATATTTGGCATAGTCATCGCTAGAGTGGCGGGTTTAAAAACTGAATTTGGCCTTTTATCTGGCGGTTCAGTAGCCATCTGCGGTGCGTCTGCGGCGCTAGCCATTTCCAGCATATTCCCCGATAACGAGGAAAATAAACGCCTAACTATTTTCACGGTTATTTCTGTTACGGCACTTAGCACCTTAGCAATGATAGTCTATCCGCTTATTACTCAGGCACTACATTATAACGATATTCAAAGCGGGGTATTTTTAGGGGGCACCATTCATGATGTCGCACAGGTTGTCGGCGCCGGTTATAGCATCTCGGATAATGTTGGCGACCTATCGACCTTCGTGAAATTATTACGGGTAGCAACCTTAGTACCTGTCATCGTTATACTCAGCTTGTATATGCTACCCAGAAACAGCAGCAGCCAAGGTGCCGACATAAAAAGTATTTTCCCTTTATTTTTATTAGGCTTTGTTATTGTACTAACCGCTAACAGCCTAGGATTTATACCCAAAAGCTTACAGGAATTTATGACTACACTATCATCTTGGTTGTTAGTTATAGCCATTTCCGCACTAGGCGTTAAAACGTCATTGAAGGAAGTTTTTTCACTAGGCTGGGCACCCATTACCATGGTGTTAATGGAAACTATATTTCTTGCGGGGTTATTTATTGCCGGCATTTATTTTTTAGACATTCAATAGTGTAAAAGTAGAGCAACAAACAAAAGAATTTTTAAACACCCATTTTATGATGCTCACAAGCGCATAAAAATGATGACAGCTTGCTACCCAAAAGGTCTTAAGCTGCCATCCCAAGCACTATTACATTTACTTTAAAGCCAATAACATTATACTTTTTCTTTACGCTGTGTAGGCGCACCCGCCTCTTTCCAGGCAGTTAAGCCATCGACATATTGCTTAGCATTGATAAAACCCATTTCCACCAACGTCTTAGTCGCCAGCGCCGAACGCCAAGCCGCCGCACAATAAACTATTAACACTTGCTCAGAGTTGGCAAAAACATCTTTGTGATAAGGGCTTTTAGCGTCAGCCCAAAACTCTAGCATACCGCGGGCACAATGATACGCCCCACTAATCATGCCATCACGCTCCAGCTCACGCACATCTCGAACATCAATAAAAATGACATCGCCTTGCTGATGCAATGCTATCGCCTGAGCCGTATTCACTTGCTCAATCACAGCTTCCGCCTCAGCGAGGTAATCTTGGTAGCCTTTAACTACATTAGCCATATATCCCACACCCTGAATCAGTCATTATGTTTCAGTAATTTTACAATTTAAGCTTTCTATATTTCAGAAAACCACCGCTAATATACTGTGCATTAATATAGCCCATATCTTTTAAAGTGCTTGCCGATAACGCGCCGCGATTATTGGCATTGCAATAACACATAATAAGAGTCGTTAAGTCGGGTATTTTACCCTCTATATCCATCTCTAACCTGCCTCGACTAATATGCATAGAGCCCTCTACATGGCCACAGTCGCGCTCCTCTTTATCACGTATATCTAAAGCGACTGCGCCTTGCGCCACCAATTGGTCCACTTGCTCAGGCTTTACCGCCTGCACACGACCACAGGCGATGTCGGCCAGCTGTTGAAATTTTTCTGTGTAAGCCATTTTATTCTCTCATTAAAAATATGATGACCCATCACGTTACAACACAGCTTCTACAGCAACAACGTCCAGATAAAAGCAAATTTTGACCCATCTGGTTACATAGACATATTAGTTAGGCCTGCTATCAGCCAGCCAATAAACCACAGGCATCGCCGCTCCTGCGCAAAGCTGGCCCCGCGAGCATACGACCGCCAAGGACACCCAAGGCACTCCTTGCAGTCGCGGGGCAGGCCCTGGCGGAAGTGCAGATTTTGCATCGTGACATGGATGTCACTTATTAGAGCAACGCAGGAGCAATTGCCCAAGAGCAAAAATCTGCCCGCACATCCTGTACATCGTCGCTCCTGCGCAGAGCCGGCCCCGCGTAGCGTTTTGGGTATACTGTTCATCCTGAACATCGCCGCTCCTGCGCATCCATGCGCCCGCGGCATACAGCACATCCTGTGCATAAAAAAGCCGCCGTTACTTTCGTAACGGCGGCTCGAATAGACCTGAATGGCTAATCAGACTTATAAAGTCGCTAATGCGTCTTCAGGAGCAACGTAGTCGTAACCTAATACGTCAGCAACTGGCTTATAAGTAACTTTTCCACCTAGAACGTTCAAACCGTCCATTAGGTATTTGTCGTCTAACAAGGCTTGCTTAACACCTTTGTTCGCAAGAGTTACTGCGAAAGGCATAGTTGCGTTGGTTAACGCCATAGTAGCCGTACGAGCAACACCACCGGGCATGTTGGCAACACAGTAGTGAACTACGTCGTCTACAACATAAGTCGGATCTTGGTGAGTAGTGGCTTTAGAAGTTTCGAAACAACCACCTTGGTCGATAGCAACGTCAACCACTACAGAACCTTTCTTCATCATTTTGATGTGCTTAGCAGAAACAAGCTTAGGAGCAGCAGCACCAGGGATAAGAACAGCACCGATAACTAAGTCAGCTTCAACAATCAACTGGTCCATGGCGTCAGCTGTTGAGTAAACAGTTTTCAAACGGCCACCGAATTCAGTGTCTAATTGACGTAGACGCGGCAATGAACGGTCTAGGATAGTAACGTCTGCACCCATGCCTATAGCCATATGAGCCGCTTGCGTACCCACAACACCACCACCAACGATTAAGACTTTAGCAGGAGCAACACCAGGAACGCCGCCCAACAATGCGCCTAAACCACCTTGTGCTTTCTCTAAGTGGTGAGCACCCGCTTGGATAGACATACGGCCAGCAACTTCAGACATAGGAGCCAATAATGGTAGGCCACCGAAAGGAGAAGTAACTGTTTCATAAGCGATACAGGTAGCACCTGATTCGATTAATAATTTAGTTTGCTCTGGGTCTGGAGCCAAATGTAAGTAAGTGAACAATATTTGACCAGCGCGTAGCATTTTGCACTCAACAGGCTGTGGCTCTTTAACTTTAATAATCATGTCAGCAGCGGCAAAAATTTCAGCAGCTGTATCGATCATTTTAGCGCCAGCAGCTATGTATTGGTCATTATCAAAACCAATGGCTGCGCCGCCGTTGTTTTCAACCATAACTTCATGGCCGTTAACAACTAATTCTTTAACACCAGCAGGCGTTAAGCCTATGCGGTATTCGTGGTTTTTAATCTCTTTAGGTACGCCGATCAACATAAAAAATTCCTCAAAAATAGTAAACAGCAACGCACACATTGCATTGCGCCATGGTAATCGAAAATAATCAGTTGATTTATTATTAAATTACTATATTTTTAGTGCTTTCAACTAGCACATCTCAATGAAAAAGGTTTTTTATGGCTTCTAAGAATAACGACCCCCGGCCCTTAGACAAAATTGATAAAAACATACTGCGAGAACTGCAAAAAGACGGTCGAATCGCCTACGCTCAGCTCGCAAAGCGAGTGGGTTTAAGCCCAACTCCCTGCGTTGACAGGGTAAAACGCTTAGAGGCCGACGGCGTTATTCAGGGTTATAGCGCCATTATTAATCCCGAATCGGTCAACGCATCGCTAGTGGTGTTCGTACAAATCCGGCTCAGCCGCAGCTCCAAAGATGTCTTTGAAGACTTTAGTAAAGCTGCAGGCTTATTGCCAGAAATTCAGGAATGTCATTTAGTATCCGGCGCCTTTGATTACCTTATTAAGGCCCGGGTGGCGGATATGGGCTCTTACCGTGAGTTTTACGGCGATACCCTGCTAACCCTACCCGGCGTGGAGGTTTGCACCAGCTATGTCGCCATGGATCAGGTAAAAGAAAGCCTGCACGTCGCCATATAGCGCGATCATATGACATCAAACTACCTGCAAGCCCTAGAATTTACCTTCTCGGTCACCGCCCCGGTGTTCCTAATTGTGTTCTTAGGGTTATACCTCAAGCGCAAACGCCATATTAATGATGAGTTTATAGGCATAGCCTCAAGGCTAGTCTTTAATATCTGCCTGCCCACATTGATGTTTTTGTCCATACTCAACAGCGGCATTAACTTAGCAGAGCAAGGCAAACTGGCTATTTTTGCCGCTCTGGCCGCTATTATTAGTTTCTATAGCTTTTGGTGGCTGTCGCCCCTACTCACCCAAAACCCGCAGGACCGCGGCGTAGCGGTACAGAGCGCCTTTAGAAGCAACCTAGGGATAGTGGGCATCGCCCTGTGCGCCAAAGCTTATGGTGGGCCGGGGCTAGCCGTGGGCGCTTTACTGCTGGCGGTAGTCACCCCGATTTACAACATACTCTCTATCTACGCACTCACCAAAAGCCTGCGCCAAGATGAAAAACTGCAGTGGCACAGGCTATTGCTGGACATCATCAAAAATCCTTTAATTGTCAGCATAGCTTGCGCACTCATAGGCCTAAGCATGGGCTGGCAATTACCTGCCATACTGGACGAAACCGGCCACTACCTAGGCAGCATGACTCTGCCGCTGGCCCTAATCACCATAGGCGGCAGCTTATCCATATCCGCCTTAAAAAAAGCCAGCGCCCTCTCCGCCTACACAGTCTTTGCTAAACTGGTGCTATTACCCGCCGTTGTGACCAGTGCTGCTTGGTGGTATGGCTTGGATGGGGTAGAGTTGGGTTGCTTAGCACTGATGTTTGCTAGCCCCACCGCTGCGGCCGGCTTTGTGATGGTACGAGCCATAGGCGGCAATCATCAACTGGCCTCAAACACCATAGCCCTGAGCATGCTGGGCAGCGCGGTTAGCATTAGCGTATTACTGTATTTACTGAGGCTGCATGCTCTCGCCTAGCGGCACTTTAAAGCACAATACAAAACCACTAAACAAACTTGTTAGGCTGGCCTTAAGCCTTTATCATTCGCCCCCGCTCTCTAGCACTAGGTACCTATGCTTGCTTCCATTACTCTAATAATAATCGGCTTTTGTTTGGGCATGACGGCAGCCTTGCTTATCAGTAAGGGTAAAATCCGTCGGGCAACCACACTTAAAGAACATAAAAAAGACGAACTGGACCGAAACCGTAGAGCGCATTACTTTACCCAAGTTGGCACTTGGGATTGGCAAATCAATGCCGACATCCTGTACTGGTCCGATGAGATCTATGCTATTTTTGGCTATCAAATCGGTGAAATCACCCCTAGCTATCAAAAGTTTATTAGCGCCGTACACCCCGATGATGTCGCCAGCGTGCAAAGCGCAGAGCAGGCCTGCATGCGGGGCGACAAACACTATGAAATTGAATACCGCATAGTATGGCCCGACGACAGCATACACTGGCTGTTTGAATCAGGGGATGTGTTGTTTGACCGCGACGGCAAGCCGGAAAGGTTTACCGGCATAATACGAGAGATTACCCGCGCTAAAAAAACTAACGACTATTATCGCGAGCTGGCCCACTATGACAGATTAACCGGCCTGCCCAATCGCGAGCTCTTTGACCAGCGCATAGACGAAGCCATCACCAGAGCACAACACCACAACAGCATGCTGGCACTGGTCTTTATGGATTTAAACACCTTTAAGCCTATTAATGATCAATACGGCCACAGCACCGGCGACCAAGTGCTACAGGCGCTAGGGCAAAGGCTTAAGCACTCCACCCGCAGCATCGATACTGTAGCGCGGGTAGGCGGGGACGAATTTGTCGCGATTTTAGAAGACGTTAAACGCGATGAAGTACTAAAAATTGTCGAAAACCTGCGTTCGCTATTTTTACAACCTATAGCTATTGATAAACAGCTTTTTCACTTAGGTATTAGCATAGGTATTAGCCTCTACCCCGACGATGCCAGCGATGCTGAAGCGTTAATACATATAGCCGATATGGCAATGTATCAGGCCAAACAAAGTGGCGAAAACAACATACGCTTTGGCCATGCCGTGCCCACAGCTAAACCTACTCAAACTAAAGCGGAGTAAAACTGCTGAGCGCGCTGGGCGATATCCGCCGCCTGCTGCTCCATATGAAAGTGATGGCCGCCCACTAGCAACTCACAAACAAACTGCGGGTACTGCTGCAAACGTTCAACGCCGCCTTCGCGTACCACAAAGCCCCGCTCTGCTAATAACACCAAAGCCGGCATGCTAATAGCCTTCATCATGGCATCTACATGCTCATGGGATAACTTAATCGCCGAGGCCATACGCAGCCTAGGGTCGGCCACCCAAGTGTATAGCCCCGCTACTTTTTTCACCCCGCGCTCAACAATTTTTTGTGCGGCGGCCTCGCTCATATCGGCGGCTTTTAAGCGCGCCTGAACCGCTTCATCAATCGTGTTATAGCTGGGCATTTTTTTATCGGGTTTACGATAGCCCTTCAAAAAATCAGCCAACAACTGCGGGCTTTTTTGCAAATCAAACTTAGGTGGAAATACACCATCCAACAATAACAAAGACTGCACCCGCTCGGGCATGGCCGCCGCCAGCAACACACTCATAATGCCGCCACGGGAATGCCCCATCACATGAAACTGCTGCCAACCCAAGGCATCGGCCACCGCCAAAATATCCAGTAAATCATCCCAAATATTATAGGTAGCCTGCGCTTGTTTATGATCACTGTAACCGTGGCCCGGGGAATCTAAGGCGATAATATGGCACTGTGGTAACCGCGCTGCCAGCTCATCAAAGCTATTGGCATTATCTAACCAACCGTGCAGCGCTATTACTTTTATCGCCGCGCCTGCATGCCACTCTTTAGCAGCCAATTGATACCCGTTAACGTGAAAACGCTGTTCTTGCTCTTGCACGGTTGACATGACTACTCCCTGGAAAATTCTGGTGCATGGCGCAACCAACGCAATACACCACAGCCAGGCAGGCCGTGTTTATTCTCAACACAGGCCATACTGGCGGGAGCCATGGCTGGGCCATAGCCATTAGGCTCAGTCATATAGGCGACTAAATCACTCACCAAGGGCTGGTGACTAATCAACAATACCCGCTGTAAGCCCGAGCGATGAATAAATTCGAAGACCTGCTTAGGATTAGACTCAGGCGTCAGTAAGGCTTGGGTGCTGGGCTGTAAATCGGAAAAATTTTTTAACACTTGCTGCGCCGTTTGCTGGGTACGCAAATAGGGGCTAACCCATAGCGCGTCAAAACTAAAACCCAACTCCGCTAAACATTGGCCAGCCCGTAAGGCATCGGCCTCACCTTTGGCGGTTAATTTACGCTGAGCATCGGCGGTGGCGTAACCCTCGGCCTGACCGTGTCGCAGTATGACTATTTCCACATTATTATTTCCACAGAGTCAGTCCTAACACGCTTTACTGTACGGTAAATTCCACATCGCGGTTTTGCTCTGAAAACATCATCGCGCCCACCACTTCGTTAATGGTTTTTTTGTTATAAATTACGTCATATAAGGCCGAGACCAAGGGCATATAAATGCCCAGCTCATCGGACTGTTGCTTAATAAGCTTTAAGGTATTTACCCCTTCCGCTACCTGGCCTAGCTCGGCGACGATATCATCTAAAGCTTTACCCTCACCCAACTGAAAGCCCACGCGATAATTACGGCTTAGGGGCGACATACAGGTGGCAATTAAATCACCCACGCCGGCCAATCCTAAAAAGGTCATAGGGTCAGCGCCTTTATGCACTGCAAAGCGGCTCATCTCAGCCAAGCTGCGGGTCATTAACATACTGAGGGTGTTTTGGCCGGTGCCCATGGCAGCTGCCATACCAGAAATAATGGCGTAGATATTTTTTAGCGCGCCGCCCAACTCTACCCCAAACACATCGTTACTGGCATAGACGCGAAAAGTCCCGCTGTGTAATAAGGCTTGTATGGTTTCGTTTAGCGCATCATCTTCACTGGCGATGACCGTGCCGGTAATTTGGCCTGCGGCTATTTCTTTCGCCAGATTGGGGCCGCTTAACACCCCTATACGTGCCTGCGGAATTTCTTCCGCCAACACTTGGCTCATCAATTTAAAATTGGCGGGCTCTATACCCTTGGTAGTGCTGATTAAAATCGTTTGATCGGCAATATGGGCGTTCAGCTCTTTCGCCACATCTCTAGAGGAGCTGCTAGGCACAGCCATAAAAATAACATCGCAGCCCTGTACCGCGGCAGCCAAATCAGTACTGGCTCGCAGCTGCTCATTTAAAAGATAGTCAGGCAGATAGTTGTGGTTAATATGCTGCTGATTAATTTCATCGGCGCGCTCTGGCTTGCGCATCCACAAGCACACTTGATGACCATTATTGGCCATAATATTAGCAATGGCAGTACCAAAACTACCACCGCCCAGCACGGCTACTTTAGAAGATTTAAGCATAGTTGTTATATTAAGCCTTTAGCTCTTGTTTGATGGTCACCGTATTATAGCTGCTATCTAGGCCTTAACGGTATGACTGAGGCATAAAAAAACGGCGACCTATATAGGCCGCCGTTTCATTAACCAATGTGTCGCTTATTGGCTGAGTTCAAGAATCAACTTGTTTAAGCGATGTACAAACGAGGCGGGATCCTCTAATTGTGCGCCCTCTGCCAAGTGTGATTGATCAAACAGTATTTCAACCAAGTCGGCAAAACGATCTTCGTCCTGTTCGGCATCCAGCTTTTTAACCAGCGCATGTTCAGGGTTAAGCTCAAAGATAGGCTTAGACTCTGGCACGGCTTGGCCGGCCTGCTCTAATATGCGGCGCATTTGCGCACCCATATCTTGCTCACCTACCACCAAACAAGCCGGCGACTCAGTCAAGCGATTAGTCACACGTACCTCTGCAACCTTATCGGCCAATGCGGCTTTAACTCGCTCGATTAAATCTTTGTTTTCACCGGCTAGCTTCTCTTGCTCTTGCTTATCGTTTTCGTCTTCCAATTCGCCTAGGTCTAGCTGGCCCTTGCCTACATCGTGGAATTTTTTACCGTCAAATTCCATTAAGTGGCCCATTAGCCACTCGTCTACGCGGTCAGATAATAACAACACCTCTATGCCCTTTTTACGGAACACTTCTAAGTGAGGGCTGTTTTTAGCGGTAGTAAAGTGATCGCCGGCCACGTAGTAAATATCTTTTTGGCCTTCTTTCATGCGGCCTATGTAATCTTCCAGCGATTGATCCTGCGCTTCAACATTGGTATGGGTAGTACTAAAGCGGAACAGCTTGGCAACTTTTTCTTTGTTGGCAAAGTCTTCTGCCGGGCCTTCTTTTAATACCTGACCAAATTCCTGCCAAAAGCCAGCGTATTGCTCGGGATCTTTCTTAGCCATTTTAGCCAGCATATCTAAAACACGCTTGGTTAAGGCCGACTTCATAGAATCTACGGCAGGGTCTTGCTGTAAAATTTCGCGCGATACGTTTAATGACAAATCGTTGCTATCAACTACACCTTTAATAAAGCGTAGATACATAGGTAAGAACTGTTCAGCGTCATCCATAATAAAGGTGCGCTGTACGTAGAGTTTTAAACCACGGTTGGCGTCGCGGTTCCACATATCAAAGGGCGCACGCTTAGGCACATACAATAGGCTGTTATATTCTAACTTACCTTCAACCTTGTTATGGCTCCAGCTGAGTGGTTCTTCAAAATCATGCGAAACTAATTTATAAAACTCTTTATATTCTTCGTCTTTAACATCAGCCCGTGAGCGCGTCCACAAAGCTGTGGCATTGTTAATAGTTTCAAATTCTGGGGCCGTATCGTCTTTTTTCTCTGCGTCGTCGCCTTCTTCAGGGGCCGAGGTATCTTGCTTCTCCATCATCACCGGCAGGGCGATATGGTCAGAGTATTTTTTCACTATAGAGCGTATACGCCAGTTATCGGCGAAATCGAGTTCTTCATCGCGCAGGTGCAAAATTACCGTAGTGCCTCTATCGGCTTTTTCTATAGTTTCTACGCTAAAGTCTGCTTCACCTTCCGACTCCCAACGCACACCGGCAGCGTGATCTAAACCGGCGCGACGCGTTAATACTTCTACTTTATCGGCGACGATAAAGGCTGAGTAAAAGCCCACACCAAATTGGCCTATCAAATGTGAATCTTTCTTTTGATCACCGCTAAGCTTGCTTAAAAATTCGGCCGTGCCCGACTTGGCGATAGTGCCCAAGTGGTTAATCACGTCTTCTTTCGACATACCTATGCCGTTATCGGCGATAGTAATGGTTTTGGCATCTTTATCAAAAGTGATGGTGATTTTTAGATCGGGGTCATTCTCGTATAAGGCGCTATCGGCCAAAGCTTCAAAACGCAGCTTGTCGGCGGCGTCAGAGGCGTTAGAGATTAATTCACGCAAGAAGATCTCTTTGTTGGAATAAAGAGAGTGAATCATCAACTGTAGTAATTGCTTGGCCTCGGTTTGAAAGCCTAAGGTTTCTTTTTCTGCTGTTGCCATGGTCAATATGCTCCTAAACCACTGATTATTTATTAACCCCCTCACCGTGCAAGAGGCATTTTAACGTACTTGCAAGGGATATGAGGGCGGGCTATGGGATTTCAAGGGGCGAGGCTTTAAGAAAAACGCTATAATCGCCGACCGACATGACTGCAACACCGCTAGGAAACACGTGACCGCCACCTCAGCCCCCAATAACAAATTAATGCTAGGCATCAGCTTAGGCATCATCACTGTGCTTATCGCCAGCACCGTGGGCGCAGCGGGTAAATTCATAGGCGCTGAGGTCAATGCCTCTGCCATCGTCTTCTTTCAGTATTTTTTCTGCATGCTATGTTGCCTGCCCTGGCTATTAAAACACCGCCTCAAGGGCCTAAAAACCGAACACCCTTGGTTACACATCACCCGCAGCCTAGGCGGATTAGTAGGTTTTTATGTGTACTGGCAGGCCCTGCAACACATCCCGCTGGTGGATAGCACCCTACTCAGAAACTCGGCACCTTTGATGGTGCCCATTATTATCTTCTTTTGGCTGGGCTTAGGCATACCCAAGGTGCGCTGGCTGCCGCTGGTCATAGGCTTTATCGGTATTAGTGTAATTTTACGAGCGGGCGAGCACGGTATTAGCACTTGGCATATTATCGGCCTGTTATCCGGGGCAGGGTTGGCGGTGTCTATGGTATCAACCAGCTTATTGAGTAAAACCGAGCCAGGCGGCCGTATTCTTTTTTATTATTTCTTTGTCTCGCTATTGGCGGTAACCCCCTATTTTATCTACGACTACCAAAGCATACCCGCCAGCGCCTGGCCCTGGTTATTTTATATAGGCGTCGCCATGTATCTTAGCCTCAGGCTATACACCGCCGCTTTTGCCTACGTTAAGCCCTCCATACTAGCCCCTACCAGTTATTTTTCGGTGGTGTTTGCCGGTATTTTAGAGTGGTTGATATGGGACCATATTCCCGATGGCTGGACGCTATTTGGCATTGCCCTAGTGGTGCTGGGCGGGCTGCTAATTTTACGCTTTGGCAAAGAATAAATTGATACTTTAGAAAAGAATAAAATTTACAATTTAAAAGGAAGCTCCATGTCTATACCCGCATTAATAACCCAACTACAACAAACACCTAACAGCGTAGAATTTAACCAAGTAATGAACGCCATTGCCGACAACTTTGATTACAGCGCCACCCGCTTTAGCAATGGCCCAGAGCTTATTAATGAAGCCGGCACTAACGAAGGCTCTTGTAAAATTTTTGCCTTTGCTCAATTAATGCAATTAGACCCAACCCAAACTCTGGCCTGCTTTGGCAGATACTATAGAGACGATGTATTGCTACATCCTGAAGGCAGTGACCACGCCAATATACGCGCCTTTATGCAGCACGGCTGGCAAGGGATTCAGTTTGAAGGGGTAGCGTTAGTTAAGCGTGAAAACGCGTAAGCGCTTAGCGATAAAACTCAGCTTTTTTTTATTAGCCCAGCAATTATGGCAACACACAGGGGCTAAGCTTGCAGCTAGCTTCAGCGGCCGCTGCGGGGTAGCGATTAATATCGTCAAAACTCTCCAGCAGCTGCTTATTACTAGGCTGCAATTGCACTGCGCAGTGTATGGCTTGTTTAGCAGCGCTAATACACTGACGTTTGATTAGCGTGTAAGCGAGATTGTTCCAACCCTGCGCCGCTTGCGGTTGCTGTGCTATGTAATCAGTAAAATGCTGCTCGGCTTGCCCATAATGACCCAAAGCATACGCCGCATTACCCGCACCAAAAGCCGCCAGCGTCGTCTGCGGCCACTGCGTTAACACCGCTTGATAAACCTTGTAAGCAGCCTGCAGTTCACCTACTTGCTCCAGTTGGCTAGCAGCCTGCACCACCGCTGCGGCAGTAGCCGTTGCGGGTAAGTTATCCGGTTGGGTTAACACCACCGCCCAGGAATTTGCTCGCCGCCAAGTTTTAGCAAATAAACTAAACCCTATCTCGTGCTTTAGTTCTGTACCCGAACGCAGGCTAATTGTTTGCCGTTTAAGGTCATAAGCCATAGCGACACTAAAATGCCAGCGCGGCAACCAATTAAAGCCTAAATTTTGCATCACCAGCACCGGGTTGCCCGCGTTGATTTCGGCCAGCACATCTAGCAATTCAGGTGCCAAGGGATATACCAATAAACCATAGCGTCTAGCTCTGGCAATCATTTCAGTGGTGACTGTGCCTTCTTTACCGGGGATATAAATTTTCTCGCGTAACTGCTCGGGGCTAACCACTATGCCCTGCACACCCAGCATGGTCGCTAATGAGCTAGGGCCACATTGATCTTCTATCTGAGGATAATAAGGTAAGTTCGCTATGTTATGAGAGGGCGCTAATTGCGCATAGCGATGATTGCCGGGATTGAGAAGGCCGTGATTAATAGGCTGACTACTACAGGCCGTTAATATAAGCAGTAGCAACAGCCCAAAAAGTTTTGCTGCCTCCATCCTAGCTATTAACGATAAAGGCAGCGACATTTACTTATTAATACAATGCACAAAAGAGAATACGTCAGTAGCACACAACATATCAGTAATAATAAACACGATAAATATTGTTAACAGCACACCCACTATACCGCCTGCTGGCTGCTCAGCTAACTCAACATTAAGCTGTTGAATTTCCGCCGGCGTTAAACTCGCTACACGATCATTTAACTGATCGGTATCAACCCCCAACGCCTCTAACTGCTGCTTAAGCTCAGTAGACGCTAAAGCCGACTGTAAATCTTGCTGGCTATAGTTAGCCCCCTCAGTCTGTATCATCGTGGAGGTAGCTACCATGCCAGCCTGAGAATAACTCGCTAATAAACCGGTAAACACCATCAAAATCACTAACAGGGCTTTTATTCTCTTACTTTGCAATAAAGTATTCATTGATTACATCCCACTGTGTTGGTTACGTAGTGTAACGAACGAAGGAGTATAGCAAATATTCACCATTAACGATAAAAGGCAGACCCTCATCGCTTGCAGCGACTACTTATCATCTTCCACGAAAACCTTCAGCGCATGCAATCTTTGATCCCACTGCCTTTCTAACTGAGCAATAAACTGCCGCGCAGCTTTTAACTTTTCTATATCTAAGACCACCGCAGTTTCTCGCCCTTTAGGAATGAGCTGCACAAGCTTAGCCGACACCAACACCTGCAGCTGCTTGCGCGCACCTTGGCGAGTAAGCCCTAAGTTTTTTGATAGCTCGCCTATGGTATAAGCTGAGCCACTGGCAAGCCGGGTGACTATTTGCAACCTAAGTGGGTCACCCAGCGCCTTGTATACTTCAGCCTGGTTCATTATGCCGCTTCAATATAGTTTATTAACCGGCCCAGCATAAAGTCCCAACCACCGGAGTTTTCTGTGAAAGCTTCGGCTGGCAGCGCAGCAAAACCTGATTCTATCAACGTCACCTTGCACTGCCCTTCGGGCTTCTCTTCAATAATAAACTCTACCAAGGTAGTGGCCACAGTGAGCACATCACCTAAAAAGTTGTTAGCACCTGGAACCCAGCGATAAGCAAAATATTCATGGGGTTTGGCAGCAACGATATACACCTGGTTTTTACCGTATTCACCAAAGCCAAAAACAGGCTGCTCACCTACTTTATAATTACCCTCTAGCGTTTCGGGAAACCACCGCACCAGCTGATCAGCAATGGCTATCGCATTATAAATATGCTCCTTGGTGGCTTTAATAGTAATTTCGCGCTTAATAACATCTTGCATGGCAACCTCCCTATGTGGGCCAGCGTTTGAAGTGAGATAAGTAAAGCACCACCTCAATCAATATGCAACAGATTAGTTGCGTATTGATTGAGGTGGTGCTTCTTAAATAACTGATCTTAGTTGTCAGCCAGCCCTGTTAAATAATCGCCTATTCAACATCCCCCCCCTTCAGCCAGCCCAAAACCGCTAGGAAACAATAACCTACATATCAAACGCTATTGATAATCGTTATCATTAGTATTACTATGCCGACTTTGTTGACAGTCACCTATCAAACCAACCTGAAGAGAATTTGCTATGCGCCACCCTGCCGGCCTGCCCACCACAGCGCTTATCCTATCTTTTACCACCCCGCTTGCTGCCCCTTTTGCCTCCGCCGCTGCCGACAATGCCCTAGTGGAAGAAATGGTGGTCACGGCCAGTCGTACGGCAAGGCCATTAAGCACCATACCCAATACTGTTACAGTAATTAATCAGGCCGACCTCAACCAGCAGTTAACAGTTAACAACGACCTCTCTACGATTCTGGGTAACCTCATACCCAGCTTTACCCCCAGCCGCCAAAAGCTCACCAGCGCCGGTGAAACCCTGCGCGGCCGCAGCCCTTTGTACATGGTGGATGGTATTCCGCAGTCCAACCCCCTGCGCGACGGCGGCCGCGACGGCCACACCATAGACCCCTTGGTGCTTGAACGTATAGAAGTGATACACGGCGCCAATGCCATCCACGGCCTAGGTGCCTCGGGCGGCATTATTAATTTGATTACCAAAAAGCCCACCGAAGAATTGCAGCAAAGCATACGTCTAGAAACCTATTTTCAAGAAGATGATGTAGGCGACAGCTTGGGCTACGGGGTTAACTATGGCTTTTCTGGCAGCAGCGGCAACTTTGATATGATCGCCAGCCTAGGCTATCGCTCACAGGGTTTAGCTTATGATGCCAACGACGACATCATAGGTTTTGATAACACCCAAGGCGACACCATGGACTCGGAAACCCATAATGTCTTTTTCAAGATAGGCTACAACTGGGACGACCAACGCCTAGAGCTATCAGCCAACCGCTACAAAATTTCTGGCAATAACGACTGGACCTCCGTGCCAGGTAACGTAGCCGAAGGCATAGCCACAACGGCGATAGAGCAAGACATGCAAGGCGACGCACCCAGCAATGAAGTCACCCTATTCAGTCTCAATTATTCTAACGATGACATACTAGGCCATCAGCTGCGCGTGCAGGCCTTTAACCAAGACTTCTCCGGCACCTATGGCGGTGGTGTATTCTCCAGTTTTCAAGACCCCGCCTACGGCAGCGATATTTTTGATCAATCACAAAACAATTCAGAAAAATACGGCTTAAAAATTACCGCCATTAAAGATCAAGTGGCTGGCCTGCCTTTAAACCTGGTGTACGGCATAGACTTTTTTAGCGACTCCACCTACCAACAATTAGTACAAACCAGCCGCAAGTGGGTGCCCGATACTGAATACCAAAACTACGCCCCCTATCTACAAATGGAATTTACTGGCATTGAACAATTAACCGTAACCGCCGGCATACGCCACGAAAAATCGGAGCTTAAGGTGGATGATTTCACCACCCTGTATAGCTATGGTAGCCAAGCGGTTGTAGGCGGTAACCCCGAGTTTTCCGAAACGCTTTACAACCTAGGTGCTAAATACCGCATCACCGATCACTGGCGCGTATTTGCTAACTACTCCGAAGGTTTTTCTATGCCGGATGTGGGCCGTGTCTTGCGCGGCATCAATCTAGCCGATCAACGTGTTGATAGTTTTCTAGAGCTAGACCCCATCGTGGCGCAAAACCGGGAAGCGGGTGTGGAATATATCACTCAGGCTTTTTCAGCCCACTTAACCTATTACCAATCTGAATCTGATTTCGGCCAGCGCTTACAATTGAATGCCGATGGCCAATACCTAGTTAAACGCGAACGCACCGAAGTAGACGGGGTAGAAGCACGCCTGCAGTGGCAGGCCACTGATGCCGACACCTTTGGTTTGCGCTATGCCCATACCGAAGGCGAATACGATTCAGATGAAAGCGGTAGCGTAGACACCGACTTAGACGGTGCCAATATTTCCCCCAACCGCATCAACCTCAGCTGGGAAAGAAACTGGACCGCAGCCCTACGCACCCGCCTGCAACTCAGCCACTTAAAAGATCGCACATTTAAGAATATGGATAGCAGCACTTATGCAGAGTTTGAAGGTTATACCACGGCCGATCTCAGTGCCAACATAGAGTCATCCGTGGGCACCTTTACCGTAGGCGTTCAGAACCTGACTAATGAAGATTACTTCAGCTACTACTCGCAAACTGTGGGTAGTGATGAGCGTAACTTTACAGGCCTGGGCCGTAGCTTTAGCCTCAGCTACCACCGCGTCTTTTAAGGCCGCCCCTCCCTATGCGGCAAACAATGTTCACCTTACATAAATACAGCGGTTTGCTGCTGGGGATGATTATCGCCCTAATAGGCTTGAGTGGCAGCCTATTGGTGTTCGACCATGCCTTGGATGAAGCCCTAACGCCTGAGTTAAGGGGCTTAGGTTTGGATTTAGATTTGGACGTGGCCACTGAGCCCAGCGCCACCCTGCAACAAGTCCTTAGCGCATCAAAAGCCGCGGTGCCAGCAGGCTCGCAGGCCACCCGTATTTACCTAGCCAGGCAACCCGGCTCACCCCATACCGTTAGGTTTAACGGCCCGCCGCCTGCACAGGCGCGGCTGGAAGTAAACGTAGCCGCCGACAGCGCACAAGTACTCACCGTGCGCGAATGGGGCTACTACCCCATGAGCTGGCTATACCGTTTGCATTACACCTTACTGTCCGGCCACCGTGGTGAAACCGTAGTGGGCATACTGGGTTTTGTTTTATTGTTTTATTGTATTAGCGGTTTGGTTTTATGGTGGCCGCGCCGTCGCGGCCACTGGCGTCTAGCCCTACGTATTAATAGACAAGCCAGCAACGCACGGTTTTTATGGGATTTACACCGGGTAGTAGGCGTGGCCAGCATGCCAGTATTAAGCCTATGCGCTATTACCGGCATAGCCATGGTGTTTGCCAAACCCACAGCGGCTATTATCAATAGCGTGGCCCCACTTGTGACTAAACCCAGCTATAGCGTCGAGCCTAGCGGCCAACCGCTGCCTCTGGATACCCTGATAGCAAAAGCAAAAATTGCTGTACCTCATAGTGAAATAAAACGCATATTCCTACCCCAACAGCCTCAGCACAGCCTACGGCTAAGCGCCAATTTTGCCGGCGAGCCTTGGTCCAATCACGGTGCCAGCAACATTTGGTTAAACCCCTATAATGGCGAGGTGTTAGGCCTGTGGGATGCGCGCCAACAGCCCTGGGGCAATACGGTGTTAAGCTGGGTTTTCCCCCTGCATAATGCCGACGTCTTAGGCTTGCCTGGGCGCTGGCTGTGGCTAATCGTAGGCACTATACCGGCCTTATTATTTTTTACCGGCACTTATCTTTGGTGGCGAAAATGGCGTCGTCGCCGTTAAGTTGGGCGGAAGGTTTTGGTTTATCGAAACAGAGTAATTTTATTTTCAACCGGGCTAAAAAATAGAATAGTCGCTCTGGTTTTTTAGGCTCTGTTTTTATGCCCTGTTTTAGTTCCTGCCTTTAGGCCCTTTAGCCATCCACACAAAACAAAAACATAAGATACTTATTAGCGCCAACACCCAAACAAAACCCTGCGGGTCTGACCACTTCATCGCGTAGCCAGAAATGCTGGGGCCTAATAAGGTGCCGCCGGCATACATCATAATAAAACCGGAGTTAGCAGCGGCTAATTCATCGCCATTAAACCTATGGCCTATACCGATAATACCGGCAGTATAAATACCTATCGCCACCCCGCCCCACACAAACACCATGGGCCACAGCAACCAAGGGTTGTGTATGGTATAAGGCAGCAACATGGCCGCAGCGGCACACAAAAAAGTTACCATTAAAAACACGCCGCGTAAGTTAAAGCGGTCGGCACAGCGGCCTATCACTGGCTGCAACACCACACTGCCTATGACAAAGACACTGAGCATCACCATAGCATCGTGCACCGGTAAATTGATGTGTATGCCGTAAATATGTAGCAAGGCATACACCGACACCTCCACAAAACCAGCGGTAAAACCAATCACATACAACAGCGGCGATCGCCTACCTATATGCCAAAAGCCATAGTTATCGTGGCCATTAAAATCGATATCTATATTACCTAAGTAAAACAGCGGTATGGCCGAGACTAAAATAATGGCTATGGCGATATAAAACGGCAATAAACCTTCACTGCCCACCAAGGTTAAAATAATGGGGCCTAAGGCAAAACCGACGGCAAAAAAACAGCCATACAAACCCATAATCTTGCCGCGATTATGCGACTCAGCTAAGGCGTTAATACAGGTTTCGCTAATCACCCATACCAGGCATATACCCAAACCTAAAAAATAACGATAGAGAAACCAGCTCAGCATATCCTCGCTGTGGGCCAGGCTAAACAACGACAGGGCAATAAGCGCTATGCCCACATACATTAATATCACCGAGTTTATCCGCGACATCAGCTTAGGTACAAAAGGCCCTATCGTTAATATCGCCACCGCGGTCATGGCTGAATGTAGACCTATAATGTCAGTGCCATAGCCACGGCCATCCATAATCAGCGAGAGCAGCTGTAGGCTCATGCTAATAGTAATGCCCACCACCATCACGCTAATCAAAATAGCGATTAAGTTGCGTTTATAAGTACTGTGTTGATTTTCTGTGATTTGCGTTGTCGACATAACCTACTGCTTTTAAACCTAAGCGGAAAAACCGAAGTATACGTCAACTTTTAATAGCTTGTGATGAGTTTTTGTAATGCAATGTCATGATAATTGAGGTCTTAGCTGCACCCGGCTTAGTAGGACCCCCTCGTTCTCGAAGAGACAACCACTACGCCCCTCCCTTTAATCAACAGTTTGCTAATTATTTATAACGACCATTATGCTAAAGTGCGCCACTGCAACGATATGCAACGTTATACAACAACAGCACTCACTACCACCCACTCTGGATTCCCTCATGATACCTTGGATAGCCTTGGGCAGCGCCCAAATTCCCAATAACGGCGGAGAGTTGAAGTTTTCGCGGCGCGGCGATGAGTTTTCTATACGTTTATCCGGCATACGCGGTGAGCTCATGAATAGCCGAGTATTTAACTCGGAAGAAGTGTTATCACAATTAGGCTGCGCCCATATTAAAACCGCCGATAAGGCGCAGGTATTGGTCGGCGGCTTAGGCATGGGTTACACGCTGGCCTCTGCCCTTAACAACGTTAATGCCACTGCTACGGTTACCGTTGCCGAGTTAATCCCTGAGGTGGTTACTTGGAATGAAGGCCCCTTGGGTGAGTGTGCGGGCAACCCCTTGCAAGATTCCCGCACCCACGTACATATAGGTGATGTGGCTGAATTGCTATCAGGTAAAGAGCTAGCATACGACGCCATTTTATTGGATGTGGATAACGGCCCCGAAGGCTTAACTCACGCCGATAATAATTGGATTTATTCCAGCCAGGGCCTAGAAGATATTTATAAAACCCTACGCCCAGAAGGTATGCTGGCAATTTGGTCAGCTGGGCCAGACTCTTTATTTGTCATACGCCTCAAAAAAGCCGGTTTTAAAGTTGAACTACGCACCGTGCGTGCGCGGGTGGGCAAAGGCAGCCGCCACACCATTTTTCTAGCGAAAAAACCTTGGCGTTAATTAGGCCACAGAAACGCTAAACCGCTATAGCACTAAGCTTGCGTGAAATAATTCCATCTTCGCGCTATCTTCGTTAACATTACGCCTTTATTTCTTTGGAGCACACCCATGGGCAGAGCCTATCAAAACCGCAAAGAGTCTATGGCTAAGACCTCTGACGCCAAAGCCAAGGTTTACAGCCGTTACGGCCGTGAAATTTATGTATGCGCCAAAGCGGGAGGCTGCGAGCCTGATGGCAACCTCACCCTACGCGGCTTGATAGATCGTGCAAAAAAAGACCAGGTACCCAGCCACGTTATAGAAAAAGCTATACAAAAAGCCAAGGGCGGCGGCGGCGAAGACTTTGCCCCAGCGATATACGAAGGCTATGGCCCCGGCAGCACCATGGTGATGATAGAGTGCCTCACCGACAACCCCAACCGCACCTTCGGTGATGTGCGTCTGTGCTTTACCAAAACCAAATGCAAAATAGGCACTCAGGGCAGCGTCAGTCACATGTTTGACCACAGCGCCATTTTTGTTTTTAAACACGATGATGAAGAAGCTGTGTTAGAAGCCTTGATGATGGAAGATGTAGACGTCAGCGACCTAGAGCACGAAGACGGTTTGATGACGGTATTTGTGCCCCACACCGAATATTTTAAAGCCAAGCAGGCCTTAGAAAACACCTTTGGCGAAATTGACTTTGAAATTGCCGAGATTCAATACCTAGCGCAAAACACCACGCCTATAGATGCCGAAGCATTACCCATGTTCGAAAAGTTTATGGATATGATTAATGATTTAGACGATGTGCAAAACGTGTATCACAACGCCGAGTTGTAACACACCAATACATATCGCTAACAAAAAAGCTGGGGAGCTATTTGCCCTGAAGTGCAAATTCCTCATCCAGCTCTGCCCATATTTCTTGCGCCCAGCGGCGCAGGGTCAAAGCCTCTTGCCACCTATCGGAAAGTTCATAACCCTTGGCATCAGTAATAGCATAGCTAGGCGGGCCTAACTCACAAAGAAAAATGCAGGTGGCATCATTAGCGTTGCGCTGACGCCACAAGCGCATGCCCTGCTGCCACCAAGCTTTAAAAACATTGACCCACTCTTGATGCTGTGGAAAATCAATTTGTATTTGCACTTGTTCGCGGCAGGCAATACGGCCTTGAAAACAATCGGTGCGCTCTAAAATACGGCGAATTAAACTTTGATCTCTTAAGCTTAATGGCAGGCTAAACTCCCTATCGACCACAAAATGCGATAAATCACCGGTAAGTTCTAGCTCGGGAATATTATCGATAACTTCCAAGGTGTAAAAAAGATCGTTGAGTATACCGTCGCGGTGGGTTTCAAACAGTAAATTAATACCCATATCGTCGGCCTCTTGTAGCCAGCGATAAATTACCGGTATAGCACCGACAACACCGATGGGCATCACTTGTCCTATAGTGTTGACCTTGGCAGGGTTAAAACCTTTGGCAAATTCCAGCAGAGGCTTCATTTCGTTTACTTTTTTGGGGAATAGATTAAACATGCTTTTTAGCTTGTATTTATCGAATAACTCCCGTGTTTCATCATAAAACGCTAAAGTGCTTAACGAAGGGTCTAGGCACATACCGTGGTAACCAGCCTCTGCCACCATGGCAAAGTTTTGTTCATGGCTGCGCTCATCTTTATCGGGGTGGCGTAATCCCATGGCCCATAACGATTGAAACACTTCGAGTTTTTGCATACTAATCCTATATGTTTAATGCGACATTAAAGCGGTTGTTAAAAAGAGGTTAAAAACGAAGCTGTATTACCACCTACTATTTTAGCCTATTGAGCTGCAATTAAAAATCTTTGCCAGCAGCATTGGGTAAGTCTTCGCTTCCATAGAGTATACGAACGACACGGCATTTGTGAAAAATATTTCAACATCTGAACGATCTATAGATCTACCTGCCATTTTGGCATTTAAACAGTGACTATTTACAGAGTTTGTAACATTCATTTTCTTAATATCTATACTCCTGTGCAACAAAGCAATGAAAACAATGAAAACAAAATATAACGCGCCGAAAAAAGTAAAGCTAAATAACCACGACCTAAATAATTGTGGTTTTTTATCACACACAATAAGCAATTAATTTACGGTATTAAACCACCACAGGAGCCGGCACCTGAGTGCGTCTAGCCATATCAAAAAAGGGACCTTACAGCAGTTTACCGATACTTTGTCATCGACGTATTTTCTATAGCTACCCATATCTTTATCTGCAAAGGCTATCTTGATTGGGGCGTTAGCAATAGTGCGGTGCAAACCGAATGGGTAAGACGTGGGGGCTGTAACAAGGCGCTAAGGCAATACAAATTAGCGCTATAGAAAGCTATTATTTCGGTTTTTTAAGCCAATGCAAGCTATAACCAAATAGAACACCCATAGAAAAAATAAGTGTTAACAGCACTACCCTAGGTAAAGACAAGCTCCAAAATAAAAAACTCACCTCTACGGCCGCTAAGTTTTGCACCAACAACACCATAAATAGAACCAATAAAAACCCCATCAGTAAACGTGGCATAGTAACTCCTTAAGCGATTAAAAAAAGAACTGAGGCCTTACTGCCCCAGTTCTACCCAGCCTATAGACGAGGCTTTATTAACAAATCTATTCTTCTATTTTTCAAACGTCCATTATCCGTTTCATTACTAGCCACCGGGCGTGACTCACCAAAGCCGGTAGAACTAATAGTATCAATCGCCATGTTCGCTTTTATGTATTCCATTACGGCATCAGCACGTTGCTGAGAAATTCTCAAATTAAGCGCATCGCCACCAAAAGAGTCAGTATGCCCTTCCACTACCACCTCGGCGCCGGGAAACACTTGTAAAGCCTCAATAACCTGCTTAAGCAAGCTAAAGTATTTCGACTCTATAACAGATTGGCCCGTACTAAAGTTAAGACCTACCATACGTATTAGCACATTTCCTGACTGTCTATAAACTTGGGCCTGCTCTGAACTAAACAGCGATTCAATTTTAGAGAACTTAAGCCGCATCTGCTCTTGCTGCTTTATACGATCTGATTGTATACCCAGTTTACTTTCCAGGCGAACGACCTCTTTCTCTAAACCTAATATATCCTCTCTACGCTGACTTAACTCATAAGAATCTTTACGCAGTATGCTTAGCTTAGCGATGATTTGATCTATAGGCTTATCCAGACCCTCGTCAAAATCTACGGCTAAATCTAACTCATTAGCCACTCTATCAATAGCCCGCTCTGCCTTAATAATGAAATCCTCCAAGCTTAACTTATCATCATCAACCTCTTCAACAATATCACTTAGATACAATGCGTGCTTAGCTTCATATTTTGCATAACGAGCCAACGATCTAGCGCCATCAGTATCGTAACGGTTTTCTTCCAGTTCTTTTTCAGCTTTGGCTAAAAACTGCTTGGCTTGTAATAAGGTCTTAGGGGCATAATCTTTGACATCACCATCCTCAGCCTTATCAATTAACCGCTTAGCTTCTGACAAATAGTTTGTTTTAATAGCCTGTAACTCAGCACTACGATAAAACTTTAATGCATCCTCCCCTTTTTTTCTTGCTGAACTGACACTACCTGATTCTAATTTTTTAGCCGCTGAAGAAAAGCTTTTTTCTGCTTCATTCCACTCTTTTTTTGCATACTTCCCTGATTCGGCGGCTTCTGCATCATTGCGCGCCTGTATCACTTCGGCAAAAGTCACCTCAGCTAAGCGTGTCGCTTGGATGGCAGCATTTAAATATTGCACAACATCCTGTAAATCTTCATTGATAGCATCTATATTCCTTTTTCTTTCAAGTTTCTTTTCAGCTGATCGATAGTTATCGGCGGCCTTCTCATAATTTTCAGGTGCTAATATATTTGCCCTGGCAGCATTAGCTGCGCGTAAAGCATCATCAGCTTGTGAAAACAAGGATGCCCGCAGATCTTCATCATTGGCTACAGCTGACATAGACATAGCCGCTGTAATTGCTGCTGCCATTAGTATTTTTTTCGATGTTAGTTTCATCATATATTCCTTTTTAAATTTAACTATTTTATAAAATAGATTTTTAGTGCAGGTACCACCTAATAATCCTTCGCCTGCTATTCTTGGTCGCTAAGCAAATAGTCTTTGTTCACTACTTTCATGTGCATATATTTTTTTAAACTGATCAATAGCTCTATATAAACGCATTTTGCAGGCGCTAAGGCCTATTCCCAACACAACACTTATCTCTTCCAAACTCATTTCACTAAAAAAACGTAACTGTAATATCTCGCTAACCTGTAGCGGTAGATTAGCCAGCGCATTCCGGACATCGTCAATAGTTAAATCGGCTAAACCCGACAAATGCCTCTGATCCATTTCATACAAGGTGATCACAGCCTCCTGCTGGCCTGTCATTTCGCTGCGTTGGCGCTTACGAATTTGGCTAACACATTGGTTATGTACGATGGTATGCAGCCATGTACGCACGGAAGAACGGCCTTCAAATTTGGGGAACGCTCTATACATTAAAATCACTACATCTTGTGCAGCATCATGGGCGTTGGCCTCATTAGCTAAAATATGTAAACAACGCTGCTTAATCCAGTTGTAATGGTGCTTAATAAGCACACAGCGCGCCCTCTCACCCAAAGCGCTATCGATACGGGCTAAACGCACTAGCGTGGTCTCCTCGCAGCCAATGTTCATCGCTAGCGGTAAGCCCGTTGGTTTTTTTTGTTCATTATTCATGCTTATCTCTCCACATTGATAACCATTACTATCTCCTGTGATAGCAATAACAGACAGTGTAAGAACAGCTGCACGACAAATAAAACGGTATTTATTGGACACATTTGTAAAAATAATTTATCGTGCTCTCATGAATTTAGAGCTATTACGCACCTTTTTAGAAGTACACCGCCTACGCCACTTTGGCCAAGCAGGCGAAGCCTTACACCTCAGCCAAGCGGCCGTAAGCTCACGCATACGCCAATTGGAGGCATTATTAGGGGTGGCTTTATTTAAACGCCAATATCATGATTTACAGCTAACCCCCGAGGGCCACCGCCTACTTCGCCACGCTGATAAGATCTTATCGGATTGGCGCAAAGCTAGGCAGGAAGTAGCCTTAGGCGGGGCTCAGCAGCAAATATCCCTAGGGGGCAGCCTACGGCTATGGGATGTAGCACTACAAGACTGGTTTCACAGCTTGCGGACACAACTACCCAAACTTGCCATTATTGCGGAAACACATACCCCCGAACTGTTAACCCGGCGAGTATTAGATGGCCATCTAGACATCGCTTTTATGCTAGAGCCCGCACAACTAGAAACCCTGCAAATTCAAGAAGTAGCATTAATAGAATTAGTGATGGTAAGTGCCACAGCAAAGCTCACCGCGGAGCAGGCATTAAGCCAAGATTATATTATGGTGGATTGGGGTCTAAGCCATGCACTACAGCATCGCAGGCTATACCCCGACGCCCCCGAACCACAGCTGCGAGTTGCCCAAGCTAAAATGGCGCTCTCGCATATGTTGGCAATAGGAGGCAGCGCCTATTTACCCGCAAGAATGATCGCCACCGAGATAGCAGAAAAAAAATTACATATAGTGACCGACGCACAGCCTATAGAAAAGTATGCCTATGCGGTCTATCCGGTGAGAAGTGAAAAACAGGCGCTAATTGATAAAATTCTGTCGTTCTTTGAATACAGTAAACCTATCAATATACGGTTACCGCCAACATAGTGATTAGCCCCTGCTGACTAGGCCATGGTTTTTTCCTTTTAGCTCCTAGCCAATATTTTAGCGCCGCCATCATCACATCCACATAAAGCTTATTAGTGGTGTATTAATAATAAAGGGGCGCAGCACTTACGCACTACACCCCTATTTTATTTAACAACAATAGCTTAGCTCTATTTTATTTTTTCACTCACACTGGCTGTTATTGCACTACTTATTGCACTACCGTTTTTGTTAGCGCCGCTATTACCCGACGATTTTCTTTACGACCTTCGGCAGTATCATTGCTAGCTATAGGCATAGACTCACCATAACCTTTCACGGTGACACGTTTTTCGGCAATACCGTAACGCGAGACTAAAGCGTCTTTAATAGACTGCGCGCGCTTAGTTGATAACGTTTGGTTAAAGGCTTCTGAGCCTGAGCTATCCGTGTGGCCTTCTATGATCACGTTTAAGTCGCTAAACTTTTCCATAAATTGCGCTAACTTGATAACTTCAGCATCATACACAGGTAAAAATTGGGCTGTGCCTGAATTAAAGCTTACCTTTAAGCGTATTTCTTCTACACGGGTGGCTTTCACTTTGCAGCCCACTTTATCAACCTTGTCGCCTTTAAGGGTATTAGGGCATTGGTCTATATTGTTCGCAACACCATCGCGGTCAGTATCTAATGCACAACCTTTAGCATCTACCGGCGTAGCCGCTGGCGTATTAGGGCAAGCATCGACGCTATCAACAACACCATCGCTATCACTATCAACAGGCTTGGGCGCTACAATCATAGCAGGCGTAGCCTTACTCGCGCCAAAGCGATAAGAAACACCCATGCCTAAGGCGGTATCATTAGTTGAGTCATCAAAAACGTGTATACCGCGTACGTCGGCCCATAAACTAAACTGCTTATTTATTGCATAGTTAACACCTACGCCGATATTGGCCTGCGTTTCCTGATCATCAAAAACATCGCTTTCAAAATCAGCATGGCCGATACCCATAGAAAAATAAGGCTGTATTTTTGAACCCTGATTAAAATAAAGATATTGGTTGATATAGGCGCCATAAATATCGACATCATTGCCGGCACTCTCTGTTTCGCCATCATTACCCCATACCTGTAGCTCAGTACCCCAGCGACCGTATTGATATTCCAAGCCCAAGGATCCGCCGACACTGTCTTCTTCTAATTGGCGTTTATTATCAAAATGTAATGCTTTAAGGCCAGGCTTAACCTGCCACGATGACTCTTCAGCATGAACCCCATTAACAGTTCCTAGCCCTGCAATAACCGATAGCGCTAATATTTTATTTCTCATAACTTACCTCTTAGTTTAGTTTTTTATAACTGGATGATTTTCATTCATCGCATAGCGCTGTGAATAAAAATACTGAGTCCTTATAAACTTAAGACGAAAGCAAGCCTCTAAAAGTCACATTCAATTATATAAACTAGTTATAAAGAGGGGGAGGTGTTTGACTACTATGGAGATTGCGCGATACACAACACGGTCATTAAATAATCAGCTGAATTACCGTGCAGTATCACAATACGGCTACTGAGGCTGCCATAAATCCTCTAAATTTTTAAAACCCCACTGTTCAGCATTTTCTAGGCCTACTATGCGATCTTTACAGCGTGGCGCAGCTAAATCGACTAGCTCTATGGCGATAGGGCCTTTCGGCTTGGTGGCAAAAAACACTTTAACTAGCGGGGCCAACAATCGCCCTGATGTTTGCTCCATCACTACCGCCAAGCGCCCAGTCTCTAACCTAACCAAAGCGCCTATAGGGTAAATACCAATAATTTTCACAAAGGCTTGTAATATCTGCGGGTCAAAATGGCCCTGCCAAGAAATCATACGCTTTAGCGATAAGGCTGGGTCCCAGCCTTCTTTGTACGGTCTGGTTGAGGTAATGGCATCATAAACATCGCAAACCGCAGCCATGCGCGACAGCAAGCTGATATCTTCGCCCTTTAAGCCTTGGGGATAACCTGTGCCGTCAAATTTTTCATGGTGGTGCAGCACTATATCCAACACCTCTAGCTGCTTTGTTTTGTTAGCTTGCAGTAATTTATAGCCTTCTGCCGGGTGTGTTTTCATCACACTAAATTCTAATTCGCTGAGCTTGCCGGGATTGTTCAGTATTTCCAGCGGCATCATGGCTTTACCTAAATCATGCATTAAGCCACCCACCCCCGCTAAACTTATCTGCTTTTCACTCAAGCCCAACTCCCGCGCCAGCGCTATCATCATGGCGCATACCGCCACGGAGTGCATATAGGTATAGTTGTCACAGGTTTTAAGCCTGGCCATGGTGATTAAGGTATCGGCACTACTACTCACAGACGATGATATTTCATCCACTAGTGGCTGCGCCGCATCCACGTTCACCACCTTGCCCATGCGCACATCCTGAAACATGCTAGTCATCGCCTCTTTCGAGGACTCACAAATCGCCTTTGCACGTCGCCATTCGGCCAATTTATTTTTCTGTTTGTTGGCAGTGGACTTAGCAGGGTCGGTACTGGCAGCAGCTACCTTAGCTGGTGTATCGGGCTGAGTAGCGGGAGAAACTTCAAGCTGCACATCCAAGCCTTTATTGGTATCGATAATAACCTCAGCCACACCGCTATCGATAATCGTCTTAATATCTTTGGGGTCTTTCAGTAAAAAAGCACTGCGCCAAAAAGGGTGTTGCACCCATGAGCCACATAACTTGTGCAGGTACATACCGGTAATCAGTTTTTTAACAGGGATTGTTTTTAACATCAAATTCATTATCTTTTTAAACGATAAAAACAGTGTAGCAAATCTTAGCCAAGGCGAAAGTTTCTATCCCTTGCCGTACATTTTATAACCAGAAAGTATTGCCGCTAAGTCTGATAAGTATGTATAGCCAGCCAAAAAAAAGGGCGCTAAATTAGCGCCCTTTTTTATTCCTGCATTAAAGTAAGCTTACCAACCGGTAATCTCAGCCAATGCTTCACCTATGTCAGCCAAGCTGCGTACGGTTTTAACACCGGCATCTTGTAAGGCTGCAAACTTCTCGTCAGCAGTACCTTTACCACCAGAGATGATTGCACCAGCGTGACCCATGCGCTTACCGGCAGGAGCCGTTACACCAGCGATGTAAGACACTACAGGCTTGGTTACATTAGCTTTGATGTAAGCTGCCGCTTCTTCTTCTGCAGTTCCGCCTATCTCACCGATCATAACAATCGCTTCAGTAGCAGGGTCTTCTTGGAACAACTTCAAAATATCGATGAAGTTAGAGCCAGGAATCGGGTCGCCGCCTATACCTACACAAGTAGACTGACCAAAGCCAGCATCAGTAGTTTGCTTAACCGCTTCATAGGTCAAGGTACCTGAACGCGATACTATGCCTACTTTACCTGGCAAGTGTATGTGGCCAGGCATGATGCCGATTTTACATTCACCCGGGGTGATAACACCTGGGCAGTTAGGGCCAATTAACACTACACCTAACTCATCGCACTTCACTTTACACTCAAGCATATCCAAAGTAGGAATGCCTTCGGTAATACAAACGATAAGTTTAATGCCGCTGTTAGCCGCTTCTAAAATAGAATCTTTACAGAAAGGCGCAGGTACGTAGATAACAGAGGCATCAGCACCGGTCACTGCTACTGCTTCAGCAACAGTGTTAAATACAGGCAAACCTAAATGCTCTTGGCCACCTTTGCCAGGTGTAACACCACCTACCATTTTAGTGCCGTAAGCGATGGCTTGTTCTGAGTGGAAGGTACCCTGTGAACCAGTGAAACCTTGGCAGATAACTTTAGTGTCTTTATTAATTAGGACGCTCATTATTTGCCCTCCGCTGCTTTAACCGCTGCATCTGCAGCTTCTTTTAAGCTGTTAGCGGCAATAATATTTAAGCCGCTTTCCGCTAGTATTTTTGAACCTAGTTCTGCGTTGTTACCTTCTAGGCGTACAACAACAGGCACTGTAACGCCCACTTCTTCAACGGCGCCAATAATACCTTCAGCAATTAAGTCACAACGTACGATGCCGCCAAAGATGTTAACTAAAACCGCTTTAACTGAATCATCAGAAAGAATAATTTTGAATGCTTCAGATACACGCTCTTTAGTTGCACCGCCCCCTACATCTAGGAAGTTAGCAGGTTGGCCACCGTGTAGTTTAACAATGTCCATAGTACCCATAGCTAAGCCAGCGCCGTTAACCATGCAGCCGATGTTGCCATCGAGTGCTACGTAGTTAAGTTCCCACTGAGCTGCTTGTGCTTCGCGTGCATCTTCCTGTGAAGGATCGTGCATAGCGCGTACCGCTTCTTGACGGTATAGCGCGTTGCCATCCACACCAAGTTTGGCATCTAAGCAGTGCAAGTTACCTTCTTCAGTAATAACCAAAGGGTTAACTTCGATAAGGGCTAAATCTTTGTCTTGGAACAATTTTGCCAAGCCTAAGAAGATATGTACGAATTGCTTAACTTGTACGCCTTCTAAGCCCAGTTTAAAAGCAAGCTCACGGCCCTGATAAGGCTGTGCGCCTGTCATGGGGTCGATTTCGGCTTTCAGAATTTTCTCTGGGGTTTCTTCGGCTACTTTCTCAATCTCAACACCGCCTTCAGTAGAGGCCATGAATACGATACGACGCGTAGAGCGATCAACAACCGCACCTAAGTACAGCTCTTGCGCAATATCGGTGCAAGTTTCAACTAAGATTTTAGAAACAGGCTGACCTTTTTCGTCAGTTTGGTAAGTCACTAAGTTTTTGCCCAACCAGTGTTGTGCAAAGGCTTTAATGTCTTCTTTGTTATCTAGCAACTTAACGCCACCCGCTTTACCGCGGCCACCGGCGTGCACTTGGGCTTTAACTACCCACTTGTCACCGCCTATGCGATCAGCTGCCTGAGCAGCTTCTTCGGGCGTATCACAGGCATAGCCTTTTGATACAGGTAACCCGTATTCAGCAAACAGTTGCTTGCCTTGATACTCGTGAAGGTTCATGTTGATTTACCATTTTGGTCTGTGGATTGATGCAGCTACCGGTCACTTAAAATAATTAAGCTCGGGCTACTCCAGTTATTGTACTGCCCTGCATTAATTAAGGTTAAAGCGCACAGTAGCAAAATTGGGGGGCGTATTTTGGCGAATTTTCATGCTTACCGCAAATGTTTTGCTTAGCGGGCTATTGGGCAATCGCCAATAGCCCTAAGCACATGAATTACTTACGCTTTTTCTTGTTTGGAATATGTATGGCGTGGCCAGAAACCGCTAGCGCCGCCTCATGCACGGCCTCAGACAAGGTAGGATGTCCGAAAACCGTCAGTGCAATATCCTCGGCACTGGAGCCAAACTCCATAGCGATAACGATTTGCTGCACTAAATCAGCCGCGCTGGGTCCTACGATGTGACAACCCAAAATGCGATCGGTTTCGGCGTGAGCAATCATTTTCACCATGCCTGCTGTTTCATTGGCTGCCATCGCTCTGCCGCTAGCGGCAAAGGGAAACACACCTATATTGTAAGCGACGCCATCAGCTTTTAATTGCTCTTCCGTTTTACCTACAGCCGCCACTTCCGGGTGAGTATAAATAACACCGGGTATGGTCTCGTAGTTCATCGCTGCTTTTTGGCCTACGATGCGCTCGGCAACCATAACACCTTCTTCCGAACCTTTGTGTGCCAACATGGGGCCGCGCACTACGTCACCTATGGCATACACACCCGGCACGGCGGTTTCACAGTAATCGTTAACAAATATAAAGCCGCGCTCATCCAAGGACACGCCGCTGTCAGCAGCCAATAAGCTTTGGCTTTGTGGCCTGCGGCCTACACAAACAATCAACTTATCAAATACTTGTTGTTTTTCGCCTTCGGCATCGCTGTAAGTAACGGTAACTTCTTTGCCTTTTACTTCGGTGCCGGTTACGCGGGCGCCCATACGAATATCTAGGCCCTGTTTCTTAAGAATTTTTTGGGTTTCTTTGGCGATTTGTTTATCCATGGCCGGCAAGAAGTCGTCCAACGCTTCTAACAACACCACTTCTGAACCTAAACGGCCCCAGACACTGCCCAATTCCAAACCGATAACACCTGCGCCTATCACACCTAAACGCTTAGGGGTTTCGCTAAAATCTAACGCACCGGTAGAGTCTACAATAACCTTTTGGTCAACAGGCGCCGGTGGAATAGCTACTGGCAATGAGCCCGCAGCTATCACGATATTTTCGGCTTCTAATATTTCTACCGAGCCATCGGCTTTAGTGACTTCAACTTTTTTACCGGCCAACACTTTACCGGTACCTTCCAGCGTATCTACGCCATTGGCTTTAAACAAACCACCTATACCTGTGGTCAGTTGCTTAACAATATCGTCTTTCCTAGCAATCATAGTAGGCACATCTATAGAAACGCCTTTAGCGCTAATACCGTGCAGATCAAAATCGTGCTTGGCTTCATGGTATTTATAGGTGCTATCCAATAAAGCCTTAGACGGTATACAGCCCACGTTTAGGCACGTGCCACCTAGGCCAATTTTGCCTTGCTTACTCTTCTCTTTTTCTATGCACACGGTTTTTAAGCCCAGCTGTGCTGCGCGTATCGCTGCAACATAACCCGCGGGGCCTGAACCAATAACTACTACATCGTAATTAGCCATAATATTTCCCATTACTAGCGCTCTATAAAGAACGCTTAAAGTTTCAAACTATTGTATTACTGCCTATCGCCGCCACTTACAACTCTAAGAGTATGCGCGCAGGCTCTTCTAGCTGCTCTTTAATGGCCACTAAAAATTGCACAGCTTCTTTGCCGTCAATTAAGCGGTGATCATAAGACAGCGCCAGGTACATCATAGGGCGTATTTTAACTTCGCCGTTCACTGCCATAACACGCTCTTGGATTTTATGCATACCCAAGATAGCGGTTTGTGGCGGGTTTAAAATAGGTGTCGATAACAAGGAGCCAAATACGCCGCCATTAGTGATGGTAAAGGTACCACCCTGCATTTCATCAATGCCCAGCTTGCCACCTTTAGCGCGCAAACCAAAATCACGTATGGTGTCTTCTACCTTGGCAATACTCATTTGATCAGTGTCACGTAATACCGGGACCACTAAACCTTTCTCTGTAGACACGGCCACACCTATATCTTGATAGCCGTGGTAGACAATATCGTCACCGTCTAAAGAGGCGTTTACCGCAGGGAAGCGTTTTAGTGCTTCGGTGGCGGCTTTGACAAAAAAGCCCATAAAACCTAAGCGCACACCGTTGTGAGACTTTTCAAATATATCTTTGTATTGCTTACGCAATTCCATAATAGCCCCCATGTCTACCTCGTTAAAGGTGGTTAACATGGCGGTGGTGTGAGTGGCTTCTAATAAACGCTCAGCTATGCGTTTGCGCAGCCTAGTCATGACTACGCGCTTTTCTGGACGCTGGCCGGGGTCTAGCTCAACCAACGGTGCAGGGTCAGCCGTGACCGGCTTCGCCACAGGTGCTGGCGCGGGTGCCGATTTTAAATGTGCGACTACATCTTCTTTAGTCACTAAACCGCCTTTACCGGTGGCCTTGATGGCATCGGCGTTAAGGCTGTTTTCTTTAATCAGTTTTCTAGCAGCAGGGCTAACTTTATCGCTACTGCTAGCAGTTACGGCTTCTGCTGCTGCAGGCGCAGCTTCGGCCGCAGCAGCAACTTCACCCGCGACAAAGCGGCCGATCAACTCGTCACTTAAGACTGTTTCGCCTTCGCCTTTAATAATTTCTGTCATTGAACCATCGGCGGGGGCCAATACTTCCAAGACAACTTTGTCAGTTTCTATATCGACGATAATTTCGTCACGCGCTATCGCTTCGCCAGGTTGCTTATACCAAGTTGCTATGGTGCCGTCGGCTACCGATTCTGGAAAAGTTGGAGCTTTTATTTCTATGGTCATATTATGTCCTTACACCCATTAATACAGTATGAGTCTGATCTATAGGTTAAAAATTCAGTGTAAATCTAAGGCTTCGGCGATGAATTGGTTCTGCTGCGCCACATGCAGGGCTAAGTAACCTGCTGCTGGCGATGCAGACGCTTCACGCCCCGCATAATCTAAATAAATTTTAGGGTTAAGCTCATGAACAGCCCTGCGCATATGATGCTGGCTGGAATACCAAGCTCCCTGATTCATAGGCTCTTCCTGACACCAGCTCACCTCTGTAGCATTAGGGTAGCGTAATAATATTTCTATCAGGTCATCATGAGGGAAAGGGTAAAGCTGTTCTATACGTACAATAGTTATATCCGTTTTACCGCTTTCCAGTAAGGTATCACGCAGGTCGTAGTAAATACGGCCACTGCACAATACGATGCGCTTCACTGCTGCCTTATCTTCTACATCGCTACCATCCAGCACGGTGTGGAAATGACCCTCCGACAACTCTTCCAAGGTTGACGTCGCATCTTTATGCCGCAATAAACTTTTCGGTGACATCACAATTAACGGCTTGCGCAATGGCCGTATACCCTGCCGGCGTATCATATGAAACACCTGTGCCGGGGTACTGGGCACGCAAACTTGTATATTATGCTCGGCACATAATTGCAAAAAGCGCTCTAAACGGGCTGAGGAATGCTCTGGCCCCTGCCCTTCGTAACCGTGTGGCAACAACATAGTCAGGCCACATAAACGCTGCCATTTGTGTTCGCCGCTGGTAATAAACTGATCGATAACCACCTGCGCGCCATTGGCAAAATCACCGAACTGCGCCTCCCAAATTACTAGGCCTGCAGGTGCGGTGGTGGCGTAACCGTATTCAAACGCCAATACCGCTTCTTCCGATAACAGTGAGTCAAAAATAGTAAACTCAGGCTGGTCTTCGGCTAGATTTTTTAGCGGTACATAGGCGCTGCCATCATTTTGATTGTGCAGCACGGCATGCCTGTGAGAGAACGTACCACGGCCTACATCCTGACCCGTTAGGCGCACCGGGTAACCGGCCTCCAACAAAGTACCGTAGGCTAAGGTTTCAGCAAACCCCCAGTTTATAGGCAAAGCACCGGCCAGCATTTTGCGGCGGTCTTCATAAATTTTTGACACCTGCCGCTGTACCGGGAAACCTTCCGGCACAGTATTCACTCTGACGGCTATTTCTTGTAGCTGCTTTAAATCTATCGTGGTATCGGCAGGGCAGTCCCAGTCGTGACCTATATAAGGCGACCAGTCTACGAACAACTCTTTATCGGGTTCGTGCACCAAGCTTTTAACCACATGCTGGCCGCTCTCTAAGCTGGAGCGATACTCGTTCATTAACTGTTCGTCTAGCTCTTTGCTGAGTACGCCCTCGGCAATCAAGCGATCCGAGTATAAATCGCGGGTGGTGCGCTGCTTTTTAATAAGCTTATACATCAGCGGCTGCGTGCCCGAGGGCTCGTCCGCCTCGTTATGGCCGCGACGGCGATAGCAAACTAAATCGACTACCACGTCTTTTTTAAACTCCTGACGGAAATCAGTCGCTATTTGGCTGACAAATAGCACCGCTTCGGGGTCGTCACCGTTGACATGAAAAATCGGGGCCTGCACCATTTTCGCCACGTCGGTACAGTATTCGGTAGAGCGAGTATCTTCACGACGACTGGTGGTAAAGCCCACCTGGTTGTTAATCACTATATGTATGGTGCCGCCGGTTTTATAGGCGCGGGTTTGCGACATTTGGAACGTCTCCATCACCACACCCTGGCCAGCAAAAGCAGCATCGCCGTGTATGACTATGGGAACAACCTTATCGCCAGCTTCGTCCTTACGTCGGTCTTGACGGGCACGTACTGAGCCTTCTACCACAGGTGAAACAATTTCCAAATGTGAAGGGTTAAACGCCATCGCTAGGTGCATTTCGCCACCTGCTGTCATCACGTTGGATGAAAAGCCCTGATGGTATTTTACATCAGCTGAACCATGGTATTCGGCCTTACCTTCAAACTCGGCAAACAGCTCTGCCGGTTTTTTACCAAAGATATTAACCAGCACATTAAGGCGACCACGGTGTGCCATGCCTATAACCATTTCTTTAGCGGAATAAGAGCCACTGCGCTGCACCATGCAATCCAGCATGGGAATCAGGCTTTCCCCACCCTCTAAACCAAAACGTTTAACGCCAGGGTACTTAGAAGCCAGCGACTTCTCCATGCCTTCGGCGGCGATTAAACGCTCTAATATATGGGTTTTTACTTCTGAACTAAATTCGGGTTTGGAACGCACCGATTCCATGCGCTGCTGTATCCACTGACGCTCTTCGGTGTTCACTATGTGCATAAACTCAGCACCTATAGAGCTACAGTAAGTATGCTCTAGGGAGTCTATGATTTCTTTGAGCGTAGCCTGATCTTTGCCTATAAACAGGCTACCGGTTTGGAATACGGTTTCATGATCAGCAGAGGAGAGTTGGTGGTAGTGTAAATCTAAATCGGGTATGGCTGGGCGCTGCTTTAAACCCAAAGGGTCCAGCTTGGCATGTTGATGGCCACGTTGGCGATACGCACTGCACAACTGGATAACTCTTACCTGTTTGCGCTCATGATCGCTTACTGCAGTATCAGATTCTACCGATAAAGGTTTTACCCGTGTCTTGGCTAACTGCGCAAAGTGTTCTCTAACGGTTGAATGCGGCACATCTTGTTTGCTGCCCTCGTTAACCCGCGGTAGCTTTTCAAAATATTCACGCCATTCTTCTGATACAGCATTGGGGTCGAAGAGGTATATTTCATACATATCCTCAACATAGGCCGCATTGCCACCAGAAATGTGGGAACTGCTCCATAGCAATTCCATTGGGCTTTCTTGCATTACTGTCCACCTTTTTTGAAGTGTGGGGACTGGTCGTGTAAACCATGACAATCAAATAAAGAAATAATGAAATATAACGACTGAAGCCCCCTTTTCAGTATGGATATACCACTATTCCCCAGTTAAGCAGCACGTCTTTTGAACGCACTACCTTGTAAAAGCGACACCCATCTACTTTTACCAATATTGCTGCGAAGAAGATAATACCGCTAGCAATAAAGTTACTGGCGTGTAAAAAACTTAATGGATTACATTCGGTTTTTTACACGCCAGTAGTGTAGCTGTTATATAAAAAAATTCGTAGTCATTATTTAAACTTTCATTTTAAACACGGCCTGCTTATTAGCCGTGCTTAAAATTTATACCTTTTAATACAGGCAACTTAGGTTGCGCTGCGCAATAACATATTACGAATATGGCCTATGGCCTTAGTTGGGTTCAAGCCTTTAGGGCAAACATTGACACAGTTTTGGATACCGTGACAACGGAACACACTAAAGGGGTCATCCAAGTCGGCCAAACGCTCAGCGGTAGCCGTATCACGGCTATCAATTAAGAAGCGGTATGACTGCAACAAACCTGAAGGGCCTATAAAGCGATCAGGGTTCCACCAGAAAGAAGGACAAGCCGAAGAGCAGCAGGCACACAAGATACACTCGTATAAACCATCTAACTTTTCGCGCTCTTCCGGTGATTGCAAACGCTCAATTGCTGGCGCTGGCGTATCGTTGATCAAGAATGGCTTAATTTTTTCGTATTGCTTGTAGAACAAGCCCATATCAACCACTAAATCACGAACAACCGGTAAACCTGGCAGCGGACGCAGAATTAAGGTGTCACCGCCTTTTAATGCCTCGGATAAAGACATAATACAAGCTAGGCCATTTTTACCGTTGATATTCATGCCATCAGAACCACACACACCCTCACGGCATGAACGACGGAATGAAACACTAGGGTCATTGCCCTTCATCAGTTCCAATACATCTAGAACCATTATGTCTTTGCCACCCGTATCCACTTCCACAGCCTGCATATACGGCTCTTGGTCAGTCTCAGGGTTATAACGATAAATACTAACTTTCAACATTGCAGCAAACCCCTTAGTAAGTACGAATTTTTGGCTCGAATGGTTCAACAATATTCGGCTTGAAGTTTACCGCACGCTTGCCCACACGCTTGTCTTCTGGGAAGTACATAGAGTGGCACAACCAGTTTTCATCATCGCGATCTGGAAAATCATCACGCGCATGTGCACCGCGGCTTTCTTTGCGCTCTTCGGCGGCTATCGCTGTTGCTTCGGCCACTTCAAATAAGTTGTTCAACTCTAGGCGCTCTATACGCGCGGTGTTAAACGCATTACTCTTATCTTCCAGGTGCGCATTTTCAATACGGCCACGTAGGTCAGCCAGCTTTTTAATGCCATCTTGCATAAAGTCGCCACGACGGAATACGCCGAAGTGGTTTTGCATAACATTTTGTAGCTCTTTACGCAGGTCAGCCACTTTTTCGCCGCCGGTACTTTCGTTGGCTTTATTCAATCTAGCCATTGAAGCTTCGATGTCACTCTCAGACGCATCACGTAAATCGATGCCTTCACGTAACGATTTCTCGATGTGCAGACCAGAAGCGCGACCAAATACAACAAGATCAAGCAGTGAATTACCACCCAAACGGTTAGCACCATGTACCGAAACGCAGGCAACCTCACCGCAGGCGTATAAACCTTCGATGATTTTTTCATTGCCGTTAGCATCCAGCGTTAAGGCTTGGCCATTAACGTTAGTTGGCACACCACCCATCATATAGTGACAAGTAGGCACAACAGGGATAGGTTCTTTAACTGGGTCTGCATGAGCAAAGGTACGTGATAATTCACATATACCTGGCAAGCGGCTTTCTAATACTTCTTCGCCCAAGTGATCTAGTTTCAAGTAAACGTGATCACCATCGGGGCCACAACCGCGGCCTTCTAAAATTTCTAAGGTCATAGAGCGAGCAACAACATCACGGCCGGCCAAATCTTTGGCATTAGGCGCGTAACGCTCCATAAAACGCTCGCCGTCTTTATTGATCAGGTAACCACCTTCACCGCGACAACCTTCTGTAACCAATACACCTGCACCCGCAATACCGGTGGGGTGAAACTGCCACATCTCTATATCTTGTACCGGTACACCAGCACGTAGTGCCATGCCAATACCGTCGCCGGTATTGATGTGGGCGTTAGTGGTAGAGGCGAATATGCGGCCGGCACCACCGGTAGCGAGTACCGTAGCTTTTGATTTAACGTGTACGACTTCGCCGGTTTCTATGCAAATGGCGATAACGCCGGTTACGGCACCGTCTTGGTTTTTAATTAAGTCTATGGCGTACCATTCGTTTAAGAAAACGGTTTCGTTTTTCATATTGCCTTGGTACAAGGTATGTAACAACGCATGGCCGGTACGGTCAGCCGCCGCACAAGTACGCGCAGCCTGAGTAGGATCATCAGGGCCTTTAGACTGTCCGCCGAAAGGACGCTGGTAGATACGACCCTCTTCGGTGCGCGAGAAAGGCAAACCCATATGATCTAATTCGTAGATGGCTTCTGGGCCTACGTTACACATGTACTCGATAGCGTCTTGGTCACCGATATAGTCGGAACCTTTAACAGTATCGTACATATGCCAGCGCCAATCATCATTGGGATCCGCAGAAGCAATTGCACAGGTAATACCACCTTGCGCTGATACTGTGTGCGAACGAGTAGGAAATACTTTAGTGATTACCGCAGTTTTATAACCTGACTGTGATAACTGCAGTGCTGCGCGCATACCCGCGCCGCCACCGCCGACGATAAGGCCGTCGTAGGTAATAGTTCTAATATTAGACATAATTTTTTAGCTCCACAAAATCTGGATGCCCCAGACTACATAAGTGAATAAGACGGCCGCGCATATCGCTTGAAAAGTAAGACGGATAAATGTGGCCTTACAGCCCAGAGTGCGCTCTGTTAAGTAATCGGTAGAGACTGACCACATACCTATCCAAGCATGCATGGCGATAGCCAAAATAGCCGCAACGCTAAAAACACGCATAGCGGTATTTTCAAACAAGGACTTCCACTCTTGGTAATCAGGACTGCACACTAGCAACACATAAGAGATGAAAATTACGTACGCCAACAACACCACAGCAGTGGCGCGCTGCATTATCCAATCAGAAAGGCCACTGCGGCCTAAATTGGTAACTGAAGTTACCATATACACACCCCCACTAAGGCTATTAATACAATAGATACGGCAAAGACAATTTTAGAGCCGGCAACACCGCCCTCAAAAGACTCACCTACACCCAAATCCATGATCAAGTGCTTAACACCTGCCACAGTGTGGTAAATCAAAGCAGATAACACTGCCCAGACAATTAATTTACAAAAGAAAGAGCCAGTACTGGCTTTAATCGCATTAAAGCTTTCTTCGCTGCTTAATGAAGCATCGAGTATCCACAGTAATACGGCGACCCCAGCAACGAGAATTACACCTGAGATACGGTGCAAAATCGATACGTAGGCAGTAATTGGCAGATCTATGCTGCCAATATCGAGATTTACAGGTCGTTTATCATTCACGGTTTTTATCACACTTGTCATGGCCCCAAGGGGCGGTTCAATGGAGTGAAGCGACATTCCAAACAGCCAACGTATGTAGATTGTTGTTACCATTTAAACACTTGAACTGATATTAGAATTCGCGCGGAATTATAGGCTGATACTTTTTGAAACACAAACAGCTATGCTTGCCAATTCATAGGCCACTACAGAATAGCTTATGTATAGCTAATACGACACCATCACTAGCGGGGCCCCGGCTGTGCAAATAGTAAGCAGGTGGGTACAGCAACTGGCCACAGGCCAAAAAAGATATAACGACTATAAATAAAACAAATACGAAAGCAGGCCCCAGACTATGGGGGCGACTGCTACCATTCTACACCACCCTAGAAAATCCAATTGACAAGACTAGGCAAAACTCTATAGTGATCCGATATCTAAAAATGAACATAAGGCAGCAGCTACAACGCGCTGCTTTCAGGAGTTTTGCATGTCAGATAAAAAAGCCACGCTAACCATAGCCGGCAAAGACCCTATTGAACTTCCTATCTATTCAGGCTCTTTAGGCCCTGACGTTGTTGACGTTAGCGCCCTCACTGCCCAAGGCATGTTTACCTATGACCCAGGCTTTGTTTCTACAGCGGCCTGCGAATCAAAAATTACCTATATAGATGGTAATAAAGGCATATTACTACACGGCGGCTACCCTATAGACGAGCTAGCTGAGCACTCAGACTACTTAGAAACCTGCTGGCTATTGTGGAACGGTGAACTGCCCACTAAAGAAGAAAAAGAACGCTTTGTTGAATTAGTCACCCACCACACCATGGTGCACGAGCAACTATCTGCTTTCTTTAAGGGCTTTAGGCGCGACGCCCACCCGATGGCCATTATGTGTGGCGTAGTAGGCGCGCTTTCCGCCTTCTATCACGACTCTTTAGACATCACCAGCGACAAGCACCGCCAAAAATCAGCGATACGCTTAATTGCCAAAATGCCTACCATTGCGGCCATGGCTTACAAGTTCTCTATAGGCCAACCCTTTACCTATCCGCGCAATGACTTGAACTATGCTGAAAACTTTTTATATATGATGTTCAGCAATCCCTGCGAAGAGTTCCACGTCAGCCCCGTGCTGGCCGACGCCATGGATAAAATCTTTATACTCCATGCCGATCACGAGCAAAACGCCTCTACCTCTACTGTACGCTTAGCTGGCTCTACCGGCGCCAATCCTTTTGCCTGTATATCAGCGGGCATAGCCGCGCTATGGGGCCCCTCACACGGTGGCGCCAACGAAGCAGTGCTTACTATGTTAGAGGAAATTGGCGATGTTTCGCGCATAGACGAGTTTGTCGCCAGAGCGAAAGACAAGAACGACCCCTTCCGCTTAATGGGCTTTGGCCACCGCGTATACAAAAACTTTGACCCACGGGCCAAGGTGATGAAAAAAGCCGCTGACGATGTGCTGAATGAACTAGGCGTGCAAGACCCACTACTAGCTGTCGCTAAGCGCCTAGAAGAGATCGCCCTAGAAGACCCCTACTTTATAGAGAAAAAGCTCTATCCCAACGTAGACTTTTATTCAGGCATTATTTTAAAAGCTATGGGCATACCTACCAGCATGTTCACGGTAATCTTTGCCGTAGGCCGCACCCCCGGCTGGATAGCGCATTGGAACGAGATGATAGCTGCCAACTCTAAAATTGGCCGCCCTCGTCAGTTATATGTTGGCCCAACACAGCGTAAGTTTGTCCCGCTGGATAAGCGCTAATCATTAGCTAACTGTTAAAAGGCCGCATTTGCGGCCTTTTTTGTATCTCACTATTGCTGACTTTGCAGTAGTATTAAGCCTACTCACAGCAACTAATTAGAAAGACACATCATGCGCATACAACTACTACTCACCGGCAATGAAATCATGTCGGGCCACACCGTAGACTCCAACTCCGCCATGATAGCCGAGCAACTACACAGCAAGGCTTACGAGGTTTATCGCAAAGTCACCATAGGCGACGACTTTGACTTATTAGTGGCAGAGATACGCCACATCAGCGCCCACAGCGATGTGCTCATTATTAACGGCGGCCTAGGCCCTACCGTTGATGACCTCACCGCCCAAGCACTGGCCGCCGCCAGCGGCCAAGATATAGTCAGCCATGAGGCCGCTTTAAAGCATGTTACTGACTGGTATGATCGCCGCAAAATACGCTTTAGCGACTCAGCAAAAAAACAGGCACTGCTACCCGAGCACTGCCAGATTATTGATAACCCCACCGGCAGCGCCGTGGGGTTTTATTACGACTACCAAGGCTGCTTGATTATTTGCACCCCCGGCGTGCCCAGCGAACTGCGCCGCATGATGGACGAGAGCATACTGGCCTTAATTAGCCAGCGCTTTCCCAATCAACTCAGCCCCGTCACCCTACGCCTACAAACCTTTGGCCTGGGCGAATCTTTTGTGCAAGAGCTGGTCAACAAAAATTACCCACACTGGCCAGCAGAAGTAGAGCTAGGCTTTAGAGCCGGCATGCCACAGCTGGAATTAAAACTGGCCATACAACAGAGCAAATACCAAGACCTGCAACAGCAATGCTACCAGTGGCTGCAACAAGAAATGGGCGATAGCATCATAGGCTTTGATAATTGCACGCTGGCTGAGGCGGTGTTGGCAGCACTCAAACAACAACAGCAAACCCTGTGCTGTGCCGAGTCCTGCACGGGCGGCTTAATCGCCTCCATGCTCACCGAAATACCTGGCTCTTCAGCCGTATTTACCGGCGGCGTAGTCAGCTACTCCAACCACTGCAAGCAGCAATTACTCGGTGTGGATGCAACATTATTAGAGCAGCAAGGCGCGGTTAGCGAAGCGGTAGTACGCGCCATGGCCGAAGGGGCACTAGCCAAAACCGGCGCCGATTACGCTATCGCCATTTCAGGCATTGCTGGCCCCGATGGTGGTAGCGACGATAAACCCGTAGGCACAGTATTTATAGGCTGGGGCAAACGTGATGCCATTAGCGTGATTAAGCTGTGCTATCCACAGCCTCGTATTGCTTTTCAAAAAATGATGGCGGCAGTGGCCTTGGATATGTTGCGCAGGGAGTTGCTTAATGTCGACCTCAACCCCTCTTTTATTAAGCGTTATAGCGTATAGAAAGAGAGTGGCTATTGAGGCGTTCTATTTAGGAAACGAGTAGCTTGAAAGCAAGGCAACTGCCTGCAAGACACGCCGTAAATACCTCCCTGTAGGCTAGGCGCTGGCATCCATGCCAGCGACTGTCTTGCAAACAGCCGCCTTACTTCCTAGAAGATCACACTTCGAGAATCTGTTTTAAAAATCATTAGAAACGAAAACCACACTTGCAGCGAAGAGCTGAGTTGAGTGTGACTTTCCAGAACCGTCATCAGCAGGGATGCTGATGCCGAGCCTACAGGGATGTATTTACGGCGTGTTCTGGAAAGTCATACTCAGCTCAGATCGCCACCCAACTAAGAGCAGCGACCAATACATCGAGATTACTCCTCGACATGCTTAGCCATCTCGGTTAAACCCACATGGCGTACATTTTTACCTTTCACCAAATAAATAACATGCTCGGCAATATTGCGGGCATGGTCGCCCACCCGCTCCAAAGATCGTAAAGACCACAACACGTTTAACATAGAGCCTATGCTGCGCGGATCTTCCATCATATAAGTGATAGTGCTGCGCATGGCGGTGCCGTATTCCGCATCCACTAACTTATCTTCGCGGGCAACTGCTAAGGCCTTCTCTACATCCAAACGGGCAAAAGCATCCAGCGCATCATGCACCATGCGTCCCACGTGCTCGCCTATCATGCGTATTTCTACACTGCCCTTGGTGGGCTCGCCGGATTCTGATAAAGCCAAAGCTTGGGTGGCAATCTTGCCCGCCTCATCGCCTATGCGCTCTAAATCATTGACCGCTTTGCTGATGGCAATAACCAAGCGCAGGTCGCTGGCAGCCGGTTGCCGCCTGGCCAATATACGCGCGCATTCGTCATCAACCGACACTTCCATTTCATTAATCAGCTTATCGCGCTGCTTGACCATTTCGGCCATGCCGCTATCAACATTTAAAATAGATTGCACCGCATCGCTGACTTGTTTCTCAACTAAGCCACCCATTTCCATCATATGGGTTTTTACCGCGTCCAGCTCGGTATTAAATTGCTGGGAGATGTGATGACTGTGTGCGTCTTTATCTATCATGGTGTAACACTCCCTTAACCGTAGCGGCCAGTAATATAATCTTCAGTTTGTTTTTTCGACGGGTTGGTAAACAAGGTATCGGTATTGTCATACTCGATAAGCTTACCCATATATAAAAACGCCGTGTAATCAGAAACCCGCGCCGCCTGCTGCATATTGTGAGTAACAATAACAATAGTATATTTTGATTTTAGCTCATTGATCAGTTCTTCGATTTTCAGCGTTGAAATCGGGTCTAATGCTGACGCCGGCTCATCCAATAACAATACCTCAGGCTCTACCGCAATAGTGCGGGCTATAACCAAACGTTGTTGCTGGCCGCCCGATAGACCTAAGGCGCTATCGTGTAAACGGTCTTTTACTTCATCCCATAAGGCAGCTTGACGTAGCGATTTCTCTACCACTTCATCTAATACCCTAGCTTTATTAATACCTTGTATGCGCAAACCATAGGCGACATTTTCATAAATGGTTTTAGGGAAGGGGTTAGGTTTTTGAAACACCATACCTATGCGCCTACGCAGTGAAGCTACATCCACAGAGCGGTCATAGATGTTGTGCTCATCTAAGCTAATCTCGCCCTTAATCTCGCAGCCATCCACTAAATCATTCATGCGATTAAAACAGCGCAACAAGGTAGATTTACCACAGCCACTGGGGCCTATAAAGGCGGTAACTCGCTGTTTGGGTATAATTAAATTAATATCGTACAAGGCTTGCTTGCCACCTTCATAAAACAGGTTTAAATCATTAACCGCCAGGCTAGTCTCTTCATTGGCCAAAGACATTTCTCTATGGACCCGGCCCATTTTCTCTAAAGATATTGCTTGTGTTTTCACAGTGTCACCCGTATTCAATCTTGTTGTTACATGTCTAAGGATTTGTATTTTTCACGCAAGTGATTGCGTAAGGCCACAGCGCTAAAATTTAATAGCGCAATAATCACCACCAGTAATAAAGCGGTGGCGTAAACCAGCGGCCTAGCGGCTTCAACATTGGGGCTTTGAAAACCTACATCAAAAATATGAAAGCCCAAGTGCATAAATTTTTGATCTAAGTGTAAATAAGGATAATTAGCATCCAAGGGTAATGACGGTGCCAGCTTTACCACCCCCACCAGCATCAGCGGCGCCACCTCGCCCGCTGCTCTAGCTACCGCCAAGATCAAACCGGTCATCATCGCTGGGCTGGCCATAGGTAGCACCACGTGCCACAAGGTTTCGGCCTTAGTTGCCCCCAAGGCCAAGCTGCCTTCACGCAAGGCTTTGGGTATACGCGACAAGCCCTCTTCGGTAGACACTATCACCACCGGCAAGGTTAATAAGGCCAAGGTTAACGAGGCCCACAACAAACCTGGGGTACCAAAGGTGGGCGCGGGCAAGGCGTTTTGAAAAAATATTTGATCTAACTCAGCACCAATAAAATAAATAAAGAAACCTAAGCCAAACACCCCATAAACAATAGAAGGCACACCCGCTAAGTTGTTGACGGCTATCCTAACAGTACGGGTTAGCAGCCCTTGTTTAGCGTATTCACGCAGGTATATTGCAGCGATCACACCAAAGGGCGTCACCATTACCGACATTAGCAACACCATCATAATAGTGCCGAAAATAGCAGGGAAGATGCCGCCTTCAGTATTGGCTTCGCGGGGCTCGTCGGTGAGAAAACCCCAGAATTTAAGCACATAAGCTCCGCTTTTTTCCAACACATTCATGGCATTGGGCTGGTAAGCATGGACCACTTGCGCCAAGGCAATTTCTACCTGCTCGCCACTCATGGTCTCAGCAACAAAACTATCGCGATTAATTTGTTCATACAGTGCTAATAACTGCGCCTGTAACAATTGATAATGGCTATTGAGGCTGGCACGCTCTGCGGCTATTTCAGCCAGCTGTTGCACGCGCTGATTCGCCGCTAGGCTACGGTTTAAAGTCAAACCACGTTCTTGTAAACGCAAACGCTCTATCTGATAGTTAACCTTGCCTATATCATTTTTTTCTATGCGCTTAATTTGCTTATGCAGGGCTTCAGCCCGCTGTATACGCGCGGCAAACTGCTGCCATAGCACGCTGCCTTCGGCTTGCGGCAAGTCTACACCAGCCTCTTTCAATCCTATTAAGTAGCCGTAAAAATTACCCCATTCATAACGCTCTACTGTCATCAACTCGGCAGGGTAACTAATATTGCTAAGATAATCATTCAACACCCAACTAAAATCCACGCCGCTAACATCGCGATTACCCTGCTTTATTAAGCTGCGTTTCACAAAAGGCTGCTGCGTCTCTATGGTAAAACCAGCGCCGCGTATTTGCTCTACCGGCACTTGCTCACTCTCTACCACTTCGCCGATAACCCGTAGCGCAGCGCTATTGGATAATTGATACTGCGCCTGCATGATATCGGCGGGCCAAAAGTGGCCAAAGCCGCGCACCGCTAGCAGCAGCAGTAAACCGATAACGGCAACCACACTTACGCTCACCGCAGCGGCATTGAGCCAAATAAAGGCCTCGCCGTCTTTAAACCACCGCCGCAGGCTAATTTTTTTATCTTGTTCAAACATGTGTATTACAACCTATTAACATCTTTTGTCGGCGACGCTTATAGCGAACCGTATTTTTTACGCAGCCGCTGACGCACGATTTCAGCAATGGTATTCACCACAAAGGTAAACATAAATAAAACAAAGGCCGCTAAAAACAATATTCTAAAGTGCGAGCTGTTCACTTCGGTTTCGCCTATCTCTACCGCGATATTAGCCGCTAGGGTACGCATACCTTCAAAAATATTGGCATCCATAATCGGGGTGTTACCGGTGGCCATTAACACAATCATGGTTTCACCCACGGCGCGGCCCATGCCTATCATTAGCGCCGAAAAAATACCGGGGCTGGCGGTAGGTAACACCACTCCCACTAAGGTTTGCCAGGGGGTAGCACCCAGGGCCAAAGAACCATAACTTAAGGATTTAGGCACCGAGAAAATGGCATCTTCAGCAATAGAGAAAATGGTAGGCACTACCGCAAAGCCCATAGCCACCCCCACCACCATGGCGTTGCGCTGATCAAAGGAAATACCTAAGTCGTGAGTTAACCAAGAGCGCATATCGCCTTTAAAAAACCACAGCTCTAATAAACCGCTGCTGGCTATGCAGGCCCAAACTATCACTATCACCACGGGGATTAATAAAATCGCATGCCAACCATCGGGCACCGCTAAGCGTATGCGCGCCGGTAACTGACTCCACAGATAACCAAATAATAAAATACCTATGGGGAAAACAATAAAGATGGAGAATACCCCCGGCAGGTGGCGCTCAAAAAACGGCGCCAGCCATAAACCCGCCAAGAAACCCAAAATAACCGTAGGCAGGGCTTCCATTAATTCGATTAGCGGCTTGACCTTGCGGCGCACCGCTGGCGTCATAAAGTAGGCGGTGTATATCGCGCCACCTATAGCCAAAGGCGTAGCCAATAGCATGGCGTAAAATGCCGCTTTTAAGGTGCCGAAGGCTAAGGGGGTAAAACTATATTTAGGTTCAAAGTCATTATTAGACGCCGAAGATTGCCAAATATAATCCGGCTCAGGATAGCTTTCATACCACACCTTCTCCCACAACACCGACCACGATACTTCCGGATGTTCATTCTCTAACTGCCAATAACTAAACTGGCCATTATTGTCGCGGCTTAAAACGTGGTTAGCTCTGGGGGAAATCGCAATATCGGTAACCCTAGGGCCGCTAACGGGCTCAGACAATAACTGCCTGCCCGAGGTGGCGTAAAACACATCCAACTGTTGTTGCTGATTAACAGTGATAAAGCCCTTGCGCCTGTGCTCCACCACTAGTTGCTCTATCGCGCTGTCATCCCCTTGAAAAGAACGTATTTTTTCTAAGCGAGGCAACTTGCCATCTTCACGCACCATAAACCACTGGCTAACTTCGCCGCGATTATCGGCGGCTAATAAAGAAATACCGCCCAATAAAAACCGCACATCCATTAACTGGCCGCGCTCTATTAAACGGCCGCTGGCGGCGACGCTTTCATCGGGTATATTGATAACTCTATAAGCGCCCTCTTGGCTAACCACATACAACCAGCGTTGGTTGGGGCCTATCAATAACCACTGCGGCACTATATCCACTTCCGGTAAAGCAAAGTCCTGCTCTACTAGGCTGAGCTCTTCCGAAAGAAAATCTTCTTCTTTGTTAAACAGCCGGCCGGTGAGATGGCCATTGGCTACCGCGACTATTAATAACTGCTCTTCGGTATCACGCACCGCTACGAGGTTCAACGCCGTGTCGGCAATAGCTAAAGGCTGTTCGCCGAAGGGGTATGCTATGGAGGGGGTAATTAAACGCTGGTCACTGGGATAACTGACCCGGTATTGCGCCTGTGCCAATAACACCTGGCCGTTGGCCATGCCCAGCGCCTGTAGTGGCTCCTGCTCGGAGTTTAAACCCCAGCTAGTTACCGCTGCCGGCAAGGGCAATTGGCTTTGCTGTATGGTTTCGCCGGTCGCGGCGTTAAAGAAATGCGCCTGCCCAGCCCTATTCACCATTAGCGCCACTTCCGCCTGCTCTTCCATGGCTAAAAACAGGCTATCACTGCTATCCACATCGCTAAGCTCATAGCTAGCCTGCTGCTGTAGCTGTGCCGACTTAAACAGCGGCATAATTTCATAAAACAAATAAAAGAAAATCAGCAAGATGGCCATAAGCACACCCATGCCACCGGCACTGATGACTAGGTTAGCTAGGGTATCTTTAGCTTTGCGCCAACCACTTAAACGCTCTAAGTGCAGGCTCTTGGGGGGAGTAACGGGGGCGGATGTAGAGGATGTCGTTTTCATGCTGGCAGTATAGGCAGGCTATATGACAATAATGTTACAGCCATGCCATAAATCAACTACCGCAATCAGCTACTCAGCGCCGCCGTTATCGTAGCAGCCCAGCCTTAATGACTAGCCGCAACAGCTGCGCCTTTATAACTTATATTAATGGCTACTCTTTAATAGCTAGAACGGCGCTATAGTCCTCACCAAAGCGCTGATAAAGCGCCGCTAACTCGCCACTCTTTAACATGGCCGCCATGCGCCTATCGTATAGTTCGCTAAACTGCTGGCCGCGCGGGCTATTGTGAAACAGAGGATAGAGTTTACGGGCAGCCACTAATTCCTTACGCCAGACAACGGCTTGTGCAGCCTCCGTTTGCTCCAGCGACCTCAGATCACTGCGATCATGCAAAAAGCTATCAATATTGCCGCTAAGCAACATCTTAAAGCCCTGCTCACCCTTGTTCAGCATAACCAACGAGTGTTCAGTCAAGTCCAGATGGATATCGTAGTTATAACCCCTAATCCATGCCAGACGCTTGCTTTTATCGGCTTTAATCTCGGCCCAACTAAGGGTGGAGCCAGGCTGAAACAACGCCTCCACATACTCAACAAAAATCGGGTATTGAGGGAAAATGATACGCTGTAAATCATACTGCGGGCTTTTCGCTAAGTGCGGGCGCCCCCAGTCGGCCAACATAACATCGGCATGCTCACCACTGTGGATACTGGCTATGCCTCGTAATATCGGGTGTATGCGTATATTAACCGCTATGCCTTCGGGCTCAAATACCGCTTTTATCAATTCAAAATACAGGCCACTGCCATCGGCATTGGAATAGCCCGGCCACTGTTCAGATACCACGTAGAGGGTGCCGCCTTGCTTGGTATCGTCATCAGCAAACGAGCACAAGCCTGCCGCCAGTAACAGCAGCAAAGTCATAAATCGCAGCAAGCGCGAAGCGCATAGGTTTTTTAACCACGGTATTTGAGTCACTTTATCCATAGTTATAACGGCATCACCAAAATCATTGTTGTTTTTATTAATATCGCGACTGTCATCGCCTGCCGACTGATCGCGCCTACTGAGTTCCGGCGCCAACACAGCTTATCTTATTGCCGCGTTTACGCGCTAACGCATTGTGCATAAATCACACAAGGTATTTAGACAAGCATTCTAATCCCCTGAAGGCTGAGCCCTATAAGGGATAATACCTATCAATACTACAGAATAGGGCCGCAAAAAACGTAATGCCTCATAATAAAAAATCCCCACACAATGGCGGGGATTTTGTCTGTAACCTGAGCCGGTAATCACCAGCCCTTAGCGAGTAGCGTGCTAAGAAAATATAGCCGGCTTATAAACCCAACTTCTCTAGGGTTCTCGCCGCCACTTTAGCGGGCAGTGGGATATAGCCATCTTTCACTACCACTTGCTGGCCTGCTTTCGATAACACCAATTTAATAAACTCGCGCTCCATAGGGGCTAAGGGCTTATTGGGTGCTTTGTTCAAATACACATACAAGAAACGTGATAATGGGTAGGCACCGCTTACCGCATTTTCAGGGGTGGCCGCTACCGCGACACCGCCTACGTTTTTCGCTAACGGTACTGCCCGCACGCTAGAAGTTTTATACCCTATACCCGAGTAGCCTATGCCGTTAATTGACGTAGCCACCGACTGCACCACGGAAGCCGAACCGGGTTGTTCATTAACCGTGTTTTTAAAATCGCCCTTACACAGTGCTTTCTTTTTGAAGTATCCGTAGGTGCCCGATACTGAGTTGCGGCCAAACAGCTGTATATCGCGGTTAGTCCAAGCGCCGTTTAGGCCCGTCTTGCCCCAGGTGCTGATATCGTGGCTAGAGCCACATTTGCGGGTAGACGAAAAAATTGCATCAACGTCGGTAATACTCAAGCCCTTAATAGGGTTATCTTTGTGTACGTATACTGCCAAGGCATCTATGGCCACCGGAATAGCGGTAGGCTTGTAACCAAACCTGGCTTCAAAGGCCGCCAGCTCTTTATCCTTCATTTTACGGCTCATGGGGCCTATGTTGGATGTCCCCTCGGTAAGCGCCGGAGGTGCAGTAGAAGAACCCGCCGCTTGAATTTGAATATTAACATTGGGGTAAAAGCGTTTAAAATCCTCAGCCCACAATGTCATCAAATTAGCCAAGGTATCTGAACCTACACTAGACAGGTTACCCGATACACCGCTGGCTTTTTGATAATCAGACAGGCCAGCATCTACCGCGGTTGCCGCCGTAGCTACAGTAGCTACCGTTGAAGCCAACACGCTGGCACTCACTGCTAGAGCGGCGCCTATTTTTTTAAAGTTGCTCATCGTCATTCGTTTTCTCCAAACAAGGTTTATCAACATGATGGTGTCACTGTAAAAAAACTTTGTTACAGCGGTGTGACATATTTTTGAAACATTTAAGACTATGCGCTTGAGGTAAGCACTGAAGGCAGCCTAAAGGCTTAGGTCGATGTGATCTGGCACTGACTCAGGGGAAAGCTGCAGGCAAAAGTACTACCCTCGTCCAAGCTACTAGTAATTTGCAGCTCGCCGTGATGGCGCAATAACACATGCTTAACAATCGCCAAGCCCAAACCGGTGCCGCCGGTTTGGGTAGAGCGACTTTGGTCCACGCGATAAAAACGTTCGGTTAAACGGGGAATATGGTGAGCCTCTATGCCCAAGCCATTGTCCTCTACCTGTAAGCGGGCCTGCTCACCATCGCGAAACCAGCGCACCTGTATTTTGCCCTGCTCGCCGGTATATTTAGCGGCATTCATTATCAGGTTGGTAAAGGCGCTGCGCAGTGCCTCACCTTCGCCGCGCAAGCCTAGGCTGGCATCACAGTCCAACACTATTTCCCGCTGCTGATTAAACACCGCCAACACTTCTTCGCGTATTTGCCGCAATAAAGGGCACACCGCAACCACACCGTGCTCGCCTTCGTCGGGCACGGTTTCTAGGCGAGTTAACACGATTAAGTCTTTGATCAGGCTTTCCATGCGCCGCACCTGCTCCAACATTTGTTGAAAGGCGCGTTTATAACGAGGTTGTTCAGCTAACTCACTGTCGACAAACGTTTCCAGATAACCATTCACCACGGTCAGCGGGGTGCGCAATTCATGGGAGACATTGCCCACAAAGTCTTTGCGCATTTCTTGCAGCCTATAGGTATGGGTAATATCTCTGGCAAATAATAAGCGGCTGCCTTGGCCAAAAAAGGTGAGCTGAAACTGCAATTGTTTTTCGGGCTGATGGGGTGACGCGCAATCTAACGGGGTTTGGTAGCTATTGGCTTCGTAGTAATGAATAAACTCAGGGCTGCGTATCAAATTAACCAACTGCTGGCCTACATCTTCGGGGTAGCGCAGACCTAATAAACGGCGAGCAGCAAGATTGCACCACTCTATATCACCGGTTTGATCTATCATCACCGCAGCATCGGATAGCGCCGCCAAAGAATCGCGTAAGTAATCCACCGCGCCTTGTAAACGCTGCCGCTCTTCCCGGTTTTGCCTTTGCAGACGATAAATACCGTCTAGCATGTCGCCCCACAACCCTGAGGACTCAGGTGCGTCGCTGCCATCTTCAGCCATCAGCCAGCGCTGCACCCGCAGCAATTGCCTAAACGTACTGGCTATATACAGCAGCGCCGCCAGTAACAGCGCCAACAATAAATAACCCGTTATCCAACCCAAGACTAAGGCAGCAGTAAACAACAACGCCAACTGCTTGAGCTCGACCATCCAATTGATACGCTGCATTAATAATTAACTCGCGGTAGAAAAACGATAACCGGTACCGCGCACGGTTTGCACCATATTGGCGTATTTTTCGCTGTCTAGGCTTAGGGCTTTGCGCAGGCGGCGTATATGTACATCCACGGTGCGCTCTTCCACGTAGACATTGCCGCCCCAAACATGGTCCAGCAACTGGCCGCGGCTATAGGCGCGCTCTTGGTGGGTTAAAAAGAATTTTAATAAGCGAAACTCAGTAGGCCCCATATCCACCGGTTTTTTATCGATAAACACCCGGTGGCTGGCGGGGTCTAGCTGCAGGCCATCCACCGCTATGGCGGGTTCGGTTTCGCCGGCACCGGTGCGGCGCAATACCGCTTTAATCCGTGAGATCAGCTCTCTGGGGGCAAAGGGCTTGCTGATGTAATCGTCAGCACCCACATCCAGGCCTTGAATTTTGTTGTCTTCCTCAACCTTGGCGGTCACCATAATCACCGGCAAGCTGCCGGTAAGCTCATCTCGGCGCAGGCGCCGTAACAGCTCTATGCCACTGCCACCGGGCAGCATCCAATCTAATAAGATCAAATCGGGCTTTTTATCGATCACTAGGCTGTGGGCATCTTGAATATTGCCCGCTTCTAAGCAGTTGAAGCCGGCCATTTCTAAGGACATGACTATCATTTCGCGTATGGCCATTTCATCGTCGACCACTAAAATGGTTTTCTCATTCATGTAACTATAAACCTTACGATTATTTTGCGTACATCAATTAAAACCAATAAACATGACAGTTTTGTTACAGGCCGCTGTTTGTTCAGCTTCTGCTTGCTCCAGCGGCCAAAGAGTGGCGGCGATTATAACCACATCGCTCTCTGAATCCCAACACCGGCAAAGACCAAGTATTTATCTCAAGTTAATGTATAATGCTCGCTCATTTGTCTACTGTTATCACACCATGTCTAAGCAAGCCCTCGCCAAGGCTATTAATAGCCAATCCCAAACCGCCACCCCGCTGTTCTCCTATCGCCAGTATTGGGCGGAGTGCTTTGGTGTAGCCCCCTTTCTACCTATGTCTAGAGCCGAAATGGATGTGCTGGGCTGGGATAGCTGCGACATTATCATTGTCACCGGCGACGCCTATGTCGATCACCCCAGCTTTGGCATGGCGGTAATAGGCCGCACGCTAGAGGCACAGGGCTTTAGAGTAGGCATTATTGCCCAGCCTGACTGGCGCTCGAAAGAGGCCTTTATGGAGTTGGGTAAACCCAATTTATTTTATGGCGTGGCCTCCGGCAACATGGACTCCATGATTAACCGCTACACCGCCGACCGTAAATTACGCCACGACGACGCCTATTCCCCCAACGATGAGGGTGGCTTGCGCCCCGACCGCGCCGTTAATGTGTACAGCCAGCGCTGTAAAGAAGCCTATAAAGGCGTGCCAGTAGTCATAGGCTCTATAGAAGCCAGCCTGCGCCGCATCGCCCATTACGACTACTGGAGCGACAAAGTACGCCGCTCGGTATTGCTAGATTCCAAGGCCGATATCCTAGTCTACGGCAATGCCGAACGCGCCATCGTCGATATCGCCCACCGCCTGTCTCAGGGTGAAGCGATTAATGAAATACAGGATTTGCGCGGCACCGCCTTTATGCGCACTAGCATACCCGGCGGCTGGACAGTTATAGACTCCAGCGAAGTCGACCAAATCGGCACCGTCGATGCCAAAATCAACCCCTACCAAGTCACCGAAGAAGGCGGCAACGAGGGTTGTGAGAAATCCACTCTCGCCGAAAAAAGGGCAGCGGAAGAAGCACTCAACGTTGACGTGCAAACCGTACGCATTATCGACCCGCTCACCGCCCGTAAAGAAAAAATCGGCCGCGAGCGCAGCGTGATACGCCTGCCCGCCTACGAAAAAGTTAAAAACGAACCCATGTATTACGCCCACGCCTCACGGGTATTACACTTGGAAACCAACCCCGGCAACGCCCGCGCCCTAGTGCAAGCCCACGGCAATAGAGAAGTGTGGCTAAACCCACCCCCTATTCCGCTAGAAACCGACGAGATGGATGCGGTGTTTGGCCTGCCCTATCAGCGCGTGCCACACCCTAGCTACGGCGACGCCCGCATCCCCGCCTATGAAATGATACGCTTCTCGGTGAATATCATGCGCGGTTGTTTTGGCGGCTGTACCTTCTGTTCTATTACCGAGCACGAAGGCCGTATTATTCAAAGCCGCTCGAAAGAATCCATTATTCAAGAAGTAGAAGCCATACGGGATAAAACCCCCGGTTTTACCGGCATTATCTCTGACTTGGGCGGCCCCACCGCCAATATGTGGCGCTTAAACTGTAAAAGCAAAACCATAGAGCAAAACTGCCGTCGCCTATCCTGCGTATACCCTGGCATTTGCAAAAGCCTCAACACCGACCAACTCCCCTTAGTGGAACTATACCGCGAAGCCCGCGAGCTACCCGGTGTTAAAAAGGTGCTTATCGCCTCAGGCCTACGTTACGACCTAGCGGTAGAAACCCCCGAATACGTGCAAGAGTTAGTTACTCACCATGTAGGCGGCTACTTAAAAATTGCCCCCGAACACACCGAAGGTAGCCCGCTATCAAAAATGATGAAACCGGGCATGGGCACCTATGACCGTTTCGCCAAAATGTTTGAGAAATACTCCAAACTAGCGGGTAAAAAACAATACCTCATCCCCTACTTTATCGCCGCCCACCCCGGCACCAGTGATGAAGACATGATGAACCTAGCGCTGTGGCTAAAAGGCAACGGCTTTAGAGCCGACCAAGTGCAAGCCTTTTACCCCTCGCCCATGGCCAGCGCCACCGCCATGTATTACTCCGAGAAAAACCCACTGAAAAAAGTCGGCCGCGACAGTGAAGTCGTCAAAAGCCCACGCGGCTTAAAACACCGCCGCCTACACAAAGCGTTTTTACGTTATCACGACGCCGACAACTGGCCTATGCTGCGCGAAGCGCTACAGAAAATGGGCCGCTCTGATTTGATAGGCACCGGTAAGAAGCATTTAATACCGCCGCATCAGCCCCGCACCTGGGTACCGAAAAAAGGTAATATGCTGACCCAGCATACTGGCTTGCCGCCCCGTGATGATGGCAGTAGGCCAGGTAAGAAGGCGCCTTATAAGAGTACTAATAATCGTAAGAATACAGTGGCGGGGAGTAAGAGGCGCGGTAAGTAGGTAGTTTGTTGGCCTTGGCGGCCTGCTGCTTGTCTTGCCGGGCTTGACCCGGTATCCATACGACCTAGCTTGGTTTTCTGTATTATTTTTTAATTTTTATCGTTTCTGCCTTTCCGCCTTGCTGGGCGGGTTACTTTCTTTTGCTTGCCC
>TARA_R110002096_G_scaffold1401_4_pt1 | contig 116298 bp, 97 predicted proteins | sample TARA_R110002096 | Tara Oceans TARA_R110002096 (sample SAMEA4397295) | marine metagenome | biome: Polar Biome; feature: [DCM] deep chlorophyll maximum layer (ENVO:01000326); material: water (ENVO:00002006), including particulate matter (ENVO:01000060) such as... | depth 35 m
AACCTGAACCATACGTTCGTCAGCGATATTCCGCTGCTCGGCCAGTTTCTCGGCCCCATCACTCCAACTGTGCTGATCACCCTGCTCGCGATCCCGGCTATCTCCATTTTCCTGTTCCGGACCCGTACTGGCCTACGCTGGCGCTCCACCGGTGAATCCCAGGGTATCACCCGCAACCTCGGGCATAACCCAGCGCACTACCAACTGGCCGCAATCGCTTTTGGTGGTCTGATGTCAGGTTTTGCAGGTGCCGCACTGGCGGTGGACTACACCGCAAACTGGGTCGAAGGCATGACCGCAGGCCGGGGGCTGGTTGCCGTCGGTCTGGTCATTGTTGCCCGCTGGAACCCCTGGTATGCATTACCAGCAGCCCTGCTGTTTGGCGCCTCCGAGGCCCTCAACCTGAAGCTGCAGTCGTGGGGCGTGGACATTTCCCCCTACCTGCTGGCAACCCTCCCTTACATGATCCCCTTGAGCGTGCTGATGCTCAGCTATCGCGGCCTCCGGGCAAGCGGTGGCGGCATGCCAGCCGGTCTCAGGGTGGTCTTCCAAAGTGCCCGATAACCAACCAGACATTATCAAACGGAGAATCACCATGAAAAAAGTAATCCGCACTCTACTCGCTACTTCTATCCTGGCGATCAGTGTCCAGGCCGCCGCAGAGACCAAGGTTGGCTTTATTTACGTTGGTCCGAAGTCTGACTACGGCTACAACTATGCTCAGGAGCAGGGCCGGCTTTACCTGGAAGAGCACATGGACGACGTGGAAACCCTGTACTTCGAGAACATCCCGGAGAACGCAGATGTACAACGCGTTATGGAACGTATGGTCCGTTCCGGTGTGGAAGTGGTTTTCCCGACCAGCTATGGCTATCTTGATCACGCGCTGAAGGTGGCCGAGAAGTATCCCGACGTTCACTTTGCCCACTCCGGCGGCCTCAAGACCTCCGATAACCTGATGACCTACTTTGCCGAGATCGACCAGGCCATGTACCTGGCGGGTGTCGCCGCGGGCCTTACCACCGGGACCAACCAACTTGGCTTTATCGCCGCGCACCCGATCCCGCAAGTACTGCGTAATATCAACGCCTTCACCCGAGGCGCCCAGAGCGTGAACCCGGAAGTCACCACTTCCGTGATCTGGACCTCCAGCTGGTCGGACCCAACCAGGGAAGCTGAAGCGGCAGAAGCCCTGATCAGCGGCGGTGCCGACGTACTGACCGGCCATGTGGACTCCCCCATTAACTATGTCCAGGTAGCAGAGCGCCGGGGTGTCTACTCCGTTGGCTACCATGCCGACGCGAGCCAGTTCGCACCGAAAGGCTGGCTGGTTGGCGCCATCTGGAACTGGGGCCCGATGATGGTAAATATCGTCAATTCCGCCAAAGACGGCAGCTGGAAATCCGAGCATCTGCGCGGCGACCTGCTGACCGAGGCCGCCAAGCTTAGCGACTTCGGCAGCGCCGTCAGTGAAGAGGACCAACAGACCGTACTGGACCGTCGGGAAGCAATCATGAACGAGGAGCTTCAGGTCTGGGCCGGCCCGGTGTTTGGTCAGGATGGGACAGTGATCGTCGAGGAAGGTGACACCATGACCCTTGAAGAAACCGAGAAGATGGACTTCCTGGTGCAAGGCGTCCAGGGGCGGCTTAAGTGAGCGAAGCGGCAACCTTCACGGTAGCAGATGCAAGGCCCTATGCATGGCCTTGCATCGCGCCGGTGGCGCCTCGACGACTGGCGCTGATCGTTATCGATATGCAGAAGGACTTCTGCGCCCCGGGAGGTTACATCGACTCCCAGGGGGTCGATCTGACTCCCGCGAGAGCCACCATCGATCCCATACAGCGCGTGCTGGCAGCGTTTCGCAAGCTGCCTGAGGCGCTGGTCATCCACACCCGTGAAGGCCATCGACCGGAGCTGGTCGACCTGCCCGCGAACAAGCAATGGCGCAGCGAACAGGTCTGTCCCGGCATCGGCAATGCCGGCCCTCTGGGCAGGATTCTAGTGCGTGGTGAACCGGGGTGGGAAATCATTCCGGAGCTGGCGCCAGCCCCTGGCGAAATCGTGATCGACAAACCCGGAAAAGGCGCTTTCTACGCCACCGACCTGGATCACATTCTGCGGCTGCGAGGCATTACTCACCTCATCGTCGTTGGCCTGACCACCGATGTGTGCGTACACACCACCATCCGTGATGCCAACGACCGAGGGCTGGAGACACTGATACTGCGGGACTGCACCGCCGCCACCGAAACCCGGCACCGGGACGCCATATTCACCATGACAGAAATGCAAGGCGGACTGTTCGGGGCCACGGCGACCTCCGAACAACTCCTTGAAGCCCTTTCCACCCTTTGACCGATTCAGGACCAATCAGCCATGACCAACACCCTGAACTCCCGTCCCTATAGCTGGCCTTGGGACAACAACCTGGGCAAGACCAACACCGCCCTGGTCATTATCGATATGCAAACAGACTTCTGCGGCAAGGGCGGCTATGTCGACACCATGGGCTATGACCTATCCCTTACCCGAGCTCCTATCGAGCCCATCAGTCAGCTTCTTGCCCGCTTTCGTGCTCTGGGCATGCCAGTGATCCATACCCGTGAGGGCCACCGCCCCGACCTCAGCGATCTGCCGGCCAACAAGCGCTGGCGCTCCCGGCAGATCGGCGCAGGGATTGGTGATCCCGGCCCCTGCGGGCGCATTCTTGTTCGGGGCGAGCCTGGCTGGGAGATCATTCCGGAACTGGCTCCCCGCGTAGGCGAACCGATCATCGACAAGCCCGGCAAGGGCTCTTTTTATGCTACCGACCTCGAGCTGATCCTCAAGACCCGGGGTATCCAGAACCTGGTACTGACCGGTATCACCACCGATGTCTGCGTTCACACTACCATGCGCGATGCCAATGACCGGGGCTTCGAGTGTGTGCTGGTGGAAGATTGCTGCGGCGCCACTGACCAGGCAAATCATGATCACGCCATCAAGATGATCCAGATGCAGGGCGGCGTATTCGGTGCCGTTACCGATTCCAATAGCCTGTTCCAACGACTGGAGGCGTTATGAACGAACGATTTACACCACCTGTGAGGCTCGACATTGATCATCTCCAGCACCTGTACCGCTCCGGAGATATGACTCCCAGAGCACTGCTGGCGAAGCTAGACGACTATCAGACGGCTTTCCACGACCGGAACATCTGGATTCACTACCTGACTCCGGAAGAGCGCGAACCCTTTCTGCAATTCCTTGATGGCGAATCACCGGAATCACTACCGCTGTACGGCGTACCGTTTGCCATCAAAGACAATATCCACCTGAAGGGGATCCCTACTACGGTGGCGAACCGGCATGTAAACATCCTTCCGGAGGACAGCGCGTTTGTAGTCAAACAGTTATTGGCCGCTGGGGCCATCCCCGTAGGCAAAACCAACCTGGATCAGTTCGCTACCGGGCTCAACGGCACCCGCTCTGACTTCGGACCCTGTGGCAATGCCTTTGATGGAGACTGGGTCTCCGGCGGTTCTTCCGCTGGCTCCTCCGTGGCGGTGGCACTGGGCATCGTCAGCTTCGCGCTGGGTACCGATACGGCAGGCTCTGGTCGGGTACCAGCAGCACTCAACCATATCGCCGGTCTCAAGCCCACCCTGGGAAGGCTGAGCGTTGAAGGCGTTGTACCCGCGTGCCAGACCCTTGATTGCGTATCGATCTTCGCCCGCACCATGGTTCAGGCCAATCAAGTTCTGACTCTGGCGGACAAGCACAACCCCGCCGATCCCTGGCAAAAAAACCACCAACCCCCCAGCCGTCTGATCGGCAAAATATTTACTTTCGGTATACCCCCGGCCGGGCAACTCGCGCTGGAGGAATACCAGGAAGCGAAAGGGCTTTTCGAAGCCGCAGTTGGACATCTCGAGGCCCTTGGCGGGAAAGCCGTGGAAATCGACTTTCGCCCTTTCTCCGAGGCCGCAGAGCTGCTCTATGATGGCCCTTGGGTTACAGAGCGACAACTGGCTATCAGCGAACTCGTAGACAATCCTGCGATGATCAACCCTGTGGTCCGCGATGTCGTGGCCAATGGCGACAAGCTCTCCGCAAGCGACGCATTTCGCGCCCAGTACCGGCTCGCGACACTGAAACAAGAGGCCGACCGTATCCTGGCAACGGTGGACACAATCATTACGCCCACCTGCCCCGGACCCTGCACCATAGCCGACATGATCGCTGATCCCGTGGTGCTCAATGCGCGCCTTGGAGCATTTACCAACTTCATGAACCTGCTGGACTACGCGGCGGTGTCCGTTCCTGCCGGGTTCCTGGCGAATAACATGCCGTGGGGCGTCACCCTGTTTGGCCCAGCTTGGAGCGATACCGTGCTGAGCGCCCTGGCCAACGGACTCCACCAACGGGTAACGGAAACTGTTGGTGCCACCACTGACCCACTCCCAAAGGAGAGCCTCTCCCAAACGCCAAACACCCTGGATGTAGCGGTCTGCGGTGCTCATCTGGAAGGATACCCTTTAAACAGCCAGCTGACCGAACGAGGCGCCGTCCTGGTCAGGCAAACTCGCACAGCCCCCCACTACCGCTTCTACGCACTGGCCGGGGGGCCACCGTATCGACCTGGTCTGATCCGGTCTGAGGGCACCGGTTTCGCCATTGAGGTGGAAGTATGGCGGGTGCTGGAAGACAGGTTTGGCACTTTTGTGGCCGGTATCCCTCACCCTCTGGGCATCGGCCAGCTAGAGCTTGAAGACGGCACCTGGTGCACCGGCTTTATCTGCGAACCCTGCGGCATAGAGGGTGCCACAGATATCAGTGCGACAGGGGGCTGGCGCCAGTACATGGCTAAGCCTTCCTCCGTACCTGCACCACCCACTACCCCATCATCCCCGGAGATCGATAATGACTGATCTGATCGTCAATGCACCCGACGCAGTAGCCAGCGTCACCTATGCCTTCGAGACCTATGAAAAGGCTCTGCTCGATAACGAGCTGGACGTACTTGACGGCTATTTCTGGAGTTCTGAATTCACGGTCCGCTTTGGCGTTGCCGAAAATCTCTACGGCGCTGACGCTATAGAAGCCTATCGGCGGCAATGTCAGCCAGTAGGGCCGGGACGGACCCTTCATGGCACGGTGGTAACTACCTTTGGTGACACCTTCGCCACCGTCAGCACTCAGTTCCGGGATGGCGAAACAGACAACTTCGGTCGCCAGATGCAGACCTGGGTCCGATTCGCTGAAGGCTGGAAGGTGGTGGCTGCCCACGTCAGTGTGATGCAGACACCCTCCTCATAACTATTTACTCAGGTGATCGACAATGCAGCATCACGGAACTGAGCAAAACAAAAACCGACAGGATCAGGCGCTGTGCGCAAAAATCTTCGTTCAGCCCAATGTCGAGGCTAGAGCGGCTCCAAAATCATAGGGGAGGCATCAAACCATGGTGGTTCGTGTATGGGAAAGCGTCCGGCATGCCTCCTGCAGGGCCAGCCCCTGAAACTGGGCGGCAGCAATAACTGAACGCTGGCTAACCTGCACGGCCTCACCGTTATCGATCAGGCGAACGCCATCCACCCAGACGCCGGCCACATTCGTACTACCGGCAGAAAACACCAGGTTCCACAGCAGGTTGCCGCCCTCTTCATTCACGCTGACAGGTGTCATATTGGCCCTGGAAAGATTCAGCAACAGCAGATCCGCCTTTTTGCCCACCTCCAGGGAACCGATCTCACCATCCAGCCCCAGGGCTCTTGCGCCGTTTATGGTAGCCATGCGCAGAATCTGGTCGGCGGGCATAGTGGTGGCGTCCAGGCGAGCAGCCTTCTGAATGAGGGAGGCAAACTTCATCTCCTCAAACATATTCAGGCTGTTATTACAGACAGGGCCATCGGTGCCCAGCCCCACTGTCACACCGGCCGCAAGCATTTCCGGTACTCGCGCCACACCACTGGCCAGTTTGGCGTTGCTCACCGGGCAGTGGGCAATGCTGGTGCCGGTGTCAGCCACCCGGGCGATTTCGTCATCGTTCAGCCAGACACAGTGGGCCAACAGAGTCCGTTCACCAAGAATTCCGTAATGATCCAGCATAGCCAGTGACCGGCGCCCCAGCTCAGCGGTAACCGCCTGCTCTTCCTCTTTCTGTTCGCTGCAATGGGTGTGAATACCCACACCATACTCCCGACTCAGCTGCGCAGCTTCGCGATAGGCGTCTCCAGTGCAGTAAAACAGATGCTCCAGCCCCATCCATACACGGATGCGACCGTTCCGGGTTTCATGATGGCTGTGAATCAGCCGGCGGTTTTCTTCCCGGGTAGAGAAAAAATCCTTACCAGGCTTGTCTGCCACATAAGGTGCCAGCTGAACCCTCAGGCCCAGCTCGGCAGCCGCATCAGCGCAGCGATCCATGAAGCGGAACATATCCATAACACAGGTAGTGCCGGACTGCAGGGCTTCCAGATAACACAGGCGGGCAGAATGGTAGGCGAACTCTTCTGTCATGGCCCGGTGTTCCAGTTGGTACCAGGGCAGCCACTCCATCAGCGGCATGTTTTCCGTGACACCCCGCATCAGGCTGGAATGGGAGTGGCAGTCGATCAGACCCGGCAATAAGGCGTGCCCCCGGGCATCAATCACCTCACAGCCTTCCGGGATGTTTACCTCCCGGTCATCTCCTATCTGGGTAATGATGCCGTCCTGCACCACCAGGGTGCCAGCCGGAACCACCCGATCGCGAGGATCAACGGTGAATATCGCGGCATGGCGGATTGCAAAACTGGACATACTGACTCCTGATACTATCTGACCAATTGATCAGTTTTTAAAAGCAATCGCTATGCCACGCCTCAGACCTCACCCGTTGCCAGTGAGCACCCTGAATCTGGCTTCCAAACGCACCGCAAGCGCTCATTTCGCTTCAATTTGCACCATAAACAGCCGGCTTTATTGACCATCTGATCATTAATTGCCTGATGTCCCGGTCACTAACGGCGCCTCCGGAATCGCTGGCATGTATCCTGCTTGGCCTTTCTCAGGGAATTTCCGGGCCGAGAGAACCTCCTGGATCAGACTCCTGAGTCAAGATGACATTCCTCTGTCATAACGCCTCTCTGGCGTACGGTTCTCGAGAGATTCTGGAGGAATGCTATGCCTTCCGCGCAAAACGATGTGCAGGTATTGAAAGGCGGCCGGGTTATCGATCCCGCCAACGGGTTCGACGGCATTGCCGACGTCGTCACCAAGGGTGACACCATTATTGCCGTTGGACCGGATGCCGGCCAACAATACCCTGACGCCCGGGTTCTGGACATGACCAACAAGGTTGTGACTCCCGGCCTGATCGATATCCATACCCACTGCTACACCGGGCTGGGCGACTTCTGCCTGCCAACGGATCTCATGGGGGTCGATTCAGGGGTGCCGATCATGGTCGACGCAGGAACCACCAGCAGCACCATTTTCGGGCTCGCCCGCAAGGGCATCATTGACCACCCGGATACCAAAACCAAAATCTTCGCTCTTCTCGACCCTTCGCAGATCTACCTGGCCAACAAAACATTCGTCTGCCACTACCTGCGCATTGCCGATGATGAGCGCAATATCGATGTTGAGTCTGCCAAAAAAGTGGTGGATGACAACCGCGATGTTATCGTCGGGTTCAAGGTGCGGGCGACCATTACCGACGACCCGGACCGTTCGCCATTTCTGGAAGCTGCCCATCAGATTGCCCCCGACCTGCCCGTCATGATCCACCTCGGCGCGTTCCCACATACGCCGGTACTGGACACGGAAAAGCTGCTTTACAAGCTTCGCAAGGGCGACATGATAACCCATGCCTGTCGCGGCGGCGGTGGGCAGCTCGACCAGAACGGTGAGCCGACCAAAGCCTACAAAGATGCCTACGAGCGGGGCGTGCTCATGGATATCGGTCATTCCGCCGGGGACTTCCACTTCCGTACCGCACGGAGGCTGATCGAACGGGGTTACCTGCCGACCACTATTTCTACCGACCTGAACGTGTTCAACGTGGACGGGCCGGTATACTCGCTGTCCACCACCATGTCCAAAATCTGGGCTCTCGACGTACCGCTGGATCAGGTCATTGCCATGACCACCATTAACCCGGCCCGCGCCATCAACAAGCAGGACACCTATGGCTCGCTGAGTATCGGGCGGCCGGCTGAAGTCAGCGTGCTGGATATCGAAGAAGGTCCCTGCACCCTGTCTGACGGCAATGAGGAACTTGTTGCGCAGCGTCGGCTACGGGCGGTGGGATGCCTGCGTAACGGCAAGTGGTATGACGCTATTCACGACCAGAAGCAGACCGCAGAACTGAAGGAGGCTGTATGAGTAGCGCTACCGCCATGCAGAAACCCGCTGTCGACCCGAAAGTTTTCTATGATGATCTGGTTCGAAGCCTTGAACAGCGCCGGGATGCTCTCTCCGAGCCGGAAAAGAGTTTTGGCGGCTACCAGCCACTGGATCGGGCTGAACTGCTTGAATGGCTTAAATTCCAGTGCTGGTATGAGCAGGAAGCCGCTGGATTTATTGGTTCGTGGCTGCGGGACACACCAGAACCAGAGGTATTTATTGGACTGTGCCAGCAGGTCGCCGACGAAGGCAAACACTACAAGCTGATCCTGTCCCACCTGCAGTCTCTGGGGGCATCCATGGAGGGCTGGTCACCGGAGCCCGAATGGGTTGAGTGGGTCAGCGAATTTTACGCCAGCGGCGACGATACCCTGGAACGGGTAGCGGCCCACAACATCACCGGAGAACTGGGCGCCATGGACGCCTTCGAGGGACTGCTGCCGCGAATTCCCGAAAGCACCCGTGCGATGCTTCAGAAGATCATTCCTGATGAGAAGTTCCATGTTTCACTGGGGCGTATGACCGTACACCGCTACGCCACCACCCAGGACCGGCAGGCGCGCGTTGAGGCGAGGGTCTTGCGGGCATTTGAGCTGGAACAGAAGGGCCGGCTGGCATTCGAACGCCGCCTTGGCGCAATCCGCGAACAAGCGGCCAACGATTCCGCCGAACAGCCGCCTGCTCAAGCCAGTGAAGGCGCTGCTCCCCAATGGGTGTGTCAGGTGTGCGGCTGGATCTACGACGAGACGGTAGGTGACCCGGACTCAGGCATTCCGCCAGGAACGCCATTTGATGACATCCCGGATGATTGGGTGTGCCCGGAATGTCTGGTTACCAAGGATGACTTTGTCCTGCTTTCGGTCTGAGAAAACCCGTTACTGAAAGGAATAAACCGGGAGGGCGTTTAAACGCCCTGCCTACTCTGCAAGAGCTTAGACCGGCGTCGCCACTCCCTTCCTGTTCGAGGCAAGCCACCGGTCGCGGCGCGTACGGCTATCACATCAGCTTGTTTGCCTGGCTCCAGAGAACCAATATCACGATCCATGCCCAATGCCCTGGCACCATCGATGGTAGCCGCCCGCAGGACATCCCAGGATTTCCAGGCGGCAGCATCCATGGCCCGCAACTTGGCCAGCAGCGAGGCGATTTTCATTTCCTCGAACATGTCCAGATTGTTGTTTTCCTTTTCACCATCTGTGCCAATACCCACTGCGATACCGGCGGCGATCATGGCTTCCACAGGCGCCGGACCGCTGGCCAGCTTCATGTTGCTTGAGGGATTGTGAGCAACGCCGATGTTGTTGGCTGCCAGCAACTGCAGTTCGTCATCATCAAGCCAGACACAATGGGCCAGCAATACCCGTTCTGGCGACAGCAGACCCAGCTTCTCCAGAGCCCGGACAGGGCTCATACCATGCCGGCGCATGGCCTCGGGGATTTCGCTCTGGCTTTCGTTCGAGTGGGTATGAAATCCGGTGCTGTAGTGATCGCACAGATCCACCGCCCGACGGCACGCAGCTTCTGTAGCATAGTATTGGTGTTCCAGACCCACCCATACGTTGACCCGGCCACCAGCCCCGGCATCAGCACCGCGCGACCGTAATCCCGGACCTCGGCATCCGGGGCACGTTCCAGCAACGTCGAACGGGGGCCAACGGCTTCAATGGTCTCACCCATCACCAGCACTGCACCGTCCTGGATTATGGGATTACCAGCAGTCATGGGCAGCACGGCGTCCGCGCACAACAGGAGCTGGCGTTTACTGGCAAAGGTCGTAGTCATCATTGATTTTCCGATAGTGACGCGCCCTGGCCATCCGCTTCATCCGGACAGCCAGGGGCAGAAAGTTGATCAATGGCACGCCGCAGGCCGCCATAACCGGTACAACGACAGAGATTGCCAGCCACAGATTCCGTCAGATCCACCGTACTTCCCTGTCGGCGCTGCCTGATGCCCGCAACCAGAGAGACCGCAAAACCCGGTGTGCAGTAGCCACACTGCAAGGCACTCTCACTTGCCAGTGCGTCGCGTACAGAGAGAAAATCGGGATCCTTGTTCAACCCCTCCACGGTTTCCACATGATGACCAGGCAGCTGCCAGGCCATCACCAAACAAGACGGTACAGCACGGCCATCCAGCAGTACCTGGCAGGCACCGCAGCGACCAACACGGCACCCGGCCCGGGCTGAGGTGATCTGGCCAGATTCGCGCAGGATATCCAGCAAGGTCTCGGCACTCGGCGCTGACCGGGTAACCGCCTCTCCATTCAGCTCGAAACTGATGTTTTCCTGTGCCGGTGTTTCCGGTACCTGATAATGATCACTCATAGGGTTTATTCCTTTGCAGCCATCGCCACCAGCAAGTCTCCGGGATCTACCGGCAGTCGCCGGACCCTGACACCGGTCGCCGCCTCAATCGCAGCGGTAATAGCCGGTGCTACTGCTTCAATACCCAGCTCACCCACGCCCCTTACCGGGAAAGGATCGTCCTCTGGTGTATCGTCCAGAACATCAACACGCTGGAGGGGGGCATCGTGAAAGGTGGGGATCAGGTACTGGTCCAGGTTGTCCGCCAGGTAGCTGCCGTCACGGGTTGTCATATCTTCGGTCAGCGCCATGCCCTGCCCCATCACAGCGGCACCCTCGATCTGCCCCAGATAACCGGGCGGGTAGATCACACGTCCGGCTGCCGTGACGTGGTGAAGATCCGTCACCCGAACCCGACCGGTGAGACGATCCACCGCAACCCGGGCCACAGTCGCGATCTGCAGTTGCAGATAACGGCCCACGGGTTGTCCACTGTCCGGCGCCACAGGGAAATCCTGACTGGCGCTGGCTGCCATTTCGTCAGGGCTGGCGCTCTCAGCCAGTTCCCGATAGCTCAACACCTGACGACCATTGAAAAATACGCCCCCCGGGCCGAAGGCCAGACCCTCCTCCGGGTGGCCGCTCACGCGGGAGGCATGCCCACGCACAACATCCATCCAGCGGGGCAGAATACTGGCCAGTACACCGTGCACCAGTACGGTACTGCGAGAGGCACTGGTGGGCCCGGAATCCGGCCCTCGGGAGCTTCCAAGTAAAACTTCCACGTCAGCCTCCCGGCAACCCACCCCGTTACAGACAGACCGGATAATGGACTCAACAATGTTCTGGCCATAATCCGAGAATCCGAATTCCACGCAGATACGACCTGCCGGTGACAGGCTGATACGACCACCACCACTGTCAGGCAAGCCATCTCCCAAACCATTGCCTTGGGCGCCCATAGCCATACCAGTGCCGGTCAGCCAGCGACCAGTGTCCGTGTCAGGGCGGGACCAAAGAGGGGAAGCAACGGCCGCTGCCAGCACTCCGGCGGGCGGCGCAGTCCAGCGAACAGTCTGATTGCGGCTACCGGCGTCGCCCGGGGACCGCAGATTGATCCGGCGGAGGGCCGCGGGCGCAATACCAAGGCCGTGGGCCAGCTCATCCAGCTGTGATTCCACGGCGAAAGTGGCCTGATTGCCGCCAAACCCCCGAAAGGCACCACATACACCGTTATTGGTATAAACCAGGCGGCCGGACACACGATATGCCTCAATCCGGTACAGGGGCGCCGTGGCGTGATCCAGATAGTTTTCCAGCACGGCTGGCCCCAGACTGGCGTAGGCACCGGTGTCCAGAATCGCCTCTGCCTTGTGGGCCAGCAAACGACCTTCGGCATCACACCCGGTGGTCATTTTTACCGACACCGGGTGGCGCTTCATGCCCGTCCGGCAGGACTCGAACCGATCCAGATGGATCATCACCGGGCGCCCGCTTTTCAACGCGAGCAACCCGGCAGCCGGCTGCACTGTGAGTTCATCCTTACCACCGAACGCACCACCGGTGGCCGTGGACTCAACTGTCACCTGTTCATGGGCGACACCAAGAATATCCGCCAGTTGTTCCGCATCCCGATGGCCAGACTGGCAGCCTACCCGGAATAATACACCGCCTTTGCCATCAGGGATGGCCACACCGCCTTCGGTTTCCATAAACGCGTGCATCTGGCGAGGGGTCTGATAATGATGTTCAACGATCACAGCACAGCGGGAGAACGCGTCGTCAAGGTCGCCGCGTTCAAGTGTTTCCCGGGCCAGCAGGTTGCTGCCACCGTGTTTTTCATGGGAATTGTGGAGCGCAGTCTGCTGCTCAGCTAACGACGCATCACTGACGACCGGAAGTGGCTGGTAATCCACCTCGATGGCATTCAGCGCTGCTCTGGCCTGCTCCGGGGTGCCCGCCGCCACGGCAGCTATCGCATCCCCTTCGTAGCGAACCCGCTCATCACAAAACACCGGCTGGTCCCGGATCACAATGCCGAAGCGATTCAGGCCCGGCACATCGTCCGCCTTGATCACCGCGTGCACACCGGGCATTTCCAGAGCTTTGGAGATATCTACCCGGGTGATCAGAGCGTGGGCGCAGGCACTGCGAAGAATGGCACCATACAGCAACCCGGAGAGGTGGCGCTGATCAGTGGCGTACGCCAGACGGCCTTCAATACGCTGAGCCAGGTCCATCCCGGAGGTAGCCTTACGGATCGAGTCCCCGTCCAACGTCACCAGATTTTCGACGCCCCCCGGTGAATTTTCATGCGCCACGAGCCACCTCCATCAATCCAGACTCCAGCATCCGTCGCACTGCCAGCCTTAATCGGGTGTCATGCCAGCCCAGAGTTTCCAGCTCACTGTCCACCACTATCGCCAGATCCGTGAGTTCACGAATGCCTTCATCTCTCAGCATGGCTTCGGTAACCATCAGCCGCCCGGGGCCCCCTTCACCACACACTGCCAGCTGCACCTGCTGGCCATCATGGACACAGGCCACGGTGGCACGGGTAGGACTAAAGCGCTCCCGGTAGCCAAGTTTTTCCACAGAGACGCCCCAGCCACGGCAATCCGGCACGATGACAGACCTGAGCAGATCGCCGGCCGGCCGATCCTGAAACCAGCGGGCCAAAGGCCGGCGGTTACTCCCTTTGCCCCCCACAACGTCCACTTCAGTGTCCAGGGCGAGCGCCAGCGCTGACAGGTCCCCGCCAGCAAGCAGATTGCCGCCGACCGTGCCCAGATGACGCACACCGGGCCCTGCTACACGTTTAATCAAACCGTTCAGTGGAGGAAGGTACAGCGCCGTCAAAGGGTGGTGGGCCAGCTCGTCCAGCGTGGTCAGCGCACCAATGCTGAGACCACCATCCGTCTCCCGAATGCCACGAAATGCCGGCCAGTCAGGGTTCAGCACTACCAGCTGCGCGGGCCACTGCCGGTCACGTTCACAGGATGGCTGCAGCCAGGTGCCACCAGCGATGTAAGGCGCCCGGAACCGTTTGGCGAAACTGACCGCCTGACGGGGCGACTCCGGGCGCATAACCCGGACCGCCTGCCGTTCGGTAACCTCGTTGTTCACAGGCACCACTCAGTCGCTGCCTGCACCGGACACGTCCGGATATCGGGCCATAATGTCGTGGATGGCCTCAGTACCAACGAACTCTGTGGTATAGCCCTTGGTGGGATCGACGGATTCATCGATCAGATCCAGGCTAACCAACTGCTTATAGATATCCTGCCAACGTTCGTCGGTCATGATGCCGATACCATCGGTCAGGGCGTCGCCAGACAGGACAATACCGCGCTCATCCATTTCCCGGAGGGAGTGGGCAAGCTGATCAGGGCCCTGATTCTCGTTAAGACTGTGAATGTATGCATTGGTGGCTGCCGGGTCCTGCAGATATTGGTACCAGCCCTCGATGGTCGCTTCCACAAACTTGCGGGCAACTTCCGGGCGTTCTTGCAGGGTTTTGCGAGTGGTAACGATCATGGTGGAGTATGACTCCCAGCCATGATCAGACAGCAGAAACACATTGGGCTCGATACCAGCCTGTTTCACTACAAACGTTTCCGAGGTGACATAGGCCTGCTGGATAACCTGAGGCTCTGCAATGAACGGCCCCATCTGGAAGGTGTACGGGCGAACCTGTTCATCGGTATAGCCGTATTTCTGCTTCAACCACGGCCAGAATGACTGGTGAGCATCCTGGGACAGCAGGATCGACTTGCCTTTGAGATCTTCCAGCCTGTCGTTCCCGACACCCGGGTGAGTCATGATGATCTGCGGATCTTTCTGGTAGAACGCCGCAAGCGCCACTACAGGCAAACCTTCCTCAACAGCATTGAGAATCTGGCCGCTGGAATGAAGCATCACAAAATCAGCCTGGCCGCCGAGCAGCAATTGCAGGTTGTTGACCTGGGGGCCTCCTGGAGCCATGTCCACATCAAGCCCATAGTCCTCATAAGTGCCCTGCGAATCCGCGTGGTACCAGCCACCGTGTTCGGCCTGGGGGAACCAGTTGGTGCGGAAGGTCACCTTCTCAAGGTCATCCGCCCACACGGAGCCTGGCGCTGCCAGTATGGCCAGCCCCGCTGCCATCACCATAGTCGCTACGCGACCGGGGCGTCGTGCCTTCGTCGTAAAAGATACTGTCTTGGTCATCATGCACTCTCTCCATAACATAAGGTCATATGGGTGATCAGACATTCAGCGTCACACCCACTCTTGACTTCCCTATAGTTTTTGTTTGAGGGAGAACATCAGTCATTCTTTTACTCCGGTGTCAGTCCGCCCGAAAGGGGTGTTCTTGTTTCCAGTGGCGAACATCATCTTCGGGGCATCTGCACCTTCTTCGTACAACACATCAAAACTGTCTTTCAGGTACTGAAAGAACTGCTCTCCCGAGTTAAATCCCTGAGGCGAGCTGAAGCGCGTATCGTTGGATTCCAGGATGCAGGGAACAACCAGATGGGGTTTATGCTCTCCGTCACCACGCATATCTCTCGGGTATGAGACGTTCTCATTCATGTCGGAATCTCAAGGCCACACCCCCGCAGAATCATGCCGATCAGGAAGTCAGCCGCACGGTCAAAGTCACGCTTCTCATATTCGGCCTTGTTCTCAACCATCAGGATCTGAACCTGGAAGTCGGCATAATGTTGTGTGGATGACCAGATCAGGAAAATCAGCTGCACCGGATCCACCGGCGCCATACGGCCATCGTCTATCCACGACTGCATGACCTCAGCCCGGCCCCGAACCCACTCACGCATGTTGGTGCGCAGGTGGTCCATAAGAAAAGGGGCGCCCTGGATGATCTCCATGGCGAACAGGCGGGAAGACAAAGGGTACTTTCGTGACATCTCGACTTTGGTCCGGATGAAAGTGGCCAACGCCTCAGCCGGATCATCCTCTGGCCGGATTTCCGTAAACACCTTGTTCCAGCGCGCCAGAATGTCATCAAACATGGCGCTATACATTCGTGTCTTGTTACTGAAGTAATACAGAACGTTGGACTTAGGCAGCCCGGCCCGCTCGGCAATGCTCTGGATCGTAGCGCCTTTGTAGCCGTTAAGAGCAAACTCTTCTTCGGCAGCAACCAGAATCTTCTCCCTGTTGCGCACCCTAATCCTGCCCGGCCGGTACTTTCGGCCTTTCTCGCCCTCACCCGCCTTGTCTGAAGCGGAGCTGTCTGCAACGGTGATATTGGTCATGAATCTCTCACTTGTTATCCATTTGTCCAGGAGTCCGACTTTATGATTCTGCCGGACTCCTGCATAGGATCAAAAGTGGAATTTCACCAACGCGCTGACGGAGCTCTGATCACCCATCAGCGTATCACCGAGACCAAACTTGTTGTGCCAGTATTGATATTCAACTCCGGCGTAAAGCATATCCGGCGCGCCCCAGAAGTTACCCACGTCCAGCTTGACCTGCGGGGTGAACTGGAACTCGGACTCATGATCAGATTCGGCTGTGGACCAATCAATGTAGCCATCAATGAGGAATTTGGCCGAACCAATATTGAACGGAGCACCCCAGGTAACAGTTAACTGCATGTCGTCGCTGATCTGATCATTATCGACGTAGTAAACGCCCGTGTTGAAATACATGAAGCCAGGCACATCCCAAGACAGAGCAAAGCCGGCGAGGTAGTTGTTTACTTCGGTACCGCCACCAAACTCATACTGGCCCGCGAGGCTTACATCTTTGACCGGACCAAAGCTGAGGTTTGAACCTGTCAGCCAGCTACCGCTCAGAGTAGGCGCGAATTCGCCGTAGACATTGTCCCCTCCTTCAACAGAACCCTGACCCTGCTCACGGTCGATGAAGAAGAAGGTGCTACCCCAGTTGTGAGCGGTGACATTTTCGAAGGTAAAAAAAGTCGCCTCGTACTCGAAACCGCCGTTACCGCCGGCATCAAATCTGACACCTTCATACTGGTTGCTTTGCAGGATCGAGATACTGGAACCTCCGAAGAACTTCTCAGCATGGACCGCAGGAGCGAAAGAGGCTGCAGCCACACAGCTGGCAATCAGTGTTTTGCGAAATGCATTCATCGTTAATCCTCAATGGTTATTTTCTTCATTTCATTAGGGTTAGAACACTGCTGATCGTTATTGTTAGGACCCCGGCCGGTATGGCTGACCAAGGGAAAGTGGAGTATTGAGTCGGGTTCGGGCCGGGTTCCAGGACAGCAGAACCAGCATCAGAATGGTAACCAGATAAGGCAGCATGGCCAGCAACTCCGTGGAGCTTTTCCAGCCCATGCCCTGAAGCACCAGGTGCAGGATACTGGCCGCACCAAACAGGTAGGCACCCAGAATCAAACGCTCCGGCCGCCAGGTGGCAAACACCACCAGAGCCAGGGCTATCCAGCCGCGCCCGGCTGTCATGTTTTCCGTCCAGAGCGGGGTGTAGGCCAGGGACAGGTATGCACCTGCAAGCCCTGCCATACCGCCGCCAAAAGCCACCGCCAGGTAACGCACCAGCAAAACCTGAAGGCCGTTGGCGTTAGCCGCTTCCGGATCCTCGCCAATAGCTCTTAACAGCAGGCCGCCCCGGCTGTAACGCAGAAACAGCGCCACGCCTGCAAAGGCAACAAAAGAGACGTAAACCAGCGGATCCTGATCGAAAAATACACGGCCCAATACGGGAATATCACTCAACAACGGAATGGCCACCCGGGAAAAACCATCAATGGACGAGCCCACAAATCCCGCTCCGAGAAATGCACTCAGGCCTGAGCCGAATATCGTCAGTGCCAGTCCTGCCGCGTATTGGTTTGCCGCCAGAGTGACCGCCATGAACGCAAACAGCAGGGACATACCAATACCGGCCACAATGGCTGCGGCAACCCCGACGAGCAGGCTCCCACTGGAGAGCGCCGCAGCAAATCCAGCCACCGCGCCCATCAGCATCATGCCTTCCTGACCCAGATTGAGAACCCCTGAACGCTCACAGATCAGTTCGCCCAGGGCCACCAGTAACAGAGGGGTTCCGGCAACCACGGTTGCGGCCAGTACATTAATGATCAGTTCCATTTCAAGCCTCCTGCGGCGCAGTCGTGACTGCCGCACTTAGGGGTTGCTGGGCCGTGTTCTTGCGCCGGATCCGGTAATGGATAAAGGCATCGCATGTGAGCAGATAAAACAGCAACAGCCCCTGGAACAGGCCCGTCACTGCCTTGGGTATATGCATGCCGATCTGCAGCATTTCCCCTCCGATAAAGGTCAGCGCCAGCAAGGCGCTGGAGGCAACAATGCCCAGAGCATTCATTCGCCCCAGAAACACAACAATGATCGCGGTGTACCCGTAGCCAGGGGACACCTGCGGTACCAGCTGACCAATAGGGCCTGTTACTTCCGAGGCTCCGGCCAGACCCGCAGTGGCACCACCAACCAGAAAGGCAAACCAGGTCAGGCGGCGAACGCCAAAGCCGGCGAACGCAGCCGCCCGGTGGTCCTGACCAACAACATTCAGCTGGAAGCCAATAAAGCTGCGGGCAAACAGAACCCGGACTGCCACCGCAGCGAACAAACCAAACGCCAGCCCCAGGTGCAGACGGGTACCTGGAATCAGGGCCGGCAGCAGTGCCGAGTCGGCAAACATCACTGACTGAGGAAAGCCGAATCCAAATGGATCCTTGAGTGGTCCGTGTACGGTGAACAGGAGAAGGTTCAGGGCAATGTAATTGAGCATGATGGTGGTGAGGATTTCATTGCAGTGCAGATGGGTTTTCAGCCCCGCGGCAATCGCGGCCCAGAGCATACCGGCGAGAACACCTGCCAGCAGCACAAGGGGCAACACCCAGAATCCACTCGACGCCGAGAGTTGCACTGCCATCACACTGGCGCCCAGAGCACCCATCAGAAAATGACCTTCGGCACCGATGTTCCATATCCTGGCGCGATAACACACGGTCAAACCGGCAGCGCACAATAGTAAGGGTGCCATTTTCAGGCCCAGTTCCGAGAGTCCTGACAGGTCGCTGACTGGCGTTATAAAGAAGAACTTCAGACCTTCCACCGGATCCTTTCCCATCACCAGAAACAATACGAAACCGGTAATAATGGTCAGAATCAGGGCCAGCAGCGGCGACGCCCAACGCATCAGGGACGAAGCAACAGGACGGCGCTCAAGCAACAGCATGGGCAGCCCCCCCGGATTCAAATTCCCCGGCCATCCATTGCCCAAGCTGCTCGATGTGCAGTTCCGAGGTTGGGGCCAGTGGTGACAAGCGGCCATCGCAAAGTGCGCCCAGTCGGTTACACAACTGGTAAAGCTCATCAAGATCTTCGGAGATCAACAGAATAGAGGCACCTTCATCCCGCAGCCGTACCAGAGATTCATGGATGGCGACGGCTGAGCCGACATCAACGCCCCAGGTGGGGTGCGATGCCACCAGAAGACGGGGGTTCTGCAGAGCTTCCCGGCCAATAATGTATTTTTGCAGATTGCCACCGGACAGACTCCCGGCGGTGTTGTTTTCACTGGTGCAGCGAACGCCAAACCGACGGATTACCTCACGGGAAAACGCCCGAACCCGGCCAGAACGAATCAGACCCCGACTTACTAATCCCTGCCCGGAAGCGGTCAACAGAGCGTTATCAGCGAGAGACATGTCGGGCACAGCACCTCTCCCAAGGCGCTCCTCCGGCACAATTGCCACGCCCAGCTTCCGGCGCTGATCCGGAAACAGGCTTGCGATATTCAATCCTTCCAGGCTGATAGTTCCGGTTCCGGAGCGGATTTCACCGGACAAGGCTTTGAGAAGCTCGTCCTGGCCATTACCGGCAACTCCGGCAATACCAACGATCTCCCCCTTGTGTAAATCCAGGTTCACATTACTGAGATTGGTTCCGAAGGGGTCCTTGCTCTTCCAGCCAAGCCCTCTGATTTCCACCAGGGTAGCTCCCGGTTTCGCAGCAGTAACCTGAGTAGAAATCGGAGTATCATCACCCACCATCAGGCGTGCGATGTCAGTTGCCGATATCTCTGCGGGCTGGCAATCGCCACTGACCCGTCCCTGGCGCAACACCGTAGCTGTGTGACACAGGCTACGCACCTCTTCCAGTTTGTGACTGATAAACAGAATACTGCAGCCTTCTTTCGACAACTTTCGCAGCGTCGCAAACAAGGCGAAAACTTCCTGCGGTGTAAGCACCGATGTTGGCTCATCCAGAATCAGCAGGGTTGTTTCCTGAATCAGGCATCGAACAATTTCCACGCGCTGACGCTCTCCAACCGACAGCGTACTGACGTAACGCCTGGGGTCCAGAGCCATACCGTAGCGCTCAGAAACCTCGCGTATACGCTGGTTCAGTTTATTGCGGTTGCGGGCTTCGTCTGCCGGAAGGCTGAGCGCAATGTTTTCAGCTACGGTCAGAGTCTCGAACAGTGAGAAGTGCTGAAACACCATACCAATACCCATACGGCGAGCCTGAGCGGGGTTATCCACCCGCACTTCATGGCCATTCCAGACAATCCGCCCCTGATCTGGCTGGATCACGCCATAGATCACCTTCATCAGAGTACTCTTGCCAGCACCGTTCTCACCCAGTAGCGCGTGAATCTCTCCCGCGCCCACTGTGAGATCAATACCGTCATTGGCCCGGCACCCCGGGTATTCCTTGACGATGTTTTCCAGTTTCAGGCGTATCGCCGCAGTCATACACAGCCCCATGTTCATTCCAATGTATCTGGCCGCCAAATCCATAAACTGACCAAACAATCAACATTTTTGATACCAGCAATATGCTTGCCAAAAGTTAATGAACCGCAAAAAACAACGAAATAAACCAATTGGTCAGTTTTTTGCAGAAACCCTCCATGAAACATTGAGCAGCCTGCCTGTAGCCAAGGGCAGGACACCCCGAAACACCGCAAATAGACTGCTAGCGGAGAGAGCTGTGATCGAATTCCTTCTAAACGGTCAAATTGAAAAACTTGACCAGGTCGACCCAAATTTGAGCATCCTGGAATGGTTACGCACCAAAATGCGACTTACCGGCACCAAAGAGGGATGCGCCTCCGGTGACTGTGGTGCCTGCACTGTCATTACCGGTACGCCAAACCAGGGCGGGAGCACCTACTATCAGGCGATAAACAGTTGCATCACCCTTCTGGGCAGTCTTCACGGCAAGGAACTCATCACCATAGAAGCTTTCCAGCAGGAGCCGGGGCATCCCGTTCAGAGCAATATGGCAGAAAAGCACGGTGCCCAGTGCGGCTTCTGCACACCCGGCATCGTCATGTCCCTGGCCGCCCTGCACGCCAATCGAAAAGAAGGTGAGACCAGTAACGGCCAGATTCTTGAAGCCTTGTCTGGCAACCTGTGCCGGTGTACCGGCTACCGGCCTATTATTGAGGCAAGCCACCAGGCCATGGTTGAGGAATGGAAGCCGGATTCGGATCATCCTGCGGCAGCAATGACCAACAGGCTCCCGGCACCGGAACTGGCGGGAATTCACCAGGACAGTTTTACACTGAACACGCCTCAAGGCACCCGCTATGACTCACCTGTGAGCCTGGAAGAACTCCGTACCCTGCGCCGCGAAGCCCCCGACTCACGGCTGGTGGCCGGTGGCACCGACCTGATGCTGGAGATTACCCAGCAACTCAGGACCCTGAACCATCTGATAAGCCTGGAGCGCATACCCGAGTTGCAAGGTTGCACTCTGGACGGGAATGAACTGGTGATCGGCGCTGCCGCAACCTACCAGCAGTTCCGGGCGTCCCTGTGTGAACTCTGGCCGGCTTTTGACTCCATGCTGGACCGTTTGGGATCTCTTCAGATCCGCAACCGGGGTACGCTGGGGGGCAACATTGCCAACGCCTCGCCTGTTGGTGACATGCCGCCTCCCCTGATCGCGCTCGGTGCGATACTGGTACTGGATGGCCCCAAAGGCGAACGCCGCTTGCCACTGGAAGCGTTTTTCCAGGGCTATAAACAGACCACTCTCCAGCCCGGCGAGTTCATTCATTCGGTGCGGGTGCCAGTACCCGAAGCCAACGAGACCCTATACATCTACAAGGTATCCAAACGCCTGGATGATGATATCTCGGCGGTTCTGGGAGCCTTCCGCCTGACGGTCGATAACGGCGTTGTCCGTGCCTGCCGCCTCGCCTTCGGTGGCATGGCAGCCATCCCTGCGCGGGCCGCCCATGCAGAAGCCGCTCTGACCGGCCAGCCCTGGAACGAAGAAACCTTGCAGACTGCAATGACAGCCCTGGCCAGTGATTTCTCGCCTCTGAGCGATGTTCGCGCCTCCTCCGGCTATCGACTGCAGGTTGCTGGCAACCTGTTACGACGTACCTTACTGGCGTCTACCTCCCTGCCCGGCGAACAACTGATGGTGACCGACTATGCGTAAACTCCCCCTGAACACGCCAGCTCCGGCGCACAGCGCCCGCGGGCTGGCTGGTCACAGCGTCAAGCACGACAGTGCCTGGAAACACGTCAGTGGCCAGGCGCGCTATATTGATGACATGCCCACGCCCGAGGGCATTCTCCACGCAGCTGTGGGCCACAGCGAACAGGCTCATGCCCGCATAGTGTCCATGGACCTGGACGCGGTTCGCCAATACTCCGGTGTTATTGCAGTCATTACCGCCAAAGACGTACCCGGGCACCTGGATATCGGGCCGGTTTTTCCGGGCGACCCGGTTCTCGCTGATAACATCGTTGAATACATCGGCCAGCCGGTCTTCGCCGTCGCCGCAACTTCCCATGAAGCGGCCCGCAAGGCAGCGAAGCTGGCAAAGGTTGAGTACGAGGCCCTTGATGCCGTCGTAACCGTTACCCAGGCGCTCAACAAAGAATTCTTTGTTCGCCCCAGCCAGACACAACAACGAGGTCAACCTGACCAGGCGCTGGCACAGGCACCTAACCGCCTCAGCGGAGAACAGTTCGTGGGTGGTCAGGAACACTTTTATCTCGAAGGCCAGGCCTCGCTGGCCGAGCCTACCGAAGACAGGGGCATGTTCGTTCATACCTCAAGCCAGCACCCTTCTGAAGTTCAGAAGCTGGTGGCTGAAGTACTGGGGCTGCCCATCCACGAAGTTCATGCTGAGGTTCGCAGAATGGGTGGAGGTTTTGGTGGCAAGGAAACCCAGGCCGCACCTGTGGCCTGTATCGCGGCACTGCTTGCCAATGCCACCAACCGGCCGGTGAAATACCGTTTGTCCCGCCCGGATGACATGATCCAGACCGGCAAACGACACGACTTTTACAACACCTACGACATAGGCTTTGATGACGATGGCCTGATCCTCGGCGCTGACCTTATGGTTGCCGGGCGTTGCGGCAATTCCCCGGACCTGTCTGACGCCATAGTTGACCGGGCCATGTTCCACGCCGACAACGCCTACTACCTGGATCAGGCAAGGGTGACCGGTCACCGCTGCAAAACCCACACGGTATCCAATACGGCATTCCGGGGGTTCGGTGGCCCACAGGGCATGATGATCATTGAGCACGCCATGGACGATATTGCCCGTCATCTCGGCCGGGACCCACTCGACATCCGCAAACTCAACCTTTACCGGCCGGGGCGGGATACGACCCACTACGGCCAGACAATTGAACAACACGTACTCCCGGAACTCCTCGAGAAACTCGAAGCCAGCTCCGACTACCGCAAAAGGCGCAGTGACATTACTGCCTTCAACCAGTCCAGCCCGATACTCAAGCGCGGACTGGCTCTGACGCCGGTTAAATTCGGGATATCGTTCACCGCCAAGCACCTCAACCAGGCGGGCGCTCTGGTAAACATTTATACAGATGGCAGTATCCAGGTAAACCATGGCGGTACCGAGATGGGGCAAGGCCTTTACATCAAGGTGGCGCAAGTTGTCGCATCGGCCTTCCAGGTCGACATTGAACGCGTAAAGGTATCCGCAACCCGTACCGACAAGGTGCCCAACACCTCACCTACTGCCGCATCATCGGGCTCTGACCTGAACGGCATGGCAGCGCTGGATGCCTGCGAGAAGCTTATGGCCGGCCTGACGGAATTTGCGGCCAGCCACTGGTCCGCTGCACCTGAAGACGTGACATTTGCGGACAATCAGGTACAGATCAACGACCTGACAATGTCCTGGGAAACGTTTATTCAGTCCGCCTACATGAACCGGATTCCCCTTTCATCATCCGGTTTCTACGCCACACCGAAGATCCACTACGATCCCAAAACAGGTACGGGACACCCGTTTCTGTACTACTCAAACTGCGCAGCCTGTTCCGAAGTGGTGGTGGATACATTAACCGGGGAATACCGGGTAATGCGCACCGACATCCTTTTCGACGCCGGACGTTCGCTGAATCCGGAGATCGATATTGGCCAGATTGAGGGTGGTTTTGTCCAGGGTATGGGCTGGCTCACGACCGAGGAACTGGTTTACAGCAATGATGGCAAGCTGCTGACCACTGGTCCCGCCAATTACAAAATTCCTGCGGTATCAGACTGCCCGCCGGATCTGCGCGTCGGGTTGCTGCCAAACAGCCCGAACCGCGAAGCCACGGTATTTCATTCCAAGGCCGTGGGCGAACCACCGCTGATGCTCGGCATCGCTGTATGGAGCGCGCTCCGCGACGCGGTTTCCAGCGTCACCGACTATCGCTTCAGCCCGCCACTGGACACCCCTGCAACGCCAGAGCGGGTACTGGCTGCGATCACCGCGTGTCATGCATCGCAGGAACAGCATAAGGAGAGTGCCTGATGGATCGCCGGCTTAACTGGTACCAGGCCGTTGCTCTGTGTGAAGACCAAGGCGAGCCCTATGTTCTGGTGACGGTACTGGGAGTTACAGGTTCAGTGCCCCGCGAGCCCTCCAGCAAGATGGTGGTTACGGGCACGCAGAGCTACGACACCATTGGTGGCGGACACCTGGAATACCGGATCTGCCAGCAGGCAAGGGAGCGCCTGGCGAGGCAGGACTTTACCAGCGAAATGGCCAATTTCCCCCTGGGCGCGAGCCTTGGTCAGTGTTGCGGCGGAAGCGTCTCGGTTCTCCTGGAGGCTAACCCGGGGTGCGAACAGGAACTGGTTATTTTTGGCGCTGGCCATGTAGCTAAAGCCCTGGTGACAATTCTTGGCGGATTACCCTGGCGAATTACCTGGGTAGATGAACGCGCCGAACAGTTTCCGGCTGATTGCCCGGGCAATGTCCGGATTCACCACACAGATGATCCTGTCGGCGATGCCCCGGCATTGTGTGCCGGCAAACAAGTGCTGATCCTGACCCACAACCACCAGCTGGACTTCGAACTCTGTCGCACCCTCCTGACCAAAGGAGAGTGCGCAGGCATTGGCCTGATTGGCTCGGACACCAAGGCCGAGCGGTTCCGCAAACGACTGGACCACCGGGGCTTCAGTGCCGCCGACATTAACAGCATTCGCTGCCCCGTCGGGCGCACCGATGTACCTGGAAAGCGCCCGATGGAGGTCGCTGTTTCCATCAGTGCCGAACTCCTCAGCCTGGCCGTCTCGCCCTCTCAGACAACACCAGCACGCCGGGGCCTGCCCTGGAAGGAGCTCAAGGGGCTGATCAAAAACACTGAGACAGGAGACATCTCCGAATGACCGCAGAAACACTCAACACCCTGCCCCGGGATGAAGCAGAAGCTCAGCTGCGAAACTGCTGTGCCGCTGAAACCTGGGTAGAGGGCATGCTGGAAGGCCTGCCCTATCGTGACAAAAGCGCCCTGATCACCCAAAGCCGTGACCTGTGGCCAAAGCTGACAGAACAGGACTGGCTTCAGGCCTTCAGCGCGCACCCGAAAATAGGCGATATCGACAGCCTGCGAGCGAAATACGCCAGCACGCGGGCAATGGCCAGCGGTGAACAGGCAGGTGCCCGCCAGGCCCCGGAGGAAATTCTGCAGCGACTGAAGGCCTGCAACGACGCCTATCAGGAGAAATTCGGTTTTATCTTCATTGTTTGTGCCACCGGTAAATCCGCCGAGGAAATGCTGGAGCTTCTGGAATCACGCCTGACTCAGACCCGAGCTCAGGAAATATCGACCGCGGCCGCCGAGCAGGCAAAAATCACCGAACTACGACTGGAGAAACTGCTATGAGCCAGAAGAGCCCCGTGACCACACATATTCTGGACCTGGGGGGCGGCAATCCCGCTGCCGGAGTCAGCGTTTCCCTGTATCGGATCAAAGACCAGCAAGAAACCAGCATCGCCCAAGGCACTACCGACAACGACGGGCGCGTAATGAACTGGTTCGACACGCCCATTGAGCCCGGCCACTACCGGCTCCGGTTCGCCACCGGCGACTGGTATCAGTCCCGTGGGCTGAGCACCTTCTTCCCCGAGGTCTGCCTGGATTTTCAAGTCAATGATCCTGACGCCCATTACCACGTCCCTCTGCTGCTGAACCAGTGGGGCTTCTCAACCTACCGGGGAAGCTGATGAGCACATTCTCCGACACAACACTGCCCGATGGCTGCGAAGCGCATCGTGGGGCCCTGCTGCATTTCCTGGACGATCCCGGCAATGATCCGGAGCCCAGGCCGCACAGCATGGCGTACTTCGAGGACGGCCTGCTTGTTCTGCATCAGGGCAAGGTGATTGCCGCAGGCGCGGCCAGCGAATGGCTGCCACGGTTGCCCGCTGCCACTCAGGTTACCTGCTGGCAGGACGGCCTGATTGTTCCCGGTTTTATCGACACACACGTACATATGCCACAACTTGGCGTTATGGCCAGCTATGGCGCACAACTGCTCGACTGGCTGGAAACCTACACATTCCCGCACGAGGCACGTTTCAGCGATGTTGACTGGGCCAGGGTCGAAGCCCGCCGGTTCACCGATCTGCTGTTGTGCCACGGCACTACATCGGCATTGGTGTTCTGCACGTCACACCCCGAGTCGGTCGACGCTTTGTTCGAGGCCGCCGAAGAGCGTGGCATGGGGTTGACCGCCGGCAAGGTGATGATGGATCGGTACGCACCGGAAGATCTGAAAGACACGACCTCCGGTAGCTACACTGACAGCCTGGCATTGCTGAAGAAGTGGCACCGCCGTGGCCGCCAGCGTTACGCCATTACGCCCCGCTTTGCCGCCACCTCCACACCGGAGCAGTTAGCCCTCGCCGGACAGCTGGCTGAGGAGTATCCGGATGCCATGGTGCAGACCCACTGGGCCGAGAACATCGGGGAGATCACATGGGTCCGCGAACTCTTCCCCGAACGCACAAGCTACCTCGACATCTACGATCACTATGGGCTGCTCGGAGATCATACCGTGCTGGCCCACGGCATCCACATCGACGATGAAGATCGCCGGCGACTGGCAGACACCGGCAGCCGGGTTGCCTTTTGCCCCACATCCAACACCTTTCTTGGTAGCGGCCTGTTCGATTTCCGCGCCGCCCGCAATGCAGACGTAGCCGTCGGTCTCGCCTCAGATGTCGGCGGCGGCACCAGTCTTTCAATGCTGGCCACCATGGCTGAGGCCTACAAAGTCTGCCGCCTGCGAGGCCAAACCATGACCCCCTGGCAAGCCTTCTACCTGGCCACTCTGGGAAACGCCCGAATCCTTCACCGGGATGATGAGTGCGGCAACTTCCAGCCCGGAAACCTGGCTGACTTTGTGGTGCTGGATCACCACGCCTCCCCGATGTTGAGCATGAAGGAGCCCTATATCAACAACCTTTCGGAAACACTGTTCAACCTGATGATTCTCGGAGATGACCGGGCCGTCGCCGCCACAGTGGTGGCCGGTAAAGTACGGCATCAAAGGCCCGCCATACCCCAATCCGAGGCCTCGCTCCCCCTTTTCTCCATGCAAGGAGGCTGACCCATGGAAGCATACCTGAGTGAATGGCTATCCCTTCTGGTTCGCTGGTTCCATGTAATTGCCGGAGTCGCCTGGATCGGTGCTTCGTTCTACTTTGTCTGGCTGGACAACCATCTGCGGGAACCGCCGGAATGGAAAAAGCAGGAAGGCATCAAAGGTGATCTCTGGGCGATCCATGGCGGCGGCATTTACGAAATTGCCAAGTACAAGCTCAGCCCCAAGGAAATGCCCAATGAACTGCACTGGTTCAAATGGGAAGCATACTCGACACTGCTCAGCGGCCTGGCTTTGCTGTTCGTTGTCTACTACATGGGGTCACCCGGTTACCTGATTGATCCGTCGAAAGCAGACATCAGTATCGGCACCGCCATAGCCATTGGCCTGGGCACCATCGCCGTCGTGCTGGCCATATACGAAGCGCTGATTCGCAGCCCTCTGGCGGATAACGGCAAGGCCTTTGGCCTGACGCTATTCGCCATTCTCGTTCTGGCAGACTGGGGCCTGTTCCAGGTGTTCACCGGGCGTGGTGCTTATATTCATGTGGGCGCCATTATCGGAACCATCATGGTCGCCAACGTCTTCCTGGGAATCGTTCCTTCCCAGAGAGCACTGGTAAAAGCAATTGAAAAAGGTGGTGATCCGGGCGCGCGGGTTGCCCGCCTGGCCATGCTTGCCAAGCTGCGGTCGACCCACAACAATTACCTGACATTGCCAATTCTGCTGATCATGATCAGTAACCATTACCCGTTACTTTATGGTCATCCCCATGGCTGGGCCGTTCTTGCCTCAATTGGATTTATTGCCGCTTTTGCCAGGCATTACTTCAACTTGCGACACAGGGACATCAACCAGCCATGGATACTGGTGGTTGCCGCCCTCCTCACCGCCACTTTGATCTGGGCTATCGCCCCGGCTCCAGTCACATCAGTAGCTGCCGATGGCCAGGTCGTGAGTGACGAAACGGCAAGTGCCATCATCAGCACTCACTGTGTGGCCTGCCACTCCAACGCCCCCAGCCATCCGGCATTCCAGTCGCCGCCAGCAGGTATTATGTTTGATGAACTGTCACTGTTGGCCAGTCACGCGGATAAGGTTCGACAAGTGGCCGTTGACTCCCATTACATGCCCCTGGGCAATGTTACCGGTATGACCGACGAGGAGCGCCAGCAACTGGGACAATGGCTGATAACCAACCAACCGGAGTAACAGAGAAAAACAAAAAGCCCCCAACAGGAGGCTTTTTTTCGAGTGGTGCTTTCACCTCATGGCTTTGGTTGCTTCATTGCTGTTGCTGCTTTCTCAGCCGAATCGAAGTTCGCCTGAATACGCTGCATGAGGTAATCACGGGCTGAAATCGGAGGATACTTCTCCTCCGGGCCCCGAATGATCTGATCCTTGTTGGCCTGGCAAAAGAACGCCATGCTGTAGCGAGGACCATTGTAGTCACCCGGTTTCGGCATCCGCACTCTGTGAAGGGTGGATTTCAGACGGTCATCACTCCAGCGCATCAGCATGTCGCCAATATTACAGGTAATACGCTCTTCCTTCGGAGTAACCGTGAACCACTCACGCTCATCACCTTTTCCTTCAGCGTCCTTGCCCGGGCTAACCTGCAAACCGCCCTGGTTCTCCTGTTGGAACACCATTGTGAGGCAGTCGAAGTCTGTGTGCGCCCCCGCCCGCCAGATAGACGCATCGGGGGTTGTGCCTTCGGTTAGCGGCAAGTAATGCAACAGGCGCAGCGTGCTCTGATACTCTTCGTGGCCCCGGTCATGGGCACGAGTGAAGAAGTCTCGCTCAAAACCCAATCGCTCTGCAAAACACGACAAGACCTTCATGCCCAACTGCCAAGCCTTGTGTTCGAAATCGAGCATAACCCGATGAAATTCAGGTACCACTGTCTGGTTTGGCCAAAGGTCATCCATGTGCGGCAGAGTGATCTGGAATGATTCCTTATCATCCGCTGTACCGGTGGATGGCCGCACCTGTGACCTGAATTCCCAGCCCGAGTTGAGGCCTTTCTTAAGCGGGTAGCGCTGTTTCTCCGACTCCGGCAGGGCGAAGAAACGTTCAGACAGACCGAAGGCCTGCTTTATCAGCGCCAGGTCCAATCCATGCCCTGATAACTGGAAAAAACCGACTTCCGTGGCCGCTCGCCACAGTTGATCCGTAATCTCTTCCCGGCGCAGATCAAAATCGGTCAGGTCGATCACGGGGACATCACACTCAATTTCCTTACCCATACCACCGAAAGTGGTTTCCAGGTTCAGCTCTTTGAGTGCGTACTTTTCTTGAGGGTTGGTCATTGTGCCTCCCGGGCATAACGTCAGCGAATAAACAGTGCTCGGAGGCAAACTGGCGTGAAAACCGGGCGGTCAGGCAAATTCATAGCCGTCGCCGCCAACCACGCCTGTTGCGCATCCGATCAGCGACTGAGCAATGACCCGAAACCCCTTTCATCAGAGGATCCCTGACAGCTTCTACTCAGAATGGCAGGCCATCAACCTGGACGCCTGCCCTAACCCCCGACACGCAGCAGAATCCATGCCAGCATCCCTCGTCATAAAACCCCTGTAATTTTCAGCCTGAGAGGAATTAACCCGCGTCAGAAGATGCTCCGAAACGAACCAATCCGGGGCGCGCCCTGAGTTTTTGCCCCAACCTGGTACCCGGACACGAACGTCATGCGGCCCGGATCACTGAGCTGACCACACGGTCAATAAATGGAAGAGTTCTTGCATCCGGTTCACAGGTAAACACCCAGCAAAAGAGTAGAAGCTGTCAGAGGTGCAGCAGATTAGCGCCAGCCTCGGGACATTGCTCTTGGTAACGTAAAGGAGCAAGCATTGAACTACCTCATCCAGAACGCTCAAGCCATAGCGTCCGGCACGGATCCGGATGCCCGGGATATCCGCATTCGTGATGGCCGCATTGCCGAAATGGGCCGCAACCTGACCCCAACGCCAGAGGACGCGGAGGCCCTTGTTGACGCCTCCGGCTGTGTCATATGGCCCGGCTTGGTCAACACTCACCACCACCTGGCCCAATCGATCATGAAAGGTGTACCCGAGGGGTTAAACCACAACCTTGGCGAATGGCTAAGTAGCGTGCCTTATCGCTATTGGCCCAAGATAACACCAGACATCATGTATCACGCCGCACGCCTGGGCCTGTACGAGCTGATCCGGTCCGGAGCCACAACCTGCGCAGATCATCATTATCTTTACCACAGCACCACCAGCCCAGAGCTTGAGGAAGCGGTCTGGCAGGCTGCAGAAGAACTGGGAGTCCGTATGGTGCTTTGCCGGGGCAGCGCGACAGAAACGGGGTCCCACGAAGGCATGATAAAGCACGGAGTTGCACCGGAAAGCATTGAACAAATCATCGACCGCCTGGATGCCACCCGAAAGAAGCATCATCAAGCCGGCCCTGATGCCATGAAGAAGCTCGTGGTCGCGCCCACCAGCCTGATTCATTCGAGCTCACCGGAGGGGCTTAAAGCCCAGGCCCGATGGGCCAGAGAAAATGAGCTGAGAATGCATTCCCATCTGCTCGAAGTCGGGTTCGATGAGGGCCAGGCCCAAAGCAAATACGGCATGAGCGCTATCGACTACGCAGAGTCCTGCGAATGGTTGGGGCCAGACGTTTGGTATGCCCACCTGGTTCACAGTGACCCCCACGCAATCAGTCGTCTGGCGGCTACCGGTACAGGCATTGCCCATTGCCCTACATCAAATTGCCGGCTGGGCAGCGGCATCGCTCCGGTCATTGATATGGAGGCGGCCGGTATACAGATATCCCTGGGCGTCGACGGTTCAGCGTCGGCGGAGTCTGGCTCGATGCTCCAGGAGCTCAACCTTGCCTGGCTGATTCATCGTGCAATGAAAGGCCCAACGGCCACTACGCTGGAACAGGTTCTTCAATGGGGCAGCCGCAATGGCGCTCAGATGCTGGGGCTGCATGACACCGGTACTCTAGACGTTGGTAAAGCGGCGGACCTGGTTTTGTACGACATTGACCAGCCCCGCTTCGCCGGTGTCCACAGCCCTCTAATGGCTCCGCTGATGTGTGGAGAACCTGTGCATGTGCGGGACAGCTTCGTTCAGGGGTGCCAGATAGTAAAAAACAGAAGAATAAATGGACTGGACGAAGCCGAGCTGACCCGGAATGTCCAGGACAGCGTTTCCAGGCTTCTGCGCCATGCCTGACCGTTAAAACGCAAAAAGCCGGCAGGATTCTCTCCTGCCGGCCCGGGTAACCCGCTAAGCAACTTGCCTTATTCAGACAAGGTTGCGGTCATACCCTCCACGTACCAATCCATAACCGCCAGCTCCTCGTTAGTCATGGAAACGCCTGCAGGAACCCGCAACTTACCCGACTGGTCTTTCAGCGGCCCGATGAACGGATGGAACTCGTCGTTGTTCAAGGCATCGATCACCGAGTTGACTTTCTCTTGCTGCTCACCTGACAGACGGTCACTCAGGCCCACAACTTCAACGGTATCCTCCGACATACCACCCCAATAATCGGCAGGCTCCCAGGTGCCATCCATAACAGATTGCACGGTATCAATGTAGTAAGGCCCCCAGTTATTAACAACAGACAGCAGGTGCGCGTCGCCGCCAAATCCACGCATATCCGAGGCCTGACCTACACCCCAGTTACCGCGTTTGTCGGCTGCGATCAAGGGCGCCGGACTATCCGTATGCTGAATAATCACGTCGGCACCCTGGTCCATCAATGCGTTGGCCGCATCGGCCTCTTTGGCGGGGTCGAACCATGTGTTCACCCACACAACTTTAAGCTCGATATCCGGGTTCACTTCCTTGGCACCGAGATATACAGCATTGATATCACGGATGACTTCAGGAATCGGGAAGGATGCAATATAACCAAGGGTATCGGTCTCTGTTACCAGGCCTGCAGCGGTGCCCGTCACATAACGCCCCTCATAGGTGACTGACAGATAGGTACCCAGATTCTCATCTCTTTTGTACCCGGTCGCATGCAGGAACGTTATGTCCGGATACTCCTTTGCGACCCGAGCAGTAGGGTTCATAAAACCAAAAGAGGTGGTAAAAATGATGTCGTTACCCGCTTGTGCAAGGCGTCTTATTGTACGCTCCGCATCCGCGCCCTCACTGACATTTTCAACGTAGGTTGTTGCTACCTTTTCCCCGAAATGATCCTCCAGCGCAAGGCGCCCCTGATCATGCTGGTAGCTCCAGCCGTGGTCTCCGATCGGACCAACGTAGACAAAGCCAACTTTCATAGGGTCCTCTGCCAGAGCGTTCACAGGCAGAGTCAGTATCGCAGCGAGCAATAAACCAGACTTTAGTGTCATCAAACTTCTCCTTGCTGATTGCATTACAGATAATTTCTGAAGTGAAAAGACTTCAAAAGGTCTTTTGCAAAAAACTGGCCAACTGCTCAGTTTTTATTGGGCATCTGATAGCAAGCACTTCCGGTATAGAAAACCAAAAACTTTTTCAGCAAGCACTTAGGTCCGGCAATGAAATGCGCCAATTAAGACGGGTGCTGTAGCCGTGACAAATCTTTCGTCGATTTCTACGACCACTTCATATCGAGCTCAGATGCCATCAAGCCTGAATGGTATTCGTTGTTGTTGGATGCGCTGATGAAAACCGTACGCAGCCACGATTCTGAGTACACAAAGGATCTTTAAAATGCGTGGAAAGAAGTACTGACTCCGGGAATCGATCTGACCCGGGGTGCCTACTGACAAGTTCGCCACACAGAGCGCCCCGCCAGCAGCGCTGATACTTCTTGATTCAGCTCCTTGATTTCCACACACTTGCAGACCAGCCCTCAAGCGAAAAACTGCTTTTATGCTCTACAAATTATTGCCTGGTCTGCTTTGGCTGCAAGGATACACGGCCCATACGTTAAGGCAGGATGTGGTGTCGGGCCTTGTGATTGGCGTCATGCTGATCCCGCAAAGCATGGGCTATGCTGTGCTCGCGGGGCTGCCACCTGAGTTCGGGCTTTACGCCTCGATTTTTCCACCGCTTCTATACGCATTGCTGGGAACATCCAACAAGATTTCCGTTGGACCAGTAGCGCTGGATGCCATTCTCATTCTTTCTGGCCTCAGCGTGCTGGCCAAGCCTGGCTCGGATCAATACCTTCAACTTGCGATTGAGCTGACTCTGCTGGTGGGCTTGATACAATTTCTGTTCGGGCTGTTGCGGTTCGGGTTTATCGTCAATTTCCTCTCCTACCCGGTTGTTGTTGGCTACACCTCCGCCGCGGCCATTATTATCATCGGCAGTCAGCTCCAGAGTCTGACAGGCGTTCATTTGGATAGCGCCAATGTACTGGATCTTTCCTGGCAGCTGCTGATGCACATAAACGATTGGCACGTCGTTACGGTGGGGATCGCGGTGGCAAGCCTGCTGTTTATCTTTTTCTGCAAACGGCACCTGCCAAAGCTGCCTAACGCTCTGATTCTGCTGGTTGGTACCATGCTGCTATCGGGGCTGTTCCAGGCCGGGCAAGCAGGCGTAGAGGTTATCAACTCCATACCACGTGGTTTTCCGGCGCTGCAGATTCCGTTTATTGACTTCGCGAGGCTTGGTGATTTGTTGCCCGTGGCGTTTACTGTAGCCCTCATGGGATTCGTGGGCACCATGTCGATATGCAAATCGCAGGAGTCGCCAAAGGACAAACGCAGCGTACAGCCGAACCAGGAGCTGATAGCGCTTGGCCTGGCCAACGCCCTTGGCGCCATGTTCCGAAGCTTTCCGGTTTCTGCCAGCTTTTCACGCAGCGCTGCGCTGCGCGAGGCCGGCGCGCTGACGCAGGTTGCAGCCGTCGTCTCTTCAGCCCTGATTGCCATCACAGTCGTCTTTCTTACACCTCTGTTTACCGACTACCCCTTACCCAAAGCCGTTCTGGCTGCGATCATCGTGATGTCGGTGTTGGGGCTGTTCAAATACAAAGAGATGAAGATCCTGTTCCGGCAGGACCGAAAGGAGTTCCTGATCCTTCTGGTTACCTTCCTGATCACATTGCTGCTGGGTGTTCAACAGGGGTTGCTGGTGGGCGTTGCAGTGTCGCTGATACTGGTCATCTACAACAGCACAACTCCACACATAACCGAGCTGGGCAAGCTCGACGGTGAGGAGCTCTACCGGAACATCCACCGCTTTGAAAGCATCAGTGTGCGTAAGGACCTGCTGATATTCCGCTTTGATGCGCCGCTGTATTTTGCCAACAAAGATTATTTCATGACACGGCTATACAGCTTGATAAAGCGCCGCCCTGAAGGCGCCCTGAAAGCCGTAATACTGGATGCTCAAGCCATAAGCAGCATCGACAGCACGTCACTGATCATGCTGGAAAGCGTGATCGAAAACCTGCGGGAACAGGGCATCCAGTTATACCTGGTCAGCCTCATAGGCCCCGTTCGCGATACCCTCACACACTCTGCGGCTCTGCGCGAGTATGTGCTGGATGAGCATATGTTCCCCCAGATAACAGACGCCGTGCTGTACATTGATCAGGGTATCAGCTCGCGCGCGGCGATCGCCAAACAGAGCAACGCTGCAAAAGCCCGGCGGCACTAAGCTGAACCAGTCTCTCGCTCAACCGCACCCGGCCCGCCTGCAGCGAGTATGGCTGCACCGTATATACAGATCGCCATAACCAGCACAATGGGCAATAGCGCCCCACCAGCCAGAGTAGCCGAGAGCGCGCTTATCGCGCCTGCAATAGTGAACTGCGCAGCTCCGAGCATCGCCGCAGCAGTCCCGCCGAGATGGGGGAAAAACTCCAACGCATTGGCCATATTATTGGGAATAATAGCCCCCATGAATCCGACAGCTGCAATAATGCAGGCGGCAATCACCCAGTAGGGTGCGCCAGCCCAGGCAAAAATGACCAGTACGCTAACGGCAATGGCCTGCAGAAACACACATACCCTGAGAATCCGCACCGATTGATACTTGTTGAGCAGACGCCGATTGAGCAGGCTCAGGCTGGCCATGGCCACTATGTTTGCCGCGAATAACGCAGAGAACGTGGCATTTGATAGCCCGAACCATTCCTGATAAATAAACGACGCATGCGTAATAAACACAAGTATGGCGCTGAAACATAAAGCCTGCAGCCCGACGAACCGCATGGTTAAGCGGTGACGAAGTACAAACGCATAGTTTGTAATCAACGTTGAAACCGGCGTAGGGTCTTTTTGCCGAGGCGGGAGGCGCCGGAACAACACGAAGTGCAGCACAATTGCCAACAGCGCGCCGTAGCCGGCCAGCATCAGGAAGATCGAATGCCACTCACTGAAATAAAGCAACATTGAGCCAATTGAGGGTGCTGCTGCCGGTGCGATAAACATCACGAGCCCAATAAGCCCGAACAGACGCGCGGCGTCCTGTCCGCTGGTCTGGTCACGAACGATGGCAGGAACGGATACCGCACAGAAGGCTCCACCAATACCCTGCACAATCCGCCAGCCCAGCATCTCCGGGAGTGTTTGTGCCTGTGCAATCATGAAGGCAGCACTGGCAAATACCGCCAGCCCTGTGAACAGAATCTGTTGGCGGCCGTAGCGGTCTGACAAAGGACCGCCTAGCAACTGAGCAAGCCCAAGCGCTCCGACATAGGCGCTAAGAGTCAGCCCGACACTTCCATGGCCAACGCCCAGCTCATCGGCAATTTCCGGAAACGCTGGCAAGTAGGCGTCAAGCGCCAACGGCCCCAGGGCAACGGTCATGCCCAGAAGAATGGCTAGCTGAAAATGCGATAAGGGTGTCGTTTTCAAACCAGTTTCCAAACCGGTATCCAGGCAAGAGTAACCAGACAGAACATGAAAAACCTTAGATTGTTAGGGTGCTCATCACATGACAGTCTACATCATCAGCGCAAAATACACTCCCGGCTTAGTGATTGACTGAGTTTGCGCCGTTTGCGGCGCAGGTTGTTCCCTTTGCTATTACCATAGCCTGACCGGAGCTGAGACTGAACCTGCGCCAGTTTACGCCGGTAGCTGGTGCAGGTTTTCTCCTGCTTTGCAGCTGATTTTGTTTTCGACTTGCTACGCGTTGAATCACGCTTGCGATCGGATACGAGCATACTCTGCACCTGCCCGCGTATCTCTGAGACACGCCGGTGCTGACCAAGATTATCCGCCATTGGCACGGTAACCGGGGCGGCAACTTCAACGGGCCGGTGATTTTTATCTGGTGGCGGGGTATCGGTGAAATGAACCACGCCGCTGGCGTCTGTCCAGGTATAGATTCCGGCAGTAGCCGACGAGGCGAACATTAATAAAAACACTGCAGCTGCCATAATCCCTGGCATAACTTTCCACTCCCTGTGGTGACGTTAATTGCCAAGGCAGTATAACGATTACCACAGGAAGTGTAAGGCAGGCTTGGCCTACTGTTTACTGATCAAGCAGTTCGATCCAGTGCTGAACTGGCACCTGGGCTTTCGTCTCAAGGTGCATCTGGCAACCGACGTTGGCCGTTACGATGCGATCAGGATTATCCACGGTCAACGCTTTGAGTTTATTACTCAGCAGTTTCTGACTGAGTTCTGGCTGCAACACCGAATAGGTGCCTGCTGAACCACAACACAGATGCTTTTCTTTGGTGACGGCCAGGTTGATGCCCGCTTTGGTGAGCACCTGCTCCACAATCCCGCTTTGTTTCATGGCGTGCTGCAGTGTGCAGGGGCAATGAAACGCGACTTTGCCAGGAGTGTTCTGCAGCTTCAGGCTTTCAAGATCCTGTGCCAGCAAAAATCCGCCAAGGTCGGTACACAGCTGGCTGACTCTCTCGGCCTTCGCGGCATAGACCGGGTCGTCTCTCAACAGGTGACCGTAGTCCTGCACCATGGCCCCACAGCCAGATGCCGTCATCACCAACGCCTCTGCGCCGGCATCAATAGCTGGCCACCAGGCATCAATGTTCTGGCGCATGCGCTCGAGGCCTTTTTCGTGCTCGGAGAGATGATAATTCACCGCGCCACAGCACCCGGCCTCCGGGGCTTCAACCATCGTAATTCCGAGCTTGTCCAGCACACGAGCCGCCGCGGCGTTCGTGTTCGGTGTTGCGGACGGCTGCACACAACCGGCCAAGGCCAGAACAATCCGGTCATGACTCGCGGCCGGCCAGGGGCTGGCCTGCTTTTTGGGCGGCACTTTGGCTCGCAGCTTGCCGGGCAAGATAGGGGCGAACGTCTGCCCAAGGCGCAGCAGGAATCCGAACAACACCCGGTTGGGCAGAACCCGCGCCAGGGCCCAGCGCATCCATTTGTCTTTCGGCGCACGGGGCAGTTCTTTGTCAATAAGGCCCCGGCTGATATCCACCAGGCGTCCGTACTGAACACCTGAGGGACAGGTGGTTTCGCAACTGCGGCAGGTCAGGCAGCGGTCGAGGTGTTCACGGGTTTTTTCAGTAACCTCGGCGCCTTCAAGGAACATCTTCATGAGGTAGATGCGGCCACGGGGGCCGTCTCGCTCGTCGTTCAGTTCCTGATAGGTAGGGCAGGTTGCGGTACAGAAACCGCAGTGGACGCAGGCCCGCAGGATGGCTTCCGCTTCCTGTCCTTCCGTTGTGTTGGCAAATTGCTGAACCAGGTTTGTTTGCATGTTTTACCTGCTTAGACTCTCATTCGGTGTTTTAGCGACCGAGCCGCTTGTCCGGCCTTGGTAGATCTACAACCAGCTATACAGTCGGCCCGGGTTGAAGATCCCATCTGGATCAAACGAGTTTTTCACCCGACGCTGGATCGTTTTAAGCGCATTGGGTTGGCTGTGCATCACCTCCCCGCTGCGATCGCCACCCCGGAACAGGCTTACCTGTCCACCAGCGGTGCGTGCCAGAGGCTCCATATCGCTAAGCTCTCCCGCACCCCGGAACCAGCGCTGGGAGCCGGCCCAGTCGATGAACCATTTGCCTTCTATCGCGGGATTAGCCGCCGTGGATCCCACGGAGAAGCGCCAAAGTGGTGAATCGTTGCCGGTAAAGAATTCGTGCTGCATGTCTTGCACAGAGCGCCAGAAAGCCTGGCCGTTTTCCATGACGTCACCGCTCCATTTTTCCGCGGTTGCTTCTACCGCCGATTTGGCACCGGAGAGGCGAAGGTAAACCTTGCCGTCGACCCAGCAGGCGGCGGTGATGGGTTTGGGCTCTGCGGCACGGCTGTTCATGCAGTGCAGCACTTCGTCCATTGCCATGTCCTGCACCAGAGTCAGGCTGGCAGCCGGGCTGGGCATCACTTTCAGGCTGATTTCAGTGATAAGCCCCAGCGTGCCCAGGGCTCCCGCCTGAAGCCGGGAAACATCGTAACCGGCTACGTTTTTCATCACTTCACCGCCAAACCGAAGGTGCTCACCTTTACCGTTTAGCAGACGTATGCCCAGCACCTGATCGCGCACCGATCCGGCCCAGGGCCTGCCGGGCCCAGAGAGGTTGCAGGCCAGCGTGCCGCCAATAGTCGATTCAGGGCCAAAGTGAGGAGGTTCAAAGTGCAGAGCCTGGCCTTGTTCGGCAAGCGCGGCTTCAATGTCACTCAGAGGCGTTCCTGCGCGAACCGTCATTACCAGCTCAACAGGGTGATAATCCACAATCCCGGTGTGCCCGCCCACGTCGAGAATGCCGGCATCCGGGCTGGACTCTCGGCCCATAAAGGCTTTGGTGCCACCACCGACAATGTTGAGTTTCTCCCCGCCCGAGCGGGCCTGGAGCACTTGCTCCTGCAGTTGTTGCGAGATATCACCCATGTTGTGCGGCTTCCGTGTGTTCATGCTTGTGTTGTTTGTATTCGAGCGAACGGTATTCCTGACAGAATTTCAGGGCGGGTACGCCTTTACCAGGGTTGAGAATGCCGGTTGGATCGAAGGCCGCCTTCACATCGTGAAACTGCTGCAGCTCCTGATCGTTGAACTGAATCGCCATCTGGCGAACCTTCTCCACGCCCACACCGTGCTCACCGGTAATGCAGCCCCCGACCTCCACGCACATTTTCAGGATGCTGGCCCCAAAGGCTTCTGTACGCTCGAATTCCCCGGGTACGTTTGCATCAAAAAGGATCAGCGGGTGCAGGTTGCCATCGCCGGCATGAAACACGTTGGCCACGCGCAGGCCAAATTCTTCAGACAGTTTCTGCATCTCTGTCAGTACGTGAGCGATATGACGGCGGGGAATCGTGCCGTCCATGCAGTAATAATCCGGAGAAATGCGGCCAACCGCCGGGAACGCGGATTTCCGGCCCAGCCAGAGCAATGCCCTCTCCTGTTCACTTTGTGAAGTGCGAACCGAGGTGGCACCGAGCTTGCGGAAAACCGCCTCAGCCTCGGCGATGTGCTCGTGCACTTCCTCTTCGGTGCCGTCCACTTCGCAAAGAAGCAGCGCTTTGGCTTCACGGGGGTAACCGGCGCCGGCAAAGTCATCAGCAGCCACAATGGCGTGGCCGTCCATCATCTCCAGCCCGGCGGGAATAATGCCATGGGAAATAATGCCGCCTACCGCATCACCAGCCTTCTGTACGCTGTCGAAGCCAGCCATCACCACCTGCGCGACTTCAGGCGTGGGCAGAAGTTTTATCTTCACTTCCGTCACTATTCCCAGCAGGCCTTCCGACCCGGTCAGAAGGGCAAGAAGGTCCATACCACAGCTGTCCAGCCCATCGTTTCCGACTGTCACCACATCGCCCTCAGCGGTCACCATCTCCACGCTGAGAATGTTGTGCACCGTCAGCCCATATTTCAGGCAGTGCACACCCCCCGAGTTTTCCGCCACGTTGCCACCAATGGTGCAGGCAATCTGCGACGAAGGATCCGGGCCGTAATAGAGGCCGTATTGAGCCGCCTCTTCGCTGATGGCAAGGTTGCGAACACCCGGCTGCAGGCTCGCCGTTCGTGCCAGCGGGTCGATGTGCAGAATGCGGTTGAACTTGGCCAACGAGAGCACCACGCCTTCTTTATTCGGCATGGCACCGGCGCTGAGGCCCGTTCCCGCCCCCCGGGCAACGACCGGAACCCCATACTCATGGCAGATGCGCATAATCCGCTGCACCTGAGTTACGGTTTCAGGCAGCACCACCAGCAACGGCATTTCGCAGTACATTGACATGCCGTCGCATTCGTAGGGCTTCATGGTCTCGTCATCGGTGATAACGAAGTCCGCATCAACAAACGTCCGGAGCTGTTCAGCCAACTCCACTTTGCTGATTTTCGTTTTGGTAGTCATAAGATCTGCCTCAACCCACCTGTCTCAGCCACGCTGGGTTTCGAAGTAGTCGATCCCCGCCTGGGCGCAATCCATATCCTGTTGCGGCGTGCCGGAACTCAGCCCGATGCCGCCGACCACCTCACCGTCGATAATCACCGGCAAGCCACCGCCCACCGAGCTCAACCGCCCACCCACTTCGGTGTGAATACCAAAGGCCAGACTGCCCGGAACGTTGACGGCGTTGTAATCGTGCGTGGCTTTCTTTGCAGCTGCCGCCGTGAACGCTTTGTCCTGGGCAATCGTAACGCTTGTGATTTTGCCCCCATCCATACGCTCGAAGGCGATCAGGTTGCCGGACTCGTCCACAATGGCAATGCACATGGGTACGCCAATTTCCCGGGCCTTTTCAGCCGCTCCTGCAATCAGCAGCCGAGCCTCGGACAGATCCAGTCTTTTAATCGTTAACATATTCTTCATCTCCAAAAAAAATCAGCCGTAAACCAACCCCGGCAACCACGTCACAACACCCGGAATAGCGATGCAGACCATCAGACCGAGGGCCTGAATGGCGAGGAACACCAGAGAAGATTTGAAAATAGTGCCCATGGATATTTCCGGCGGGCACACGCCACGTATGTAAAACAGTGCATAGCCAAAGGGTGGACTGAGGAATGACATCTGCATGTTGACCAGATACAGCACCCCGAACCAGAGCACTACATCATCCCCATCTACCGGCGGCAAGCCGAAAAGACCCTCAAACGTCAGCGCCTTCACGATCGGGATAAAGATTGGAACAGCCAAAAGGAGAATACCAACCCAATCCAGGAACATGCCCAGCACTATCAGCAGCCCCATCAGCAGAAACAGAATGCCGTAGGAGGACATGCCCGTACTCAGAATGGCGTCTGTTACGAACTGCTGGCCACCCTGGAGAATGTAGAAGCCTACAAACACGGAAGCCCCGAACATGATCCACAACACCATAGCGGAGGCTTTGGCCGTGGTTATCGAGGCCTCACGCAGGCCACCGATGCTGAACTTGCCGTGCATCATAGCGACCACAATGGCACCGAACGACCCGATACCCGCAGCCTCAACCGGTGTTGCGATACCGCCGAACAGTAAGCCAAGAACCAGGCCAACCAGAATCAGCGGCGCAATAAGGCCCTTGAGAAGCGCCAGTTTTTCACGCAGGGAGATACGCTCGTCTTCCGGTACCGGTGGCCCCAGGCTCGGATTTAACCAGCTACGAATCAGAACATACGCAATATACAAGCTCGAAAGCATCAACCCGGGTATCACAGAACCCAGATAAAGCTCGCCCACGGATTGCTGGGCCACCACCGCATACAAAATGGCAAGGATAGAGGGCGGAATAAGAATGCCCAGCGTACCGCCGGCCATAATCGAACCAATAGCGATTTTGTGATCGTAACCACGTTTAAGCATCGCAGGCAATGCAATGATGCCCATGGTTACAACCGCAGCACCGATCACCCCGACCATAGCAGCCAGAAGAGTGGAGGCCAGTATGGTTGCCGTTGCCAGACCGCCGCTAAGCCCGCCCATCCATTTGTAGACCACGCTGAACATTTCCTCGATCAGGCCGGCACGTTCCAGCATGGACGCCATGAAAATAAACAGGGGAATCGCGGCCAGATCGGAGTTGGTCATCATCGGGAAGATTCGGCTGGGTACGATGTTCAACATCATCGCGTCACCCACCAGATAGACGAACAGAACCCCGAGGCCGCCCGTCACGAAGGCCAGCGGCAAGCCCATCATCAGAGCCACGAAAAGCGAGCCAAACATCAGGTATGTCAGTGGGCCGATTTCGACACTGGCAAGGCTGCCTGCAAACTTGAAGAGGAATTCCTCATCGCTGAACGGATCGTAGAACAGGATGTTGATCATCTCGACGCAGATGATCAAACCGAATCCTACGGTGGCCAGAATCATCAGCCAGGTGCCAAGCTTACCCGACAGATTTGGGCCTGAAGCAATCGTTGGGCTGGTGCTCATGCGACACGCTCCTGTCCGAGGCGGATAAACAGAACAATATCCTTGATAAGCTTGGATATGCCCGCGAGCAGCAGCAGGGTAGAGCCGAGCATCATCATGCCTTTAACCGGCCAGTACTGAATCCCCCAGGTCTCAACTGTGGTTTCACTCATGGAGTAGGAGTTCTCGAAAAAGGTCCAGGACGTAGTCATCAGTACCAGCGCAAATACGAAGAAAAACATTGAGGTGAAAATATCCATGCCGATCCTGCCTCGCACCGGCAAAAGGTTGTAAACCACATCTACACGTACGTGGGCACCATGCAGCATTGCAAACGCACCAGCCAGCAGGTATTGCATTCCCAGCAGCAGGAAACTGGCCTCATGCACCCAGACAGTTGGCTGGTTGAACAGGTAACGCATGATCACTTCGAAAAAATAGAACACGACCGCATTGACGGTCCAGAAGGCCACAAACTCGCCCGACATCTCACTGGTCCAGTCAATCATGCGGGTAAACCAGTTACCTTCAAACTTCAGGTAAATCAAAGGGTCGTCTTCCTCCGCCTGCAGCTCGCCAGGCGTCATGCCAGGGTCTGCGGGCTCCCCGCCCCGGGCGCGAGACCACCTGTGCCACGCCATCATGATCAGCGGCATCACCGCCAGCCAGCCCCAGTACAACCAGTGCGGCATTACAAATCCGAAGCCTTCTAGGTCAGACATGTTGTTACTACCTCAGCCAAAAAACAGGGAAGGTGGAACTCCTCTTTTCCGGAGCAGTCCCTGCCCTTCCCTACTATGCTTTTATTGTTGTCAGATAACGCAGGCTTACTTGCCTTCGACGCCTTCAAGATCAGCTTCGGTCACATAACCAACGGTATCGTTCATCATGTACTCAAGCTGCATGTCGAAGATTGCGCGTGCATCCTCGTCTTTGTTAGCCCACTTGTACCAGATGGGAATCGCGGCACGGCGGAACTCTGCAAGGTCGTCCTGGCTGAGCCGGGTCACGGTGTCGCCATCGGCCCTGAACTTCTTCATGGCTTCAATGTTGCGCTTCTGAATAGTGAGATAGTGAATCTGGGAGTAATTACGGACTTCATCCTCCACCAGCTTCTGCAGTTTCGGGTCCAGATTGTTCCAGTTCCGCAAGTTGACGGTAAGGTCCATCAAGTCCACCGGCTGGTAGATGGACATAACACCCGGAGGGCCGAACATGATGTAGTCGGTAACCTGGGAGAAGCCCAGTTCGTAGTTCACCGCAGGACCAACATAGTCCGCCGCATCAATGGTGCCTTTCTCCAGAGCCGGGAAAATATCAGAGCCCGGCAAGCTGACAGTAGACACACCGAACTGCTGGAACACTTCCGCAACCATCCCACCCGGCACGCGAATCTTCATGCCCTTAAGGTCGGCCAGGCTGTTAACCGGCTTTTTGGAGTGAATGATGTTGGAATCGTGCTGGATCGGTCCAACGTAAAACAGGCCGAATTTTTTATAGATTTCGCGAGTCTTCTCCAACATTCCCAGAGAGTAGAACATGGTGTCCCACTGGTGCGGCTGATCCGGACCCGCAGGATAAGAGGACAGAAAGACCGATGCCGGGATTTTTCCAGACCAGTAAAGAGTGAACGGATTCATGCCCTGCAATACGCCATTGCGCACAGCCTCAAACAGCGCGTTGTTATCCGCTGCAACGGCTTTGGCGGGGAAGGGTTTAAAAATAAGCTCTCCGCCGCTTTTTTCCTCGATGCTCTCGCACCATTCTTCAAACAGATCATAACCGACAGTACCGGCATCCCAGACCGACTGAATCTTCCAGGTTGTTGCAGCATAAGCCTGGCCAGCACCCATCATCAACGCGCCAGCGAAGGCTGCACCAAGGGCTGCGATTTTGAGAAAACGTCTACGCTGCGAAACCGCACCGGCTCCGCAATTATTTGTAATGGTCTTGCTCGATTTCATTGAGACATCTCCGCTGAAATTGTTGTTATGCTTTTATAAAAGTCAGAGTGGCACCAGCATAATACCCGGCACCCAAAAGAATACTCGTAGGCGACACCTGTTTAGTCCAGCAAAGAGGGCACTGGTCAGACCAGTTTTTGAATTTGTAAAAATGGACGAACCCCTCCGGACCAGCCATATTCAGAGGGCTTGCATGCAATTGGAAGCGTAGGCCTAATAACAATAATGACAACAGGCACTGGTCAGACCAGTGATCGCACAGGCAACAAAATGGCTATTTCACAGGAAATCTCCTACCGGCTGGAAAGGCTGATCCTCGACGGGGGGCTGGCGCCGGAACAAAAAATACCTTCAGAACGGCAACTTGCAGCGCGCCTGCGGGTATCGCGATCGGTTATCCGTGAAGCGCTCCACGAACTGCAGGGGCGTGGTGTAATCGAAACCCGCCACGGCAAAGGCTCCTTTGTTTCCACAATGGTACCCGGGTCTGGTGATCTCCGTGAGCAAGGTCCCCTGATGCACCTTTTCGAAGGTCATCCGCGAACGCTTTACGATTTGCTGGAAGTTCGAGAGCAGCTCGAGGGGCAGGCAGCCTGCTTGGCCGCGCAGCGAGCGACCAGCCTTGACCGCCACCGGATAACCAAAGCCTTCCGCGCGCTGGAAGAAACAGACCCTCTGAGCAATGCCCGCCCGGATCACGGTTTTCATCAGGCGATTGTGGAGGCCTCCCACAACCCGATTCTGGTTCATGTGCTGAACAGCCTCAAAAACATGATGCTTATGACCGTGCAGGCATCGGTCGCCAATCTCAATCCGCGCGCCGAAATGCGCAAGAAAATTGTGCTTCAGCATCGCCAGCTATACGACGCCATTATTTCCGGAAGGCCAGCCAGCGCACAAAAACTGGCCATGGCCCACGTGCGCTTCGTCAGCAAGTCCATGCGAGACCTGGAACTGGAAGGCAGCACGTTGATCCGTGTTCCGGTTGAGCAGGAGGCTGCGGTTAGCCATCAAAACGCCCAGGATTGAAACCGGCAAAATGCTTGCATTGAACACTCATTGCGCCACAATAAGCTGCGGAAATTGTCGCTGAAAAACCGTTAAACTGTGTGCACAAGGTATTGATTTCCAGCGCTACAGTCCGTAAAACAATCGCCTTTGAATGACAGCTTCAGGAGCCACGCATGGCGGACCAAGCGCCTTTGATCTGCAGGGACATATACAAAACCTTTGCCCAGCTTGAAGTACTCAAAGGTATCTCGCTGGAGACAAAAAAAGGCGATGTGATTTCACTGATTGGCAGTTCCGGTTCCGGAAAAAGTACCTTCCTGCGTTGCATCAACCTGCTGGAAACACCCACCTCGGGCGATATTATTGTGCACGGCGACCCCATACGGTTTACCAACAACCGCAAGGGTGACCGGATTCCCGCAGACAACAAGCAGGTAGAGCTCATTCGCGCCAAGCTTTCCATGGTGTTCCAGAGCTTTAACCTCTGGTCACACATGACGGTGCTGGAAAACATTACCGAAGCGCCCATCAACGTTCTCAAGGTTCCCAAAAAAGAAGCCATTGAGCGCGCCGAAGCTTACCTGAACAAAGTCGGCATCTATGAGCGCAAGGATTATTATCCGGCGCAGATGTCTGGCGGCCAGCAGCAGCGGGCGGCCATTGCACGGGCACTGGCCATGGAGCCGGAGGTAATGCTGTTTGATGAGCCGACCTCGGCGCTGGATCCGGAACTGGTCGGAGAAGTGCTGAAGGTTATGCAAAGCCTGGCTGAGGAAGGCCGCACCATGATCGTGGTAACCCACGAAATGGCGTTCGCAAAGGATGTGTCGACCCAGGTGCTGTTTTTGCATCAAGGCGTTATCGAGGAACAGGGAACACCCGAGAAGGTGTTTGACCATCCGGACTCGGAACGCATGAAACAGTTCCTGGCTCCCAAGTTTTGATGTGCAGTGCTATCGTAACTGTTCTTGGATATAGAACTTCCACAAAAAATAACGCCCTCGAGGCGATCCACTGGAGAAGTGACACATGAAAAACCTGTTTATCGCGGCAAGCTGTGCTTTCGCCTTTATGGCGGGAGGTGTTCAAGCCCAGGACACGAGCATCGGAAGTTCCGACCCCAGAAGCCTGCGCATCGCATTCGACGTGCCTTATGAGCCTTTCGAATACAAAGATGAAAATGGCGAGTTGACCGGTTTCGAAGTGGAACTGGCTGAGGCGATGTGTGAGCAGATGAACGCAACTTGCAAGTTCGTGATCCAGGCATGGGACGGCATGATCCCCGGCCTGCTCGCTCGCAAGTTCGATTTGATCATGTCGTCCATGTCGATCACTCCAGAGCGTGCGGAGCGAGTTCTGTTCTCTGAGCCCTACTACAACACTCCGGGCGGATGGTTTGGCCCTGAGGGCTTCAACGCCGATGTTACCGATATGGACGCCATGAAAGGCAAAACGGTCGGTGTTCAGCGTGGCACCACTATGGACACCTATGTGACCGAGGAAATGAGCGGCATAGTAACCATCAAGCGTTACACCACCGCAGATGACATGGTTCTGGATCTGGAAGGCCAGCGTCTGGATGTGGTCTTCGTAGACTATCCGGTGGGCGAACAGACTGTACTCTCCAAGGAAGGCTTCAAAGAAGTTGGCGAGGCGGTCAAGCTGGGTGAAGGCGTGGGTGTTGCCATGCGCAAGCGCGACGCAGATATTGCCCGGGACGTGAATTCTGCTCTTCGCACCCTGAAAGAAGATGGTACCTATGACACCATCATGCAGAAATACTTCGCGTACGACGTAAAGATCTGAACACACAAGCCTCAGGGGCAGCCATTATGACTGCCCCTGATCACCGGACACTCCCATGTTTGATCTGAAAGGCTATGGGCCGGAACTGCTTAGCGGAGCAGTTGTCACCATAGAACTTGCCTTCCTGTCTCTTGCCCTCGCATTAGCCCTCGGGCTGATTGGCGCGGCTGCAAAGCTGTCGAACAGCCGTGCAGCGGTTGGCATCGCTACGGCCTACACCACGCTGATTCGTGGTGTTCCCGATCTGGTGATGATGCTGCTGTTCTATTACGGTGGTCAGGTGGGCGTAAACATGCTCTCCGACTATATTTGGGAAACCTACGAAGTCGATTTCTTCTTCCAGTTTAATCCGTTCATTTCCGGCGTGGTGACGATCGGACTGATTTTTGGCGCCTACATGACGGAAACCTTCCGCGGTGCCTTTCTCGCGGTTGAAACCGGCCAGATCGAAGCGGCACGTGCCTACGGGTTCAGCAACTGGCATACCTTCCGCAGGGTTATGGTTCCGCAAATGCTCCGCCATGCCCTGCCCGGCATCGGTAACAACTGGCAGGTGCTGCTCAAAACTACAGCGCTGGTTTCCATTATTGGCCTCACAGATATGGTGCGTGTGGCGGAGGAAGCAGCGAAGGCAGAGCGCATGCCGTTCCACTTTTTCATTCCGGTGGCGTTTGTGTACCTCGCCCTCACGGCAGGCTCGGAGCTGTTTATCAAGTGGCTCGATAAACGAGCTAACGCCGGCGTGATTCAGGAGAGCTGATAATGCCACCCGACTTTATCGCCGCCTGGCTGAACAAAAACGACATTTTTACCGCCCTGACCATCATGGAATACTGGGATGGGATGGTTACAACTGTTCAACTGGTGTTTCTGAGCCTGATTATCGGGCTCGTTTTTGCGGTTCCGCTGGCGATTCTTCGCACGGTTAAAAATCCGTTTGTGTCTGGCCCCGTGTGGCTTTACACCTACCTTTTCCGCGGCACGCCGCTGCTGATTCAGCTTTATATTATTTACTATGGCGTTGCTCAGATTCCTGGTATCCAGCAAACCTTCTGGTGGGAGATTTTCCGGGAACCTTTCTACCCTGCGCTGTTGGCTTTCACTTTGAATACCTGCGCCTATACCACGGAGATTATTCGTGGTGCGATTGTTTCAACGCCTCACGGTGAGATTGAAGCAGCGAAGGCTTACGGTATGAACTGGTTTATGCGGATGCGGCGCATTGTGCTTCCCAGTGCGGCGCGGCGTGCGGTTCAGGCGTATTCCAATGAGGTGATTTTCATGCTGCATTCGAGCGCGATTGCAAGCGTGGTAACCATTGTGGATCTGACGGGTGCAGCGCGGAATATTTACTCGCGGTTTTACGCGCCGTTTGATGCGTTTATCTTTGTGGCACTTTGCTACATGGCGCTGACGTTCATCCTGGTATTTGCGTTCCGCAAGCTTGAAAATCATTTGTTGAGGCATCAGCGGCCTGTGGGTTCCTGAGCCCTTCGGAGGTTCTATGGCTGCTTATTCAGATCTTTTTGAATCCAGTTCTAACTGGTTGTCGCACACTCTCACCCACGCCACAGCCGACCTTCCGGAAATCAAAACCACGCTCCCGGATGGCACTCGTATCAACCGCAAAAATGTCGGTGTTTTGCATATCAGTCCGCCAGCTGATCGCGGCAATCCGAATCAGGAAACACTGTTAGTCTCTGCCGGCATTCATGGCAATGAAACTGCACCTATTGAGGTTCTGAACGCGCTGGTCAGCGAACTGCTGAACGGGGAGTGGCTACTGGCATGTCCGTTGTTACTGATTCTGGGGAACCCGCCAGCCATGGTGGCCGGAGAGCGGTTTCTGGATGCGAATCTTAACCGGTTGTTCAACGGTGCTCATGGCAAGCATGAGTATGCTGATTTGCCGGAAGCGGCTCGGGCACAGTTTCTTGAAGAAGCTTGCCGTCAGTTTGCCATGGCGCATCCGCAAGCCTTGTCCCATTACGATTTGCACACGGCCATAAGGCCATCTAAACGAGAGAAGTTTGCGCTTTACCCGTTTGTTGAGGGCCGACAGGTGCCGGAGGGGCAGTGCGATTTTCTGCTGGAAGCGGAGGTGGAAGCCTTGTTGCTGCAGCATAAGGCAGGAACCACCTTTTCGTCATTTTCTTCATCCGCGCTGGGGGCTGAAAGCTTTACCGTGGAGCTGGGCAAGGTCAGGCCATTCGGAGAGAATGATCTGCAGCGTTTTGAGGGGATCAAGAAAGCTTTGCGGCAGCGTTTTTGTGGCAAGCCATGCTCGGCAAAGCAAGCACCGTTTGACCATCTCACGATTTTTGAGGTGGTGCATGAAATTCTGAATACCGGGAAGAACTTCCGGTTTCACATTCCAGATGACGTGGCCAATTTTACCGAATACCCGCCAGGCACCGTCATCTGGGAGGATGACGATACCTGTTATCGGGTAGAGCTTTCGCCTCAGGCGATTGTGTTTCCGAACCGGGATGTACCGGTTGGCCAGCGGGTGGGCCTGATGATAAAGCCCAGGTAAGCCCGCCGGCACAGGGGGCGGCTATGCCGGGGCGTTTTCCGGCTCGGCAACCTTCACCTTGATCAACTGCGTGCATACCGCAGGGATCACCAGCAGGGTCAGTATGGTTGAGGCCAGCAAGCCTGAAATAATCGCCCAGGCCATGGGCGGCCAGAGTGTGGAGCTGGAGAAGGCCAGCGGCAGCAGGCCGGCCACGGTGGTTGCCGTGGTCAGCAGGATGGGCCGGGTTCTTTGCACAACGGCTTTGCGCATGGCTTCGTGTATGTTCTCACCGTTCTCCAGTTCTCTGTCCATCACATCAAGCAGCACGATGGCGTTGTTCACCACAATGCCTACCAGTGCAATCACACCAAGCAATGACTGGAATCCGAAGGGTGATCCCGAGAGCACCAGGCCCGGGAAAATACCTACCGTTGCCAGGGGCACGGTTAACAGGATGATGCCAACACGCCGGAACGAATTGAACTGCAGCAGCAGGAAAAACAACAGCAAGAGTATGCCGATCGGAGCTGCTGTCAGCAAAGCACCGTTCGCGTCGCCGGAACCTTCGGCATCGCCGCCCATTTCCAGACGAGTACCTTCAGGCAGAGGGTTTTCTTCCAGCGCGAGCCCAAGGCCGCTCAGTGCCTGGCTGAAGCTGTAGCCGGTCAGGAGGTTGGCAGTAACGGTGTTAAGCCGGGTACCGTTGCGCAAATAACGTGCGGCTGGTTCCCATGCGGTTTCCACGCTGGCAACGGCAGACAGAGGAACCGCTTGTCCGCGATCGTTGTAGATATTCACCGAAAGCAGTCGCTCCAGGGGCAATGATGTGCCTTCCTGCGACCGCAAAACCAATGGAATCGGATCTTTTTCCTGGCGATAGCGCTCAGCGACAACACCAAAACTCTGGCCGTAGAGGCTCTGCGCGACGTCCGCCCGGGTAAGCCCGTATCTTGCAGCGGTGGCATCGTCTACGTTGATTGCAATGCTGGGTACGCCAATGTCCAGATCGTGCCGAACATCCACGGTGCCCTCCACCTGGCGTAACGCGCTGAACAACTGCTCTACCGCGTGCGTGCGCGCCTGATCATCGGCGTGGTAAACGCGCACCTCCACCGGAGCAATGCTTGGCGGCCCTTGCCCAAGAACGCCTACCGTTACATCCAGCTGGGGCATCTGTTCATTCACATGAGCACGGATCCAGCGGATCATTTCGGTGGTGTCTTCCAGCGTTGGCGTTGTTACCACGAGCCTGCCTCTGTTCGGCGCCTGGGGTGCACGCTGGAGATTGTAATAGAACGCAGGGCCGGTAAAGCCGACAAACCGATGGATTTTCAGCGCATTCGGCCGTGTGCGTATGGCTTGCTCCAGATCGGCAGCGGCTTCTGCGGTGCGCGACTGGTCTGTGCCTTCGGGCATGAAGAGTTCAACAATCACCTGGGGCCGGTCGGCATTGGGAAAGAACTGCTGCGCCATAAACGGCGTCATGGCCAGACTCATGGCAACCAGCAAGATACCGGTCGCGATCAGTCGCCGGGGGTGACGATAAACCAGTCCACCGAGAAACCGGGCCAAACCAATCAACCGGTCAGCCTCGGCATTGCGGCGAGGCTTGAGGAAGCGGGCCGCCAGCAGAGGCACCACGGAAATCGCCAGCAGATAACTGACGGACAGAGTGAGCATGATCATCACTGGCACACCCCGGGTGAAGTCTGCCGCCCCACCTTTGGCAAGCAGCAGAGGCGCAAAGGCGGCCAGTGTGGTGCCGGTGGAGGCGCCAAGTGGCCCGGCGAGTTCGCTGACAGCTTTGCGCAGGGCATCCAGGCGGCGTATGCCCTCGTCCAGGTGGCCCTGAATGTTCTCAACAATAACAATAGCGTTGTCGATCAGAATGCCCAGAGAGATCACCATGCCGATCACCGCAATCTGGTGCAGTACGCCGCCGCCAAGGTCGTAAAGTCCAACGCTGATCAACGCCACCATCGGCAGGATCGAAGCCACCAACAGCCCCATTCGAATGCCCATCCCGGTGAACACCACCGCCACAATGATCAGAACAGAGAGCACCAGGCTCCAGGCGAGGTTATCCAGACGATCCGAGACTTTATCCGGCTGGAAGAACATTTCACGGATTTCGTAAGGCTCAAAGTCAGGACGAATTTGCGCAACCCGCTCCCGCACCCGCTCACCAAAACGGATCGCATCCGTCGTGCCTTCTTCCATGATCAGCGACAGCAGTACAACCCGCTCGCCATCAAACCAGGTTTCCGGCTGACGCGGCTCGGCGGGGCCACGCCATACGTCAGCCGCCGCTGCGAGCGGCACCTGGGATCCATCGGGAAGCTCAATGGGGGTAGCGCGAATGGCATCAATATCGGCAAACTCGGTATTGGGAAGCACTGATAACCGACGACCGTCCACCACCACAAAGCCGCCGGGCGTAGTCTGGTTACGCTGAGCCAGGGTTTGCAGAATCCGGGCTGGTGAGATACCCAACCGGTACAGCGCAGCATCGTCCAGCGCAAGAGTAATCTGTTCGTCGGCATCCCCTTCCAGCTCAATGCGGGAAACACCGGCAATATCGGCGAGGCTCTGTTTAAGTCGTTCGGCCACATCAGACAATTCACTCACCGAAGGCGCGCCGCCAATTGCCAGCACAATAGCAGGGTTGTCGATCAGCCGATCATCCAGAACCATCTGGCCGACATCGTCCGGGAAATCCTGTCTCGCACGCTCCATCGCCTGGCGAATGCGGTCCCAGGCCGGGTCTGTATCATAGATGTCATCATTGAGGCGCAATCTGACGAGCGCAACGCCTGTGCGGGCTGTGCCCTGGGATATGTCCACTTCTTCCACCTGGCGCAGCTCGTCTGTCAGCGGCCTGAGCACCAATCGCTCTACCGCATCGGCACTGGCGCCGGGATAGCTCACCGAGATCAGGCCGGCGCGGTATGGAAACGAGGGATCTTCTTGCCGCGGCATGGTGCTGTACGCAGCCAAGCCCAACAGGCAAAGCATAGTAACCACCATACCCAATAAACGCTGGAAGTTGAGCAACCGGCGCGTCATTAACGCACCTCCACGGCATCACCGTCTGCGAGGCGGGTTATGCCCGCGTACACCACCTGATCGCCGGGCTCCAGCTCACCTGTGCGCACTACAACACGCTCGCCAACCACCCGCTCAACGTCTATAGGTACACGGCGTGCCACGCCATCGCGCACCCGGAATACCCTCATACCGTCCGCGCTGCGGATAACCGATAGGAGTGGCACGGTAAGCGCAGATTCGCGAAGCGGTGTAATACCTACTTCCACCGGTTCACCCGTATCCAGGGTGTTGACCGGCAGGCTGACCAGAACCGGGTGAAGTTCACCACGGATTGCACCCGCCTGGGCAATTTCAACAACAGAGCCGGTCACCGGGGCCTCAATGCGATTCTGCACAGACCACACCGGTAGCTCCTGATCTACCGCCACATGAGCCAACAGGTAAGCCGGCACCCGCACTTCCACTTCCTTACCTTCCGGCGAAGACAAGCGCATAACCGGCTGACCGGCGGCGACAAACTCGTCATTTTCGACCAGGAGCGCCTCAACGCGCCCGCCAAACGGCGCTCTCAGGGTGCTCTCTTGCAGCAGTTGAGTGGCCTCTGAAAGCGAGGCCTGGGCTGTCGCAACGCTGGCTTTCAGAGAATCGCGTCTGGCAGCGATCTGCTCCAGGTTCTGCTCAGAGACCACACCACGTTCATGCAAACGGCTGGACCGCTCCCATTCACGTTTAGCCTGATCGTATCCGGTTCTCAGTTCGTCCAGCCTGGCTCTGGCTGAATCCCGTGCAGGCTCCAGCGCCGGGTTATATACCCTGGCGAGTATATCGCCAGCGGCAACGGTCTGGCCCAGTTCTACCGCACGCTCTCTCAGTGTGCCGCTGACCTGGAACGTCAAGGTTGCCCTCTGGGTTGAGCGCACAATCCCGGAAAACCGCAGGGTTATTTCCTGAGCTTCACCTCCGGTGACTTCTGAAACGCGCACTGACACCAAATGCTCGCCAGGTGCCTTCTGTACATCATCGGCCATGCAACCGGAAAGAAACAGGCCGCTGGCAGCGAGAAAAATAAGGGCAACAGGGATGCGGAATGGTGTCATAAGGTATCCTTTCGTCCTTGCTCAAGTTGATGTCGATACCGCTTCCTGCGGAAATCCGGTTATCGATCTCGACATAATGTCATTCTTTGACATTATGTCAATAATCGGCTTTCATTCTCCCACTGGCAAATAGCCTGTGAAAGACTCTGATGAGAGGACCGGATGACTGAAGTTCTGAAAACACGCCGCGAACGAGAGAAGCAGGCCCGTTATGATGCCATTCTGGATGCCGCAGAGCGGGCTTTCTCGGAGAAGGGTTACGAGCGCACATCCATGGACGACATTGCACGCACGGCCAGCCTGAGCCGGGCACTGCTGTATGTGTACTTCAAGGACAAGGCCGCTATTCAGCGAGGCATTATGCTGAGGGCCGGGCACAGCCTGTCTGAGCGCTTCCGAAAGGCGAAACACACCGCTGATACGGGGCTGGCGCAAATACGGGCTATGGGAGAATCCTACTACCGCTTCTACCTGGACGAGCCGGATTATTTCTCAGCACTCACCAAAGCTTCAACCGCCATGGCAGAGGCCGACGAGACCCAGACCATGGAGATGCTTTGCTCGAAATCAGAACTTATGGAGCTGATGGTAGAGGCCATCGAACTGGGGCTTGAGGACGGTACGATGAGCCGCCAGCGTATCAAAAGCCCGGAACAGACCGCTCTTTATCTGCGCGGGGCCTTGCACGGTGTCATTTTGCTATGCCAGTCGGAAGCCGGTGAGAGCGGCGACAGCTTTCCCGCCGAGAATCTGATCCGGCACACTATGGATATGCTGACATCGTCAATCGCCGCCTCCTGATGAGGCACTGAAAAGCGCCTAAATCTGGAAGTCGTAGATAGAGCCCAAACCCAGAATACCGGTCAGCTCATCCAGTGCCTTGCGCACTTCATCCAGAAGCATAGGGTCGGCAAGATCTTCGCGGGCAAGCTGATCACGGTAATGCGCTGCAACCCAGGAAGTCAGGCGTTCGTATAGCTTATCGGTGAGAATCACGCCGCGATGCATGGCTTGCAACTCGTCGTCATTCAGAACCACACGCAAGCGCAGGCAGGCAGGGCCGCCTCCGTTGCGCATGGACTGCTTCACATCAAACACTTCCACCGCCGTAATCGGCCCGCCCGCGGCTAGCAGCTTATCCAGATATTTGCTGACAGAGGCCACTTCGCGGCACTCCCCCGGAACCGCCAGCAGCATGCCATCAGGCGTATTCAGTAGCTGGCTGTTGAACAGATACGAGGCGACTGCGTCTTCAAGGGGCACCTCCGCACTGCTTACACGAACTGCCTCAAGTTCCGCTCCGGTAAGGCGCGCACGGATATCTGACAATACCTGTTCTTCGTTCAGAAACGCCATGTCGTGGTAAAACAGGGTGTTGCCATTGCCCACGGCAATAACGTCGTTATGGAATACGCCAGCATCAATGGCTGCCGGATTCTGCTGGGCAAACACCCGGTTCCCGTCTTTCAGGCCGTGCAGACGAACGATGGCCTGCGAGGCCTCGAGGGTCTGCCGCGCCGGGTATTTTTGCGGTGCCGGTGCCTGCTCATTAAAGGCCGCCTGGCCATACACGAACAGCTCCACCCCTGGCTCACCGTAACGCCCACAAAGCCGGGTATGATTGGCCGCGCCCTCATCGCCAAAATGGCCGACCGAAGGCAGTGCCGGGTGATGGGCAAAATATCCGTCGTCCGCGAAGATAGACTTCAGAGTACGGCCGGTCACGGCGTGCTCAATGGAGCGGTGGAACTTGGCGCTCAGATTCGCTGGCGTGAAATGTACCCGGTGATCGGTGGTATCGGCACTGGGTGAAACGGTGGCGGCATTGGCTGTCCACATTGAGGAAGCCGAAGACACGGCCGCCAGAATGGACGAGCTGGATTTAGCGGCCCGTTCCAGAATCTGTGCATCCGTGCCGCTGAAGCCGAGCGCTCTCAGCGATGGAATATGAGGGCGCTCATGGGGAGGCAAAATGCCCTGAACATAACCGCGATCTGCCAGCCGCTTCATTTTGGCCAGCCCTTGAAGCGCCGCCTTCCGTGGATTGGATACCGCATTCACATTGGATTTCGATGCCACATTACCCCAGGACAAGCCCGCGTAATTGTGGGTGGGGCCAACCAGGCCATCAAAGTTTGCTTCTACTGCATGCTTAACCATGGTTTAGAGTTCCGTCCATCCGGATTCAGGGAATGAGGCTCAGTAACTGCAATTCAGGAATCGAAATTCAGGCCCGGTGCCAGGCTTTCTGGCAGCTCGCTTTTGCCAGCTTCAAGAGACGCCATGGGCCAGGCACAGTAATCTGCCGCATAGTAAGCACTCGCACGATGGTTACCGCTGGCGCCCACGCCACCAAAGGGCGCCGCACTGCTGGCCCCGGTTAGCGGGCGGTTCCAGTTAACGATGCCGGCTCTGGCTTCCTCAACCAAACGCTCGTAGAGCTTACGGTCGTCGGAGAGAATGCCGGCAGAGAGCCCATAGCGGGAGTTATTGGCGAGTTTCAAAGCATCGTCGAAACTCTTGTAACGATAGACTGTTAAAAGGGGTCCGAAGAACTCTTCATCGGGCAACTCAAGCCCCGTCACATCCACAATGCCCGGCGAAAGGAGACCGGTTCCCGGCTTGACCTGCTTCATTTCCAGCAGGGATTTCCCGCCTTTCGCCACCATATCGGCCTGAGCGGCCAGAAGCTTTTCCGCCGCTTGCGCAGAAATCACCGAGCCCATAAACGGCTGGGGCTTGGCATCAAATTCGCCCACCTGAATACGGGCAGACACGGCCACCAGCCGGTCCAGAAATTCATCACCCTTTTTGCCTTTGGGAACCAGTAAACGCCGGGCGCATGTGCAGCGCTGTCCAGCCGACAGAAACGCCGATTGCAGCGCATGATGCACCGCCCCGTCAACATCAGAAATGTCCTGAACGATAAGTGGGTTGTTGCCACCCATTTCCAGAGCAAGAATTTTTTCCGGCTGGCCACCAAGCTGCTGGTGCAGCATATGGCCGACCGTTGAGCTGCCAGTAAAAAACAGACCATCAATCATTGGGTGCCCGGCAAGTGACTTGCCGGTATCGGACGCCCCCTGAACCAGATTGATCACGCCATCCGGCAGGCCTGCTTTTTCCCAGAGTTTCACTGTCAGCTCCGCCACGCCTGGCGTCAGCTCACTGGGTTTGAATACGACGGTATTGCCCGCAAGCAGCGCAGGTACAATGTGGCCATTCGGGAGATGGCCGGGGAAATTATAAGGGCCAAATACTGCAACAACTCCGTGGGGCCGATGGCGCAGTACCGCATGGCCACCTGCTACGTCGGATTGTGAATGGCCAGTGCGATCGTTATAGGCTTTCACAGAAATACCTATCTTGCCGGCCATGGCCGCCACTTCCGTGCGCGACTCCCACAGAGGTTTGCCGGTTTCCAGACCAATCTGGTAGGCGAGCTCTTCTTTATTGGATTCCAGCAATTCACCAAAGGCCTCAACAACCGCCAGACGTTCGGCAAAGCTCTTCCGACGCCATTTTAAAAAGGCACCCCGGGCGCCACGCACCGCTGCGTCCACATCCGCGAGGCTGGCACCGGAACCTTCCCAAACAGTATCGCCGGTAACGGGCTGAACCGACTCAAACGCGGCTCCATGGCCTTGAAGCCAAAGCCCGCCGATAAACAGTTCGCCTGTCAGTTTTGCCATATCACTTCACCTCCGATACTGGATTTTAAAGGACTTCAGCCTGCCGCCTTTACCGCTGTCTTTGCTCTGTCTTTCAGGGGCGCCAGCCGCACCGGATCGCCCGATTCAATCTGCAAGGCTTCCGCCACATCCGGCGGCAGGCTGACGGTATCCGTGTTAACGCAACTGGCCGGCACCGTCGTTACCCGGAAATTACGGAACGAACGGTTGGACACCATCACCCGCTCTGCTGCCGGCACACCCAGGTTTATGGTTTTACGGGTTACCATGGCGTGGCGATTCCGACTGTCCCGAACCGTTCGAATGGTGTTTACGAACGCCTCGACTACCGGGCCACCATCAAAAATATCGACCATACCGTTGAAGTTGAACCCTTCCGCTTGCAGCATCTTCAGCGCAGGAGCCGTGTTGCCATGAACACGGCCAATAACCGAGCGCGCCGAATCCGGCAGCATGGGCAGGTATATGGGATATTTGGGCATCAACTCCGCAATAAAAGACTTGTTACCAAGCCCGGACAGCATATCCGCTTCGGTAAACTCCATATCAAAAAACTTGCTGCCCAGGGCATCCCACAGCGGGCTCAGGCCCTGCTCATCTGATACGCCACGCATTTCGGCAAACACTTTTTCAGAGAAGTGCTTGCGAAATTCATCCAGATACATGAACCGGCAGCGCGACAGAAGCAGCCCGTTGCCACCGCCCTGGTAGTCATCAGAGAGCAGAAGCGAGCATATCTCACTGGTATCTGTCATATCATTCGAGAGATGCAGCGTTGGAGTGCGCACATGAACCCCCAACTCTTTGGAAGCGTTTACCGTAACGCTGAGCCGATAGTTGTAGAACACTTCGTCGAGGCCCACACGAGCCTGAATGCCACTGATACCTACCGCTTTTCCGGCTTCCGTATCCTCCAGGGCAAACAGGTAGAGGCCTGCTTCCGGAGCACAGCGCTGGTTGAAGGTTTCTCTGGCAAGGTTGATCTTGCGTTGCAACAGGGCCTTATCGGCAGGTAGCGTGGTAAGCCCCTTGCCAGCTTTCTGCGCCATGGCATAAAGATCTTCAAGATCGTTTTCCTGAAGCGGGCGGATAACTAGCATGGCGCTACCCTCACCTCATCACCGGCTGTCTTGCCCAGCAGATCCCAGATGTTCACAGGCACCTTGAGAGTGCCTTCGAGCGTATCGGCAACCTGAGTCAGGGTACAACGGAATTCGGGACCCTCACCCGCGGCTATCATGCAAATATCACCACCACCTTCGTTGGCCCCGTGAAGAGTTTTTTTCCGGCTGGTGACCAGCGTATGCAACGCGTCTGTTCGCGCTTCAAGCACCGGCCCGGCATCAAAGATATCCAGGTAGCAACCAGCCTGAAATCCTTCCCGCTGCAGCAACTCAAGATTCGGCACGGTCAGCTCGTGGGGCTGGCCAAGTGCCGCCTGAGCAGCCTCGGAAAGCAGTGTGACATACACAGGGTTTGGCGGCATGAGTTCGGCAATAAACGTTTTGCTGAGCACGCCAGAGTGCTGGTCAGCGGTGTCAAAATCCATATTGAAAAAGTGACGCCCCAGGCTGTCCCAGAAAGGAACACTGCCATCCGCAAGCTGAACGCCCTGAATCTCCACCGCAATCTTCTGGGTAAACCAGTCGCGGTGCCCGGCGATGAACAGTATCCGGGCTCTGGAAAGAAGCTCAAACGCGTCGGTGTAACGCAGTTCAGGCGTTATGGAAAATGAGCAAAGCAGGGTGTGATCGGTCAGGGCGTGGCTGGGATAAAGAACATCAACCCGGCTGGAGATGCCAAGCTCATGAGACGCATGAATAAGTGCGTCGCGACGATAATTATAAAACGGCTGGCCATTACCCGCGCGGGCATCGATACCTGCCGTGCCGTGAACCCTGCCGGTGGCCGTGTCTTCAAGCACAAACAGAAACCGTTGCGGCTGCCCACCGACGATGGCTTTACCCGCCAGAGAGGCAAGCGAGTGTTCTATTTTTTTCGCAAGCGCTTCACGCTGTTTGGGCAGAGTGGAAGAAAGGCGAGCCGTCTCTGAACCCGCCGTGCCCGCAATTTCCAGTATCTGGTTCACGTCATCCGGTAACGCCGCGCGTACCAGCCACATAAAAGCTCCTACGTCGTCAGTTTTTTCACCGCCGCTTCAAAGCGCTCAAGCGCTTCATCAATATCGGTATCGGGAATGATCAGTGAGGGCGCAAGCCGAATCACATTGGCGCCTGCGATCAGCACCATCACACCTTCATCCAGACCAGCGTTCAGGAAATCCTTGGCTTTACCCTGCCATTTCTCAGTCAGTACGCAGCCTAACAGAAGCCCTGATCCACGAACCTCACTGAATATCCCGTAGCGCTCCCCGATGTCCATCATGCCTTTGCGCAAATGGTCGGAACGGGCTTTCACGCCCTTGAGGATATCTGGCTGGCTCACCGTATCGATCACCTTCTGAGCGACGGCACAGGCCAGCGCGTTGCCGCCATAAGTGCTGCCGTGGGTACCGACCCCGAGGCTGGCGGCAACTTTTGCCGTAGTCAGCATGGCGGCAACCGGGAAGCCGCCCCCCAGGCCCTTGGCACTGGTGAGAATGTCCGGCACCACGCCGTACATCTGGTAGGCATATAGATGGCCGGTACGGCCCACGCCAGACTGCACCTCATCAAAAATCAGCAGCGCATCGTTGTCGTCACAGAGCTGGCGCAAGCCCTCGAGAAACTCGGCGTCGCCCGGCATCACGCCGCCTTCGCCCTGAATCGGTTCTACAACCACCGCGCAGGTTTTTTCCTTCGAAATCAGTTTCTTTACCGACTCCAGATCATTGAACTCTGCATGATGAATGCCGCCCGGCGCCGGTTCAAAGCCTTCAAGGTACTTAGGCTGACCGCCCACACTCACAGTGAACAGGGTGCGCCCGTGGAAGGCATTTTTAAAGGAGATGATTTCGTGTTTTTCAGGCCCCGTGTGCTCCCAGCTATAACGACGCGCAAGCTTGAAAGCCGCCTCGTTGGCCTCGCCGCCAGAGTTGGCAAAAAACACCCTCTCAGCAAAGGTAAGATCACAAAGGGTTTTCGCCAGCCGCAGAGCCGGCTCGTTGGTCATCACGTTGGAGAGATGCCAGATTTTCTCTGACTGCTCCCGCAGCGCCCCGACCAGTCCAGGGTGCGAGTGCCCGAGGCAGCTCACGGCTATGCCACCCTGAAGATCTATAAACTCGCGCCCGTCCTGATCCCATATACGGGAACCCTCACCCCGCACCGGAACAATCGAACCGGGAGCGTAGTTAGGTACCATAACTTCATCAAAAAGTTCGCGGCTGACAGGTTCTTTGTGCATAGATCTCTCTCGGGAAAGCGGCTAAGCAATTAAAATAGTAGAGTGACCGCGCCAAACAAGTACGTAAGTGTGCGGACTCCTGCACCATAATACGCCACTCAAGGCATAAGAACATCATCAGGGCGCTGATCAGCAGTTTGTAGGAATCCAGATCAAAGGTAACCGCCTGGCCGCGCAGGGAGAGCTCCTGCAGTTGTCCTCATCATGCAGGATGGCCACATGCATCCATGTTGTAGACCACCAGGATATCCGTGCGGCCAGACCGGTAATCCTGCTCGACGATCCCCACCGGCCCTCTCCATGGCTGGGTTTTCAGCCGCAGACTGTGAAAGGTAATCTGCACCCTGAGGTTGTAACGCTCGACATTCTCAAGTGCTTCGCATGCGCCCTTGCAGAGCCCAAGAGAACGCTGGAAGCAGGGACCATCAAGCTCAGGCTCCAACCCCGGCAATCGGTTGTACAACTCATTTTTAGTCGCAATCCCGCTCAGTGCCCGCTCTGCATCCCGCTTGCTGCGGAACAATCCGAAATAATTCCCCAACCGGTGGGGCTCAATTTCACGAACCAGCCGCGGCTGCAGATACCCCGCCTCGTTTTGGGACAACTCGATGCTGACCAGTTTCTCGGCAGCCCGGGAGCGACGATTGAACATCGGCTTCAGGAACAGCTTGGCTACTAAAACTATAACCAGCGCACCGTTGGCGACTTCTTCAAGGATGTCGATACCATGGGCTGGAAGCGTCGGCGCCTCACATGTACCCGCGCACTGAACGGGGCATGACGGCCATGGGAATGGGTGCCATGAGAATGGTGGCGGCCAGGCAATGCACGGCTGCATGGAGATAGCCCACGGCGACATGGCGGGGGCACCGGAGGCAGGCAGAGCCAGACTGGACACTGCCTGTTCATGACAATGAGATATTTGGTCAGCTACTGTTTGACCGGGTGGAATATCAGCGCGATGAGCACCCTTGCCGTTCGGCTAACCGCTCCCCTTGCCGGGTCGGTAGCGGAAGTGCACCGCCAAGTCATCCCATCGCCACCACAGCTCAGGGAACAGCGCCCGTCAAGGCGCTACGCGCCATGCCTGGCGCACCATTGACAAACGACCGGGCTAATGCCCGGCCGTTATAACGGACTATGAGATTATACGTTAATCAGTAACTGATATTGACCATAGCTACGATCTTATAGGTATCCTCCGGATCATCTCCGTAGAAATCCCCCATGAAGCCGTAGGAGCCACGCAGGCTGATGTCATACAGGCCAGCAAACTTTTTACCAACCTGGGCAGCGACTTCAGTACCAAGACTTGATCCGTTGGCCTGAGCTGCGCTGTCGGGCGCATCATCGGCGGCGCGGAAGTAACCGGTGCCGTACTTCAGGTAGTAGTCGTTGGAAAGTTCCTGATTACCCGAGACCATCAGCCCCATCAGACCGTATCCCTGGTAAGCTGCATCAGAAACTGACTTAGCCCCCTGAGAACCATTGTTGTAGTAGACGTCTGTTCCGAAGATTTGCAGATTATCGCTGTTCAGCTCCCAGCCTGACTGGTTTGCTGCAAAGCGATCGGCACCATTGCTGCTGTCGTCAGCCGGAATATAGATGCCGTGAATCGTGAGAGAACCGCCATTCCAGTGCTTTTTCGCATAAAGGTTCAGCATGTACGTGTCACCATCGGTCGCACTTGAGTCGACCCCGGACGCCTTTTTGTAAAGTACCGAGCCGCTATAGGCGAGATGCTGAGTAGCATAGTCGGCGTAGACGCCGAAATAATTATCCTCCGTTCGAGCCGCCGTGCCATTTAGAGCAGCTTGACTCCTGTTTCTGATCTGGGCCCCGGTGAGACCATAGTGGAACATTTCACTGGGATGAAGCTCGGCGCTCAACATGTAGAAGTCAACGTCGTCGGCGGAATCTCTATCGTTTTCTTCCCACTTGAACCAGCCACCAGTGAGTGTGGCCATACCAACATTGCCCGCGAAGGAGATGCCGTTCATATCGTCGTTAGTGACAAAGCTCTCGTACTTACCGAAGCCATACCCCTGGATACCTGCTCGCACCTTCCAGTCGCTGTTCGGCACTTTCAGTTCAGCGTAAGCATTCTTGGTCTCAACGCCAACGCCGTCGGCGCTGAGTTTGCCGCAGTTGTCGCCTTGGCAGCTACCCTTCTCACCCCACGGAGAATCAACCTCGCCATACCAGACCAAGCTCACGTTTTCGTTCAGGTCACCGGTGATCTTTGCGCGCAGGCGCTGATCAACAAAGGAACTGCTGTTATCGTTGGTCTCGTCCAGGCTTTCTGAGGTGCCCTGAAGACGGTAATAACCGTTCACGCTGAAGGGCGAATCGCTTTTCTTAAGCGTCTCAACGGCCGCCGTCAGTTGATTTATTTCGGTCTTCAAGTCTTCTATAGTCGGTGACGCCCTACCGACCGGCTCTGCGGCCAATGCCGGTGTTGTTACTACAGCCATCGCCAGCGGAGCGACTATTGTTTTTAGTATTCTGCGCATTTTCAAATTCCCCATTTTTTATAAGCACTTAGTGTTATTATTAACATAAAAAATGTTAGATCACGATCCGCCTAACGTAAACGATGTCAGATCACGATCCGTCTAACGTAAAAGATGTTAGATCACGATCCGCCGGATTGCAACATCTTGATTAATGTGTGTTACTGACTGCCAGCCGTCGCTCGCAACATAACCGGCAGAAGCCGTCTCGGCCAGATTCTGAGGCCTTAAAAATAGCCGGCCGTCCGGTCAATTCGTCGGGCTCAATCAGTATCACTGATCAGGGTGCTACTGAACTGGTCGTTTAGAACCTGCCCAATCGGCAGCAGGCATCGATTGTTCGAGTAGGCGAACACCACTTCATAGACATCGCCATACCAGTGGCCAGAACCACCCGGATTTTATATTGCCTTTTGAAGGGCCAGCACGACCCTGGCGCCGCCTCGACGGGCTTTTCATCCATAGCCAAAACCCAGCTGTGCAGGATGTTGCCGGTATAAGCATCCACAACGGGCCAAATGGGGAGCAGAGGCTGAAGACGGCATTTCAGGTCCGTTTCAACTGATTTTGCTTTACTTGTATTGCGGTACACGAAAAAAAGAAGATTTAGCCGTGAACAAAGTAACCCTGGTATTGCTTTCGTAATTTCGATGTTCTTAAGTCCATGGACCGCATCCAGCCCGAATGGAGGACTTGTTGACCGCATTAACGAAGCGCGAACCTACCCTCATAAAGCTGAAGCCGTCGAGCCCGCCAAACAGGAGCAAATGAAACACAGGAAGATGCATAGCGACAAAGAGCACTCTCCTCACGAGTAATCCAGCTCAGAAAAGGCGACCCTGCGATTTGGAGGAGAGGGTCGCCGTGGGGTCCCTAGCCTTGCTCCATACCTTAATTGCCGGCTCTGGCGACAGTCCGCTCTAACGCCTCTTAGCATTCGCAAACACTAGAAAATCGCCTCTCACCTCCTCTTTTCCCCGGAAAAGCTAGGCCGCGAGAGGACATGACATCTCGCGGCACTTGACCATTACAAAAGCAACTCTCTCAGATCGGACAACAAACGGGACAAACAACTTGTAAACCGCGCCGCATCGGCCCCGTTCACCGCGCGGTGATCGTAAGACAACGACAGCGGCAGCAACAGCCTTGGTTGGAACTCACTGCCATCCCACACCGGTTTTATCGCCGCTTTGGAAACACCAAGAATCGCCACTTCCGGAGCATTAACGATGGGCGTAAATGCCGTGCCACCGATACCACCCAGACTTGTGATGGTAAAGCAGGCACCTTGCATCTCTGCCGGTTTCAGCTTCTTGTCCCTGGCTTTCTGGGCAAGCTCCGCACTTTCTGCTGCCAGCTCCCAAAGGCCCTTCTTGTCCACATCGCGAATCACCGGAACCATCAGCCCGTTCGGTGTATCCACCGCAATACCAATGTGAACGTATTGCTTGCGAATCACCTCTTTGCGCTCCATGTCCAGAGACACATTGAACTGCGGCAATTCAGCAAGAGCTGTTGCACAGGCCTTGAGCAGGAACGGCAACGGCGTCATCTTCACGCCTTTTTTCTCACCGGCGGCTTTCTGCGATTTGCGGAATGCCTCCATATCAGTGATGTCGGCGTCCTCAAACTGGGTCACGTGGGGCACGTTAAGCCAGCTACGCTGCATGTTAGCCGCCGTAACCGCCATCATTCGTGACATCGCTTCTTTCTCGATGTCACCAAACTGACTGAAGTCCGGCAACTTAACGCCCGGAATACCGGAGCCCGTAGCCACAGCGCTGCCCTGCTGGGCCTGTTGCAGCTGGCTCTTCACGTAGTTCTGCACATCGTCTTTCAGGATCCGGCTTTTCGGGCCAGATCCTTTGATGCGAGCCATATCTGCGCCCAGCTCACGGGCGAGCTTGCGCACAGCAGGGCCGGCATGAACTCCAGCGCCCGGCGCCGGTGGCTCACTGACCGCACTCTGAGACCGCGCTGCCGGTTCTTTCGGCGTAGCCTTGTCATCTGCCTCGGCTTCAGACTTTGCGTCCTGGCCGGAGTCGGCGGGCGCATCATCCTGATCGCTGCTCTCTTCAACATCATCGTCACCGTCACCGCCGTCTTCGGCGACGCTCAGTTCAAGAAGCTTGTCGCCCTCGGACAACTTGTCACCTTCGGCCACAAGAACCTTGACCACTTTGCCACTGAAAGGCGACGGGATTTCCATAGACGCCTTGTCGGACTCCACGGTTACCAGAGCATCATCAGCCTCAACAGTATCGCCTTCCGATACGTTGATTTCGATAACCGGCACATCCTCCATGCCGTCCAGGGGCGGAACCAGCACGACTTCCGTGCGCGAACCCCCAGACTTTTTCTTTGGTGCCGGTTTGCTCGCGTCCGGCTCAGCCCCACCCTTGGAGCTGGATTCGGTCTCTGTTTTTTCTTCGGCCTTCGCTTCCGGCTCGCCAGCAGAATCATCAGAACCACCGGACTCACCGCTGGATTCAATCGTGCCAACCACATCGCCTTCTTTCACCTTATCACCCACCTTTACGGTGAGCTTGATGATCTTGCCTGCCCCGGGGGATGGCAATTCGACGGAGGCCTTGTCAGTTTCAACGGTCAAAATCGGATCTTCTGCTTCAACCGAATCGCCGGCGCTTACCAGAAGTTCAATAACCTCAACTTCGTCTGCCCCGCCAAGATCCGGGACCCTGATTTCCTGTTCGCTCATAGCGGTCTCCTTAAAGGTGCGCCGGGTTCGGTTTATTGCGATCGATTCCGTACTTGCGCATGGCTTCAAGAACCTGCTCTTGCTTGATCTCGCCGTCTTTAGCCAGAGCGGAAAGCGCCGCCAAAGCCACGTGGTAGCGATCAACCTCAAAGAAATCACGCAGTTTTTCACGGGTGTCGCTGCGACCAAAACCATCCGCACCCAAGGTCAGGAAGGTTTTCGGGACGTACCCCCGCAGCTGCTCGGAATGCAGCTTGATGTAGTCGGTAGACGACACCACCGGGCCGGCCTGGTTTTCCAGACACTGGGTAACATAAGCCTTACGACCTTTATCGTCAGGATGCATGAAGTTCCAGCGCTCTACGTGCTGGCCATCGCGGGCCAGTTCGTTAAAGCTGGTAACGCTCCAAACATCGGAGCTAACGCCCCAATCGTCTTTCAGTAGTTCGGCAGCCGCATTCACTTCGTTCAGGATGGCGCCGGAACCCAACAGCTGAACCCGCAGTTTGGTTTTACCCTTGCCTTTGGCTTCCACTGAACTGAACTTATACATACCTTTGATGATGCCTTCTTCACATCCTTCAGGCATCGCAGGCTGCACGTAGTTTTCGTTTTCCATGGTCAGGTAATAGAAGACGTTTTTGTTGTCTTCATACATTTCCTTCATGCCATGGTGAATCACCACCGCCATCTCATAGGCATAAGCCGGGTCATAAGCTTTGCAGTTGGGAATGGTGTTGGCCAGAATATGACTGTGACCGTCCTGGTGCTGCAAGCCCTCGCCATTCAGTGTGGTACGCCCTGCGGTACCGCCAATCAGGAAGCCGCGAGCCTGAATGTCGCCAGAAGCCCAGGCCAGATCGCCTACCCGCTGAAAACCGAACATGGAGTAAAATGCGTAAAACGGAATCAGCGGGAAGTTGTTGTTGCTGTAGGATGTAGCAGCCGCCATCCAGGCCGCCATTGAGCCGCCTTCGTTGATGCCTTCCTGCAGAATCTGACCCTTTTTGTCTTCACGGTAATACATGATCTGTTCGCGATCTTGCGGCACATACTTCTGCCCTTCAGAAGTATAAATACCCAGCTGGCGGAACATGCCTTCCATACCAAAGGTGCGGGCTTCATCCGGAACAATCGGCACAACCCTTTTGCCTATGCGCTTGTCTTTTACCAACGCACTCAGAATGCGCACAAATGCCATGGTTGTAGAGATTTCACGGCCGTTGGAGCCATCAAGCACCTGCTTGAAGATATCCAGCTCAGGAATCTTCAGCGGCTGGCTGTCTTTACGACGCTTGGGGTAGAAGCCGCCCAGATCCTGCCGGCGCTTCTTCATATACACCAGCTCGGGGCTGTCCGGCGCTGGACGATAGTAAGGCACGTCGTCCAGCTCTTCGTCTTTCAGCGGAATCGCAAAACGATCGCGGAACGATTTCAGGGTTTCGGTATCCAGCTTTTTCAGCGAGTGCGCCGTGTTGGTGGCTTCGCCAGCAGCACCAAAACCGTAGCCTTTAATAGTGTGAGCCAGAATAACCGTGGGCTTGCCATTGGCCTCGGTTGCCGCTTTCTTATAAGCCGCATACACCTTGTATGGGTCGTGGCCGCCACGGTTCAGTTTGCTGATGTCATCGTCTGTCCAGTTTTCGACCATCTTCGCCAGCTTCGGGTACTTGCCGAAAAACTGCTTCCGCGTTGCAGCCGGGCCAGCATTAGTGAAACTTTGCAGTTCGCCGTCGACCACTTCGTCCATGGCGCGCTGCATGGTGCCGTCTTCATCCTGATCAAACAGCGGGTCCCACATGCGACCCCAAACCACTTTGATGACGTTCCAGCCAGCGCCACGGAAAGAGCCTTCCAGCTCCTGGATAATTTTGCCGTTGCCTCGCACCGGACCGTCCAGGCGCTGCAGGTTACAGTTCACTACGAAAATCAGGTTGTCCAGATTTTCACGGCCAGCTTTGGAAATACAGCCGAGGGTTTCAGGTTCGTCGGTTTCGCCGTCACCAATAAAGCACCACACTTTGCGGTTTTCCATCTCGACCAGCTCACGGCAGTCGAGATATTTCATGATGTGCGCCTGATAAATAGCCTGAATCGGGCCCAGACCCATAGAAACCGTGGGGAACTGCCAGTAGTCCGGCATCAACCATGGGTGCGGGTAAGAAGACAGACCACCGCCGTCGACTTCTTCGCGGTACTTATCCAGTTGCGGCTCGTCAAACCGGCCTTCCAGATAGGAACGGGCGTAAATTCCCGGCGACGCGTGCCCCTGAAAATACACAAGATCGGACTCGCGTTTTTCATCACCGCCGTGGAAGAAGTAGTTAAAGCCTACATCGTACAGCGTGGCTGCAGACGAAAATGTGGAAATGTGACCACCCAGATCGCCCGGGCGCTTATTGGCCCGAACTACCATTGCCATGGCGTTCCAGCGAATCAAAGAACGAATACGGCGTTCCATGAACAGATCACCCGGCATACGGGCTTCCTGCACTAGCGGAATGCTGTTGCGAAATGGCGTGGTAATTGCGTAAGGCAACTCGGCGCCATCCCGGCTGGCACGCTCAGAGAGACGCTCAAGGATGTACTTTACTCGGTCTATACCTTCATTCTCGATCAGTGACTCGAGCGCATCAAGCCATTCACCGGTTTCAATCGGATCATCATCCTGGTACATCAAACCTCCCCCCCTTCAAATCAAAAAAATGCGGCAGGTGCCGGGACCGGCATCCGCGCTTGCGATATCGATGAGCTGCGGAAATACAGCTTCTTTTCTTTAAGCACCCTGCCGGGCGATGTACCGGCCAATGGCAAAATTTATGTTCATAAAGCATAGAACAGCTTTTGCTGCCCTGCCCCACAGATTGAACCATTTATGGCCAAACATCCGCAGGACCTACCAATCAAGACTGGATTTTCGTAGTATTTTTACTACGCATTGCCCGGAGATTTTGACTGAAACGTGAAACCTTCCGAGAAATCACAAAGATAATTACGATTAGTTACGCAATAATGCCTTTTTTTCGACCTCCAAACAACCAGACTCCGACCAACGTCTTAGTACCTGCAGAACCTCTCTTTTCATTACCGCTCTAAACGATATCGATATGAAATCTGACAACCATTCACGACAATTAATATTGATTTTCAAATAGTTAAAAACTGTGCCCTTAAAACCCTCGGTTTACTCTCCACATTTTAATTAGACCTGAAACCAAACAGCAATTTATGTATACTCCTCTGCCCATTTTTTGACCACCGGAGCGGCGCTTATTTGCCCTCCGCAATTTCAGACTTTTAACCACAGAGGGCGAACCATGAATTCAATCGTCACTTTTCCCAACCGGATTCCTATAGCCGAATTCGAGGAGCGACGCTTCAAGGTTTATACAGACCGCCAGCTAGACAAGATCGAGATCATTCAGAACCTTCCCGCAGAGACCTTGTTTGAAATGAAGGTAGTCGCCAGCGTGCTGCCTTTTCGGGTGAATGAGTATGTGATCAACGAGTTGATCAACTGGGACAAGGTGCCTAACGACCCCATCTACCAACTGGTCTTCCCACAAAAGGGCATGCTCAAAGACGAACACTTTGACCGCATGGCCAGAATGCACAGGGAAGGCGCTGAGAAAAAAGAGATTCAGACAGTCGCCAAAGAGATTCGCGATGAATTGAACCCCCACCCGGCCGGCCAGATGGAAATGAACATGCCGGAACTGGAAGGCGAAGTGCTCGACGGCGTGCAACACAAATACCGCGAGACAGTGCTTTTTTTCCCGGCCCAGGGCCAGACCTGCCACTCATATTGCACCTTCTGTTTCCGCTGGGCGCAGTTTGTAGGCGATAAAGACCTGAAGATGTCGAGCACCGAGGCAGATAAGCTGCATGGCTACCTGCAGGAGCACACCGAAGTAACCGATTTGCTGGTGACCGGTGGCGACCCCATGGTAATGAAAACCAAGAGCCTGGCTCAGTACCTCGAACCTTTGCTACAGCCAGAGTTTGATCACATCCAGACCATCCGCATCGGCACCAAAGCTTTAACCTTCTGGCCTTACCGTTTCGTGACCGACAAAGACGCAGATGAGCTGATCGATCTGTTTGCCAAGCTTGTGGACGCCGGCAAACACGTTGCGATCATGGCCCATTACAACCACTGGCAGGAAATCACCACCGACATCGCCGAGGAGGCCATTCGCCGTATCCGTGCTACCGGCGCCGAAATCCGCGCACAGGGCCCCCTGATCAAACACGTGAACGACGATGCAGATGCCTGGGCCAAGCTTTGGAAGAAAGAAGTACAGCTCGGCATCATTCCCTACTACATGTTTGTGGAGCGCGACACCGGCGCCAAGAACTACTTCGAAGTGCCGCTTGCAGAAGCCTTTAACATTTACCGCGAAGCCATGAAGAAAGTCAGCGGCCTGGCACGCACAGCCCGTGGACCCAGCATGAGCGCAGGCCCGGGCAAGGTAGAGGTTCAGGGAATAGCCGAAGTGAATGGCGAAAAGGTTTTTGTGCTGCGCTTTTTGCAAGGCCGCAACCCGGATTGGGTACAACGCCCATTCTTTGCAAAGTACAGTGAAACCGCCACCTGGCTACATGAGCTGGTACCCGCTTTTGGTGAAGAAAAGTTCTTTTTTGAAGACGAGTTTGAAGAGATGAAGAGAGGCAATGGTTAAGGCTCTCGGGCTTACACCACCAAAAACGGGGCTCCGAAAGGCGCCCCGTTTTTGGTGGTGGTTGACCTGCGGTCAGTGCATCAGCGTATACAGCTTTCGCCGATAGGTGCGCACATCCGGGTTGTTATTTCCAAGCTTCTCAAACAACTCAACCAGCGTGGTTTTGGCCACCTCATCTTTATATTTGCTGTCCACCTGCATCAGGCGAATCAGCAGTTCCATGGCTTCGGCATTTTTTTCCGCCAGCACGCTGTGAAGTGCCAACTGGTGCAAAGCGTTAGGGTCTTTCGGGTCCTGCTCCAGAGCCATTTCCAGATCCTTTACAGGTGGCAGCTCTGCAGACTGCTTCAGGAACTTTATTCTGGCCGCCAGCTGCTTTGCCTGGTGCTGCAACTTTTCCTCCGGCGGCAGGCTTTCCAGAACCTGTTCAGCGGTTTCGAGGTCACCGGATTCAGCTTTCAGCTGGGCAAGGTCAATCAGCACCTTGAGGTTCTCCGGATCTTCCCTGTTCATTTCTGAAAGAATTTCCATCGCGCCTTTGATATCGCCTTCTTCCCAGATGCGATGGGCTTTCTCGTACGGAGCCTCTTCCGGCAGCTCGATGTGCTTTTCCAACACCTTGCGGATTTCACTTTCAGGCAAGGCACTGTTAAAACCGTCAACCGCCTGGCCGTCCTTCACCAGAATAATGGTTGGCAGGCTGCGCACACCCAGGCTGGATGTGAGCTGCTCCTGCTCATCCGCATTAACCTTGGCCAGCCGGAACGCGCCCTTGTACTCATTAACCAGCTTTTCCAACAGGGGCATAAGCTGTTTGCAGGGTGCACACCATTCGGCCCATACATCCACAAGTACGGGCGTGGAGGCAGAGGCATCCATGACTTCCTGTTGGAAGTTTTCCATGGTGGCTTCAAATATATGGGGAGAACTGCTCATGTCGGACACCTGAAACGTTCATTATGGTTTAAGGCGTAGATGGGGCGTCTGGCGTAAGAATTCAAGAGCTTCATTCCAGAGCATTTACAGCACCCAAGCTTGAAAATGCGGCTTTCGGCTCTAGTTAGTAGTGAACCACTCCTCCTACCAGGAAGCAGACACGGCATGAATCACGACAGCGACAGAGACCCACTGGAAGAGTTCGAGGAAGACGTTACGGAATACATCGGCAAAAATGAGCGCAGTAAAGAGCTGGCGTTGTCTCAACAATCGCTGCCAAAGCGGATGTATGTGCTGCCCGTATCAAATCGGCCGTTTTTCCCGGCACAGGTACAGCCGGTTGTGGTCAATCAGAACCCCTGGCAAGAGACGCTCAAACGCGTAAGCGAAACCGACCACAAAATACTCGGGATCTGCTTTGTCGATGACCATGAGCCCGGCCAAAGCGTGCCGGCGAGCAGCGAACTGGCGACCGTTGGTTGCGCTGTGCGCGTTCATCATGCGCAGAACTCAGACGGCAATGTACAGTTTATTGCTCAAGGCCTGCAGCGCTTCCGGATTGTACAGTGGTTACGCCGCAAGCCACCGTATCTGGTAGAAGTTGAGTACCCAGAGGAGCCTGAGGAAGATGCGGACGAAACCAAAGCCTACACTCTGGCAATCATCAGCGCGATCAAAGAGCTTCTTCGCACCAACCCGCTGTATGGCGAGGAAGTAAAACAGTACCTTTCGCGTTTTGGCCCGGAAGACAGCTCCCCGTTGACCGATTTTGGCGCTTCCATGACCAGCGCGCCCGGCCCGGAGTTGCAAGGCGTTCTGGACACTGTGCCCTTGCTTCGGCGCATGGAAAAAGTGCTTCTGCTGATGCGCAAAGAGCTGGAAGTGGCGCGCTTGCAGTCTGAAATCAGCGAAGAAGTGAATGAAAAGGTGCAAAAACACCAGCGTGATTTCTTCCTCAAAGAACAGCTGAAAGTGATCCAGCGTGAGCTGGGCATGTCGAAAGACGATAAAACGGCCGATGCCGAACGCTTTGAAAGCCGAATGGCGGAGCTGAGCCCTCCCGAGGCAGTGCAAGAGCGTTTCGACGATGAATTGCAAAAGCTGCGCATTCTGGAGCAGGGCTCGCCCGAATATGGCGTTACCCGAAATTATCTGGACTGGCTGACGCATGTGCCCTGGGGCAAGCACTCCGAAGATCAGTTTGATCTGGCTGAAGCTCGCCGTGTCCTCGACCGGGACCACGATGGCTTGGCCGACGTGAAAGACCGGATTATCGAATTCCTGGCAGAGGGATCATTCAAAGGCGAAGTCAGCGGCTCAATCCTGCTGTTAGTCGGCCCACCGGGCGTCGGTAAAACCTCTATTGGCCACTCAGTGGCGGATGCGCTGGGGCGCAAATTTTTCCGTTTCAGCGTTGGCGGCATGCGCGATGAGGCTGAGATCAAAGGCCACAGGCGCACCTATATTGGCGCCATGCCCGGCAAGTTTGTGCAGGCTCTGAAAGATACCAAAGTAGCCAATCCGGTCATCATGCTTGATGAGATCGACAAGATTGGCGCGTCCTATCAGGGTGACCCGGCCTCTGCGCTGCTGGAAACCCTGGATCCGGAGCAGAACAAGGAATTTCTGGATCACTACCTGGATGTCCGTATGGACCTGTCCAAAGTGCTCTTCATTTGCACGGCGAACCAGCTCGATACTATTCCCAGGCCACTTCTGGATCGCATGGATGTTATCCGCCTGTCTGGCTATATCGGTGAGGAAAAGCTGGCCATCGCCAAGCATCATCTGCTGCCGCGCCTACTGAAGCGGGCGGGTCTTCTGAAGAAACAGTTCAACATTACAGACGCCGCTATCCGGCAGATTATTGAAGGCTATGCCCGCGAAGCCGGTGTCCGGAATCTGGAAAAATTGCTGCACAAAGTCATGCGCAAAGGCATCGTAAAGCTTCTGGAAGCCCCGAACGAGCCGGTAAAGATTGGCATATCCGACCTGCAGGAATACCTCGGGCAGCCGACATTCCGAAAAGAAAAATCACTCAAGGGTGTCGGAGTGGTTACCGGTCTCGCCTGGACCGCCATGGGCGGCGTAACACTGAGCATGGAGGCCACGCGCGTGCATACCAGCCAACGTGGCTTTAAGCTGACCGGCCAGCTTGGCGACGTCATGAAAGAATCTGCTGAAATCGCTTACAGCTACGTTTGCTCAAACCTGAAACGGTTCAAGGGCGACCCCGGGTTTTTCGACAAGTCCTTCGTGCACCTCCATGTGCCGGAGGGCGCAACTCCCAAAGACGGCCCCAGCGCAGGCGTCACCATGGCCACGGCCCTGCTTTCTATCGCTCGGAGGGAGGCTCCCCAGCAAAACACCGCAATGACCGGAGAGTTGACGCTCACCGGACAGGTTCTGCCCGTGGGGGGCATACGCGAGAAAGTCATTGCGGCCCGCCGGCAGAAAATCAGCAATCTGATTCTGCCGGAAGCGAACCGCGGAGATTACGAAGAACTACCGGGTTACCTCACAGAGGGCCTGACCGTCAACTTCGCCCGACATTACAACGATGTGTTTCAAGTGTGCTTCGGTAACAAGCCCAGAACGGGCTCGTCGGTACACTGAACGGGAGGAAGGAAAAGGCTCAGGCTTTTTCTTTCCAGCCGTCGTCCTTCAGCACAGGGCCGACATCCAGCACCGGAGAAGCATCTATATCATCAGCATCCATCATGTTGGCCACGCGTTGAAGAGACGCCAGAATCATGTTCTGTTCCCACTCATGAAGGCTCTGGAATTTCTTGATGAAATCCTCCTGCAGAGGGTTCGGCGCGCGGGATAGTATGTCTGCACCACCCTCGGTCAGATGCGCATGAACCTTTCGTTTGTCCTGCGTACTGCGAACACGGTAGACCAACTGCCGGTGCTCAAGGCGATCGAGGATGGTCGTAACCGTGGCCTGGCTGAGGCTGACCTTGTCTGCGATCGTACCTATAGTCACCTCACCCAGATCCCGAATTGTCCTCATGATTAATAGTTGCGGGCCGGTGAGTCCGGCATTTTTGCTAAGGCGCTTGGAGTGGAGATCCGTCGCCCGGATGACACGCCTGAGTGCCACCAGAACATGCTCATGATTGTTCACTGTATTACTGCTCCGCTGAAGCTTTTCGATCTTTATTTACACCACTAATTATTAGAGGTCTTCGCTCCCTGGAATGCAAGTAGCGGATTCTCCCCATCTTTTCACGCAAACCTCGTCAGGCAAACCTCAGACGGCACTTCGGTCAATATCAACCTTGAAAAGTTGCGTGTCCACGAAAGCTTCCGCACACTGGTGTTCCCGGATCATACTGACAGCAAAGAAGTTTGAGCCGGAGAATGTTAAATAATCAAAGAAGGCTCAGGCCAGCTTGACAAGGCTGGATGCGTGGTGTTTGTTTAGCTTTCTGAGAACATAACAATAACCCTGAACCTGACAGGACAGACACAATGACAACTTCATTGAAAAAACTCGTAACCGCCGTTAGTGCTTCCGTTGCCCTCATGGGCGCAGGCCACGCAGCTGCGGACATTCAGATTGGCATCGCAGGCCCAATGACCGGCCCCGTTGCACAGTACGGCGACATGCAGTTCTCCGGCGCTCGCATGGCCATTGAGCGGATCAATGCCAATGGCGGCGTGATGGGTGAGAAGCTCGTCGCGGTAGAATACGATGACGTATGTGACCCCAAGCAAGCGGTAACCGTCGCAAACCGGCTGGTTAACGACGGCGTCCGTTACGTGATCGGCCATCTTTGCTCCAGCTCGACCCAGCCCGCCTCAGACATTTATGAAGACGAAGGCATCCTGATGGTCACGCCCGCCTCAACCAGCCCCGAGATCACCGAGCGTGGCTATGAGCTGATCTTCCGCACCATCGGTCTCGACAGCATGCAGGGCCCGGTTGCCGGCAACTACATCGCCAGCCAGAACCCCAAGCGTGTTGCTGTCATTCACGATAAGCAGCAATACGGTGAGGGTATTGCAACGGCAGTACGTGACACTCTGAAAGATAAAGGCATCGAGATTGCGATGTTTGAAGGTGTAACTGCCGGCGACAAAGACTTCTCCTCCCTGGTCACCAAACTCAAGCAAGCCGATGTGGACTACGTTTACTTTGGCGGCTACCACCCTGAGCTGGGCCTTATTCTGCGCCAGGCCCGCCAGGCAAACCTGGATGCCAAGTTCATGGGTCCTGAGGGCGTTGGTAACAAAGACATCAACACCATTGCTGGTGAAGCCTCTGAAGGGCTTCTGGTAACCCTGCCACCAAGCTTCGACGAAAAAGCTGAAAACCAGAGCCTGGTACAAGCATTCGAAGCCAAGGGTGAAGACCCCTCAGGCCCGTTCGTGCTGACTTCCTACGCTGCTGTGCAGCTGGTAGCTGACGGTATCGAAGCTGCGAAATCCAAGGACCCGTTCGACGTTGCTGCAGCCTTGCGCAGTGGCAGCTTTGAAACACCAATCGGCACCGTGCAGTACGACAAAGCCGGCGACATGAAGTCATTTGAATTTGTTGTGTACGAATGGCATTCAGATGGCAGCAAAACTCCGGTAAACTAAGCCGAATCGTTAATAAACGGTAATTAAGAGGACACCTTCTCACCGCGATCCGGGAGAAGGTGTTTTTCTAGGCTCCTGTTGATCCTGTCCCAATGCTGGCCCGGTTATCTCGTGTCTGGTGTGTTTCAGGGGAGGGAGCACGCCTCCGGAGTCAAACAATAATGCAAGACCTCCTGTATTTCTCCCAACAGCTCATTAACGGGCTAACGATCGGGAGCGCCTATGCCCTGATCGCCATCGGTTACACGATGGTTTACGGCATCATCGGCATGATCAACTTTGCCCATGGTGAAATTTATATGATCGGCGCCTACACCGCGCTCATCGCCATTACCGGCCTTACAGCTCTTGGCCTTGCCTGGCTTCCACTTATTCTTGTCGTTGCGCTTTTGTGCGCCATGCTTGTTTCCAGTTCCATGGGCTGGGCTGTGGAACGTGTCGCCTACCGCCCCGTGCGTGGCCGTCATCGCCTGATCCCCCTGATCTCTGCAATCGGTATGTCCATCTTCCTGCAGAACTATGTTCATCTTGCCCAGGGCTCCCGCAACGTCGGCTTCCCCGCACTTATTGAGGGTGGGTTCAATTTTAGCGCTGATGGCGCGTTCGAGATGTCGCTGTCTTACATGCAGATCACTATTTTTGTGACCACATTGATTTGCATGACGGTACTCTCGCTGTTCATTTCCCGCTCCCGCACAGGCCGCGCCTGCCGGGCAGTTTCCCAGGATCTCGGCATGGCCAGCCTGCTGGGCATCGACACCAACCGCATTATCTCAGCCACCTTTATAATTGGTGCCGCACTGGCGGCGGTTGCGGGCCTACTCCTGGGCATGTACTACGGCTCGATTGACCCGTTGTTCGGTTTTATTGCGGGACTCAAGGCCTTTACCGCAGCCGTGCTCGGCGGCATTGGCAGCATTCCCGGTGCCATGCTCGGTGGCCTGATTCTTGGAGTGGCTGAAAGTATGACCTCCGGCTACCTCAGCGGTGAATACAAAGACGTCGTCTCGTTCGGCTTGCTGATCCTTATTCTGCTGTTCAAACCCACGGGGCTGCTCGGCAAACCGGAGGTTGAAAAGATCTGATGGCTGCTAACAACCTCAGACACGCGCTGTTCTGCGCGGTTGTCACGCTAATAATCTCTATCCCTATCCTTGGGCTTAACCTGGAAGCCGAAGGCATCAACATCATCCTCACGGGAGCAAAGACCTCAACCTACATTGCCATTGTTCTGGCGGCAATTGCGGTGTTTGTTTTCCAGGCGTACCGTGATTCGATCATGGGTTTGCTGGGCAAGTTGCCCAATCTCAACCCGTTGGCAGACAAAGAACCCATGGAGCAATCCAAGCGGGCAAAGCTGGAATCCTGGATACTGACCGGTATCATAGTGCTTGCACTTTTCTGGCCGTTTGTTGTGTCGCGAGGCTCTGTGGATCTGGCCACTCTGGTTCTGATTTACGTCATGCTGGCTCTGGGGCTAAACGTGGTCGTAGGCCTCGCTGGCCTGCTGGATCTTGGGTATGTTGCCTTCTACGCAGTAGGTGCCTACACCTTCGCCCTGTTGTCGCAATACACAGGCATTTCATTCTGGATGGCTTTGCCCATCGGTGCATTACTCGCAGGACTGACCGGGATGACTCTGGGCTTTCCGGTTTTACGCCTCAGGGGGGACTATCTGGCGATTGTCACCCTGGGCTTTGGCGAGATCATCCGCATCCTGCTTAATAACTGGACCACCCTGACCGGCGGCCCCAATGGCATCGGCGGCATTCCCGAGCCCACGCTGTTTGGCATGGAGTTCGGTCGCCGCGTAAAGGAAGAAGGCAACACGTCGTTCCACGAAACCTTCGGTATTGCCTACAGCGGCGAGCACAAGGTCATTTTCCTGTACCTGATCGCATTGGTACTGGCTGTTATCACGGCCCTGATCATCCGCCGCTTTATGCGCATGCCGGTTGGCCGGGCCTGGGAAGCCCTGCGGGAAGATGAAATCGCGGCTCGCTCGCTGGGCCTAAGCCGTACCGCCGTCAAACTCTCTGCTTTCACCATTGGCGCGTTCTTTGCGGGCTTTGCAGGCACTGTGTTCGCCTCCAAGCAAGGCTTCATCAGCCCGGAATCTTTTGTGTTCCTAGAATCCGCTATCATCCTTGCGATTGTGGTTCTGGGCGGCATGGGATCACAGCTCGGCGTTATATTGGCGGCTATTGCGGTAACCATCCTGCCGGAACTCGCTCGGGAATTTTCCGAATACCGCATGCTGATTTTCGGCGCTGCCATGGTGTTGATGATGGTCTGGCGACCACAGGGCCTGCTACCTATGCGCCGCATCCACATCACACTGAACAAGCAGGAGTGACAGACAATGCTTGAAGTACAGAATCTGTCCATGCGCTTTGGCGGCCTGTTGGCAGTAGACGGCGTTTCACTGGACGTTCAGGAACGGGAAATCGTTTCCATCATTGGCCCCAACGGCGCCGGGAAAACCACCGTATTCAACTGCATGAGCGGCTTTTACAAGCCTTCAGGCGGAAAGATACTTTTCGAAGGCAAGGAAGTACAGGGCACGCCGGATTACAAGATTTCCCGGCTTGGCATGGTCAGAACCTTTCAGCATGTTCGTCTGTTCACTAAAATGTCCGTCGCAGAGAACCTGCTCGTAGCCCAACATCGCCACCTCAACACCAACATGCTTGCGGGGCTTTTGGGCACGCCCAACTACAAGAAGCGGGAACAGAAAGCGCTGGATCGCGCTGCCTACTGGCTTGAGCGTGTCGGCCTTCTGGACCTCGCAAACCGCGAGGCCGGCAACCTGGCATACGGTCAGCAGCGACGGCTTGAAATAGCGCGCTGCATGGTCACAGAGCCGAAACTGCTGATGCTCGACGAGCCGGCGGCAGGCCTTAACCCGGCGGAAACCAAAGAACTCAATCAGCTCATCGTGAGTCTGAAAGAGGACTACAACGTTTCCGTGGTGCTGATTGAGCACGACATGAGCCTGGTAATGGATATTTCCGACCGGATTAACGTCATCAACCAGGGGCGTCCCCTGGCCAGTGGCACTCCGGAAGAAATCCGCCAGAACGACGACGTGATCAAAGCTTACCTGGGCGAGGCCTGAATATGAGCATGCTTGTACTAGAAGATGTCCACACCCATTACGGCAAAATTGAGGCCCTGCACGGGGTTTCGGTCGAGGTTAACCAAGGTGAGATTGTCTCGCTGATTGGTGCCAATGGCGCCGGGAAAACCACGCTTCTGATGACCGTGTGCGGAATGCCGCAGGCCAGCGCGGGACGCGTCATCCTGGAAGGCCGGGATATCACCAACGAGCCTACCGCGCAGATTATGCGCTCCGGGCTGGCAATAGTGCCCGAAGGCCGTCGCATATTTTCGGGCCTGACGGTAGAAGAAAACCTGCACATGGGCGGCTTCTTCAATACCAAATCCGAGATTCGGAAAAGCCAGACTCACGTATACGAGCTGTTCCCTCGCCTGAAAGAACGTGAACACCAGCGCGCGGGCACCATGTCCGGGGGCGAGCAGCAGATGTTGGCCATAGGGCGGGCGCTCATGAGCCGGCCCAACATGATTATTCTGGATGAACCATCACTGGGTCTTGCACCACTGGTGATCAAACAGATCTTTGAGATCATTGGCCATCTTCGGGACGAAGGAATTACGGTATTCCTGGTGGAGCAAAACGCTCATCAGGCGCTGCATCTCGCCGATCGCGGTTACGTGCTCGAAACCGGAAAAATCCGCCTGCACGATACAGGCAAGAATTTGCTCGAGAACCCGGACGTGCAGAACGCGTATCTGGGTGGCTGAGCCAGCACCCGCGATACCACTGAACCGGAGCCTGCTCCGGTTTTTTTATACCCGGAATTCACACCGCTGCCCGCTGAACAGGCCAAATAATCTCTTAAAATCAAATGGTCACCGAAGTATAGACTTGCCACTTCCAAATCTGCACTATACTCAAGGCAACGGTCTTTGTGCTTTTTTCACAAGAAATCTGTCAGAGCCGTTGCCGCACAGTCAGCAATGACAGTTGGCTATGTGGGTTTTGCGACGACTGTAAAAATATTCAAAGGAGTGGACAATGAAAAAACTGATCGCAGGTGCAATTCTTCTGGGTGCTTCTTCCATGGCTTTTGCTCAACCGGGCTGCGGCGTTGGCGCCATGATCTGGAAAGGACAATCCGGTGTTGCTCCCCACGTACTGGCTGCAACAACCAACGGTACGTTCGGCAACCAGACATTCGGCATGACCACTGGCACCCTGGGCTGCCAGACCAACGAATCTGTTCAGTCCATGGCCATGTATATGGACAGCAACATCGACAAGGTAGCTCGTGACATGTCTCGCGGTAATGGCGAGAACCTGGAAACCCTGGCAGTTCTTCTGGGTGTAGAAGCAACGGACCGCGATGCTTTCCGCCAGATTCTGCAGGACAACTTCGCTGCTGTTTTCCCAAGTTCCGACACCACTTCCGGTGAAGCAGTAGACGCCATTGTCGCCCTGCTGGAAAAGAATGAGTCGCTGAGCAAATACGTAGCGGCCTGATAGCTGAACTGCAGGGATGCCCGAGCGCCAAGGATGGCGCACTGCCCCGTTTCATCATCTCCTACCGGAACTCGCACATACCCATGAGCAACTCGCTTCGCATTGGGCCAGCTGTGCTCTGGCTCATCACCAGCTTACCTCTGCAGGCCCAGGCACAAACTGCCGAAAGCTCACTGCATCTCGACCCGGCATGGCTCACACTTATTCACTACCAGCCCGATAGATTTGGCAGCGGCTATACCAGCCAGGCGGATGATCCTGCATTTTTCCTGAGCGAGAGTGGCAAGAACTCTCCGAAAGCAGAACTGGAAGCAACCCTCAAGGCTATACAGCAACCGGGAGATGGCAATGACCACGCCCGGTGCCGTTTTCCGGCCCGGGATGCATGGCTTCGTGAACAGCTTGACCTGCCAACCCAGGCAGCAGACTGCCCGGATTACAAAGAGTGGATGAATACTCTTAACACTGAAAGCATCACCCTGGTTTTTGCAGCGTCGTACCTGAACAGCCCATCATCCATGTTTGGTCATACCTTTCTCAGGTTGGACCCACCGCAGGACGACGAGCAAACGAACTTACTGCTCGCCAATACGATTTCCTACGCGGCTGACGCGGCCGCCCACGACAGCGAACTGTTGTTTGCATACCGGGGGATCTTCGGAGGTTATCCGGGCATCACCAGTGTGCAACCCTACTACGAAAAAATCCGGCTCTACTCCGATATCGAGCACCGGGATCTGTGGGAATACAAACTGAACCTGAACCAGCAGGAAGTGGACTTCATGCTGGCCCACGCCTGGGAAATCCGGGATCGCAATTTTGACTACTATTTTTTCGATGAAAACTGCGCCTATCGCCTGCTTGCACTTATCGATGTTGCCCGCCCTGGCACCAACCTTCTGGGTGAGGTAAGCACCCATGCCATACCGTCGGACACGGTTCGTTGGGTAGTCGATAAGGATCTGGTTGAGAGTGTGCACTACCGCGCATCGGCAGCCACCTCTGTGTCTCATAGCCTGTCTGCACTGCCCCAACCCCATCAGATACTTGCAGCAGCGATGGCGAATGGATATGTGGAGCCAGACAGCGACGAGGTACTTGCTCTTCCGCCCCGCGAACGTGCCCACGTGCTGGACGCCACCTACGACTACGTTCGCTACCAAAGCGAAGCTGACAGCTGGCCAAGGGAATTCGCGGCACCGCTGTCTCACCGCCTGCTGCGTGAGCGCAGCAAAATAGATGGTGCTGCAGCACTTGAACAACCCGAAGAGCCAAAGGTTCGCGACGACCAGGGCCATGATACGTTTCGCGTGAGCCTGGGCGCAGGACAACTGGCCCATCGCGAGTTTACCCAACTGACATTCCGGCCCGCATACCACGATATTCTCGACCCACCCGCCGGCTACCGCAGCGGAGCCCAACTGCAGTTTCTCCGTCTGGACGCCCGCTACTACACTGACAACGACGAACTGCAGCTGGAACAGCTCACCGGCGTGGAAATCCGCTCCCTGAGCCCCAGAAACGCGTTTTTCTCGCCCTTGTCGTGGCAGGTAGGCTTTGGTGGGCGTCGCACCGACACCGGCGAAAAACGCGTCCTGGCTCCCTATCTTGAGGGTGGCGCGGGCGGCAGCTGGCGCATTGGTCCACAAACACAGGCATTCGCTATTACCACCGCAGACCTGGAAATCGACGACGACCTGCGCCGTGGCTATGATGCTGCTCCAGGCGCCGACATTGGCCTTCTGCACCAGAACAACCGCTTCAGCCTGGCAGCCGGCGCCAAAACCAAAGCCTGGATCGTCAGCAGCCAGCACCGGCAAGATCAGGTATACGCCAAAGGCAACTGGCACATCGGGCGCGAATTCAGCCTGTTCGCCGAATTCACCCGGGAAGATCACTACGACAGGTACCAGAGCACATGGCAAGCCGGACTCCACGCTTACTTCTGAAAACAGCCAGCATGAAAACACCCTTGCTGGTCCTGCTCGTCTCAGCCGCAGCGTTATTACAAAGCGGCTGCAGCAGTCTGTTCTTCTTCCCGGACAAGACCACCTACATCACGCCAGACCGACTCAACCTGTCCTACCAAAACGTCTACCTCAACACAGCCGACGGCGAAACCCTCCACAGCTGGTGGCTACCCGCTGAAGGTCACCCAAAAGGCACCATTTACTTTCTCCACGGCAACGCCCAGAACATCAGCAGCCACCTGCTCAACGTCGCATGGCTGCCCGCTGAAGGCTACAACGTCTTCACCATCGACTACCGCGGCTACGGCAAGTCCACCGGCGCACCCGACATAGAAGGCGCCCTCCACGATTCCGAAACCGGCCTGCGCTGGCTCACAGACCAGCGTGACGTTGAGAACACGCCAATCTTCCTCCTCGGCCAAAGTCTGGGCGGCGCTCTTGGGCTAACTCTCGCCAGCGAATGGGTACAACGGAACGAAACGCCGGAACTCAAAGGCGTCATCCTCGACGGCACCTTCTCTGGTTTTCGCGGCATAGCCAGAGAAAAACTCTCAAGCTTCTGGCTCACCTGGCCACTCCAGGCCCCCCTGAGCTGGACCATCCCGGACGAGTACGAAGGCTTAGACCATATAGCCAACATAAGTCCGGTACCTGTCATGATCATTCATAGCGCCCGCGACGGCATCATCCCCTTCCACCACGGCCAGGCGCTTTACGAGGCCGCCGGTGAGCCAAAGCAATTCCTGCAAACGGATACGCCCCATGCCGCGACGTTTATCATTCCTGCCTATAAGGATTCGGTACTGGAGTTTTTAGAAAGGAATTAACAGATGTCTTACCTGTTTCAGCAATAATCCAGACCAGCCTTTTTAACAGGCTGCTCTGGTGCATAAGTGCCAGTCGGGGGAAGCTTTTCAAAACTGTAGAGGGCCATGGATGGCCCGAAACAAGCGCACATGGATGTGCTCGTAGCGTGTTTTGAAAAGCTTCCCCCGGCTGGCGCCGCCACCCAACATATAGGCCAAAAAAAACCCGCCAATCCAGAGGAAAGGCGGGTTTTTAGTAGCTGCTAGCTATCAGTCAGAAAAGTCAGTCGGCTGCTCGCCTTCTTTCACTTCCTTCATCGACAGCTTCACACGACCACGGTTGTCCACATCCAGAACCTTGACCAGAACTTCCTGACCTTCGCTAAGCTCGTCAGTCACGTTCTCAATCCGGCGATCAGAGATCTGGGAAATGTGCACCAGACCATCCTTGCCAGGCAGGATGTTAACAAAGGCACCAAAGTCCACAATGCGCTCAACGCGACCCTTGTAGATAGCACCAACCTCAATCTCAGCAGTGATTTCCTTAACCCGGTTAACCGCCGCCTGGGCCGCTTCCATGTTATCTGCGTAGATCTTCACGTTACCGTCGTCATCCAGATCAATGGAAGCACCGGTCTCATCACAGATAGAACGGATCATCGAACCGCCCTTACCGATAACGTCACGGATCTTCTCCGGGTTGATCTTGATAGTGGTGATGCTCGGAGCGCGCGGAGAAAGCTCTGTACGCGACTCGGAGATAACCTTGTTCATCTCAACCAGAATGTGCTGACGCGCTGCATAGGCCTGCTCAAGAGCAAGTTCCATGATCTCGTCAGTAATACCCTGGATCTTGATGTCCATCTGCAGAGCAGTAATGCCGTCTTTGGTACCGGCAACCTTGAAGTCCATATCACCCAGGTGATCCTCATCACCCAGAATGTCGGTCAGAATGGCAAACTTGTCGCCTTCCTTGACCAGACCCATGGCAATACCCGCTACTGCCGCCTTAAGCGGAACACCGGCATCCATCAGCGCCAGACTTGAACCACAAACAGACGCCATAGAACTGGAGCCGTTGGATTCAGTAATCTCGGAGACCGCGCGAATGGCGTACGGGAACTCTTCCAAAGTCGGCATAACCGCCATCACACCGCGCTTGGCCAGACGACCGTGGCCAACTTCACGACGGCCAGGAGTACCAACACGGCCAGCTTCACCTACCGAGTACGGAGGGAAGTTGTAGTGGAACAGGAATGGATCCTTGCGCTCGCCTTCCAGTGCATCGATTGTCTGCACGTCGCGGGAAGTACCCAGAGTCGTGGTAACAATTGCCTGGGTTTCACCACGGGTAAACAGTGCCGAACCGTGAACGCTTGGCAGAATGCCCACTTCGATTTCGATCGGACGAACCGTTTTGTTATCACGGCCATCGATACGCGGCTTGCCATCGATTACCTGCTGGCGAACAACGGTCTTCTCGACCTTTCCGAAGTTCTTTTTGACTTCGTCTGCGGAAGGCTGACCTTCCTCGTCGCCTGCCAGCTTCTCAACTGCGGCGGCTTTGATTTCACCAAGACGCTGGTAACGGGCCATCTTGTCGTGAATGCCATAGGCTTCTTCGATAGCACTGGCAAACTCGGACTTGATCGCGCCCAGCAGTTCAGTGTTTTCAGCAGCTGGCTGCCAATCCCAACGGGGCTTGCCATTTTCAGCAGCGAACTCTTTGATAGCGGTAACAGCCGTCTGCATTTCCTGGTGCGCGAACAGAACGCCACCCAGCATCTGATCTTCGCTCAGGCCTTTAGCTTCGGATTCAACCATCAGAACCGCGTCTTCAGTACCCGCAACCACCATGTCCAGCAGGGAGGTTTTCAGGTCTTCAAAGCTCGGGTTCAGGAAGTAACCCCTTTCGTTGGTGTAACCAACACGGCTAGCACCGATGGGGCCGGCGAAAGGAATACCGGAGATTGCCAAGGCTGCCGAAGCGGCCAACATGGCGGCAATATCCGGATCCTGCTGTTTGCTGGACGACATAACCGTACAGATAACCTGTGTCTCGTTCATGTAGCCGTTCGGGAACAGCGGACGAATCGGACGGTCGATCAAACGGGATGTCAGGGTCTCTTTCTCGGAAGGACGACCTTCACGCTTGAAGAAACCACCGGGGATTTTGCCCACGGCATAGGTTTTTTCGAAGTAGTTAACGGTCAGCGGGAAGAACGGCTGACCCGGCTTGGCTTCTTTGGCACCTACTACAGTACCCAGAACCGAAATATCACCCATGGTGACAAGAACGGAACCTGTAGCCTGACGGGCAATACGACCCGTTTCCAGAGTGACGGTTTCGCTACCCAGTTCAAATGATCTTTTACGCGGTTGCAGATCCACAACGAACTCCTGCGTTATCTGTTCAGAATGATTGAAGTGTGTCTCTGAAAGTACTCTGCCTGAAAGCTAACAGGCTGTTGCAAAACCCCGGCCAGGCAACTGGTACGCTTTATCTGCGCACCGCCCGGGCTTTCAACAACCTGCTATCAATTTCAGCTTTCCAATACGACAGGAAATCCCAGATTCACTGAAAATTCAATGCGGTGATGTAAAGCACAACCGGCAGGCCCCTGAGGAGCCCGCCGGCTGGTGGCCACACCGGAACAAACCGGGGCGGCCTTCAGGTCGTAAGACCGGATTTAGCGACGCAGTCCCAGGCGCTTGATCAGCTCCAGGTAACGGTCAGCATTCTTCCGACGGAGGTAGTCCAGCAGCTTACGACGCTGGTTTACCATCCGGATCAGACCACGGCGGGAATGGTGATCCTGCTTGTTGATTTTGAAGTGGTCCTGCAGCTTGTTGATGTTGGCGCTCAGCAGTGCAACCTGCACTTCCGGGGAACCTGTATCACCATCAGCTTGCTGATAATCATTAACGATCTGTGCTTTTTCATTGGCAGAAAGTGCCATAACTCACCTCATGGTTGCGATGCTGTCAAATCCGGCCGAACCGCGCATCTCTACAGCCCGGCTAAACAGCGGTCTAACTATCGTTTGCCGCTGTTACTTACCAGACGACGGGGTACCAGTTCGGTTTCCTCGTCATCCGGCAATGCTTCTGCCAGCCCTACAAAGCCTTCGTTGCCATAAATGCGCACGAAGCCGTCGTAAGCCCGGCCCGGTATTCTAACCGGTTGTCCATTCAATATCGACACCAAAGGCTGCCCTGACAGGCGGTGCTCCGGGAACATGGAAAGCGCCGCATCAGGCGCAACAAGCAGGCCATCCAGGCTTTCACCACGCTCACGCATCGCCTCAAGATCAGGCACTGCATGGACATCAGCAAGAGTGAACCCGGCCGCCAGCGTGCGCCTCAGTGCAATCACGTGTGCTCCGCAACCCAGAACCTCGCCGATATCTTCAACGAGTGAGCGAATATACGTACCTTTGGTGCATTTCACCGCGATATCCATTTCGTTCTCGCGCACATCCAACAGGCGGAGCTCATAAATGGTTACCGGGCGCGCAGGGCGCTCTACTTCGATGCCCTCTCGAGCGTACTCGTAAAGCGGACGCCCGTTGTGCTTGAGTGCGGAATACATGGAGGGAACTTGCTGGATATCGCCCCGAAACTGCTCGAGCACCGGCTCAAGCATTTCCGGTGACAAATCTTTTGGTACCGGCTTTGTTGCGACGACAGCGCCTTCGCTGTCACCCGTTTCGGTGCGCTCGCCAAGCCGCGCGGTGGCGATATAGGCCTTGTCGCTGTCCAGCATCATCTGCGAAAACTTTGTCGCCTCACCAAAGCAAAGGGGCAGAACCCCTGTTGCCAGCGGATCCAGAGCACCGGTATGGCCAGCCTTGGCGGCACCATACAGGCGCTTCACCTCTTGCAGAATACCGTTTGAGGTAATACCCAGCGGTTTGTCAATTACCAGAATACCACTGACATCACGGCCCTTACGTCTGCGACTCAAGGGTTTGACTCCGGATTACTCTGATTGTCGCTCTGGTTTTCGCTCTGATTTTCACCCCGGCTGTCATCGTTCCGTTCAACGGGTGTTTTATCACCAACCGCTTCCCGGATCAGGCTGTCCATTCGGCGGCTGTACCCCTGAAGCGCATCAAAGTGAAATCGAAGTTGCGGTATCACCCGCAATTTCATGGCTCTTCCGACTTGGCCGCGAAGGAACCCCGCCGCCCTGTTCAGCACCGAAATCGAATCCTTGACCTCGGGAGACTCAGCGGTGAGTTCCTCGGTGGTCAACAGGGAGACATAGATATCGGCGTAGCCAAGGTCACGACTGACCTTGACTGCGTTCACCGTTACCATGCCCAACCGCGGATCCTTGACCTCCCGCTGAATCAGCTGGGCAAGCTCACGCTGCATCTGATCGCCAATGCGATCAATACGACTGAACTCTCTAGGCATCAGGCCCCCGTAGATTCGAGTTTACGCTCGACTCTGATACGGTCGAAGACTTCGATCTGGTCACCGACCTTCACGTCGTAGCCTTTTACACCGATACCACACTCCATGCCATTGCGGACTTCAGGTACGTCATCCTTGAAGCGGCGCAGGGATTCCAGCTCGCCTTCAAAGATAACCACGTTGTCGCGCAGTACACGGATCGGCTTGTTCCGGTATACGTTGCCCTCGGTCACCATACAGCCAGCAACCTGGCCGAACTTCGGTGAACGGAACACGTCGCGAACGTCGGCAATACCTATGATGTCCTCGCGGAACTCCGGTGCCAGCATGCCCGTCAACGCGGCTTTCACATCGTCCAACAGGTTGTAAATGATGCTGTAGTAACGCAGATCCAGGCCTTCCTGCTCCACAAGGCGCTTGGAGGCCGTATCTGCACGCACGTTGAAGCCGAAAATCACGGCATTGGTCGCCATCGCAAGGCTGACATCTGTCTCGGCAATACCACCAACGCCGGAGGACACGATCTTCACCTGAACTTCTTCGTTACCCAGATCCTGCAGCGACTTGGTGATCGCCTCCAGAGAGCCGCGAACATCCGTTTTGAGAACAACATTGAGGGTTTTAACCTCATCTTTGCCCATGTTCTCAAACAGGTTCTCAAGCTTGGCCGCTTGCGCTCGCTGTAAACGCTGCTCCCGATCACGAATATGACGGAACTCTGCCAGTTCTTTGGCTTTGCGCTCATCGGCTACGGCAAAGAACTCGTCACCGGCGTTTGGCGTGCCGTTCAGGCCCAGAATCTCGACCGGAATCGACGGGCCGGCTTCTTTCACCTGTTTGCCAGCTTCATCCGTCATTGCACGAACTTTACCGAAGAAGGACCCGGCAACAACCATGTCGCCCTGGCGCAGTGTACCGTTCTGAACCAATACTGTGGCAACAGAACCACGGCCACGCTCAAGGCTGGACTCAACCACAACGCCTTGTGCTGGCGCATCGGGAGAAGCTTGCAGCTCAAGGATTTCGGCCTGCAGCAATACGGCTTCCAGCAAGTTGTCGACGCCATCACCTGAGTGAGCGGAGATCGGCACAAACTGGACATCGCCACCCCAGTCTTCAGGGATAACGTCAATCGCTGCCAACTCGTTCTTCACGCGATCGGGATCGGCCTGTTCCTTGTCCATCTTGGTGATGGCGACAACGATAGGCACACCAGCCGAGCGTGCATGTTGAACCGCTTCTTTGGTTTGCGGCATAACGCCGTCGTCTGACGCCACTACCAGGATAACGATATCCGTGCACTGGGCACCACGGGCACGCATCGCGGTGAAAGCCGCGTGGCCCGGCGTATCGAGAAACGAGATCATGCCGTGATCCGTTTCAACATGGTACGCGCCAATATGCTGGGTAATGCCACCGGATTCACCGGAGGCAACCTTGGTGCGTCGGATGTAATCCAGCAGTGATGTCTTACCGTGGTCAACATGACCCATCACACTTACGACAGGAGCGCGCTTGGCCTTTTCCTTACCTTCAACGCTGAACTCGCTGAGCACACCCTCTTCGAAAGCATCGTCACTGATGGGCTTGGCCTTGTGGCCCAACTCTTCAACGACCAGAGTCGACGTCGCCTGATCCAGCGGCTGATTAATGGTTGCCATCACGCCCATGCCCATCAACGCCTTGATGACATCACCGGATTTGACGGCCATCCGCTGGGCAAGATCGCCAACGGTAATAATTTCAGGAACTTCTACTTCTCTGACCATTGGTTTGGTCGGCCTCTCGAAGCCATGACGCTTCTCTTTGGGTTTCTTTTTCGCACGCAATGGCTTGCGCAATGTGGTGTCATCATCGTCTTCAGAAATCACCACGGGTGCGTCCGCAGGGCGGTTACGTGGACCACGATGACCGGCCTGCTTCTTCTTGGGCTTGCCTTCTTCGGTTTCGTCGCCACGTTCACGAACTTTTTCTTTCTTTTTCTTCGGCTTCCGATCCTTGCCTTCGCCATCTGCTGGCGGCGGCACCGGCATATCTTCCGGAGCGGGAACCGGCTCGGGTTCTGCTGCTTTCTTCGGCTCAGCCTTCTCGGCCGCTGCCTTGTCTTCAGCAGCTGGCGCTTCTGCTTTCGCAGCTTCGACCGGAGCTTCTGTTCCTGCCTGAGGCGCCTGATCAACTGCTTCATTTACAGTGGGCTCTGCCTGCGGCTGCTCCGCTTTCTGCTCTTCCTGCAGCACTTCCGGCGTCTCTGCTTCCGGCTCAGGCGCAAGCTCTGCGCGCTTTACGTAAGTGCGCCGCTTGCGCACTTCTACATTGACGGTCTTGGCCTTGCCGGCCTTGAGCGTAGTTGTAGTCTTGCGCTTCAGAGTAATCTTGTTCGGCTCAGCGCCTGCTTCACCGTGGGTCTTTCTCAGATAGGCCAGCAACTGCTGCTTCTCATCGCTGGATACAGCGTCGCCTTCCGAGCGGGCCCTGAGGCCGGCTTCAACGATCTGCTTCAGCAAACGATCCACGGGAGCGCCTACATCATCGGCCAGTTGTTTTACCGTTACTTCAGCCATACTGGTCTCCTCCCGAATTAAGCCTGGTCTTCAAACCAGGGGGCGCGTGCGGTCATAATCAGCTGTCCTGCACGCTCTTCATCCATACCTTCGATATCGAGCAAGTCGTCAACCGACTGCTCCGCCAGATCTTCCATGGTCCGTACACCCATGCCGGCAAGCTTGAACGCCAGGCCACGGTCCATTCCGTCCATACTCAGAAGATCTTCTGCCGGTTCCGCGCCGTCGAGAGCTTCCTCGCTGGCCAGGGCCTGATTCAACAGGACATCCTTGGCACGGCGGCGTAATTCAGTGACAGTTTCTTCGTCAAAACCTTCAATCGCCAACATCTCTTCCATGGGCACGTAGGCGACTTCCTCAATAGAAGTAAAGCCTTCGTCAATCAGCATACCTGCAAACTCTTCGTCAACGTCGAGGTGGGCAGTAAAATGCTCAACCAGGGTGCTGTACTCCTGCTCCTGGCGCTCTCCGGCCTCTTCTTCGGTCATCACGTTCAGAGTCCAGCCTGTAAGCTCGGTAGCCAGGCGTACGTTCTGCCCGTTACGACCGATAGCCTGCGCCAGATTATCTGCTGCAACGGCTACTTCCATAGTGTGTCGATCTTCATCCATCACAATAGAGGCGACTTCCGCCGGCGACATGGCGTTAATAACCAGCTGTGCGGGGTTGTCGTCCCAGAGTACGATGTCGACGCGCTCGCCGCCCAGCTCGTTGGAAACAGCCTGAACGCGGGAACCACGCATGCCTACACAAGCACCAACGGGATCAATACGGCGGTCGTTGGTTTTCACCGCAATCTTTGCGCGTGAGCCGGGATCCCGGGCTGCGCCGCGGATTTCAATCAGCTCTTCTGCAATCTCAGGCACTTCAATGCGAAACAACTCAATCAGCATCTGTGGTGCAGATCGGCTCAGAATCAACTGAGGGCCGCGATGATCCGTGCGAATTTCGAGCAGCAATGAGCGTACCCGGTCACCCATGCGGAATGTTTCGCGCGGGATCAGGTGCTCTCTGGGCAGCAAAGCTTCAGCGTTAGCGCCAAGATCAACGATGACGTTATCGCGGGTAACCTTCTTCACGGTACCCGAAACCAGTTCACCAACACGATCACGATAACTGTCTACAATTTTGCTGCGCTCAGCCTCACGAACTTTCTGGAAAATGATCTGCTTCGCAGCCTGGGCACCGATACGCCCGAAAGCAACAGACTCTGCTTTCTCTTCGTAGGTGTCACCCGGCTTCAGCGCAGGATCAATTTCTTCAGCTTCCTGAAGCGTCAGCTCGGTACCCAGCGCAGGAACAGCGTCGTTATCAACGACCAGCCAACGACGGAAGGTATCGTACTCACCCGTGCGACGATCGATTGACACGCGCACATCCGACTCTTCGTCTTCGTAACGTTTTTTGGCAGCGGTGGCGAGTGCAAGCTCTATCGCCTCGAAAATCACATCCTTCTCGACGCCTTTTTCGTTCGAGACGGCCTCAACCACCAGCAAGATCTCTTTACTCATTGGATTGCCCTGCTCTGAAAATAAACTGTGCATCTACTGAGTTTTTCAAATAGCTCACTCGAATACCGGAATAATCTGGGCTTTTTCGATGCTGTCAAAAGGCAACAGATACTCGTGATCATCAACGACCACGACAATATCATCGCCCTCCACACCTTTAATAAGCCCTTGAAAATTGCGCCGGCCTTCAAATGCCATGCGCAAGCGAATTTGTACCTGGTGCCCCACAAATGCCTGATACTGCTCAGGCCGGAACAGGGGGCGATCCATCCCCGGGGACGAAACCTCCAGCGTGTACTCGGTCTGGATGGGATCTTCCACATCCATCACGCCACTGATCTGACGACTGACTTTCTCGCAGTCGTCAATGCCAATGCCTTTTTCGACATCGTCTATAAAGACCCGAAGCATGGATTGATAGCCCTTGGAGCGATACTCGATGCCCCAGAACTCATAACCCAAGCCCTCCACCACAGGCCGAAGGATGTCTTCCAGTTGTTTAAGCTTGCCTGACAAGTTAGGCGGTCTCCGTTTTAAAATTTACCGGCCCCAAAAACAAAAAAAGGGCTGTTAATCAGCCCTTTTTACGCACCAGGGCCCGTTGCGCCAGGCCCCTTAATCAAAAAGCCCCGATAACTGGGGCCTTTTGTTGCAAGAACTCGCAGAAAGCAAACCGGTAAACCGCTTCCTGCTGACAGACACCTGGCCTGCCAGAAACCCGACAACAAATATAATGCCTGGCTCCAATCTCCGCCGGAGTATAGAGACGCCGAACGAAGTGGTCAAGGACTGCTCAAAAAAACGGCCTGGAAAATCCAAGCCGCTTTTCTTCTTAATTGGTGCCCAAGGCCGGACTCGAACCGGCACGGCTTTCGCCACTACCCCCTCAAGATAGCGTGTCTACCAGTTCCACCACTTGGGCAACACTCTTACTCGAGCTCGGGGAGATCAGACTCCCCGATCCCGGCTTCGCTCTTCGCAGCATCACCATTACCTGCAGCGCCCTGAGAAGGAGCCTGGCGGGATTCCTCTACAACCGGAATACCTGCCTCACCTGCCACTTCTGCACGCTGTTTGGCGAATACTGCCAGCGAAAAACTCGTCACGAAAAATACGATAGCGAGCAAGGTAGTCATGCGGGTCAGAAAACTGCCGCTACCCTGACTACCGAATACAGTTTGGGAAGCACCACCACCGAAGGCCGCACCTGCATCCGCACCCTTGCCCTGCTGGATCAGCACCAGACCCACCAGCGCCACCGCGATCACCACGTGCACAACGACTACCAGTGTTTCCATCCAATCCATATCGAATCTCGCGAACCTTTAACTTTAGGCACCCGCCGGTAGAGACCGGCAAATACTCATAAATTCTTTTGCGACCAGTGATGCGCCGCCAATTAAACCGCCATCTACATCCGGCTCTGAAAAAAGAGCCGCTGCATTATCTGCTTTTACACTGCCGCCGTAAAGCAGTGAAATTTCTTCGGCAGGGGCACCCATGCCTTTCAGCACACCCCGTATAGCTGCATGCATAGCCTGAGCGTCATCAGAGGTTGCCGTTTTACCGGTACCAATTGCCCAAACCGGCTCATAGGCAACTACGATATTCTGCCATTCACCCAACGCCACTGACGACAAACCCGTGCGCACCTGGCCAGCAACGACTGCCTCAGCCTGCCCTGCTTCCCGCTCTTCCAGCGTTTCGCCAACACAGACGATGGCGGTTAAACCACTGGACACAACAAGCGACACTTTTTCAGCGACCTGCTCGTCGGTTTCACCAAAGAGCTGACGGCGCTCGGAGTGACCAACAAGTGCGTAGCGGCAACCTGCATCTTTGGCCATTTCCGCGGAAACCTCCCCGGTATAAGCGCCCGACTGCCACTGACCCACATTTTGAACACCAACTGAAACAGCGTTCCGGGCCTGCTCCAATACATCCTTGATATAAATTACGGGAGGAATAATAACAACCTCCACGTCGTTATCAAGAGATCCGGCTTCAGACCGGACATAGCCCACCAGTTTTTCCGAGAGGTCTTTCGACCCGTTCATCTTCCAGTTTCCGGCTACAATCTTGCGACGCATAACAGTTCCCGAATGTAAGGGAGGGCGCACTATACAGCAGTCCCTCAGAACAGACAACCGCCTGAAACCAACAAAATCAGGGCGTTGAGTTTTCCACAATTTGCGCGAGCTTTTCAGCAACACGGCGAATATCGTCAGCCTGCTGACCCTCCGCCATGACGCGAATCAACGCCTCCGTTCCTGACGCACGCAGCAGGATCCTGCCCGAACTGCCAAGTTCCGACTCAGCCTTTTTGACCGCCGCGACAATATCGGCGCGACTGAATGGGTCGAAGCGCTTTGCAACGCGCACATTGATCATCGTCTGGGGCAGCTTGCTCATGCCCTGACGCAACTCAGCGAGTGTTTTGCCAGACTTGCCGATAGACAGCAGCACCTGAAGTGCAGACACAATACCATCGCCGGTACTGGTGCAGTCGCGGATGACCATGTGCCCCGAACCCTCACCACCGAGCACCCAGTTATTCGCCAACAGCCGTTCCATCACATAGCGATCGCCCACATTGGCGCGCTCGAACGAGATACCCATTTCCGTCAGCGCCAACTCAACACCAAGGTTGGTCATCAGCGTACCGACCACGCCGCCTTTGAGGCGATCTTCGGCAAACCGCTGGGATGCAATCACATACAGCAGCTCGTCACCGTCAACTTCAGAACCGTCACGATCAACCATCAATACCCGGTCACCATCGCCGTCAAAGGCAATCCCCAGATCCGCACCCCTGTCGATAACAGCCCTCTTGAGCGCGCCCAGATGAGTGGAGCCAACATCCAGGTTGATGTTAAGCCCGTTCGGCTCCGCACCAATGACAGAAACATTAGCGCCAAGCTCACGGAACACTTTCGGCGCAACGTGATATGTCGCACCATGGGCGCAATCAAGAACGATCTTCAAGTGATCAAGAGTGAACTCATTCGGTACGGTGCTCTTGCAGAACTCTACGTAGCGCCCAGGAGCATCCTCCACCCGCGATGCCTTACCCAATTCGCCTGGGTCACAAACCTCTATCGGCTTATCCAGCCAACGCTCGATTTCTGCTTCCAGGGCATCATCAAGCTTGGTGCCGTCGGCAGAGAAAAACTTGATGCCGTTATCATGATGCGGGTTGTGAGACGCACTGATAACGATGCCTGCGGAGGCACGGAAGGTGCGCGTCAGGTATGCGATGGCTGGAGTTGGCATGGGCCCCAATAGCTTCACATCCACTCCAGCCGCCGACAACCCGGCCTCAAGAGCGGATTCAAACATGTAACCCGACAGCCGGGTGTCCTTGCCAATCAGCACGCTGTTACGCTGACCAGCCCTTTTAAAGGCCTGACCGGCAGCCCATCCCAGGTGCAACATGAATTCCGGCGTAATCGGGGATTCACCCACCCTGCCGCGTATTCCATCCGTGCCAAAATACTTTCTTCCGGCCATCAAACTGTCTCCTTTACAGCCGTCGCAACCTTGACGGCATCTACGGTTTCCCTGACATCATGCACGCGAATAATGCTTGCACCCTTCATGGCCGATATTGTCGCGGCCGCAAGGCTCGCAGGCAACCTTTCTTCAACTTCCCGACCCGTGATGTGGCCGAGCATGGATTTTCTGGACATACCGACCAACAGCGGATGCCCCAAAGCCTGCAACTGCTCCAGCGAAGCAAGCAAACGCAGATTATGCTCAAGATTTTTCCCGAACCCGAATCCCGGGTCCAGGATTATATCGTGCGCCATTATTCCTGCCTTCTCCGCGGCGCGAATGCGCCCGGTCAGAAACTCGCTGACCTCGCGCAGCACATTCCGATATTCGGGTTGCTCCTGCATGGTTTCCGGCTCACCCTGAATGTGCATGATGCATACAGGTATTCCCGCACGCGCCACAGCGGCTAGAGCGCCATCCCTCTGCAGCGCTCTCACATCGTTAATCAGCCCTACGCCGAGCTCAGCCGCCTGAGACATCACTTCAGGCGTGCTGGTATCTACGGAAACAATCACATCCAGTTCCCGTGCAAGCGCCTCTACCACCGGGCAAACACGATCCAGCTCTTCCTGGACCGATACTTTGGCCGCACCCGGGCGGGTGGATTCTCCGCCAACATCAATAAACGCTGCGCCATCCAAGACCATTTGGCGAGCCCTAAAAAGCGCTGCATCCAACTGGTTGAACCGACCACCATCAGAGAACGAATCCGGCGTTACATTAAGGACACCCATCACATGGCAACGGAGCATATCCAGGGTTCGTCCGGCAAATTTCATCTCCATAGCTAACCTTTCCGGGCAGGCATACCTGCTGAGCCTGAGAAACCGCGCTTGGCAAAAACAAACGCCGCCCGTAATCGGGGCGGCGCAAGTGTCAGCTCGGGTTATCCAAAACCTGGAGCCTTAGTGCTCTCCAGCTGGCCGACCAACATCCGGCCTCTGGCCATCATCAGCAGGCTTGCTTCCCGCAGCCGGCTCAGACTCGTCAGCCTTGACACCTCCAGCAGAACCCCTGTCATCCCAACCTTTCGGCGGACGCGGCGCGCGGCCTTCCATGATGTCGTCAATCTGATGGCGATCGATGGTTTCATACTTCATTAACGCTTCGGCCATGAGGTCGAGTTTGTCCCGGTTATCGACCAGAATCTGCGTGGCTTTCTCATAACAGGTATCGATGATGTTGCGGACTTCCTCATCAATACGTTGCGCCGTTTCGGGCGAGTAGACTGTTTGGGGCTGCCCGGCAGACCGGCCAAGAAACGGCTCTTCGCTGTCGGTATCGTACTGCAATGGCCCAAGCTTCTCGGACAAGCCCCAACGGGTAACCATGTTACGAGCCAGGCTGGTAGCACGCTCGATATCATTCGAGGCACCGGTGGTAACGCCGTCAAAACCCAGGGTCAGCTCTTCGGCGATACGACCACCAAACAGGCTGCAGATAGAGCTGATCAGGAAACGCTTGCTGTGGCTGTACCTGTCCTCTTCGGGCAGGAACATGGTTACACCAAGAGCGCGGCCACGGGGGATAATGCTCACTTTATAGACCGGGTCATGCTCGGGCATCAACCGACCAACAATAGCGTGGCCAGACTCGTGGAACGCCGTGTTCCGCTTTTCCTTTTCGCTCATCACCATGGACTTGCGCTCGGCGCCCATCATGATCTTGTCTTTCGCCAGCTCAAATTCTTCCATGGAAACCAGACGCATATTTCTGCGCGCCGCAAAAAGCGCTGCTTCATTAACCAGGTTCGCAAGATCTGCGCCGGAGAAGCCTGGCGTACCGCGGGCGATCAGCGAGGGCATAACGTTTTCATCCAAGGGCACTTTCTTCATGTGCACCTTGAGAATCTGCTCCCGACCGATAATGTCGGGCAGACCAACAACGACCTGGCGGTCAAACCGACCGGGGCGCAACAGCGCCGGATCAAGAACGTCCGGGCGGTTGGTCGCAGCAATAACGATAACGCCCTCATTGCCTTCAAAGCCGTCCATTTCAACCAGCAGCGCGTTCAAGGTTTGCTCACGCTCATCGTGACCACCACCCATGCCAGCACCACGATGGCGACCGACTGCATCGATTTCATCAATAAAGATGATACAGGGGCTCTGCTTCTTCGCTTGCTCGAACATGTCCCGCACACGTGATGCGCCAACACCTACGAACATCTCCACGAAGTCAGAACCGGAAATAGAGAAGAACGGAACCTTGGCCTCACCAGCAATGGCCTTGGCCAGCAGGGTTTTACCGGTACCCGGCTGCCCCACCATCAAGACGCCTTTGGGAATGCTGCCACCAAGACGCTGGAACTTGCTGGGGTCTCGAAGAAAGTCCACCAACTCCTTAACATCTTCTTTAGCCTCATCCACACCCGCTACGTCGGCAAACGTGGTCTTGATCTGGTCTTCACTCATCAACTTCGCTTTGCTTTTGCCAAACGACATGGGGCCTTTGCCACCACCGCCGCCCTGCATCTGGCGCATGAAGAACACGAACAGTGCGATTATGATCAGAATCGGGAATGCCGCGACCAGCAGCTGCGTCCAGAGACTCTGGCGCTCCGGCTCCTTGCCGATTACTTCTACTTGATTCGCCAGTAGATCGTCCATCAGCTTGTTATCCGCCACCTGCGGGCGAATTGTCTGGAATTGGGAACCATCGCCACGGGTGCCCTGAATTTCCAGACCATCAATAGTGACTTTGTTGACTTGGCCCTGCTGAACCATTTCAACGAATTGGGAATAATTGACTTGCTGACCGGTGGTGGTGGGAGAGAAATTCTGAAACACCATCAACAGTACCGCGGCTATTATCAGCCAGAGAACCAGATTTTTTGCCATATCGTTCAAGGATCATCACCTGTGAATTGAAGAGCAGGCCATCGAAGGAACTACTCTTTACTGACACCTTACACCAATTATACGTCTCTCCACCAGAAACGGCCTATCCGTTACGGCCACAGAAAAACGCAGCTGTGGATCAACCTGAAAACGCTTAAGAACGCCGGATAAATCCCCATGTTACTTGTATGTGGGCCTCATCTCGGAAATTACAACGCCTGCAAGGTGATCTGTATACAAGGTTGTCTGTTACAATCCGCCAATTATACGACGTTGCCAGCGAATATGCCGCTGACCTTTTGTTAATTGCACCGATAAAGAGATTACATCATGAGTCTTTCACCGGAACAGCGCCGGGAATACCGGGCCATTGCCCACCATCTGAAACCCGTCATTATTGTGGGCGACAAGGGCCTCACCCAAAATCTCCAGGAAGAACTGGAACGCGCCCTGAACGACCACGAACTCATCAAGATCAAAGTGGCAAGCCAGGATCGGGAAGCTCGCCAGGAAGCAATAAACGCCCTGTGCGAAGCCAGTGGCGCTGAAGTGGTGCAGACCATTGGGAAAGTCGCCGTTATTATGCGCAGAGCCAAAACGCCCAACCCAAAGCTTTCCAACCTGTTGCGCCATAAAAGCTGACGTCCGCAGAACACTCGAAACAAGAACACCCGCAACAAGAGTACCTGGTAGAAAAACCCCTGAATAAAAAACCGGCTATGCAAAACACAGTCGGTTTTTTATTCTCTGCGTGCGGGCTACGCCAGCGCCGCTCGAGTCAGATGTATTCCACCTTTTCGATTTCGTATTCCACGGTGCCAGAGGGCACACGGATAGCGACAACATCGTCTTCGCTCTTGCCAACGAGTGCGCGAGCGATGGGCGAAGAAATCGACAATTTGCCTTCCTTTATATCCGCCTCATCCTCACCAACGATTTTGTAAACCACTTGCTCATCTGTATCCATATTCAGCAGATGAACGGTGGTGCCGAAGATCACCCTGCCGGTATTCTCCATGGCAGTGACATCGATCACCTGAGCGGCAGAAAGCTTGCCTTCGATTTCCTGAATCCGGCCTTCAATAAAGCTCTGCTGCTCCCGCGCAGCATGATACTCGGCGTTTTCTTTAAGGTCACCATGCTCACGCGCATCCGAAATTGCAGCGATAACCCGGGGGCGATCCTCGGATTTCAGCTTCTGGAGCTCCTTACGAAGGCGGGCCTCACCCGCTTTTGTCATAGGTACTCTTTCACTCATAATCTTACTTCCCTGCGTGGAGGTCTTGCAGGCGGCGTACTGTACGCTCCGGGCCAAACCTGATAGCCCGACAGAAGGCTTCGCCACCCGCCAGTGTTGTTGTATAAGCTACTTTGGTCTGCAGAGCCGACTGGCGAATCTGCGCCGAATCGGACACTGCCTTGCGACCCTCAGTGGTATTAATAATGAGCTGAACCTGTCCGTTCTTGATAGCGTCCACAATGTGAGGACGCCCTTCACCCACTTTGTTTACCCGCTCCACTTCGATACCTTCCGCGCGGAGGGCCTTCGCTGTGCCAGTCGTGGCAACAAGCTTGAAGCCAACATCAATCAGATCACGGGCAACCTGAATGGCGCCCGCCTTGTCCACATCACGAACCGACATAAACACGGTACCGCTGGAAGGCAAACGCTCTCCGATGGCCAGCGAAGCCTTGGCAAACGCCTCATCGAAGCTGTCGCCAAGGCCCATAACTTCGCCCGTGGATTTCATCTCAGGCCCAAGAATCGGGTCAACCGAAGGGAACTTGTTAAACGGGAAAACCGACTCTTTTACAGCGTAATAACCTGGAACAACTTCTTCTGTAAAGCCCTGCTCTGCAAGCGAGGTACCGGCCATAACTCTGGCCGCCACCTTGGCCAGCGACACACCGATAGCCTTGGATACAAAAGGCACCGTTCTTGAAGCACGCGGGTTAACCTCGATCACGTAGATTTCATCATCCTGCCAGGCCAACTGCACGTTCATCAGACCCACAACTTCAAGCTCGATAGCCATTTTCCGGACCGCCTCACGCATGGCGTCCTGAACCTCGGGCGGCAACGTGTAGGGCGGCAAGGAGCACGCCGAGTCACCGGAGTGAATACCGGCCTGCTCAATGTGTTGCATGATGCCGCCGATGACCACATCTGTGCCGTCGCAGATGGCATCAATATCGACTTCAATGGCAGCGTTGAGGAAGTGGTCCAGCAATACCGGGCTGTCGTTGGAGACCAGTACCGCACTGCGCATATAGCGCACCAACTCGTCTTCACCGAAAACAATTTCCATGGCTCGGCCGCCCAACACATAAGATGGCCGAACCACCAACGGGTAACCAATCTCGCTGGCCGCAACGATACCCTCTTCAAGACTCCGAACAGTGGCGTTTTCCGGCTGCTTGAGGCCCAGGCGCTGAATCATCTGCTGAAAACGCTCACGATCTTCCGCCCGGTCAATCGCATCCGGGCTGGTTCCGATAATCGGTACGCCGGCAGCTTCCAGGCCCCGAGCCAGTTTCAGAGGTGTCTGGCCACCGTACTGAACAATCACGCCTTTTGGCTTCTCGACGTGGATGATTTCAAGCACGTCCTCGAGCGTAATCGGCTCAAAGTACAACCGATCAGAGGTATCGTAATCCGTTGACACCGTCTCCGGGTTGCAGTTGATCATGATGGTTTCGTAGCCGTCTTCACGCATGGCAAGCGCCGCGTGCACACAGCAGTAATCAAACTCGATACCCTGGCCAATGCGGTTGGGGCCGCCACCAATAACCACAATCTTCTCACGATTGGTAGGCTCCGCCTCGCACTCTTCCTCATACGTGGAATACATGTAGGCGGTATCAGAGGCGAACTCGGCAGCACAGGTATCCACACGCTTGTACACCGGGCGAATGTTCAGATCATGCCGCAACTTGCGCATGCTTGCTTCGGTTATGCCCAGCAGCTTCGCCAGCCGCGCGTCAGAGAAACCCTTACGCTTGAGACGGAACAGGGTGGCATGATCGATATCCGCCTTGCCGGCGGTCTTTAGCGCCTGCTCTTCACGAATAAGATCTTCGATTTGCACCAGGTACCAGGGATCAACCTTGGTGTACTCGAACACGTCATCCACGCTCAGCCCGGCACGGAAAGCATCACCGATGTACCAGATACGCTCCGCACCGGGAACGCTGAGCTCTTTGGTAAGGGTTTCGCGGGAGCTTTCGGAGCTGAACTCTTCGAGCTGCTCATCGAAACCGTCTGATCCCACTTCCAGACCACGGAGGGCTTTCTGCAGAGATTCCTGGAAGGTGCGGCCAATCGCCATAACCTCACCCACAGATTTCATCTGGGTGGTCAGGCGGGCATCAGCCTGCGGGAACTTTTCAAAGGTAAATCTGGGGATCTTGGTAACAACATAATCGATACTGGGCTCGAAGGATGCTGGTGTCACGCCCCCGGTTATTTCGTTACGCAGCTCATCAAGTGTGTAGCCAACCGCCAGCTTCGCTGCCACTTTGGCAATCGGGAAGCCGGTCGCCTTGGAGGCCAGTGCAGATGAACGCGAAACCCTCGGATTCATCTCGATAACAACCATGCGGCCTGTGTCCGGATTAATACCGAACTGTACGTTGGAGCCGCCAGTTTCCACACCAATTTCACGCAGCACCGCCAGTGAGGCATCGCGCATGATCTGGTATTCCTTGTCGGTCAGCGTCTGGGCTGGCGCAACTGTAATGGAATCCCCGGTATGGACGCCCATGGCATCAAAGTTCTCAATGGCACATACGATAATGCAGTTGTCCGCTTTGTCGCGGACCACTTCCATCTCATACTCTTTCCAGCCGATCAGCGACTCATCAATAAGCAGTTCGTTGGTAGGGGAAAGATCAAGCCCGCGGGTACAGATCTCTTCAAACTCATCCCGGTTATAAGCAATACCGCCACCGGATCCGCCCATGGTAAACGACGGGCGAATGATGCACGGAAAGCCGATGTCTTCAGCCACTGTCCAGGCTTCTTGCATAGTGTGAGCAATAGAGGCGCGGGGGCACTCAAGGCCAATGGCTTTCATCGCCTTGTCAAAACGGCTTCGGTCTTCCGCTTTATCAATGGTGTCGGCATTGGCGCCGATCATTTCCACGCCGTGCTCAGCCAGAACCCCGTGCTTTTCCAGATCCAGCGCACAGTTCAATGCAGTCTGACCACCCATGGTAGGCAGCAAGGCATCAGGCTTTTCTTTTTCAATGATTTTGGCGACGGTCTGCCAGGTAATCGGCTCAATGTAGGTGGCATCCGCCATCACCGGGTCGGTCATGATGGTGGCCGGGTTCGAGTTAACCAGTATTACCCGGTAACCTTCCTCACGCAGGGCTTTACAGGCCTGAGCGCCGGAGTAGTCAAATTCGCACGCCTGCCCGATCACAATCGGGCCTGCGCCCAGAATCAGGATGCTTTTAATATCGGTCCGTTTTGGCATGTCTTGGTAAACCTGTCAGCAACGTTTAAATTCTTGCAGCGCAATAAAACGGCGCGTGCCTGGGATGACGTATCTATCCGTGAGCCGGTACTACCCCTTACGGACTTCCATAAGACGGATAAACTCATCAAACAGGGGCGCCACATCGCCGGGGCCCGGGCTCGCCTCGGGGTGCCCCTGAAAGCTGAACGCCGGCTTATCCGTGCGGCGAACGCCCTGCAAAGTGCCATCGAACAGCGATTTATGGGTCACTTCAAGTACGGCAGGCAGAGAAGCTTCATCCACTGCGAATCCGTGGTTCTGGCTTGTAATCATGACAGTGCCGTTTTCAAGGTTCTGAACCGGGTGGTTGGCGCCATGATGGCCGTGATTCATTTTCATACTTTTCGCGCCACTGGCCAGCGCCAGGAGCTGATGCCCCAGGCAGATTCCAAATACCGGAATTTCGGTTTCCAGCACGTCCTGAATCGCCTTGATTGCGTAGTCGCAGGGCTCAGGATCGCCCGGGCCGTTGGAGAGGAATATGCCATCCGGATTCATCGCCAGCACTTCTGACGCCGGAGTTTGCGCAGGCACAACGGTGATGTCGCAGCCACGGGATGCGAGCATGCGCAGAATGTTAAACTTGACGCCGTAGTCCCAGGCTACAACCTTGAATTTCGATTCGCCACCTTCTGCGTAGCCCTCGCCGAGCGTCCACTCTCCCTGGGTCCACTTATAGGATTTTTCGCAGCTGACCACTTTGGCCAGGTCCATGCCTTCGAGCCCCGGGAACGCATTTGCGAGTTCTAATGCACGCTCCGCAGTGGCATCAGCACCGGCCACGATTGCGCCGCTCTGTGAGCCTTTATCACGGAGAATGCGGGTCAGGCGTCGGGTATCTATATCGGCAATTCCGACAATGTTACTGCTTCGCAGGTATTCGTCCAGTGACCCGGTGCTGCGCCAGTTACTGGCCACCAGAGGCAGGTCGCGAATAATGAGGCCGGCTGCCTGGATGCGGTCTGACTCAACATCTTCTTCATTCACACCGGTGTTACCGATATGAGGATAGGTCAGGGTAACGAGCTGGCGCGCGTAGGACGGGTCGGTGAGTATTTCCTGGTAGCCGGTCATGGCGGTGTTGAACACCACTTCTCCGCTGGTTTCGCCGTCAGCGCCAATAGCGGTGCCGTAAAACAGGCTTCCGTCTGCGAGTGCAAGGATTGCAGGTGTGCTCAAGGCTTGTATCCTCATCGAGTGGCGTATCGGTTCGTCACGAACAGGAACGCAAGCGCAAATTCAGGTCGCAAAAAAGCGAGAGGGAGTAAAAACTCCGTCCCGCTTTTTGTTATCCGGGAACCATTTTTGTTCCCTGGGCTTTTCAAAGCCTACGCTTGGTGCAGTTAAACCGCCTTATTGTATTAAAAATGCGGTTTTGTGTCCATGCAAAATCTCACTTAGCTCAGGCACCGGCGGCGCACTGGGGTTATCTTCCGGGAAACGCTACAAGCACATCCCTGTGCGCTTGACTCCGGCCATCCATGGCCTCCGACATTCCCGGAAGATAACCCCAGCCCGCCACCTCAGGATTGCCTAAAACTCATTTCAACGAAAGGACGTCCTGCATGTCGTACAGGCCTGCAGGCTTGTCTTTCAGCCACAGGGCGGCACGCATAGCGCCTTTGGCGAAAGTCATGCGGCTACTCGCCTTGTGAGTAATCTCAATGCGCTCGCCTTCGGTAGCGAACAGCACGGTGTGGTCGCCCACTACGTCACCGGCACGAATGGTTTCGAAGCCAATTTCCTTGCGGGTACGTTCGCCGGTAAAACCTTCACGGCCATAGACTGCACATTCTTTAAGATCGCGATCCAGTGCATCAGCGACGACTTCGCCCATGCGCAGGGCGGTGCCAGAAGGCGCGTCTTTTTTGTGCCGATGGTGGGCTTCGATGATTTCGACGTCGTAGTCATCACCCAATGCCGCTGCCGCGGTGTGCAGGAGATTGAGAACCACGTTCACGCCAACACTCATGTTGGGCGCAAACACTACCGAAGTGGACTCTGCCGCCAGGGCAAGTTGCTGTTTTTCTGCGTCGGAAAGGCCGGTAGTACCGACAACCAGCATTTTGCCATTAGCTTTGCAGAATTCGGCGTTTTCCAGGGTCAGATCCGGAAAGGTGAAGTCGATGAGCACGTCGAAATCGTCTTTCACATCCGCCAGGGTACCGGCCATCTTTACGCCGGTTTTCCCGATACTGCTCATTTCGCCAGCATCGGCACCGATCAGGCTGCTGCCCGGCTCGACGACAGCGGCACCGAGCTCAAGCCCTTCTGTGCCGTCAACCGCCTCAATCAGCACCTTTCCCATGCGCCCGGCGGCGCCGATGATTGCTACCCTCATGGCCTTTTCCCTCTATGAAGCTGATCAGAATTTCATTTCGTCGAAGAAGCTCTTAACACCCTCAAACCAGGACGTTTTCTTCGGCGCGTGGTTCGTGCCGCTACTGCCATCAAGGGCGTCTTGAAATTCGTTCAATAGCTCCTTCTGCCGCTTGGTCAGATTCACCGGGGTCTCCACTGTTACGCGACATAGCAGGTCGCCGGAGGGGCCTCCGCGAACCGGGCTGACACCTTTGTTCCGCAGCCGAAAGAGTTTTCCGGTCTGGGTTTCTGCAGGGATCCGCAGCTTCACGCGACCATCCAGTGTCGGCACTTCCAGCTCCCCACCAAGCGCAGCATCAACAATACTGATCGGCACTTCGCAATACAGGTTACGGCCATCACGGGTGAAGATTGAGTGCTCCCGCACCGACATCTGCACGTACAGATCACCGGAAGGGCCGCCATCCACACCCATTTCGCCTTCGCCGGAGAGCCGGATACGGTCACCGGTATCAACGCCCGGAGGTACTTTTACGGAGAGGGTCTTCTCTTCCTGCACCCGGCCCTGACCATGGCAAGACCTGCAAGGATTTTTGATAATCTGGCCGGAGCCCCGACATGTCGGACAAGCTTGCTGGACGGTAAAGAAACCCTGCTGCATGCGTACCTGCCCCATACCTTTACAGGTACTGCAGGCTTCCGGGCGTGAACCTTTTTCAGCGCCACTGCCGTCACAAACGTCGCACTCCCGATGCCCGGGTATTGTAATCTCGACGGTTTTTCCTTTTACCGCTTCCTCAAGATCCAGCTCCAGGGTGTAACGCAGATCCGAGCCGCGAGTGTTGCGACCGCGACCGCCGCCTCCACCGAAAATATCGCCAAACACATCACCAAAGATGTCGGAGAAGTTACCGCCTCCACCTCCGAAACCGCCGCCAGCCTGGCCATCGACTCCGGCATGGCCGAACTGATCGTAGGCCGCCCGCTTGGACTGGTCCGCCAGAACTTCGTAGGCTTCGCTCGCCTCTTTAAACTTGTTCTCGGCGTCTTTATCTTCCGGGTTACGGTCAGGATGGTACTTCATCGCGAGCTTTCGGTACGCCCGTTTAACTTCCTTCTCATCCGCGTCCCGGGAAATCCCGAGAATGTCGTAATAATCGCGCTTGGCCATGCTTTAAAACCCTGTTTTTTAAACGCGGAAAACGCGGAGTTGCTCCGCGTTTTCCAACTACCTGATGTACGTCAGATTTACTTCTTTTCGTCGTCTTTAACTTCTTCGAACTCGGCATCCACCGCGTCGTCGGCAGTCTGGGACTGAGCATCTTCCTGACCGCCAGACTGCTGCGCCTGGCCATCCTGATCTGCGTACATCTTCTGAGCCAGCTCACCTGAAACTTCGGTCAGCTTCTGGGTTTTGGCCTCAATGTCGTCTTTGTCTGAACCGGTCAGCGCTTCCTCCAAATCTTTAATCGACGCTTCAATCGACTCTTTCTCACTGTCACTGACTTTGTCGCCGGCGTCTTTCAGAGTCTTGCGCACGGCGTGAACCATGGCATCACCCTGGTTGCGGGCCTGAACCAGCTCTTCGAACTTGCGATCTTCATCGGCATTTGCCTCGGCATCGCGCACCATCTTCTCGATTTCTTCGTCGTTCAGACCGGAAGAAGCCTTGATTACGATGGACTGCTCTTTACCGGTAGCCTTGTCTTTCGCAGACACGTTCAGAATACCGTTGGCATCGATGTCGAAAGTCACTTCAATCTGTGGCACGCCACGCGGTGCGGGCGGAATGTCTGCCAGATCAAAACGACCCAGTGACTTGTTCTGTGTCGCTTGCTTGCGCTCGCCCTGAACCACATGGATAGTCACTGCGGTCTGGCTGTCATCTGCCGTTGAGAAGGTCTGCGATTTCTTGGTCGGAATCGTGGTGTTCTTCTCAATCAGCGGCGTTGCAACACCACCCATGGTTTCGATACCCAGAGACAGCGGGGTTACGTCCAGCAGCAGTACGTCTTTTACATCACCAGACAGCACGGCAGCCTGAATCGCAGCGCCCATAGCAACCGCTTCGTCAGGGTTAACATCCTTACGAGCTTCTTTACCAAAGAACTCTTTCACTTTTTCCTGAACCAGTGGCATACGGGTCTGACCACCAACCAGGATAACCTCGTCGATTTCGCTGATTTTCAAGCCTGAGTCCTTCAGGGCAACCTTACAGGGCTCCAGGCTGCGATCAACCAGATCTTCAACCAGCGACTCAAGCTTGGCGCGGGTCAGCTTCACGTTCATGTGCTTGGGACCACTGGCATCTGCCGTTACATACGGCAGATTTACGTCGGTCTGCTGACTGCTGGAAAGTTCGATTTTGGCTTTCTCACCAGCTTCTTTCAGACGCTGCATGGCCAGGGAGTCGCCGCGCAGATCAATACCACTGTCTTTCTTGAACTGATCGGCCAGGAATTCGATGATTTTCATATCGAAGTCTTCGCCACCAAGGAAGGTGTCGCCATTCGTTGCCAGCACTTCAAATTGGTGCTCACCGTCCACATCGGCGATTTCGATGATGGAAAGGTCGAAAGTACCACCACCCAGGTCGTATACCGCTACAGTGCGATCACCGCTCTTTTTGTCCAGACCGTAGGCCAGAGCTGCAGCAGTCGGCTCGTTGATAATACGCTTTACTTCCAGACCGGCAATCCTGCCCGCGTCTTTGGTAGCCTGGCGCTGGCTGTCGTTGAAGTAAGCCGGCACGGTGATAACCGCTTCGGTCACTTTCTCGCCCAGGTAATCTTCCGCAGTCTTCTTCATCTTCTTCAGGATTTCTGCAGACACCTGGGGTGGCGCCATTTTTTTACCCTTCACTTCTACCCACGCATCGCCGTTATCCGCCTCGGCAATCTTGTAGGGCACCATTTTAATGTCTTTCTGAACCACGTCGTCTTTGAAGCGACGGCCAATCAGACGCTTAATGGCATAAATAGTGTTGTGGGGATTGGTCACCGCCTGGCGCTTGGCCGACTGGCCCACCAGAATCTCACCATCATCGGTGTAAGCGATGATGGACGGGGTAGTGCGATCACCCTCTGCGTTCTCAATAACGCGAACTTTGTCGCCATCCATGATGGCCACACATGAGTTGGTCGTACCAAGGTCAATACCGATAATCTTGCTCATTGAGTCACTCCAGTTCTTCTGTATGCTGTACTGAATAGTTGCCCGGAAATATCTACTCCGGCTGCTGCTGTTTAAAAGCTATATTGGCACTTTGGCTGATTTTTCAAGCCTTCTCATCAATTTTTGGTGCATCCTGAGCCTTCGCGACCATCACCATTGCCGGGCGTACCACACGCCCGTTCAGCAGGTAGCCTTTTTGCACCACAGCCACCACGCTGTTCGGTTCTGCATCCGGCGCCGGAACCATAGACATGGCCTCGTGGTGCTGAGGGTCGAACGGCTCGCCGATCGGGTTCAGAGGCTCAACATTGAATTTTTTCAGGCTCGATTCGAGTAAGCTCAGCGTCATCTCGACACCTTGGCGGATAGACGCCACAAGATCACCGGTATCCCCCTGACCTTCAGTACTCTCAACCGCTTTTTCAAGGCTGTCTGCCACGGGCAACAGTTCTTTAACAAACTTCTCCAACGCAAACTTGTGGGCCTTTTCCACATCCATTTCTGCCCGGCGACGCACGTTCTGCATTTCTGCCTGAGACCGCAGCATCTGCTCCTGAAACTCCTGAACCTGCGCTTTCAACGCGTCCAGCTCAGACGTCTCGCCTTGCCCGGCTTCCTGCTCGCCCGCCGCTTCCGCCGACGCATCAACGGCTTCATTTAATTCTTCTACCTGCTCATTGCGGTTTTCGTCAGTACTCATGACTACTCCTGCCAGATCTTCGGTGGCCGGCTAAAACGCGACCCATTGAACATAGGCTCCGGCCCCGCAGAGCCGGAAGTCTGTTATTGCGAACGGATATGGGGCTCACCGCTCAGGTTTCAACCACTAAAGCCCCTATTCCTGAAAAAATCCCGCCCAAGTGTTTGCAAAGCTGAAAACCCCTGTATATATTCACAGTCACTGTATGTACGAACAGTATATTTCAAGAGCGGAGGTTATCTGCATGCTCACACAGCTCACGGTTTCCAATTACGCGATTGCCGAAAGGGTAGAACTTCAATTCGGCAAAGGCATGACAGCCCTCACCGGTGAGACGGGAGCAGGCAAATCCATTGTGCTGGATGCTCTCGGGCTTGCCATGGGCGGCCGCGCCGATGCCGGAGCAGTGCGCCATGGCGCCAAGCGTGCGGATATCACCGCAACCTTTGATGTCTCTGCCATTCTGGAGGCACTGCAGTGGCTGGAGAGCCACGAACTGGACGACGACAGCGACTGCATCCTGCGCCGTGTAATCAGTAAAGACGGGCGCTCACGGGCCTACATTAATGGCCAGCCCTGCCCGCTCGCGCACTTGAAAGACCTGGGCGGGCTACTGATGGATATTCACAGCCAGCACCAGCACCAATCTCTCCTGCGCAAGGAAACCCACCGCAAACTGATTGACGAATTCGCGGGTGCGGAAGATCTTGCCAGCGAGACACGCGAAGCATGGCAAGCGTGGAACCAGATCCGCACAAAATTGCTCGAACGCCAGCAGAATGCAGAAGAATCTGAAGCCAAGCTGCAACTGCTGCGCTATCAGGTTGAAGAGCTTGACCGCCTTGCGCTGGAAAGCGGCGAGCAGGAGCAACTGGAACAAGAGCAAGCGCAACTTAGCCAAGCCGATGCGATTCTTCACAACAGCCATCAGGCAGCCCTGTTGTGCACCGAAGACGAAACCAATGCCGCAGGACTGGTGCGCCAGGCGCTGCAACAACTGGAGCAGCTGCCAGTCGAAATACCTGCGCTGGCCGACACCATCCAGATGCTCAACGAAGCACAAATCCAGATCAGCGAGGCCGGCGACAACCTTCGCCATTTTGTCGATGACTACGAGGCAGATCCCGCGCGCCTGACGGAAGTTGAAGAGAGGCTGAGCGCCATATACCAGATGGCACGCAAGCACCGAATCAGCCCCGAGGAACTACCGGAGTTTCACAAACGGCAAAGCGCAGAGCTGGCAGAACTGGACGGCGGTGAGGGCAGCCTGGAGAAGCTGGAAGAGGAACTGGAAAGCCGGCGCGACGGTTTTAATGAACTGGCCAGAAAGCTTTCAGGTATCCGGGCCAAAGCTGCCGGGGAGCTGGATCAGCGCATTGCCGGTGAACTGGCCCAACTGAGCATGCCCGCAGTTCAGTTTATTACCCACCTGAGCCGCAACAACCAGGACGAGCCGGCACCGCACGGGCTCGAAGAAATCGAGTTTCTGGTGAGCGCCAACCCCGGGCAGCCAGCAAGACCTCTTGCCAAAGTCGCGTCGGGTGGCGAACTGTCACGAATCAGCCTGGCGATTCAGGTAGTGGTTGCGCAAACATCGACAACCCCTACCCTGATATTTGACGAAGTCGACGTGGGTATTGGCGGCGGCACCGCAGAGGTGGTTGGCAAATTACTTCGATCCCTGGGGGACAATGGCCAGGTTATCTGCGTGACTCACTTGCCGCAGGTTGCGGCCCAGTGTCACCAACATCTGTTTGTCAGCAAATTCACTCAACAGGACGCGACTTTCTCGAAAATCGAATCTCTGGACGACCAGGGAAGAATCAGTGAAGTTGCACGAATGCTGGGCGGCGTGGATATGACCGAGCATACCATTGCCCACGCGACAGAAATGTTTTCCAAAGGACAGGCGACCCATCACTGACGTGAAGGCAACCACTTCCCCCTCTCGACCCTGAGAGCTATTGGGGCAGGCTTCACGGCCTGCCCCCTTTTTTTCAATCAGTAACGCTGTGCGCTTACGACTTGATGGGCTTAACGTAAAGAATCAGGCTGTGCTCTACAATTTCGTAGCCGTGCTCCTTGGCAATTTTCTGCTGACGCTCTTCTATTACGTCATCGACAAACTCAATCACCTGACCTGTCTGGGTGCAAACCATGTGATCGTGGTGATCTTCGCTCGCCATCTCGAATACTGCATGGCCGCCTTCAAAATTATGACGCAACACCAGCCCTGCCGTCTCAAACTGGGTCAATACCCGATATACGGTGGCCAGGCCCACGTCATCACCTTGATCCAGGAGCCGCTTGTACACATCCTCAGCGCTGAGATGGTGGTCCTTGGCGTTTTCCAGGATGTTGAAGATCTTCACTCTCGGCAGAGTTACTTTAAGACCGACTTTTCGTAGTTCGGCGTTTTCAGATGACATGTTACTATTCACTCTTTGGTGTGCCTCACGGCTTCCGGTATGATGAAGCCGCCATTTAACGGTTAACCCGTGCCACACCTGCCCTTGGCAGGCGATTTCAAGATAGAGGATTTCCTCCGGCGATGCAAAAGCTCACAGCTCTCATTCTCACTCTCGTTCTGTCTGGTTGCGCTTTCCCGGGCGTTTACAAGATCAACGTCCAGCAAGGCAACATTGTTACCGAAGAAGAGCTGGCCAAACTCAACGAAGGCATGCCGCGAAGCCAGGTTCAGGCGCTACTCGGCAGCCCGCTGATGCTGAACCCGGTCGACCCTTCCCGCGAGTACTATGTGTACACGTTCCAGCGCCGCGGCGGTGATATCGAAGAGCAACGTATCATTGTGCATTACGACGCCGACCGTTACTCACATCACGAAGCAGAGCTTCTGGAAGAAACGCCAGCCTATTAAGCTGGGCCGGTTTTCTTTTTGGCCCGGTTCAGGCGCGCCTGCTTCGGGTCAATCTGGAGCGGGCGATACAACTCCACCCGGTCTCCGTCGCGCAACTCATGATTCGCCGGATTTTTAATAACCTTGCCGAATATCCCCATATCGATGGAATCTGCGTCGATTTCCGGAAAGATTGCGCAAATGCCTGACAATTTGACCGCCTCAACGGCAGTTGCACCGTCTGACACCTGCACGGGAACGATTTCCTGCTTATCGGGCCGGGCGTACGCCACTTCAACTTGAGGCATGACGCGCCTCCTTGTATATGTCATCTGCGCGACGGCAGAAAGCATCCACCATAGTGGTCGCCGCCTGACTGAATATTGGCCCAAAGGTCATGCGCGACAGCGAGCCTGAAAACTCGAACTCCAGCGTCAGCACCACTTTACAGGCGTTCTCACTGAGCGCCTTGAAGTGCCAGCGACCCGTAAGATTTCGAAACGGTCCATCTACCAGGTTCATTTCAATGGCCTCTGGCATCAGCAGTTGGTTGCGAGTGGTGAGCTTATGGCGCACGCCTCCCTTGGCTATCTCCAACGACGCCATGATCTGTTCCGGGCCATTGTGGTGAACCTCGGCCCCCGCACACCAAGGAAGAAACTCCGGATAACGGGCTATGTCATTAACCAGGTGAAACATGCGCTCGGCAGAGTGCATTACCAGGGCTGTTTTATCAATCTGATGGGGCATTGAACCGGTTGTCCTGCTTACAAATACGCTTTAATAATGACTGCAGGCGCCTCAAGCGCGAACAAGGCTGCAATCAGACGTTATGATAAAGGATATCGTCGTCTTTAGGGGCATTTTCAGGGGACGATTGCTGTTCACCACCCTCACCCTGGAAAACCATACCCGGTGCTTGCTCACACCAAAATGCTTTGCTGCCGTTGTCGCAAAGGTTTGCCAATGAAGCCGCGGTGTAATGGATGCCGATATAAACAACAACCAGAGGTAACACCAAGCGCATAACCCAGAACCAGATTGTACCAAAAAGCTTCGGCGCCGCCCCAAGCATGGTTCTCGAAAGATTGCGCGTCAGACACCAACCGGTAAAAAGCGCAATGAGAACCGCCACCAGAGGAATCATCAATCCCCCGGTTGCCAGTTCCAGCCAGCGAAAAACCGTCGCACCACCCAACCGGTATTCCGCCCACACATTGAACGATAACAGGGAGGCCAATCCTGCGAGCCAAACTGCCAGACCCACCAGTACAACAGACAACCCCCTAGGCGCGCCTGTCCATTCACGAAACCAGCCGACAACCGGCTCCAGCAAAGCCAGCGCTGTCGCCCATACAATCATCACCACCATGAGAAAGACCGTCGCGATAACGAACTGACTCGCAGGGAGCTGTGCAAGCGTAACCGGTAGCGAGACAAACAGAAGGCTGAACCCGCGTTCGCCATCAAAAACGTTGCTTTCAGTTGCCATGGAAAAAATCATCAACCCGGCCAGAATCGCCACCAGCGTGTCCATCAACACGGCAGCCAGAATGGATCGCTTCAGGCGTGTATCCGGCGTGGTATAGGAACCCAGAACAGCCCACACCCCCATTCCAAGACCAAGCGTGAAGAACGCATGGAACAGCGCTGCTCTCAAGGAGGCCCAGGTGAGGTCTTCCGGGTGCATCTCAAGGATCTGACTGATGGCGCCATCAATCCTGCCATGCCAAGCGGCAAGCCCGAACAACGCGAGCATGAGTATGAGCGTGCCTGGGACCACAATTCTGAAGGCACGCTCAAGCCCGCCAACCACACCCTGCCCGGACACCCAAAGCACCATAACCAGAAAAACCGCATGCCAACCCATAAACTCGCGAAACGCCCTTGGGTCAGAAACAAGCCCGGCCAACACACTGGTAGCCTCTGCCTGGCTCGCGCCCGAAAACCGGCCTAAAGCACCAAAAAAAACATAGGCCAACGCGATGGCACCAAAAACCGCGGTAAACGACAGCACAACAAAGGCAGCCAGTACGCTTAACCGACCCGCCGCCATCCACACTCTTGAGCTTTTAGCACTGCGTATCAACCCATCCATCGCCAGCACGATGCCATGGCGAGCGTAGCGGCCAATCGAGGCTTCGGTAACCATAAGGGGCAGAGTGACCAGCAACAGACACCCGAGATACAGCAGAATAAACAAGCCGCCACCGTGCAGGCTCGCCAGATAGGGAAACTGCCAAAGATTGGCCAGACCCACAGTTGCGCCTACTGCGGCCCAGAAAAAGGTTGATTTTCGGGTAAACGACCCGATATGTGTGTGATACGGCGTAGGCATTTGCGCCTCTGAAAGAGTCTGGCCAGATAGTGTAGCCGAAGGACTCGATTACATACGAACCGGCAGCGCCTTCGGCGGCCATTTCGTGACCAATCTGGCACTCCTGGGCTACAATGCGCGTTTTGCCGACCTGAGTCCGGTCGGCCCGTTCACTCGTCCGAACCCGGATAACTGATTCATGAGCAAGAAAAAAGCCGGTACGCCAAGCGGTACCATCGCCCTTAACAAGAAGGCGAAGCACGAATACCATATAGAAGAACGCTTTGAAGCGGGGATGGTTTTACTCGGCTGGGAAGTAAAATCACTACGAGCTGGCAAGGCCCAGATCACCGATGCCTATGTTTTGCTGAAAGGTGGCGAAGCATTCCTGCTGGGCGGGCACTTTGAGCCACTTACCACAGCTTCCACCCACGTTATTGCTGACCCCACCCGAACCCGCAAACTGCTGCTGCACGCCAAAGAGCTGGCCAAGCTGATCGGGGAAACGAGCCAGGCCGGCCAAACCTGCGTGCCGCTGGCGCTGTACTGGAAAAAGAACAAAGTGAAGTGTGAAATCGCCCTGGTGAAGGGCAAGAAGCTGTTCGACAAGCGCGCTACGGAGAAAGAACGCGACTGGGACCGCCAAAAACAGCGCATCCTGCGTGAAGGAAACGCCTGACCGGCAGCCATTACAAGCAGCAATTTTTCTGATCCGCGTCATGAGCGAGCAACGTCTTGTGTCGCATACTCTTCCTCTATGCACCGTTTTTTACCCTGCTTATACTGCCGGGTTACGGCACACCGCAGGGGGAGGGCTTATGTCACCTAAACGGATTCCGATGGCGGCTGTTGATCGCTCGTGGTTGCGGATGGACACGCCCAGCAATCCGATGATGATCTCGACGGTTCTGGTATTTGATAAGCCAATTGCCATCAACCGGCTGAGACACCTTCTGAATGAGCGTTTCCTGCGTTTTCAGCGGTTTCGCCAGAGGGTTGTTGATGAAGGTAACAAGGTTTACTGGCAAGACGACCCTCTCTTCGATATCGACAACCACCTGCACCGGATAGCACTTCCCGGAAAAGCCGGGAAAGCAGAGCTTCAGGCGCTGACCAGCGACCTCAACAGCACATCGTTGGATCTGCGACATCCCCTTTGGCAAATTCACTATATCGACAACTACGATGGCGGCTGCGCGCTTCTGATCCGTATCCATCATTGCATTGCGGATGGTATTTCATTGGTACGGGTGCTTCTCTCCCTGACCGACAAGACGCCGGAGCCTCACAAGCAAACAACGTTTCCGTCCCGGCCTCGGCAGCAAAGCAAATCCTCGACCATCAGCAAGTTTCTGCACCGCGTCCTGGATACCACTGAGGCTGCAACGCACCAGGCCAGGTTGTTTATCCAATCCGTGCGCGAAGAACCCAACTACCCTTTGAAGCTGATAAGCACTGCCAGCGGCGTTGCTGCAGACCTGCTCAAACTGGGGCTTTCACCT
>TARA_R110002096_G_scaffold143328_1_pt1 | contig 115333 bp, 88 predicted proteins | sample TARA_R110002096 | Tara Oceans TARA_R110002096 (sample SAMEA4397295) | marine metagenome | biome: Polar Biome; feature: [DCM] deep chlorophyll maximum layer (ENVO:01000326); material: water (ENVO:00002006), including particulate matter (ENVO:01000060) such as... | depth 35 m
TCTCGGACGCCGCCCACACCGAAAGACTCTCAGTCCGGAAAGCCCCTCTCAGTCCGGAAGCCCCCCGGAAGCCCCAGACTCTCGGTCCGGAAAGCCCGGTCCGGAAAGCCCGAGCCAGCACGAAATGCTCAGCTCGAAATCGCCTCTAGTTCCAGCACGACTTGCCCGGCTTCAAGATCGTCGCCGTCCGTCGGAACAATTCGCACGACCTTGGCCCGCTCGGGCAGGCCTTCGCCGCCGTAAGATACCCGGCTAAACGTCTTCATCACCTCGATGAGAAAGATGGTTTGCCCCGCTTCAATCTCATCACCTTCGGCCACAAACGCTGGCTTATCCGGAGCCGGGCGCAGGTAGAAGCGACCGCTTGAACTGCTGCAGAAAACCAAGATGCCATCGCGCTCGGAGATAGGACCGCCACTGCCGACCTCACCATCGACGAGCGCGACGCCAGCCTCACCAAGAACCATGAGCACGTCACCAAAGGCAACAGCGCCATCGGCTTGGCTTGGAGGCGCCTTCGCGATTACCCCCTGAATTCCTTTGGGTACAACGAGTTCTTGGTCGCGACCAAGGGTTGAGAGCACGCCAGCGACCTGCCCTGCCGTCACAACATGACCAACAGAAGGCTTGTTGCGCCAGTACCCAACGCCAGGGCTTTTCAGTGTCACTTGGCCTTCATCATCGCGCGCGGCAATTAGCGTTAAACGGTTCATGCTCGGCTCCCGGTCATCACTTGCAGATCGTGCATACTCCAAATCCGCGGGTTCTTAACTCGGCGATAGCCAATGCCTTGGTAGGACATTTCAACAAGGCTGCACAGCCACGTGCGCAGCTCTCCCAGTTTAACAATCTCATCGGTATCCATTTGCCGAGCTGCGACATACGGGTCCATATCCGCTTCAATGCGGTCTTCGACCGACTTCATGCTCTTGGCAATCTGCTCGCGCTCCGCAGGATCTTCCGCGGTGATTTCGAAGTTCTCATCGAGCTTGGTATTGAACGCAGCAATCGCGAGCGTTCGCCCTTCCATCACGCTCTGCCGCGACAAACACGTCGACAGTTGCACAATCGGGTCATAAGGCATGCCGGCCATTGCGTAGTAGCCAGCTCCTGACGCCTTGCGAAGCAAGACCGTGAACATGGGCGTTGTATTGGTGCTATTGGAATAGATGAGGCTAGAGCCATAACTAAGCAAGCCAAGTCGCTCGGCCTCCTGGCCAATGTCAAAGCCCGAGATGTCCTGCAGCCAAATGAGCGGGATGCCGTCGTCGTTGCACGCCCGCGAGAAGGCGGCGATTTTGGCGATTCCCTCTCGATACAAGATACCCGCAGGATGCTTCTCACCAGGGGTTTCCGCGCTATCGACTAAGCCCTGTCGGTTGATGATGAACCCTGCGTAGAGCCCGCCAACGCGGCCAACACCGCAGACCATTTCTTTGCCCAAGTCGGGCATGAGTTCCCAGAACAGACTTTGGTCGACAAGCCGAGCTAAGACTTGTTCTGCATCGTAGGACTCACGGTGATCGGTTGGCAAAAGCCCAGTAAGTTCGTGAGCCGGAAAGTGTGGATCAACCGCACCAACACCACCTCGGTAAAAGTCTGCCCCCGAGCTTGGCAGGCGAGTGATTTCCTCGCGAAGACACGCAATCAACGTCTCGTCATCAGGCACTCGAACGTCGGCACAGCCGCTTTGATGAACGTGTACCTCGGGGCCGCCAATCCCAAGCGATGTCATCTTTTGGCTTTTTGCTCCTTTAATAAGCGCCGCGCCTGCGATGACCATATACGCCTGCTCGGTCATATAGACTCGATCGCTGATGATTGGCATATAGCCGCCACCAGCGATGCAATCGCCAAATACACCAGCCAGCTGCGGAACACCGCTATCGCTAAGCAAGCTATTCATCTTAAAGATGTGGCCTGCGCCGCGAGCCCCCGGAAACGAGTTGCTCTGCTCTGGCAAAAACAAACCGCTGCAGTCGACGAGGTATATCGCCGGCAGGCGAAGGCGCAATGCCATCTTCTGGGCGCGCTGAATCTTCTCTGGTGTGCGAGGCCACCAAGCACCCGATGCGACCGTATTGTCGTTGGCAATCACCATGCACCAACGGCCTTCAACCTGTGCGAAGGCTGTGACCACGCCAGCAGCCGGCGACTTTGCACCGCGATCGTACTCAAGGCCGTAGTTCACAAAGCTCCCAACTTCGTGAATCTCGGTGCCCTCGTCTTTAAGCAACTCGATGCGTTCGCGAGACGTGAGCTTGCCCTTCTTGTGCACTCGCTCGACGTACTTCTCGCCCCAGCCCGCTTGCACTTCCGCTCGCCGCTCGAGGAGCAATTCTTCGCGCTCTAAGTTCGAAGCGGAGTAGTCATCATAGGTACGAAGGTCGATCGCCGATGAACGATCGACACCGATGGGAACGAGGGGTACGTGAGACACGCCCGGAGGCTAGCAGATTCCGGGCGCTCTCAAGAAACCGCTAGCGCCGCCTATCCGCGTCACAAGTGCGAAGAAATCACATCGTACGTCGTAACTGGGGTGCGAGCTGGCGCAAGGCCCGGCACCTTGCCCGCTAGAGCGCGAAGCCTAATAAGAAGCTGAGTGTGGAGACGCGGTGATTCGGATCGGTGGCCAATTGATAACCGCGCTCCAGATGCACCCCCATCATGACCTTGCCAAAGTCGAGCATCGGCGTCACCGAGGCTCCGAAGTACGGACCGATGGGTTCGGGATCTTGGAAGCTCTCCACAGTTCCGCCAAAGCTTGGCCAAAGCCCCAAAACCGCCGCAAGCTGCACCCGCAGCGTTACTCGCTCATTCTTCTTTTGCCACTCGTATCCCACGTCGATGGAGGGCTCGTAGAAATTGTCATCACCAAAGATCACCATGACCCGAGGACGCACGAAATAGGCTTGTTCAGATGGAAAGATCAGCGCCGAGACTTGGAAGCCACTTGCGCCGACAACCTCCGCCGATTCCGTGTCCAAGAATTGGTAGATAAACCCGCCCTGCAGCTGCACGACGCCCCTCGCTTGGGTCTCAGCGACTGGTGGCGAAGCAGCAACCGGCGGTTGCACCGTCGCAGCTTGTGTCGCAGGTTGCCCAGTCGCATGTGGGGCAACCGGCGGAGCGTGGCAGGTGCCGCCAGCTGCGCAGGTTTGCCCTGGGTCGCAAGCCGGGTTGCACTCGCTCACGCACTGCCCCTTTGGGCTGCAGACATATCCTGCGCGGCATTCGGGAAAGCACGCCTCGTCTGCACGAGCCTCAAGACCGAGAAGAAAGACGGTTAGTCCCAATGCGACCGCAAAAATGCCCCTGACCATTGCTCCGAATACCATCGGTTGCCGCTAGTTAAAAGACATTCGCGCGCAGTACTCTGACCATGGACGGCAGGGCTTGCATTGCTCACCTCGTCGCGTTCGTGTAAGGACCGCCTACTTCGGAGAAAACGCGTGTTTTTTGAGACAGCCTGGACGACAGCTAGGCAAGTGGCACCATGATCTTCATGAACTTTGCCGGTTCAGCCACCCCGTTGGCGCTTGCCCAATTCTCTGCATCCGTGAGCATCTGCTGCCCTTCTGAGCCTCCTTGGAGGCGCCCGAGGAGCCACGACGTGGCGAAGTAGCAATACATCATCTCTTCGGCCTCAAGGGATTTCCGAGCCAACGCGAGTAGCTCGACCGCGCGCTCCCGCTCTCCGCGAAGCTCCGCAATCTGGCCACGAAGCAGCAGCGACCAAGGCTCCGCACAGCGAATCGATTGCTTGCCAAGCGACTTTGCAACTTTGTCAGCCCGAGAGAGAAGGACATCAGAACTATCCTTAGACGCAGCGGCGAGCAAAGCGCGTCCCTGCAGAAACATGGCCTGGGCGCCTACCACCGCGACACGCAGGAGGAAGGAACTTTTAAGAGGCCCCCACATCTCGTCGCAACGCTCAAGGGCACTAGCGCCCTGCCCCTCGTAGATATCAATATTGATATGAGCAAGAGCTGCGTAGTAGTGCTGCAAGAAAAAGCGTCTCTCCGACCACTGTTTCTCGCCGCGCTCGCACTCGAAGCGCGCCTGCGCAACCTGCCCTCGAACCAACCAGGCGCAGTTAAGCGATCCGGTTCGCATGTCGGTGACGCCGTGCAAGTCGCCGCGTTCTTCGGCAGCTTGCAAGATGCTGGGCACGCGCTGCGCAAACGTTTTTATCTCCCCCAGAAAGAAGAGTGCATCCGCAGCAAGTCTCTCGGCCTGGCACGCATTGGCTTGGTGCCCTCGGCAATCGCTCTTCAGAATTCGTGCAGCTTCGTCGAAGTAGGTTGCCGCTTGCCGCCACTCGCCGGACTGATACACCGTTAGTGCTTCCGAATACTGCGCGAAACCTTGCACCACCGGATCGCCAACTTGAAGGCCAAGCTCCCTGGATCTAGCGATTAGGCTCTCTGCCGAACTCCGGCCCTTCTTGCCCTCGATCGATCGATACGCGGCTTCGATTGCCAGGCCAAGACCAACGCGACCTGGCTCTCCTGCACGCAGAGCAAGAACCACATGACGCGTTTGAAACTCTGCGCCTCGAAATGAATCGTTCACGCCAAACGCCAAACCGCATGAACCACAGACATCAATCTTGATGAGTTCCTCGGGGCGCAGCTGCGACTCGTCACGCTGGCGAAATTTCACCCCGCGAATCCGCAAGTACATCCGCCACCACAGGAGGTTAAAGAGCGCCCGGCGATTGCTTGCCGGAAAGCCAAGACCAACGCTGGCAAGAACACGCTTAAAGAGCTCGACCGCGCGATCGACGTGACCGGCACGCATAAGGCTTTCGGCTGCCTTGCGCCGCTGATCCAGAGCCACCGCCTTCGATGCCCCGGAGGCGACCAGCAAGTGTGCTTCGGCGGCAGCTTCCCCTTGCCCCGCGTTGTTCAGTGCGTCCGCGAGCTTCATTTGAAGATCGAGCAGTGTTGCCTCGTCGTGTTCTGCCCGAAGCGCCATGCGGTAGTAGAGAGCCGCACGCTTAAATGCCAAGGCTTCCATCGCACGATCAGCAGCCGCCAAGGCATGCTCAGCAGCAGCTTCCATATCGCCAGCTCTAGAGAAAAAGTCGGCGATGCTTTCGACGTCGCTTGGAGCGGAAATCTCGTAGGCGCAGGCCAATGCTCGGTAGGTCTCCCGCAGCTTCTCGGGGGCAAGCTTTTCCACGAGCAGCTCGCGAATGCGATCGTGATAGCTCTCGAGCTTCGCGATAATTCCGGTGCGGTTGCTTCGAACAAGGCGACCAGCGCGCAATACCGAGACAATGGTTGCATCGGCCGCCGACAAGCCGCTTGCACGAAAGGCGATTTCCTCCGTGAGGGGTGCACCGGCCACAGCGACGACGTCCAGAAGTTTTCGCTGTGCAGGGGTGAGCGAGCCAACTCGCGACAACATCGTCTGCTTAAGCGTAATCGCTTCGCGCGCAGTGCCCAACTCCTCGCCGCCAGCACTGCGCAAGTAGCGCATCATCTCCTCGACGAAGAACGGACTCCCTTCCGATTCGGAGGCAACTCGTGCCAGCGTGTCTGCGCCCAGAGCGTCGGGAATGCCACCAAATCGCGCTCGAGTGAGTTCGGTCGCCTCTTCGTCGCTCAGGCGATCGATGGGCAGGTAATTAATACCCGCGCTCGAAGGCATCGTATCAAGCCGCTCCAAAAGCACTTGCAGAGCCTCAGAGGTCTCGACGTCATCGCGTCGGTACCCAAGTAGCATAAGCAGTGAAGGCGGATTGGGCGGTCCAAGCAGGCTTGAAAGAAATACCGCACTGTCGGCATCGCCCCACTGAAAGTCGTCTACGTAGACAATAAGCGGATGCCGACGAGCAATGTTTGCAAGCAATTCTCTTAGTGAGACCAATGCAAGTCGACGTGCAACTTGCGGATCCAAGGCCTGCCGCTTGCCGCGCATTCGCGCAATCGAGCGCACCGTGCGCAGCACAGGAAAGAGCCGAGTGAGAGCATTGGCATGTTCTGGTAGCAGCTCCGATACCTCCGAGCTCTGAAGCGTTCCCAGGTACCGACTGAGTGCATCGACAATGGTATCGACAGCCTTAAAGGGCACCGACTCTCTTTCGTAACAGCGCCCGGAAAGTACGATCGCATCCTTCTCGTGGAAAGCCTGCTCGGTGAAGTGCCGCACAAGAGCCGTCTTGCCAATTCCGGGGCTACCATGCACCAGAAGGCACTCCGGACTGCCTTTCTCTTGAACGCTCGCTAATGCCTGTTGCAAAAGGTGGAGCTGCAGTTTGCGCCCAACAAAGACCTCGCCTCGCGACGACTCGGCACCAAGCGGAAAGAGCCGGTCATCCTCCGACGCGCCCAATCGCTTGAGAATGTCGGCACCGGCAGGTCGGGCCGCTGGGTCTCGGCGAAGAAGTGCCATGCACAAATCGCAAAGATCGGTCGGGAGATCGGGCACAAGCTCACGCACATCCACTGGGTCCTCGTCTTGCTTCTTTATGAGGACCGTATCTCCGCGCCCCGTAAAGGGCAGTTGACCTGTGAGAAGTTCGTAGAGGACGCAGCCAACCGAATACCAATCGCTCGCCGGCCCAAGAGGCTCTTGCGCAGCTTGTTCGGGTGACATGTAGCCAACCGTTCCGACCGCGATTCGATCGGAGATGGCATCGGTCTCCGCAAGCTTTGTCGAGAGGCCAAAGTCGACCAATACAACTCGGTGTTCTTCTGATACGAGCACATTGCTCGGCTTAATGTCACGATGAATCCGGCCTGCCGAGTGAAGTGCATGCAACCCCTCCGCAAGCTGCGCGAGGGCTGAACGAAGCAATTCAAGATTGCCTTTCGCCACACGTATCGCATTGCCCGGCGCCTCAACCTCGGACTGCAAGCTCTCGTCGGTGATGGCCTCGGTCGCAATCGAATCTTGCACCGTGCGCGCGTCCAATAGGAATGTTCGCAGGTCGCGACCGCGAATGAGTTCCATCGTAAAGAACCACTGCTCGTCGCCCGCCAGCAGCTCGTAGAGAGTCACAAGATTGGGATGCGAAATGTCCGAGAGCCCTCGAAACTCTTTCTTGAAGCGATAGATTGAGGTCGCATCCCCAAGCGAGAGTGTCTTTAGCGCAACGCGGGTATCACTGCTGTGATCGATCGCCTCGTAGACGACGCCCATTCCACCAGCACCAAGACGCGAGAGAATTTCAAAACGCTCTGTTCCTTGAAATTCTTCCAGCTTCGAGCGCTGGTGTGATCGCTTCGAAGACACAACATAGTTTAGCGAAAATTACACACTTGGCACCATTGAGCTTGGAGGCGGTTCGCTTTGCGCTTCCTTGGCTCGGCGTATGTTCTCAATTCGCACGCGGCGACGCTCTTTGCGCAGCTTGTGGCGGGTTCTTGCGAGCACCCTCTCCCACCCTTCCGGACACACCCGCTCCATCAGTGCAGCGTCGGTCGTCCCACCATCACAGATGCACCGCCCTTCGCAGTAGCGAATCACTTCGTTCTCTTGGCTCGAAAGGTAGCTGCCAATGATGCCGCCGATGCCACCAATCCACACGAGCGAAGCCAGAATGATACTCAGCCCGAGCAGCCGCGACCGAGCCGCACTTGAACACATGAGATTCTCTTCAATTTTGGAGGAAGGCATCGCCTTCTTGACACCAGAGTGTCAGAGCAGTTGCGAATCCCCCTGTGCTTTTCGCCGGTGACCAGCGGCAGACGTCACGCAAGGCGGTAGAGTTGGGCCCATGTCGAACCGCAAATCTGTAGACTTCTTTGTAATTGGTGGCGGCTCCGGCGGAGTCCGCGCAGCGCGAATTGCAGCGACCCACGGAGCCAAGGTGGCAGTCGCCGAGGAAAGTCGTTACGGCGGAACCTGTGTAATTCGCGGATGCATTCCCAAGAAATTCTTTGTCTACGCCGCGCAGTTTAGTCATGTCATCGACGACAGCAAAAAGTACGGCTGGAGCCTCGAGGGCACCTTCGATTGGAATACGCTCAAAGAGAACAAAGATGAGCGCATCGATAGACTCAACAAGATTTACATCAAGCTTCTTGGCGATGCCGGAGTCGAAGTTCTAAACGGTCGTGCAACGTTAAAATCGGCAAACGAAGTCGTTGTTGGCGATACGGTCTACGAGGCAAAACACATTCTCGTGGCCACCGGCGGTCGCCCAACCCGCCCAAACATTCCCGGTGCAGAACTGGCCATTACGTCCAACGAAGCGTTCCACCTCAAGACTCTTCCAAAGCACATCACAATCGTTGGCGCTGGCTACATTGGCCTGGAGTTCTCGGGAATCTTCCGAGGCTTGGGAGTGGATGTCTCGCTTGTCCACCACCGCAAAGAAGCTCTTCGCGGCTTTGATGAAGATGTCCGTCACGAGGTTACCGAGAACCTCGCCAAGAGCGGCGTCGAACTCTTAATGGAAACCGAGATTACGCGCATTGAAAAAGCCGATGGTGGCGGGCTTCGCTACCAATGTCAGCAAGGCGACTGGCACGAGAGTGATGTTGTGATGTTCGCAACCGGCCGCGTTCCCAATACAAGCGAGATGGGCCTTGCCGAAGCCGGCGTCGAACTTGGTAAGCGCGGCGAAGTTAAAATCGACCACTACGGGCAGAGCAGCGTGCCAAACGTCTGGGCCGTTGGCGACTGCACCGATCTCCTGCAACTCACACCGGTTGCCATTCGCGAAGGCCAAGCCCTGGCCGACAATCTCTTTTCGGGCAACGACACTCGAACCAAGTTCGACCATCCTGTTGTTCCCACAGCCATCTTCTCAATTCCGCCCACAGCCACAGTTGGGCTCACCGAGGCCGATGCAAAGAAAGAACACGAAGTCCAAGTCTACAAAACCCGGTTTCGCCCCCTCTTTCACTCGATGAGCGGCAGGGATGAGCACGTCATGATCAAGATGATCGTAGACAAGTCATCGCAAAAGGTTGTCGGGCTTCACATGGTTGGCGAGAACGCGGCCGACATCATTCAGACCGCAGCCATTGCGATTGGCATGGGCGCCACAAAGGCTGACTTCGATCGCACCGTCGCACTGCACCCGTGCACCGCTGAAGAACTCGTCCTTATGCGCTAGCTGGCGCTGGCACCGATTTCGGGCGCCAACTCGCTCGGCGCCGACTCGCTTGGCGCCGATGAACAATACCTACAGCACCGGGCGGCGCTCTTCTTCGCCCCGGGTGCCCAGGTTTCCATAGCGATGGTAGTCGTGGCTAATGCTCTGCTCCTTAAGGTACCAGAGCAGCTCAACACGCCCTTCTGCAAGAACCGGCGCCCGCGCGATGTAGATTCCAGTATCACCAACCGCCCGCAGAATCGCCTCGGGGACTCGCGCCAGCGAAGCGTATCGAATTCGATCGGTTTGGCGACGCTGCACGATGTCTGCCAGTGCTTCGTCACTCTCTTCAACGAATTCCAAGGCACCACCCCAGGTGTCGGTCATCACATCCAAAAGCTCCAAGATGGCGGTGCGTGGGCCAACAGGCGAACTAAGAGTTATTCTGCATCCAGCAATTCGAGCAGCACAAACCTGCGCAAATACCTCAAAGGCTGAGTCGTCTTTATGCACGCGAATGCGCATGAAAGGCACTGGCAGGTACCGCCGGTGATTGTCTTGGCCAAGGAGTCGAACGCTATCGTGTTGCAATGCAAACTCGGACTCAAACGCCGCATCGTAGCTGTGCACAGCTTGCAGCACGCGACGAAGGTCGGCAATCGGAACGCCTTTAACGGCATCGCCATCCGCATCCTTGCAACGATTGACAATGCCCTGTCGCAATCGCTCGACATCGGGATTCGATACCTCGGAATCGGGAATCACGTCGGTTGGCGTGTCGCGAATCTGCATGAGTTGAGCAACGTAGTTGGGACCACCCGCTTTGATGCCAGGACCAAATGCGCTCTTGCCCATACCGCCAAAGGGTTGGCGCAGAACAATGGCTCCAGTGGTGCCGCGATTGATGTAGAGGTTGCCGGCACGCATCTGCTCTCGCCAAATTGCCTGTTCGCGCCCGTCCAAGCTCTCGAGCCCCGATGTAAGTCCGTAGCCCGTTTGATTGACAAGCTCAATGGCGTGGGAAAGCGTGTCGGCTCGCAGTACCGCGAGCATGGGCCCGAAAAACTCTGTCATGTGCGTATAGCTGCCAGGGCGCACGCCCCACTTCACACCAGGGCTCCAAAGGTTGGGATTGTCGCCAACTCGCCCTGGGCGCACTGCCCAAGATTCGCCGGTCTCCAGTTCTTTTTGCGAACGCTCAAGGTCGCCATCCGGCGGCACGATCATCGGTCCCATCTTTGTGCTGAACTCGTGTGCAGAGCCAACTTCAAGGCTCTCCACCATGTCGCAGAGCGTTTTCTTAAAGGTCGGATCGTCGTAGACCTCAGCTTCCAAGATGAGCAGCGAGGTTGCCGAGCACTTCTGCCCTGCATGCCCAAAGGCCGAGCCGACCACATGTTTGATGGCCTGCTCGCGATCGCTCATCGCAGTAACGATGGTCGCATTTTTGCCACCAGTCTCCGCAAGTAGATTCATTCCAGGGCGAACGTCGAGCATGCGAAGAGCGGTATCGGTGCCCCCCGTGAGAATGACAATGTCGACATCGTCGGAAGCGACGAGCCGCGCGCCGCCGGTTGCCCCAGAGCACGGAACAAATTGCAGTGCCTCTTTCGAGATACCCGCGCGCCAAAAGCACTTACAGACTTCGTAGGCGACGAGAACGGTTTGCGAAGCAGGTTTGAGAATGACGGTATTGCCGGCGGCCAAGGCTGCAGCAATGCCTCCACAGGGAATCGCCGCAGGGAAATTCCATGGAGGAACTACGACGACGACGCCGGCCGGCTTTGCATCGATCGATGGCATCGCGCGAAAATCTCGAGCCGTCAGTGCGTAGTACTCGACAAAGTCGATGGCCTCGCTAATTTCAGGATCGCTCTCGGTAAAAATCTTACCGCCATCGAGAAGGGCTGCGCCCATCAAGTCGGCGCGAGCGACCCGCAATTGGTGAGCAACCTTGGAAAGTGCTTCCAGTCGGGCGTCCTCGCTCATGGTGCGCCACCCGGACGGGTCCTTGCGAGCGCAGTCGATGGCCCTATCGATGTCTTCGTTGGAAGCCTGGCAGTAATAGGCAACTTCTAACTCGGGCCGAGATGGATCGGTGCAAGCGCGAGTATTGCTTTCGTCGTGAGTCTCTTCGCCGGCGATGACCAAAGGAATCCGCACAGCATCGGCGCCATGGCGCGTCTGCCAAGTCACGCGAATGCCCTTTGCCCACTCGACGTTTGCGAGAAGGGAGAAGTCGGTATCGGGCTCGTTCACGAAATCGCTGGTATGTACGAACGCCAGTCCGCTCCACTCGCCAAGGGATTCGCGCCGGTCTTGCGTACGCCTAGGCAGCTTCGTAGTGCTCTCGATGAGGCCAAAGCTGTCGACAAAGCCCTTTTCTAGCTGATTCCAAACATCGCTCCCAACTTCGAGGGAAAAGGCATGCCGTAAGAAGTTTTCTGGACCGGTATTCTCATCCAGTCGTCTAATAAGATAGCCAATGGCGTTTACAAAGTCTTCTTTGCGAGTTGCCGGCGCGTACAAAAGCACGTTGTCGACAAGCTCGTGCAAGGCCCGTCGCTGGTGGTTGGCAATCCCCTCCAGCATCTCAAACTGAATTTTATCGATGACGCCAGCTGCGTCGGCGACAACCAGGCCGTACGAGACATCGAAGAGGTTGTGCGAAGCAACGCCGACGCGAACGGCCTCTACGTGCTCCGGTTGCAAAGCGAAGCGCAGCATGCGCTTGTAGTTCGCATCGGTTTCGCGCTTGGTGGTGTAGGGAGCCTGCGGCCATCCTTCAATCGATGCCTCAACCTTCTCGGCCTCCATGTTGGCGCCCTTCACAATGCGCACTGTGACCGGACTGCCTCCTTTGGCGACGCGAGCCTGGGACCACTCGGTAATGGTGCGCAGCACTTCATAGCTATCGGGAAGATAGGCCTGCAGCGCAATGCCCGCATTGACACCCTCAAGACCTGGCCTATCCAACGTCTGCATAAAGACCGTCGATGTGATGTCGAGGTCTCGGTACTCTTCCATGTCCAGGTACACGAACTTTGGCACCACCGCCCCATCGGGTCTTGTGAACGTTGCCTTTGCCGATGCGCGGTAGAGAAGCTCCATGCGATCGCAAAGCACGCGGATGGACTTGTCCCGGGCGATGGGAAAGATCTGCGAGTACACCGTCGAGACTTTGACGCTGATGCAATCAATTTCGGGAAGCTGCAGCGCAGCCAAGTACGTTTGAAGTCGCTCCGTGGCATCATCTTCGCCAAGCAGTGCCTCGCCAAGATAGTTTACGTTCATGCGCAAACCACCTTCGCTTCGATCGCGAAGGTGTTGCACGAGAAGCTCACTCTCGGCGGGCAAGACGACGTTTGCGGTTTCTTCCCGCATCTTGCTCTTCACCATCGGAATACTCACGCCGGGCAAATGCCCACCAAAAGACTGAAAGCCCTTGAGCATGGCTCGGTCCAACGTGGAAAAGAATCGCGGAATGCCCTGCACATCCAAGATGTGAATAAGTTGATTTGCGACCCTCTTTGGCGTCGTCGATCGAAACGCCTGATCGGTGAGCTGCATGAGAGTTGCCCTGTCGCTCAGGCCGTCCATCATGCGTTCGAGTTCTCGCTGCTGGCGTCGCTCTTGCGAAGTTTGCAGCGAAGTGCCGCGCTTCTGCAGAATGCGTGCGAGCTGGACAGCCTTCTGAACCTCGGGCGATGCCGCCGATTCAGGATCAAGCGTTAGCTCAGCAAGAGTTTGAGTAAGGGACTTAGGTACGAAATCAGTGGCAGGCATGGCGTTGGACAACCAACATCGTAGTCGTACTCAGTGCCGCTGTCACTTCTCTCTGCACTCGATGCAGGTACCAGCGATGTACCGTGCAAATTCGTGGTAAGGCCCGTCCCGGGCCGGTTGACGCTAGGAGAGTTTTGCGCGAAGCATCGAGAGAGCTTGCGTGTGGAGTTGGCACACTCGCGACTCGGTAACGCCCAGAATTGTTCCGATCTCGCGGAGTGTAAGTCCTTCTCGGTAGTAGCAGGAAAGCACCATCTGCTCTCGCTCATCGAGTACTTCAAGCGCGGTCATCAGAGCGCTCTTGCGGCGCTGTCGTTCGCCAACGTCGACTGCGTGCCGGCCGCCGTCTGCAAGCTCTCCACGAAGGTCATCAAGGTGAATTACGCTTGCCTCGCGAACACTCGCATAGGTGCGGTTAAACGCCATCTCAGACATGCCCATTGATGCGGCGATTTCAGCGTCGGTTGGTGCATGACCAAGCTCTGCCTCAAGCGCTCGGGTTGCTTCAGCGACTCGGCGAGCCCCCTGCCTTGCCCTGCGGCTAAGGATATCGTTCTTGCGAAGGTGATCGAGGATTGCGCCCCGAACTCGCTTGGCAGCGAACGCCATAAAGGGCTCTTGCCTGGTTGTATCGTAACGGGTGGCCGCTTCGGTAAGCCCCAGTAGGGCCGCAGATTCGACATCGTCTCGTGAGACCGAACTCGGTAAGCGCCTGGCCATTTTGCGGGCCATTTTTAGTGCCATCCCCAAGTGCAAGGTAATGAGCTCATTGCGCTCGTGGATTGGATTCGTCGATAGTTTCTGTGCTGTTGCGTTCTGCATGATTGCTGTCCTCCCACTTCCCTTCATTGCGAACATGGGGCCAACACTTCCGAATCCTCCAAAGGCCCGAAAGCCCTACAAACTTGCCGAGCCGCTCCGTGCTTCCCCAGCAATTTGCTGTCATTTCTGACGCCCGAACCGACAGGAGATTCCTCGGGATCTCAACGCGACAGTGGGCCGCTCGTGGACTCTTTGAGGTACCTTAGAATGCACTCGTCGCCAGCAGATGAAACTCACTATGGAAACTACCGAACCTAAGATTGTGCCCCTCGCTGGGCCCAACATGCCTGCAGACCGTGGGCTTTCGGGTCTTGGCCTCCTCATGCAGCTAAGCGGCTCCATATTCTTGGCCTATGGCGCTTTCATGGTGATGTTGCCCATGCTCGACAACTCGATTCCCGGCGACGGCCGCATGAAGATACTCATGGTCGCCTTGCTCAGCGTGGTCCGCTCCTCGTTTCACCGAAGCGCAGGCACCTCGATTCTCTTTCGCAAAAGAGGAACTTCACAGAGCCCGCTTCACCAAGTGAAGATCTACATTGGCGTCGCCCTTGCCCAAAGCGCAGCCGTCTTCTTTCTTCTTGGCGACTTTCTGCCAACGAACGTTGGCCTCTACCTAGTAGCCATCCTCGTTGCATGGCCGGCAACCTTGGCAATCGTGCTGTCCCAATCGCGCTTTCGCGACCTTGGCGAGGAGATCGAGCATGCCGAAGACATGGGCTTTGAATCCGCTGCTGTCATGATGGCCACTTTTGGCATTCTCGGTGCCATGACCAGCGGCTTGGTCATCATCACGATCTACAAAACGCCATTCTTCAGTCTAAGCGACGTGCCCTCGTTCTTGTGGATGGGGGTTATCGGCATGCTCTTTATCCGCTCGCTCTTGCACGCCCGCGCGGGATTTCATGGCTGCCAAGGAGTTCGCGTGGAGCGCGCCAGTGAGAGCGCCGCTCGCTACTTCAACTTCGGCATCATGTCGGCAATCATCGCTTCGGCAATCCTAATGCTGCAAATGACAATGCAGGTCGGAACCCTGCACTTCACCGTCTTTATGATGGTCGGCGTTCGTGGCTACCTGCTACTTACCTGGCCCTTACTGCTTCGCAACTTCTATACAGATCGCAATGTTTCGATGTTGCTCGATGAGAACCTAGTGCCCCGGCGCGCTCCAGACTCTGGGCTCACTGCGCTTGGTTGGCTCCTCCTCGCCCTAGGCACGATGGGCTTGGCGACAAGCCTCGGAACTATCTTTCTCCTTAGTGGTTCGCTGCAAGGGCTCGACATGTTGCAACTCTCTTCCCTCTCCAACCCAAGCGCTCACTCCCCATGGTGGAGCGTCGGCGTTTCCGTGCTGCAAACCGCCGCAGGCTACGAACTTATTCGCATGTCAGCGAGGCACAAAGTTATTACGACAATCTACGGCTGCGTCTCGGTCGTGGTGACGACATACCTTTGGTGGCCCCTGCTTAAGCAATTCTCTGTTCCGCAATTCGGTAGCCCATTGGAATCGGTCCATCTCTACGGCGTGCTGCTCATCAGCGTGGCGGTCGCAGTGAGCGCCGTGATTCTAGTGAACCGCAACATCGACCCCGACGCCAAGGCACGCATTAACGGCTAAGCAACTGCGCCCAGGCCGTGGCAACCTCGGTGCTTCGTGGCCCTGTGCCGCGAGCACTTAGGACGCGCTTGTTCTCACCCTCGATCGCAATCCGAACCAGCAGGTGATCGTCTGGCAGTACGGGAAATCTCTCACACCACTCAACCGAAGATACGCCAGCGTTGTCCAGCATCTCTTCCAAACCAATGTGCTCAAGCTCGGCCTCCACCTCGATGCGATACAGGTCCACATGCACCATAGGCAAACGCCCACCCGCGTACTCGTTAATTAGCGAAAAGGTTGGGCTTGTCACGCGGACCGATTCCGGAACCCCGAGCCCCGCTGCCACGCCTTGGGTGAGCAGCGTCTTGCCCGCCCCCAAATCGCCGATGAGACCAATGACATCTCCAGCCACAAGAAGCTTGGCGAGCATGCGCCCTGCCTCGAATGTCGCCTCAGGACCGTTGCAAGGATACTCCTCGATCATGGGACCGTTGCTACCACACTTTGCTAGTCGGGCGAGGCTCTGACATCATGCGGGCCATGAGCGAAGCAAGCAGTGAGAAACTCAAGAGCACACTCAAAGCCTGTGGGCTATTGGACGCCGCCGAAGAGGTTGGCGAAGGCATGTACCGAATGGCTTGGGGCTCGGCCACGGTCGTCTGCGTGACGCGCGGAACTGCTGTCGTCGCGATGGCACCGATGTTTGAAGCTCTGCCCAAAAAGGACGTGGGTGGCTTCTGCCAAAAAATCCTCGAGCTCAATGCGGAGATGGGCGGCACTGCTGCATTTGCCATTCACGCCGATGGCTCTGTCGTCTTGCAAAGTGGTCGCGGTGTGGCCGGTCTCGACCCAGACGAACTCAAGCTTCTCCTAAACACCGTCGGCAAATTCGCCGACGACTACGACGACATTCTCGATAAGGACTACTATCAATGAGCTGGAAACCTTGCCCGGTCTGTAGCCAAAACAATCCTTCGAACAGCATGCGATGTTCGTCCTGTGGCGCTGATTTCAGCGATCCCGATGTGATGGCAATGATGGGCGAGGATGTGAGCAACATCGTCGCGCCCGAGGTTGCTGCTGGCAGCTTGGCCCACGGAAAGGTCCTTGGCTTTAGCGAGCAAGGCCTTATTTCTGGTAGCTCGGTGCGCAGGCTTGCCCTGGTCGGCGCCATTTTCCTAGTCGCGGCATTCCTGGTCCCCGTCTCCATCGACTTTGAAGAGAGAGTGCTGGCTTGGAACGCTCTCGATAGCGCTCCTGCCATCGCGCTGCTATTCCCGGCACTGGCCGCGATCATGGGCCTTGTTGCCGCGATCGCGCCCCTGCAGGCCTGGCAGCGCAGCGCCACGTTGATGGCTGCAGGAGTCATTGGCATTGCAACGCTGCCGTTTCTTGGAGGCCTATCCGGCAGCCCAGAGAAACTCTTACCTCTGATCTGGCTCGGCACACTTATCGGCGGCTGGGGCCTGCTCCTGCGCTGCTACGACGCGCAAAGTGACCTCGCTCGCAAGGTCATCATTGGCGGCGCCGTGATCGCAATCGCAGGGTTTTTCTTGCCGATTTCCGATCCACAAAAAGCAGTCCCTCTAGAACTGCGATTCTACTTTCGCGAATCAATGGACAGTGCTAGCGCCTTCACCGCGTACAAGACCGTCTTTAACCGAGACCCAACGGTGTACTTCAGTACCGTCTATCTCTTTATGCCTGTTGTGCTCTTGCCATTGGCAGCGACGCTCTCTTGGCCAAAGCCCACAGGTGCCTGGGACAAATCCGGCATGTTCTTGCGCCCGCTCGCATGGCTCGCAGTCCTCTACGTGCCATTGGGATTTGCACTCTTTGCTTTCAATCTGCTTGGCGAGAACGACGGCCGAGTTGTCATTGAGAGAACCGTGCACTCTTGGAACGATGTAACCTCCCACGCCCTGCTCGGTCGCCTGCGGCTTATTGCCCTTGGAGCGGTCTTCGCACTTTGGGCGAGCATGCCGGTCATCACCCTGCTGCGGCACTTCGCCGCTAAGGCCGATACCAGCTCCGACTAGGCGAACTGCGGCTCGGCCCACTAGCTGGACACAACTACGAGCCGCGCAGGACGTCATCAAGCGCTAACTTCATGCGCCCCTGCCCAGGCGACCCTGGCGGCGAGGTTACCTCGATAAAAATCGAGCCCGATTTGCTCTCCTCGAAGCAAATGGGAAACCTCCAACTCTCGTTCTCAAACGGCTCGCGGGGCACCCCAAGAACCTCGTGCACAAGCTCGCGCCGAGTGCGCAGCGCAATTGCCGAGTGACTGGCGCCTCGCCTAGAAATCGTGAAAGCCCTGAGTGTAGTACCTAAGAGATACTCTCCATCCGCAGGCTGCGGCGAGGGTGATGCGGCACTATCGAGGATATAGAGCGACTGTGCGCGTGACCGCTTGTGAACAACAAGCATCGGTGTCGTTGGCTCGAGACGCTCGGTACAGCAAACGCCTAGCGTGTTGCAAAGCGAGACCATCGCGTTGGTGTGCCCGCCGCGAGTGTGCTCGTAGTGCGATGAGACCAGCAAGTGATCTTCTGCGATGGGAAAGAACCGGTGCTCGCGAAGCCAACCGGTACGGCCATGCGCAGTTGGCGCCAATGCGTGCCACACCTCTTTGCCGTTGTGCGCAAAGGAAATGCGTTCTTCATCGCCTGCTGCCGTGGTTTCCACCGTCACCGTGCCACCGGCAAACGAGGAATCCGACGCCTGACGGCAAAGCAAATACGACTCAGACAAAGACGGTTCCCCTGTATTGCCTATTCCGAGTTGGCCAGCCGCATTTCCAGTAGCGGCAGAATGCTGGCTTCTTCAAGCCAGGGAAGCGGGTCGATGTAGCGCATCTCTTGCGATGCATCGCGGACGGTGAAGTGCAGATGAGGCTGAGAGTGCTCGATTCCTGTACTTCCCAGCGAGCCCAGCCATTGGCCCGCTTGCACCGGTTCTCCGGCTCGAATGTCGGGCGCAATTTCATCAAAGTGGAAGTACTCGGTGCGCAGGCCAATGTCCTCGTGAAAGACCCAAACGTAGCGCCCACCTTTGGCATCCGAATCGTCCGCCACCTTTTCGACGATGCCTTCGCGAATTGCCACAACCGGCGTTCCCCGCGGTGCATCGAGGTCGACCCCACAATGGCCTTCTCCACACTCTTCGGGACGCTCGCCAGGACGCTCGGCCATAAAGAGCCGTGTGCGTTTCTCGGGAATGGGTTTTTCCGTCCCAATCACCGGATGCACCCAGCTTACGCCTTCGGCCAACGGCTCCGTCGATGGCTCGACCAGCTCGAGAGGCTCGATGGTAAGCGAAAGCAATTCGGTCTTTGGCCGCATTTCTTCGACTGCAGGCGCGGCTTTGGGCATGACGAGCGCCAACCTCGGCCCAGAATGTGCTCCGCGAAACGCCAGGGTCGCGGCGGAGACAGCGCCGACGGATACCATGCCTAGAATAATTCTTAGCCCAAAAGCAGCCCGACTTGGCGATGGAACGTCGCGCAGCAAGGCATCTGGTTTTGCAACGTCTCGCGCCGGCTGCTTCGGTGGCGAATGTATAGCGCCAAGAACCGCGCTGCTTGGCGGCGCGTCGGCATCGTTGGATGTTCGGCCAGCGCTGTCGAAACCTGCGGGACGCGCCGAGCACGCGGAACAAATGCGAACAACTTTGCCGCCGACAACTTTGGCGGCGGAGCGCACGGCATCAACCGGCTCTTCACACCGGTGGCACAGCAGCTGCTGAAGACTGGTTCTCGGCACCGCGCGGGCAGCGTAGCAGCCCTTTGCACAAGCCGGAAGGTGTGAGTGAAGCTCGTGAACGCGCTGTTATTGGCTGTTTTTGACTACTTGGGCGATCCCGCCGCCACCGGCGTGACGACGGAGACTGGCCCTATTCGCAATTGAAGCGGCTGAGCTCGCGGAAGCGATCAAAGCGATCTCGAATCATTTTCTCGTCAAGTCCGCGCAGGCCGTCGAGGCTGAACTGCTCGACGAGGAAGGAAGCCATGACGCTGCCGTAGATCATTGCGGTGCGAATCGCTTCGTGGTCGATAACGCCATTGTAGCTGGCGAGGTAGCCCATGAAGCCGCCGGCAAAACTATCGCCAGCGCCTGTTGGATCACGAGGCTCTTCGAGAGGAAGTGCAGGAGCAAAGAAGTTGCCGCCTTCGTGGAAGAGCATCGCGCCAGCATCACCGCGCTTGATGACCAAAGTCTCCGGTCCCATCGCGCGAATTTTTGCTGCCGCTTTGACCAAGCTGTACTCGCCCGAGAGTTGGCGCGCTTCTTCGTCATTGATGATAAGCGTCTGAACCTTGGAGAGCATGACGTGCAGCTCTTCGAGAGCGCAGTCCATCCAGAAGTTCATGGTATCGGCAGCAACAACCAGAGGCTTGTTGGCCTGCTCGAGCACCGAGACTTGGAGGCTTGGGTGAATGTTGCCGAGAAAGAGCAGTTCGCACTCTTTGTGCGACTCACCAAGCTTTGGTTGAAAGTCTGCAAAGACGCCAAGCTGAGTATCGAGGGTGTCTCGATGGCTTAGGTCATCGGTGTACTTGCCCTTCCAAAGAAAGGTCTTGCCCTCTGCGTGCTCAATGCCGCTGGTGTCAATGTTGCGGCTCTGAAAGTACTCGATGTGCTCGTTTGGAAAGTCGTCACCGACAACACCAACGATGGAAACCTTGTCGGTGAAGTACGCGGCTGCTGCCGAGAAGAACGACGCCGAGCCGCCGAGCAGCTGAGGAAAGTGCCCAAAAGGGCCGTCAATGTCATCAAAGGCCACAGAGCCGACAACGAGGAGAGAGCGATTTGCTGAGTTTTTCATGACAGAGTTCTTTATTGAGGTAGGTATTTTTCGAGTAGAGGACCGAGGCGTTGTTGCGTTGCCAAAGGGATTGCCTCGGGCGGAGTGAAAATGGAGTTTTGCAGGGCATTGGCTGCGATGCAGGTATGCTCGGCGGGAAGTAGATGAGGCACGTGGGCGACAATGTCTTTCGCCAGCTCAGAGTTTTGCTTAAGAACCGTTAGAAGAGATGCGACAGAAACGTCGTCTTCGGTCTCGTGCCAACAATCGTAATCCGTGGAAAGCGCGATGGTGCTGTAGCTAATCTCGGCTTCTCGGGCGAGCTTGGCCTCGGGCATATTTGTCATGCCGATGACGCTTGCGCCCCAACTGCGATAGAGGTTGGACTCGGCACGCGTCGAAAACTGCGGCCCGTTCATGGCCAAGTAGGTTCCACCGCTGTGAACCCGAACGTCTCGGCCACAACCTGCGGCCCGCTCGGTTGCCACGCGAAAGGCAATGTCAGACAAAATTGGGCTCACCGGATCGCCAAAGGAGACGTGAGCCACACAGCCGTCGCCGAAGAAGGTGCTGGCCCGGCCCGCAGTTCGATCGATGTACTGATCGACAATAAGAATGTCGCCGGGACGAACGTCCTCGCGAAGAGAGCCGACCGCCGAGAGCGAGAGCAAATACTGCACGCCAAGGCTTTTGAGCGCATAAATATTGGCTCGGTAGTTCACCTCGTGAGGCATGAGCGTGTGCTGGGCACCGTGCCGGGCCAGAAAGATCATCTCCACGTCACCCAAATCCGTCGCCATGGTGCCTTGTACGAGCTTGCTCGAAGGCGCTCCAAACGGCGTTTGGATATCGTGCTCCTGCAGATTGGCGAGTCCAGGCAATTCGTAGATGCCACTGCCACCAATCACCCCAAGGACGCGCTTTGTCATGTTAATCTCATCGTGATTTCGGCGCGGTGTACCATCTTGGGTGCGGCCTTTCAACGTGCAGAACAAGGTGGAAAAACTCGTCGCCGAAGGGCGCTACAAAGAAGCAGCCGAAGCGGCTAGTGCTGGGCATGCCTATGCCCGTGCAGCCGATCTCTATGAGCGCATCTGGGATTTTGCCGCCGCCGCAAGCTGCGCGGAGGATGCTGGCGATTTGCCCCGCGCCCTCGCAAACGCGCTGGAAGCCAAGGATCAAGCGCGAGCGGAGCGCCTTGCCAAGACCTTGGAAGCACAGGGCGACGAGGGAAAGCGCGAAGCATTGCGAGTCTTTGCGGCCCGTCGCCACTTTCGCAGTGCGGCCAAGCTCGCCGAAGCTCTTGGCGAAACCGAGCAAGCACTTGCGCATTACAAAGCCGGTCAAATGGATCTGGATGCAGCGCGGCTTCTCGTGCAACTCGGCCAAGATCGCGATGCGGGTCGCCTTCTAGAGAGGGCTATCGAGACGCTCGACCCAGGAGAAGAGCGCAATCAGGCCTGCCTAAATCTTGGCTTGCTGCTCGCGCGCCTGATGCAACACGACGAAGCGGTGCGCCGGCTGCAAGAGGCTCGCAGCCACACCAGCACCCGAGCGCGGGCCGAACGCGCGCTCATTCGCGAGTTTGTGGCGCTTGGGCTTCGCGATGCTGCCCGAGACGTTTTGCTCGCACTTCGCAGTAGCGATGATAGCGTCTCGCCGCAGCTCGAAACCTTTCTTCGGCAAAACCAACTCCCTGCTCCAAAGGCGCGTTCCGGTCGCGAACGTCGCATTGTGGGCGGACGCTACAAACTAGAGAAACTCTTAGGTGCTGGCGCCTCGGGGCGTGTATTTCGGGCCTTCGACGAAGTCTCGACAAAGACAGTTGCGGTCAAGTTGCTCGCGGGCGCCCATGCCCATGGCAGCGAGGCCTACGCTCGTTTTGCCCGAGAAGCAAAGCTCGCCACAAGCCTTCGCCACCCCAATCTCATCGAAGTCTACGACTTCTCCGACAACCAAGGCTTCCTGGTTATGGAGCTCATGGTTGGCGACTCTTTGGAGAACAAGCTGCGCGAGGGGCTAACTCCACCGGCTGTGCGGCGCATGTGTCTCGATGTTCTCAGCGGCCTTGAGTTGGCTCACCAGCGCGGCATCATTCACCGAGATCTTAAGCCTGCAAACATTTTCTTCGACGCCCGAGGCATCGCAAAGATCGGCGACTTTGGAGTCGCCCACTTGCTCGACTTGGGGCAAACCCAAACCGGCGGGCTCATCGGCACGCTTGCCTATATGTCACCCGAGCAAATTACGGGCGCTCCACTAACCATCGCCGCCGATTTATACGGCATTGGCGTCACGCTCTTCGAAGCGCTCACCAAGCGGCTGCCATTTCTCGGCCCCGACTTTGTAGCGCAACACCTCGGCGAAGAAGTCCCCCTCCCCTCCGAGGTCTCTAGCTGCGATCCGTGCTGGGATGACCTTGTCGTACGTCTCTTGGCGAAAAACCCAGGGGACCGCTTTGACTCGATTGATGCGCTTCGCCGCTCTCTGCAAGCGCTTCAACTTCGCGATGAGTCTCAACCGCTGCGCATTCCAAACGTTCACGGCCAAGTTCCACCAAAGCCAAAGAGAAAGCGCGTCACAGCTCCGCTACAGGCCGCCAAGTCACCGACAGATTCCGAAGAGACCAAGACTCGATATGCCTTTGAGACGCCTCTTGGGTCCACCGAGACTTCGGTTCTCTCTCGCGCGATCGACACCACGCTCAATCGCTCGGTCATCATTGAGAGATATTCTGAGCCACTAAGCGACGATGCCGAGCGCAGGCTGTACGCACTTGCCCGCGGTGGTGGCCCATTCCTGCAGCGGGCACTTGCCTATGAGCGAGAAGACGGAAAGCCTGTGGCAATCTTCGAGGCGCCGGCGGGAAGCCCCATCGGCGAGCGCGACCAACCGCTTTCCACTCGGCTTGCAACCCGGCTGCTTCAGCGCCTGGCCCGAGCCGTCGCTCCGCTTCACGCCAGCGATCGAGCGCATGGAAGCCTAAGTGGTGCATCGATTCTTCTCGACGATCGCGGTCACCCAACAGTCTTGGTCTGCGGCCTGCAAAGCCCTGATGCCTTGCCAACCTCGAAAGACGATGTGCGATGCATCATGCGCGTTGTGATCGCAGCCGTGGCAACGCCCGAAGCGGGGCCCGAAGATGAGATCGAAGCGGTGCTTGAAGCGGTGCTTGAAGCCGAAGACGCAGCCAATGCGCCAGAGGAGCAAGGAACCGAAGATTCACCAGCGATGGAGGCGCCCGCAACGATGGACGATCGCGAAGCCCGCCGACTGATTCTGGCGCTGCTAAGCGAGCCCGATCTGGAGACCCAAGCTCGACTGCTCGCGATGCCCCGCTCCGACGGCGAAGAGCTTCATACTCTTGGCGAGGCGATTGAACTTCTCCTCTTGACCCACAAACAGGGAGCCGCAGCGTGAGCGAGCGCATGCACGTGACAACGCATTTCCTGCAAATGCACACGCCTCCCGAGGGGAATGCAGTCGCAGCGCCAGCGGATACGCGAATCGTGCAAGCCCACACGCTTTCGCCATCGTGCTACCGCGACTTGTACAACGGAGTGGGCGCCCCCTGGCTTTGGTATGAACGCAGCGATCTACCCGACTCAGAAATTTCCCAACTGCTCGCTGATCCGACAGTTTCGATCTACACCCTGGAGCACGCTGGCAAGATCGCTGGCTACACCGAGCTTCGCAGGCAGCCCGTAGGCGAAATCCAAATCCTCTACTTTGGCCTACTACCTTCGCAAATCGGCAAAGGCCTGGGGCGCTACTTCTTGGACTGGACCGTGCGAGAGGCCTTTTCCATGGAGATCAAGAGGCTGTGGGTCCACACCTGCAGCCTCGATCATCCGCGCGCATTGTCGGCCTATCAGCAAGTGGGCTTTACGTCGTACCGCCGCGAAAGCGGTTGGGTAAACATTCCCGACAAGGCCGTCGAGCGCCAACGCGGCTGACGCGAAGGCCTTGCCCCAAGCGCCAACTACGGAAGCGGTAGCCCGTCGTCTTGTTCCTGAAGACTTAAGCAACCGTGGAAGAGACCGCGGCAGATGTCGCGCACGCCAGACATCGGATCGCTGGGATCTTCCAGACAGTGATCTTGGAACGCCAACTCCGGATCGGTCCCAGCCAAGAGCGCCTCGTTCCACGCAGCCTTGATGCCATCCCAATCCAAGATCGTGCAGTCGCCCCAACTGCCACCACCGACGGGCAAAATTGGTACGCACATGCCAACTTCTGCTGGCACATCGTCGGTGTTGCTGTAGAAGCCCTGGACATAGCGACACTGGTGCTCGCCCGCGCCATTTGTTCCGCCGATCAGATTGAGGGCGGCTGATGTGCAATTGCCACCCGCACCAGCTGGTGTCACCTGCGATGCCTCGTAAGTATCGACAGGTGTGCAGTAGCGAGCGCATACAGTGGAGGTAGCGTTCTCTGGCACGTCATTGAGCAGAGCTGTAAACCCGGAAGCACAACCGTTTAGAAAGCAGCCTCCCGAAGTTGGGCCGTAGCATTCGTCGTTCTGCGTATTGGCCGAGGCTGGTGCCGGCTCGGATGCGCAGGCTGCGATGCCGCGAGTCGCGTTGAGGTAGCAGCCATTTCCCGCACCACACTCGTCGTTGATGGCGGCGCCATTACTCACCGTATCGTTCGTTGGGCCGCAGGCCGGGACGCAGAGTCCGATGTCATCATCAAAGAGGTCGGCAAATCGCGTGCAATAGGAGCCTTCATCAAACGCTTCCAGACCTGAGCGGCACGTATCGGGTGGGCCCACGTTACAAATTGCTGAGCAAAGCCCGCCAAGACAATCGAGCCCGCCAAGACAATCGTCATAGCCTGTCGCCCCCGCCTCGCCTTGGGTGCACACGCCTCCTTCGCCGACATTGCCATCGGGAACGCATGTTGTCTCGGCCAAGAATGGCTGCTCTGACTGTACAAGTTGTGCGCACTTCTCCCCAAAGCCGCAGCCCGCCTGGCTCACTGGATTGCACGCTCCAGCAAAGCCCGCATCCGGGGGTGTAGAACTGGCGTCCGGTACAAGGACGATGCCGCTATCGATGAACGCCGCACTCGCATCAATTGAAGTCGCGCTTGCATCGACGTCTTCTCGGCCAGCGTCACTGGCGCTGCCGCCACCGCCTTTGCAGCTGGTGAGTAGTACAAGAATCAGTGGTAGTTTGGATAACGTCATATCGTTCTCAATCCCCTCGCGCCCAATCGCACATTGCGCTTGTATCACGCACAGAAGCGAGATCCATACGCAATGCTCTCCCCGTACACGTGTGCAAGTCACACCGAATAGGCTAGCCTCCGCCCATGAGCGATGCCGATGTACAAGGGACTCAAGACGGCATCCACCGTGTCCTAAAGCAATCCTTCGGCTTTGATGAATTGCGCCCCGGCCAACTCGAAGTCATCGAAGATGTACTCGCGGGCAAACCGGTCATCTCAGTGATGCCCACTGGGGCGGGAAAATCCCTTTGCTATCAGCTGCCGGGGACGCTTCTCGCCGAAGACGGCGGCGTGAGTTTGGTGGTCTCGCCGCTCATCGCTCTGATGAAAGACCAAGTCGACTCGTTGCGAAATCGCGGCATTCGAACCGCGGCCCTTACAAGTGCATCGTCACCTGCCGAGCAGACTGCAATGCTCGAGGGCATTCGCAACAGTGAATTTGACATTGTCTATGTCGCGCCCGAGCGCTTCCGAAGCCATCGCTTCATGTCGGCCCTAAGAGATGTTCGCAGCTCACTGGCGTTGCTGGCAATCGACGAGGCTCACTGTATCTCCGAGTGGGGCCACGATTTCCGCCCGGCCTATCGGCTCTTGGGGCAAGCGATCATCGACCTGGCTCCGAGGCGATTGCTGGCGGTTACTGCGACCGCAACCCCGCAAGTGCGCGTCGACATCGCAAACCAGCTTGGCATGCAAGATCCAATCTTGCACGTTCGAGGTTTCTCCCGTCCGGGCCTAACGTTTGCGGTAGAGCACTGCGGTGGCCCAAAAGACAAAGGCAAGATCATCATTAAGAAGATCACCGAGCGAAATGGCGGCTCGGCCCTTGTCTACGCAGCGACTCGCAAGAACGCCGAACGCTACGCAACGGAGCTCGCCGCTGCCGACGTACGCGCACGCGCCTATCACGCTGGCCTCGACGACCAGCACCGCGATGCAATTCAAGACGAATTCATGAACGGCGACGTCGACGTCATTGTCGCGACGAATGCCTTTGGCATGGGTGTCGATAAAACCGACGTGCGCCTGGTTATCCACGCCGACCTAACCCGCAGTATCGAGGCGTATTACCAAGAGGCGGGCCGTGGTGGTCGCGATGGCAAACCCGCCACCTGTGTGATGCTCTTTAATCACGGCGATGTGCGGCTCCAAGAATTCTTGATCGACGCCTCGTTTCCCAAGGCAGAGCTTCTGCGGGCCTTGTGGAAGCTCTTGCGCGAGCGACCGGGGCTTGGGCTGCACCAATTGCCCGACTACGAATTGCCCGGCTCCCCTCACGAGAGCACCCTCTCCTCGGCGGTTCGAATTCTCGGTCGCCACGGCTACTTACTCGACGAGGGTGGAGCTCTTCGGGCTGTGCAACCAAAAGAGATTGGCGGCGACTACCCAGAGTTTGTTCCAGAGGCATCCGAGCGACGAGCCGATGTCGAGCGCGACAAACTGCAAACGATGATCGAGTACTCGTATCACGCTGCGTGTCGCCACGGCTTTGTCCTCGACTACTTTGGCGAGGAGCGCGGCGACGAAGTGCACCGCTGTGAGGCCTGCGACAATTGCCTGGGCTTTGGCGAATCGAAGGAGCTTACCAATAGCCAACAGGAGCAGGCAGAATCGCTCTTGCGGGTGGTCGCCGAAATCGACGGTCGCTTTGGCCGCAAGCGCATCGCGGGCATCGCAAACGGCAGCGACGACGACGACCGCTTCTATGGCATGGCGTCCCGGGGAAGCCTCTCGGGGACCAACCAAAAGGACATTCTCGATCTTCTTCGCGCCCTGGAGTCGAGCGCCTTGCTCGAGCAAAGTCGCGGCGAGTACCCAACAATAAAGCTCACACGTACCGGTAAGAAGATTGCCCAAGGCAAGGCAACGCTCGATCCAGAGCTTCTGCGGCTAATTCCAAGTGCCTCACGCTCATCGCGCAAAACACGAAAATCGGCAGCTCCAAGCGGCAATGCTGATCCAGCAGCAACGGAGAGGCTTCGCCAACTTCGCACAGCCCTCGCCAAAGAGCACAGCGTTCCCTCCTACGTAATCTTCTCAAATCGTACGTTAGAAGAACTCGCAATCGTGCGCCCGACAAGCCTCGATGGCTTGGGAGAAGTACACGGCATTGGGCCGTCGCGAGTTGAGAAGTACGGCGATGACATCATTGCAGCGCTAGCGGACGACCGCGGGCGGGCGTGAGAAACCACCGGGAAAGGGGTTGGCAGTTTCGCGTCGGTGAATCTCATCGCTTGTCCACTCCGAACCTTGCTCGGCAAAGAAGGCAAAGCCAATAACGCCAACGTTGCGGTCGCCCGAGGTTTTGGCGGCATACGAGCTACTCACCGCGCCAAAGCGAAAGGCGGCGACGCTCTCGAGGCTTGTGCGAAAGCCTTCAATCTCGAGAGTGCTGTAGGGCGAGACAATATAGCCGCGCTTGCTGTAGTTGGCGGGCAGGCCATCGACGACGTCGAGGCCGTCGACCGAACTCACAACCTCAAAGCGGCCACCGCTATCGTTGCGAATTTGAATTGTGTAACGCTGGTTATCGCGCCCAACAACATAGGTTCGCCCTGCGCCATTGCCACCTTGCAACAGTCGTCCCGATTCATCGAGAAGCGAGATGGAAATGCCACCACCTTGGGTGCGAGCGCGAAGCTCTTGCATTGAGGTACCGCGAAAGGCCGCCTGTTGCTGAATGCCTGCGAGGTTGTTGTAGTGAATCGCAACTTGCGCAAACGGCCGCTCGGCTGTGCGCACAAAGCGCCGCTGCACAACATCGGACGAACGGCGCTCGCCGAATTTGGTTCCAAGGCCGGGGCGCTCATTGCGATCTGTAGCCAGGGACTCGGCCGTGGTGGGCATGTCGGGCCGCGGCGCCGAATCGGAGACGCTCACCCGAGTTCGAGAAGAACTCTGAGTTGACGAAGACTCGTAGCTTCGATCATCTGTGCTGCCATACGCCGGAGCGGCCTCGCCACCCTGCTGCGAAGGGCCATAGGTTGGTGAGGTGGCTTGTTTCTGAGGGGCATACCCACCTCCGCAAGCCAGCATGAAGGTGGCGGCAACGAGGGCAATCCAGGACACGAATTTCTGTAGTTGGGGCATGATTCAGGTTTCTCCTGCCCTTGAAACGACGCCCAATCGCGCCACTTTCACTTCAATAGGTAGAAAAGCGTCTCAAGGATCTCGTCGATTTCTTGGTATCCCACACCATCGCACATACCATTACATGTATGAGCCAATCTGAACGACGCCATAATCGCAGTGCAAACACCACCCGAGCCCTGGGCTTTCAATTGGGCGCTTCGCTTCGCCGAGCCGACCTCACTGGAATGATCTTGGCCGATGAAGAAGGCGTGTGTCTCGCAACTGCAGGGGATGACCATGCTTGTGACGAGATTGCCGCCCACTTGCCGATGATGGGACGCAAAGTAGACAAGTTTGAGGGTGTGCTTTTTGGCCCAGAAGCGCAGTGGAACATCCACATGAAGCGCTTCACCGTAGAAGGCATCAATCTCTATCTGTGCGCCATTGGTGATGGTGAAGCTCGCAACGATCAACTCGATCACTCGATGATGGGCGTCACGCGCATCTTGATGCCCGCGTAGCTGCGCGCCAAGATACCTCCGATGCACAAGCTCGCGCTGTTGGCACTTTCTTCTCTCGCCCTTGGCGCTTGTTCAAAAGACAAAGCGAAGAAGCCCGCACCTGGGCCAGACTTGGGCTCCGTTCCGAATGCAAAGGTCGATCCTGGGCTTCCAAAGCCGAGTGTTGTCGTTACGCTGAGCGTCGACTGGGAGGGAGCGTATCTTTCCGAAGCTGGCCTTTTGGCCATGACGAAGTTTCGCAAGAAATGGGGCAACACCCCACTCACCCACTTCATTTGCCCAGCGTACTTTGTCTCGCCTCAGAATTTCTCGGATGTACCCGAGCGAATCAAGGAACAAGTGCTCGACGGCGATGAAGTAGGCCTTCACGTGCACTCGTGGTTTAGCCTCGCAACGCTGGCTGGCATTACTCCGCGAAACTCGCCCAATTTCTACGCAGATGACACACCGATTTTGAGCTTTGAGAATGGCGATCGAGGGTACGAAGTCGCTCTATCCGCATACCAGCCGCAAGAACTTGATGCCCTGATCGCAGCGTCGACGGCACTGCTCGAAAGCAACGGCCTTGGCAAGCCAACCGCCTTTCGCTCGGGTGGCTACGTCGCCTCGCCGGCAGTTCTCAATGCAGTTCGCAGCGCCGGCATGCACGTCGATTCATCGGCCGCGTGGTCGGTGTGGTTTGATGAAGCACAGGGAGATTTTCAGAGTGAGATCGCCCGCATGTGGCCAAACCTTCAGGAACTTACTCAGCCATACGGCATCGATACGCCGGCTGGCGCCATCATCGAAGTGCCCAATACCGGCAGTTTCGCCGAGTATGCCAGTGCCGACGAAATGCTTGGGCATTTGCAGCGTGCAGCAGTCCAGTCTCAATCCACAGGCGCTCCGGTCTACGTAAACTTCGGAGTTCATCAAGAATCTGCAGACGAGCACATCGAGCTTATGTCGTACGCTCTCGATGACTTTAAAAAGGACCATCCAGACGTCATACGCTTTTCCACCGTCACCAAAGTCGCGAATGCGGCGCTAGGCAAGTGAACCCTGTGTCCCAACCCTCATTAGAAGAACTCCGAGACGAGCTTGGAACCATCGACAAGGAATTGCTCGCGCTCATTCGCCGTCGTCAAGAAACCGCCCTGCGCATTGGCGAGGCGAAAAGCTCAGCGGGACGCGCAACGCGAGACTATGCGCAAGAGGCCGAAGTGCTTCGTCGCGCGATGGACAAAGCCGATGAGGTCGGGCTCGATCGAAAGATTGCCAAATCGCTCATGCTCTTGCTCATTCGCTCCTCACTCTCGGCCCAGGAACAAGACCGAGTATCCAGGTCCGATGGTGGCGAGGGCAACGAGGCACTCATCATTGGCGGTGCGGGCAAAATGGGGCGATGGTTCGCGCGCTTCCTACGCTCTCAGGGCTATCGCGTTGCAGTGGCAGATCCGGGCGGTCCCGTTCCCGGCTGCACCTCCATTGAGAACTGGCAAGACTCGGCGCTCGACCAAGACCTCATTGTGGTGGCGACGCCACTTGGCACTTCGGCCTCGGTTTTAAGCCAGCTTGCTATCGCCAAGCCTAAGGGCGTGGTCTTTGATATTGGCTCGCTAAAGAGCCCACTTCGCGAGGGCCTGCAGCAATTGCGCGAAGCCGGTGTGCAGGTCACCTCGGTGCATCCAATGTTCGGTCCCGACACCGACCTGCTCTCCGAACGTCACGTCATCTTCATCGATCTCGGTTCCGCATCAGCGACTGCCAAGGCCAAAGAACTTTTCGCATCGACGATGGCAACGCAAGTCGATATGGATCTAGAGAACCACGACAGGCTGATTGCCTACGTATTGGGGCTCTCGCATGCGCTAAATCTCGCATTCACCACAGCTCTCGCCGAGAGTGGAGAAGCGGCGCCCATGCTCGCTACGCTCTCCAGCACAACCTTTGATGCACAGCTCACACTGGCAACCAGCGTGACCCGTGAGAACCCCAAGCTCTACTACGAGATTCAAAAGCTAAACGACTACGGAACCGAGTCTCTAACCGCCCTGCTTTACGCGGTGGAACGGCTTCGCTCGGTGGTGCGTGCCGGAGATGAAGACGCTTTTGTTCGCCTAATGGAGAAGGCCTCCAACTACTTGGGCAACCGCAGCAAAGCTCCATAATCGGGGACAAGGGTAACGCTGTGGCCCGCTAGCCCTTGTTAAGAGTCGGCTTGCGAACTAGGCCTTTGACAGCGCGCGCACGCCGCGATACGCACCTGTTTATGACCTTTGCAAAGACCTTGCGCCCCGCACTTTCCGGAGCGCTTTTGCTGGCGTTGTTGGGCTCCTGCGGCTCCGACGCGCCAAGAAACGTCCTCATTCCGCTGGTGCCCGAGGCGACAGTCGCCGAGCCCGGTGCCGCTGAGACATTCACCTATCCCGCGACGCGGCGCGAGGATGTTGTCGACACCTACCACGGCACCGAAATCGTGGATTCCTACCGGTGGCTTGAAGATGCCGATTCGCCCGAGACCGCCGAATGGGTCGCGGCGCAAAACAAGGTCACCTTCGGGTTTCTCGAGAGCATCCCTCAGCGCGAGGCAATCGTTAAACGTCTCACAAAACTATGGGACTACGAGAAATTCGGAACGCCGCACAAAGAAGGAAATCGCTACTTCTACTCCCGCAACGATGGGCTTCAGAATCAAAGCGTAATTTACTGGGCCGAGAGCTTGGAGGCCGAGCCAACCGTCCTACTCGATCCCAATACTCTGAGTGAAGACGGCACGGTGGCACTCAATGACTACAACATCTCGCATGACGGAAAATACATGGCCTATGGCCTACAATCCGCGGGTAGCGATTGGGCCGAATGGCGCGTTCGCGACGTTGAGACTGGCAAGGACTTAGCCGAGACACTCAAGTGGGTGAAGTTCTCGGATGCCAGCTGGGACCACAAAAGCAGTGGTTTCTACTACGGCCGATACCCGCAACCAAAGAAAGGCGCCGGACTCACCGAAGCAAACTTTAATCAGAAGGTCTACTTTCACAAAGTCGGTACACCGCAAAGCGCCGACACCATGGTCTTTGAGACCGTGGAGAATCCAAAGTGGATGTCGAGCGCAGGCGTCTCCGAAGACGGCCGCTACCTTATCGCTTCCGTGTCGAAAGGAACCGGACCGATGAATCAGGTCCACGTTCGGGATCTAAAAGCCAAGGGAAGAAAAGCTGCGTTTAAGCCGATTGTGAACGTCTTCGAGGCCGAGTACGCCTTCCTTGGCAATACCGGCACAACCTTCTACTTCCGAACCGACAACCAAGCTCCTCGCGGTCGCATCATCAGCTTAGACATCCGCAAGCCTGGGCAGGAGAGCTGGAAGGAAATCGTCCCGCAAAGCGAGGCAACGCTTCGCTCGGCAAACTTGGTCGGCGGCAAGCTGGTCACCAACTACTTGCGCGACGCGAAGTCCGAAGTTGTGATTCGCGACCTTGCTGGCAAAGAGCTTGCACAAGTCGCCCTTCCTGGAATTGGGACCGTAAAAGGGTTTGGCGGCCGCAGCGACCAAATGGAGACGTTCTACAGCTTTGGCGGATACACCACCCCTGTCACCATGTATCGCTACGACTTTACGTCGGCCGAGAGCAGCGTCTTTAAAGAGCCCAAAGTCGACTTTGACCAAGCCCTGTTCGAAACCAAGCAGGTCTTCTACACCAGCAAGGACGGCACAAAGGTACCGATGTTCCTTGTGCATAAGAAGGGCATCACCCTCGACGGCAACAACCCAGCGCTCCTCTACGGCTACGGTGGGTTCAGCATTTCTCTTACCCCACGATTTTCCGTTCACCAGATTGCTTGGTTTGAAATGGGTGGCGTCTTGGCGGTTCCAAATCTGCGCGGCGGTGGTGAGTATGGCGAGGAATGGCACATCGCCGGCACCAAACTGCAAAAACAAAACGTATTCGACGACTTCATCGCTGCAGCCGAGTGGCTGATCGAGAACAAGTACACCTCTACTCCCAAGCTCGCCATTTCGGGCCGTTCCAACGGCGGGCTTCTGGTTGGTGCTGTCATGACGCAAAGGCCAGAACTTTTCGGAGCCGCACTTCCAGGAGTTGGCGTGCTCGATATGCTGCGCTTTCACAAGTTCACAATTGGATGGGCCTGGGTCGACGACTACGGCTCATCGGATGATGAAGCCGAATTTAAGGCTCTACGAGCGTATTCGCCGTACCACAACCTCCGTGAAGTGGCGTATCCCGCAACGCTCATCACCACCGCCGACCACGATGATCGCGTCGTGCCTGCCCACAGCTTTAAGTTTGCCGCCGAACTTCAGCGCGTGCACACCGGCACAACTCCCGTCATGATTCGCATCGAGACCAAGTCGGGACACGGCGCTGGAAAGCCAACGAGCAAGCGCATTCAAGATGCTGCCGACAACTACGCCTTCCTCGTCAAAGAGTTGGGAATGCAGTAGATGCTGTGACGGTGCGCCTCGAAGTTTCCTATCGAGGCGCTCCTGGTCGCTCTCTAAAAGAGCGATTCCATCTCGGATTCGACCCACTCGTGCATCGGGTCTTCTTCGTCTTCTTGAAGACCGTAGCGAACAGGTAGGAGTTGGGCTGCGGTCGACCGATCGGCCTGTTCGCCACAAAGGTCACAAGCCTTGTCGACCCACCAGTCGAGAGCATCCATATCGTCTGCATCGTCTGGGAATTTCTCTTTGAGGAAGGCCACGATCTGGGCTGCTTGCCCTGTTCGGCCCATTTCAAGGATATGCGCGATGACCTGCTCTTCGCGCTCATCCGAGGTGAGACCGTCCGCATGTCCAACGCCGTACTGTGCCTCGTAGTGCGCAGTCCACTTGTTGTACTCCTCCATCATCTCCATCGCGTTCGCATTGAACTTCTGTCCCCACCAGGCGCCGATGGTTCCCCACTCCGCAGGCGAGATTCCGAAGGCTGCGAGCACAGCAGTAGGATCGTTGCCCTGGTCGGCTCCCGCGCCCTGCGCGACGGTGATTTCGATCCACTTCTCAAACGGCACCGGTGCCTCGCTGCCAGCGACGCTGCCGCCCGGATTCATGGCGCCTGCAGCGGCTTGGCCCGCGGCACCAAACTGCCCGGCGCCTGCCCCCGTAAACGCTTGGCCGTAGACCGTCGCGATGGTCACGGTCGTGTCACGCGCCATGCGCGCATTCCATTCCGCGCTAACGGCCTGCCAGGTCGCTTCGTCAACGCCAAGAGATGGCAGAATCTGTTCGAGGGTGGCGCCCGAGGCGAGGCCTGCTTGGCAGCGCGCCCAATCCTCAAGTGCTACTCCCATAAATGGAGCAAGCTCGCCTGTCTCGCGCATTCCGTCGGCGCGAGCGGCCTGCATTTGCTTCTGCTCCTCCATCTTATTGTCGAGCATGCTCTGTGCAGCAGCGCGTGTGACCGATCCAACCTCGCCCGTGACACGCTCGCGCATCCACTCGAGATGCTCTTCGTTCACCATGCCGTAGTAGCTTAGCCATTGCGCAAACAACTCGGGCCCTGCAGCTTTCGCTTGATCCAGTTTCTCGATGCGTGCGAGATATTCTGATTCCTCACCACCGGTCCACTCAACCGGGACTCCGTACTGAGCCATAAGCCTGCGCGCGAATCCGCCGGGGATATCATTCAAATCCGTAACGTGACACGTCGCCATGTTGCTGGTGCTGTTGTAATGCTTCGAAAGCCAAACTGGGCGTGGGTTCACGGTCTCGCCCTCGGGGAAGTCTGGAAACGTCATGTCTGCCCCCTCGGCGACCGTATAGTCGTACGTGTTCCAGTCGATGTTTGAAATGAGATACTTGCCCTGTTCGCGGCGCTGCTCTGGTGTCATGGTCTAGTTACTCCTAAGCTCTCTGGTAAAAAATATCGGCAAAGGATTTCATGGGGCCCCACCAACGAGCAACACGGTGCGCCGCTCACCGCGCGCCAGTCCTCGCCGCAGCAACCTTGGCTCTCTTTAATACAGCAGCCTCAAAACACCTGTAACTGGGTCCAAACTGGCCCTAAACAAGTTGTGGACGTGATTCATTTTGCTTGTCTCGCAAGATCCCCACTGGGAACAATGCGCCCATGTTGCCCCGCCGAACTTCTGTGCTCTCCGCCCTCTGCTTCTCTCTGTTGGCAGCCGGCTGCGGAGGAGGTAGTGACGGCGAGGAGCGCTGCGCTTCGGAGATTGTCACCGGCACGACGTTTGCGGTCCCGCAAGCCAACGGCGACCGAAGTTTTCAGGCTCATGCATCCTTTGATGGTGAAGCGATTTGGATGACCCACGCCACCGCGGTCGAAGCCGATGAATCGATTGTCGTTCGCGCCCTTCGCATCCAGTGCGATGGCACGATTGCATCGCAAGACGTCGACCTAGAAGTCCAAGGCGGCCTGCAAACGGAGCCGCGAATCACAAGCCACGATGGCAGGGTGATGATCGCCTGGCAACACGATAGCCAAACCTCGGGAACGAACCTCAGCACGCACTACAAAGTATTCGATCGCGACGAGAACCCGTCGGCCGCGCAGGCCATTCGTCTTGAGACGAGCTACGCAGGCGCGCCCGCAGGCAACACTTGGATGCCAGAGCTCGATGCATCGGACTCAGGGTTTATCTTAGCAGGCCTGCGAGGCGTTAACGACTATGCATCGTTCCAAGCCTTTGCGCAGCGCATCGATAGCGATGGCGCTGTCGTCGGCGACGCCATAAACGCACAACTCTCGGACGAACTCGTTCAAGACATGGTCTCGGCCTCCATCGATGATAACGGCAGCGTTATCATGGGTTGGACGAGGGCAAGCGACAACGAGGCGAAACACGCGGTTCACGTTCGCATCGAGTCCGATAGCGCCGTGCCCGCTAACGAACCGATCCGAGTGTGTGCCGACGACTGCACGACGGTCTCGCTCGGTGGTAACGAAGACCGTGGCCAGTACGTTGCCGCCGTCGCTCCAGACGGCACCATTGCCATGAAGCCAAGCACGCTCTTTAATGCCGAGGCGCCCATGCTCACAGTTGGCTCACCAGGGGCCGCACCAATCTATCCCACCATCGCGGTCGGCCCAGATAGCGGCGCCATTGCGTGGCTCTCGCCGACAACGGGCTTTAACGCCGAGATTCATTTGCAGGCCTTTGCTGGCGATGGCAATGACATCGCACTGGTCGGAGGAGAGACGATTGTAGCCACCGACAATCCCGCGGTTGGCCCCTACCGGCTATCACTCATTCACATTCAAGATGCGGTCTTTATGCTCACCTGGACTGAAGGCCCAACCACAGCGCTGCAAGTGAAGTGGCGCTTCGTTGACCTCGCGCCGTAGAGCATTCCCACATTTAGTTTCCCAGCGATGCCCTTGCCGCCTAATTCCTGGCCACGGGACGCCGATCGAAGAAGACGCCTCCGGAACCTTGCGCATGGTTGCCGGCACGCTCTAGCTTTCGACGCATGAGTGACGCCAAAGTCTCCGACATTTTTGATGCCTCTTGCTGGACCGAAGTCCCCGGTTTCAACTTCGAGGACATCACCTACCATCGCGCAAACGACCAAGGGACTGTGCGCATCGCATTTCACCGTCCCGAATGTCGCAATGCATTTCGCCCCAAGACCGTCGACGAGCTGTATCGCGCCTTAGACCATGCCCGCCAGTGGAGTGATGTCGGCTGCGTCCTCATCACTGGCAATGGGCCATCCGCCAAAGATGGTGGCTGGGCATTTTGCTCTGGCGGAGACCAGCGCATTCGCGGCAAAGATGGCTACAAGTATGAAGGCGCCGACGGTGCTCCGCCGGATCCTGCACGACTCGGTCGCCTGCATATTTTAGAAGTGCAGCGACTCATCCGCTTTATGCCAAAGATTGTCATTGCGGTAGTGCCAGGTTGGGCCGTGGGCGGCGGGCACAGCCTGCACGTGGTTTGCGATATGAGCATCGCTAGCGCTGAGCACGCGATTTTCAAGCAGACCGATCCTGATGTCGCAAGCTTCGATAGTGGCTACGGCTCGGCTCTCTTGGCTCGGCAGGTCGGCCAGAAGCGCGCTCGAGAGGTCTTTTACTTGGGGCTCGATTACACCGCGCAAGAGGCGATGGATATGGGAATGGTAAACGCCGTTGTTCCTCATGCCGAGCTTGAGGCAAAGGCACTCGAATGGGGCAAGCTCGTCAACTCCAAAAGCCCGACAGCAATGCGCATGCTCAAGTACGGCTTCAACCTTCCCGATGATGGCATGGTTGGCCAGCAACTCTTTGCCGGCGAAGCAACGCGCCTCGCCTACGGAACTGCCGAAGCGCAAGAAGGCCGCGATGCCTTTCTCGAGAAGCGTCCACAGGACTACAGCAGCTTCCCGTGGCACTACTAGCATTGCACTAAGAACATCTCGCAGAACATCGCTGTGATTTTCGGCTGAGAGTCTCGCAGCGCGGGCCACGTTGCCCGCGCTCGCCAGGGAACTAGTCCCGAAGCCAGGGAACTAGTCCCGAAGCCAGGCCAGCGTCACGCCATCGCCGCCCTCGCCCTGCTCGCCGCGGCGCCACTTGGCAATGCTTGGGTGCCCTTGCAGGTGCGCCCGAACGACGCTGCGCAGCGCACCGGTTCCGTGCCCGTGCACCACAAATACGCACTCTCGGGCGCACAGGATGCTCGAATCCAGAAACTGCTCAACCCGCGCGATGGCGTCGTCGGCGCGCTCCCCTCGCAGGTCCAAGGTCGAATCCGGCGAGCGCACCAAAGCGTCGTCGACTGCCTTGTTCACCGAGACTTGGACCGAAGCTCGCGGCGTTCGAAGCGACTCGTCTTTCTTGCGGGCGCCCTTTGCCAACCGCAAATCCGAGAACGGCACCCGAGTTGTGATGATGCCAACCTGCACCAAGACATGGCCCTTCTTAGGAGCCTCAACAACCTCGCCTCGATTACCTAGGGAAATCACTGAGACGCTCGTTCCGACCTTTAGCTGGCTTGCAGTCGGTACGTCTCCGGCAGGCACAGGCTTGCTGGGCGCGTGCTTGCCAACCTGGGCTGCCAATTCGTCCACCTTGCCTTTGGCTTGTTTTAGTGCTGACGCGTCTACGGTGACGCGCCTTTTAATGCCCTTCTTTGCACGCTCGAGTTCAGCCCGGGCTTGCCGCAGCGCGCTCATCGCACCTTCGTAGTCTTTCTCATGCTGCCGCCGAGCATCCTCGGTCGCCTGTTCTTGAAGGGCGCGTGCTTCCTCGTAAGCGGTTGCCGTCGCCGCACGCTCTTCCGAGAGTGCCTTTCGCTCGTCGGCAAGCCTCTCGCGCTCGTCTGTGACAATTCGCAGAAGCTCGTCCATCTGCGCACGCCCACCGCCTGCGAGTTCTTCTGCTCTCACGTTGACAAACTCGGGCAGCCCCATGCGACGCGCAACATCAATGGCCGCCGAAGCGCCAGGCACACCAAGGTGCAAATGAAACGTCGGCGCCATGCGCTCGAGGTCAAAGCCCACCGAAGCATTTTCAAAGCGCTCATCTTCCGAGGCCAAAGCCTTGAGCCTCTCGTAGTGGGTTGTGACAAGAGCAGTGGTTCCCTGGTCGGCCAAGCTTTCAAGAACCGACTGGGCAAGCGCCCCGCCCTGCTCGGGTTCGGTGGCCGAGCAGATCTCATCAATGAGCACGAGTGTGCCTGGGCCGGCCTCCTCTAAGAATGCCCGCAGAAGCACCAGGTGAGCCGAGAATGTCGAGAGTTCGGATTCCAAGCTTTGAGAATCGCCAATTGCGGCCCGAACCTCCCTAAACCAAGGAAGACTGCTGCCTTCGCCAGTGGCAATGTGCAGGCCGTATCGCGACATGAGCACTGCCAAGCCAACCGTCTTTAACGCGACAGTTTTACCGCCAGCGTTTGGCCCCGAGATGATGAGAAGCTTGCCCTCCTCCATCAGGATATCGTTTGCAATGCACTCTTTCTTGGAAAGCAGCATCAGCGGATGACTGGCGTTGCGCAAGTCCACAGTCTTTCCATCTTCAGAGAAGTTCGGAGCGCGAGCCTGCAAGAAATTCGCGAGGCTCGCGGCGCCAGCAATGACATCAAGGCCAACCGAAATCTCCGAGGCACGGCGCAAGGCAGGTGCGTCCTTTCCAACTCGAACGCTTAGCGCCGCCAAAATCCGCAGCACTTCTTCGCGCTCTTCGTACTCGGCGAGTTTTAGCTCGTTGTTCAGCTCCACAAGCGCATGCGGTTCAACAAATACAGTTTGCCCACTTCCCGAGCTCCCGTGCACAACGCCAGGAACTCGCGATCGCGACGAGGCTTTTACCGGAAGTACGTAGCGCTCCTCTCGCTGCGTCCAATAGGTATCTTGAAGGTGCTCGACGATATGCGAATCATCGAGCATCGACTTTGCCTTGTTCTCAAGGTTCTGCAGCAAGCGGGCGACCTTCTTGCGCAACAGCCCAAGTTGCCTCGATGCGGTATCCGCCAATCGTCCATCGGGCTCAAAGGCTCGCGAAAGCGTTGCGTACAAATCCACAAAGTCGTCAAGTTCCTCGGCTCGCTTCCACAGCAGCGGCGCCGACTCGGCCTGAACCTCAAGTTGTTCGCGCAGGCGATGATAGCCACGAGCACTGTCGGCAATCGCAACCAATTCTTCGCCCTCCAGTGCGCTGCCCTTCTCGGCCCGAACCACAGCCACGCGAACATCGACGATGCCACCGAAGGACAGTGGCTGGCCCTTGTCCTCCATGCTCCGCGCCTCGCTAATTTCGCGAACCCGCGTACGAGCAGCGTGAACACCACTAAGTGGTGTGCTGGCCGCCGCCGCCGCCGATCCTCGTTCGGTTCGACAGCGAGATGCCCAGGCCTGCATGATTTTTGGCCAGCCAAGGTCCTCAAGTGTCTTCGCAGCTTCCATGGGCCGATTATGCACAGGAATCGAGCGAATGCCGTTTTCCACAACGCAGGCTGCGTCAGAACCTCAGCTCATTCTCCGGAACTTGCGGAATCTGGGCTTCTGCGGGCATTCTGCGGCCATGAATCGCTTTGCCCTGCCCGCCCTCGTTCTCGCTCTCTTCGGCCTCCCATTGGCGCTCGGCGCTGGAGCGTGCTCTGGATCCGACGACAGTCCTGCCGATGCAAGCGTGCCAGCAACCGACACAACGCCGATCGTAACGACCGATGCAGCTCCTAGCACCTGCTTCGACTTTTCCCTCGATCCAGGCATTCCCTTGGCGATTGACGGCACCTTCATAGCCGCCAGTGAAACCTGGCTTCGCCCTGATGACGGCGGTGAAGTATGCCCGGCGAGTCAACTCTCAGCCTCCGAAGTTCCATTTGTCGCCTTCTCGTTTTGCAATACCGACACGGTGCCGCACACCTTTGACTTTGAAATGATCACCGACGATGGCCCCAATGGAGAATTGCCGCTCGACGATGCCTACCTCGTGCTCTACACGGGCCAAGAAATCCCATCAGATCCCAAAGCCTGCTTGGCGATCAACGACAATATCCCCAAGGCACTAAACACAAACGATTCAGAAATACTCGGAGTTACGGTTCCCGCGGGTGGAGCGATCACCGTTGTTGGCAGTGCTTTTGATTTTGCGCCAGCTGACGATGTTGGTACCGGCTACTACATCCTCGTCGTTACCTCGGCCGAATAGCGGCAACCGAGACGCAGAAAAGCCCAGAAGACCTCTCGGACCTTCTGGGCTTGCAGCTAGGCGCGGGTTTCCCCTTCGCGATACTTAGAGATTGACGCCGAAGAGGCCAATCAGCTTCTTCTGCTTCTGAGTCCTAAAGACCTCCAATGGCCAACCAGCACGAAGCGGGCTTGGCCCTTTGTGGCTCTTAGACTTCGCATACTTGCCTCGCTCTGCTACGTAGGTCATCGACGAATTCTTCTTAATTCCGTCTGCCACCCAAGCAGGCATTGTCACCGGATCGTTGGTTTCTTTCACCTCCCGGCTGCCTGTCTTCACGCAGTCTTGCTTGTAGTGCACGATGCCATTGTCCTGGATATAGGAGATGCGCCTTGTGTCCTTGCAGTTGTAGGTCGGCACTCGGTACTTCACCGTCTTAAACTCGAAGGTCACTTGATCTCCGCTCTTTTTGACGCTCTTGATGACACCGGTCTGCTTGGTCAGGTTCTTTCCTAAGAACAAATCGCGGGGTGGTTGCGGCCGAGCAACGGGGTTCCACGTTAGCTTCGAGAAATCGATTGTTGGGCCGCTGCCACGGCGCGAAGCGCTAAACGTCGAGGCCTTGCTTTGCTTCTCCGAGACATCGTTAAATTTCTCTAGCATTCCCGTGTAGGCCGCACTTAGCGGACCATGCTCGGTGAGCGTACTTTGGTAGGCCTGGCTAAGTGCGTTTGCCAGGCCAGCTGTTTCGGCATCGCCATGAGCGCAGAAGTACAAGCCATAGAGCAGTAGCGAGCCCTCGTAGTCATCAAACGCAAGCGTCTTTGCGCTGCCAACCTTGTCGGTCTTTGCCTTCGCGCGCAGCCATTTTGAGAAGAAGGGATAGAGCGCCTTCGCGCAGCCGTTTAGGCCTCCCGCCTTCTTCGGATCAATGCGATCTTCGACGGCAAGAATCGTATCGATGAGCGCCTTGTTGTCGGCCATCTGCTTGCGATTCTTTGCTACCGCTGCCTCGGGTCCATCGATGATCACGGCTTTGTACTGCGGATTGTCTGCGAGCCAGGCATTGGTAAATGCGTCGATGTTCCGCATGGCCTGATGAATTCCATACGTGTGAAAGCGCAGCTCCCACTCGTAGACCTCGCCGATACCAAGCGAAGTAATCTCGCGTTCTAGTGCAGCGGTGTTGATCTTTACTGTTCGCGCAACGGCAAAGTTTTGCATCAAGACCTCGGGGTTTTTGATAGCGCGGGGATCGTAGAGAGCGTTTTCATACACGCGATTGGTAATGAGATTCTTTACAAGGCCTGCTCGCGCAATCTCGGTTTTGGGGCCGGCTGCCGTATCAATCACCCAGTAGGGAGACTGCTGGTTGGCAAACGAGAGGTTTAGGCCAGCCGCAAAGCCAAGCCCCGATCCGCCCTTGCACCTGAGCAAGTTGCGCTCAAGGCTGCGACTTACTCGATCTTCTGCAAGACCAGCACTTGATGCTGGATGCTTAGCGCATCGCGGCACGTCGGGAACAAGGCCACCGGTACTAAAGCGACCTTGGTAGCCCTGGGGCTTTGGCGGCTCATATGTACGCGTTGCGTATTCAAAAAGCGCATCGTTCTGCGCCACCGTAAATCCGGTTAGATTGCTGATGTGCTGCCGATAGGCCTGGGTCCACTGTTGAATCGGGCCAAATTCGGAATCGGTGCAAGCAAAGAGGGCCGCCGTCGTAACATCCTCAATTTTGATGGAGGACGCATACGTTGGCAATGCAAGGGAGTTTCCCCCAGTGCGTCGCGCAACTTTCATTTTAGCAACGATGTCTCCGCACCAGCTTGGAACGCCACGGGCAATTGCCTCGACCTTTGGCCCAGGCTTTATCAGGGGAATCTTCTTAGAGATGGAATTGCGTTTCCCCTTGAGTGCCGCCTCGTCAATCCGAGCCTGCACCGTGTTGAAATAGGCATCCATACGGGCCTGATACGCGGCAGGAGCATGGCCATCGCGTGTGAGGCCTGCAATCGCCTTCTCCAGGGCATCTCGCCCACGCTTCACATCCGAGGGATACACTTTATTGTAGCCAATCTGCTTGTCTAGCATCTTGGTCCACTTGGTGTACTCCTTCTCGAATTCACTGACCCAGTAGGTGCGCTTCTCTTGCGCCTCTGCAACTCCAGCATTTTCTTGAAATGCATTGGGCGAGCTCACCGCTGCGCACCCCACCACTAATCCCAGAAAGAATCTTCGTCCAACCAATCTAGTCCCCTTTGTTATTTACGTCTGCAGCGCAAATGCGCCTTGGCCGTTTACACATGCAAGCTGTGTTGGCCCACCTAAATGGTACTGACGATGTCTTCAGCTTTCAAATTCACCTGCGTGAAAATCCGAGGTGCGATAACATCCCACGATCACTTCAATATGCGCACCATGACTCAGAAGAAATCCACTAGGGTGTAGGACGTGCAGCCATGGTGCAAGAAGACTTCTTAGACTCGATTTCACGAGGCTTAACTCATCTTCGGTAACACACGAGCTATGCCTGTGGCAGCTATTCAACAGCTGCCAGGTGACGTTTAGGCCACAGGTGCTACGCAGTTACGACCGTTCTTTTTGGCCGACCGAAGCTGCATTCGAGCTTCCTCAACGAGCTGGCGTGCGCTCAGTTCGCCTTCAGCGCTTCCCGCAACCCCTAAGCTCACCGAGACCTCAAAATCATTCCCTTCGAATGCGAAGGGTTCTGAGTGCACTGCCAGGCGAATGGCTTCGGCGAGTTCGAGTGCGTCGTCGAGCTCGCCGCCAGGTATCAGCACAGCAAACTCCTCGCCCCCGATGCGCGCGGCAGTAAAGCCCGCTTTCGTTTGCAGAGATACTCGCCTCGCTAGTGTTCGCAACACGGCGTCACCGCAAAGTTCACCGCGCTCCTCGTTCAAGTCGGAGAACCAATCGATATCGATAATGATTAGCGCCATGTCACTCTTAACGCGCTGTGCTTTAGACATCTGCTTATCGAGGTGAGCAAAGAAATACCGCTGATTGTAGATGGAGGTAATTCCATCCAGAACAGTCACGGAATAGACCTTGTCGTGAAAGGCCGACGAATCTGCCAAGACGAATTTAAAAATCGCATCGCCAAACTGCACATGATCGCCGTCCTCAAGTTCTGCATCCTCAATTGGAACATCGTTGAGGTAGGTACCGTTCGTCGATCCCATGTCGGCGACGAGCCACTCACCTTCAGAGCCTCGGCGAAGCTCAGCATGCCTGCGAGAAATCGATCCTCGAGTCACGGTGAGGTCCGCCGTCTCATCGCGGCCCACGACCGTTATTTCTTTGCACAATGGCCGGCGAAGACCAATCTCGGGCATCGGCGGGTGGATAAGCACAAGCGAAGCGCCATTGTTACCCGTGTGCCCAGTCATGACGGGGCCCGAGCCCTCGCTGGGATTTTCGAGTTTCCGAGTTGCTGCTGGTTGATCTCTATCCACGTTGTCTGGAGGTGGTTCGGCCCTCTAGCGCAAATCTTGAGATGAAGACTAGTCTTTCACGTCGATCTCGATGCCAGCGCCCTTGAGCAAGCCGTGGAATTCTTGTTTGTTATTGGCCTTTCGATAGGCCTCCATGGGCTCGACGAGATCCTCTTTGACAAGACGCATCAAAGTATCTTCCATTTTGCGCATTCCAAGCTTTCGACCGGTTTGCATGAGTGAAAAGAGTTGGAACGTCTTAGATTCGCGGATGAGGTTTGAGACCGCAGCCGTACCGACCAAAATTTCGTGCGCAGCGACACGGCCTCCACCCTTCTTCTTGCACAAGACTTGCGCCACAACGCCTTTGAGGGACGAGGCTAGCATCTGGCGAATCTGATCTTGCCGGTCAGCGGGAAACTGATCGATGATTCGATCGACAGTCGACGGTGCAGTTGTTGTGTGCAAGGTGCCAAAGACCAGGTGACCGGTTTCTGCGGTTTCCACGGCAATCTCAATGGTCTCCAAATCGCGCATCTCGCCAACGAGGACAATATCCGGATCCTCGCGAAGGGCGGCGCGAAGCGCATCCTTGAAGCTATCGGTGTGGCGCCCAATCTCGCGCTGATTGATCAGACACTTTTTATTTGGGTGCACAAACTCGACCGGGTCCTCGACGGTAATCAAGTGACACTTGCGAGTTTGGTTGATGTGATCGATGAGCGCAGCAAGGGTTGTCGACTTACCCGAACCCGTCGGTCCGGTAACCAGAACCAACCCCTTACTCAAGTTTGCCATCTCTAGAATCACATCGGGAACTCCGAGTTTTTCTGCCGAGGGAATCTCAAAGGGAATCGTTCGCATGACCGTTCCAACGCCCTTGCGGTCGCGAAACACGTTTACTCGAAAGCGCGAGAGCCCCTTCACCTCATAGGCAAAGTCGGTATCGTTTCGACGAGCAAACTCTTCCTGATTGCCCTCGGGCGCAACCGACATGATCTGCTTCTCAAGAAAGACTGGGTCGAGAATGGCCTCTCCTGCAATCGGCTCGATCTCCCCATCGATGCGCCAATATGGATAGGCATCGGCAGAGAGGTGCACGTCCGAGCAGCCCATCTCCATCATCTTGCGAAGGATTTGATCAATCCAATCCGAGGATTGGCGGTCGACGGTCGACGTCGTGGAAACACGCGGCGACGACGCAGCTGCAATCGGAGCCTCATCGGGCGGCGCAGGAGTCACACGTCGCGCCACCGGAATCTTATTGTGACCGATGTCGTTCACACTCGCGGGGCGTTGGGCTGCCGGGCTCGACGTAGATCCAACGCTACCGTACGAAGTTCGCTCGATTTCCAACTCTGGCTCAGGCGTGGGCTCTGGGCTGCCAGCAACCGCGGGCACCACCTTGACGGTCCACGAGTCTCCGCTTGGAGTCACCGTGATGTCGAAGAACGAATGACTTCCCTGGTATCGAAAGGTTTTAACCTGGCCGCCCATCAGCTCGGGCATCGTGCCTGTTGGTGCAATCTCGCCAATCATGTCCATGATCTGCGCATGGGTCGTAGTTTGCGTCGCCTGCCGGTCTCCTGCCGGAAACTTTAAGATGACGTTGCCGCCGCTGCTGAGTGCAAGACCGCTCGCCTTGAAGCGCTCCATACTGTGAAGGTAGTTGTCGATACGACTCATGATGCTTGGCCCCCACGCGTGCTGCTCATAGCTTGCAATTCTAAGGGAGGCTCGGTGCCTGGGGCCAGTGAACGAGTCGCTAACTGCGGCGCTCTCTCCGCTTCATTTGCAAAACTATGACATCACCGTCCGGAAGGCTCCATGTCTCGAAAACTGCGCTAGAGCCCCAAGATAGAAGAATTCCCATCATTATGTGTGCTTAACAATTGGCCTAGGCCCTGCACTAGTGGCACGCGTGACTGCATCGCCACAACCCATTCGACCGACAAGGAGCTTGACCCACCCCTTGTGGATTGGCGCTTTGTTGGTGCTTCTCGTAAACGACCATCTACTAAAGGGCTCCTCGCTTCCCAGCTGGCTTACTGGAAAGTTGAGCGACTTCGCCGGCCCGATCGTGGCAGCGGTGCTTCTGGCCGTTGCCCTCAGAATTCGAAGCAATCGAGGTTGGCTTCTCGCACATCTCGCAACTGCACTGGGCTTTGCTGCAATCAACGTCTCGCCCGCGGTCGCGGCTTGGGTCGAAGAGCTAAGTGCTCTGGCGCCATTTGCGTGGGTCATCACAGTCGATCCGACCGACCTCGTAGGTCTCATCGCACTTCCGGTCTCACTACTTGTCCTCGGCCATGCGAACAAGAGCGAGGCAACACTTGCTACTGCATGGCGCTCGTGGATGCGCCGTATCTCGATCCCCGTCTCGGCCATTGCTTGCATGGCGACCAGTGCACCGCAAGAGCCCCAAGAGCCGTTTCAGAACTTTCCTAATGAGCCGGGCGCTTTGGCAATTGGCAATGAAACCGATGAAGCGCGCCTGATTCGAGTGCGCAGTCTGCGAGAGACTGTCGAGATCGATTGCGATGCGGTCCTCGCCGATCCTTCGCACGCACTGACGCGAGAACTCTTTGGTGCAGCAGAGACGTGGTTTCTCGAGGCCCGACGCGCTCTGCCGCTTGTCAATTCCAATTCCACCGGGCGCTGCAGCGTCTATCTGATTGAGACCGAAGGCATGCCTCCGACCCTTCTCGCCTGGGATCGTTCGGATTACGGCGACGGCTCGGTACCAACAACAACCGATACCCGTGACGAGCGCATAGCGCGCATCGCTGAGGCCGGTGAGACATTCCTAAATCTGCAACACGAGACAGCGGCGTACTTGCGCACTCCCGACTACGCCACCGGCGCATGCGAAATTGCCCCCGCTTCGGTTGGAGTCGACTGGTCGACCGCATCGGGGACCCGAGAGATTACCGAGATTGTCACAGCGCCCAACGGCTGTCACGAAGTCGTATTCGCTCAGGGCGCAGATCTCGTTCTCTGCATACCAGCCGAGTTCCCCTTCGCGATTGGCGAGACCATCAACATTGCAACGTCGACACTCTTTGATGGCAGCCGTACAGCCGATGCCATCGCTCTCACGAGCGATACCAGAGCACTGCAGGTTGTTCGCGGAAGTGTCTTGCCAGCCGAAACATCGCGAGTCGAAGCGCTTGAGTCTTGCGCGTTACAGCACGACGAATGCGGCAACTCGGTTTGCGCCGCTCGTATCCATATCGGCGAGAGCGACGAGATTTTCGCTAGCTCTGGCGAGACACAAGTTCTCCCCGACGGCACTGAGCTTCATCTCGTTCGAGTTCAGCAAATGCCAGCACGTGACTTTGAATGCGCTCCGGCAGCCGATGCGCTTGACTACCTAGAATACTTCACAATTCAGAACATTACGGAGATGCCATGAAATCCCACAGCACACTCAGCATCCTTGTCTCGGCAGCCCTCGTTCTCAGTGCCTGTGGTGGCGCCGACTACGGCAACTCGGGGTCTAATCCAACACCGGGCGCGACTGGAGTTGGCCAAGGTGGCGCACAGGACTTTGGCCTCTTTCGACAAATTCTAGAGGATGGCGAAGTGCCCTCTCCAGACACTCTCGACGACATGGGATTCTTTGCCGAGCACAAACTCGACTACCCAGCGCCCGAGTGCGAAGGCGACCTTTGCATGCACGGCTTAATCGGTGCGATGGGCAACATGATCAACGGGGCCGATTGCACGATTCTCCAAGTTGGCATGAACTCGCCGCTCGTCGTCGATCCCGAGAATCGACCTCCAATGCACCTCGTATTGGCTCTGGATGTCTCGGGCTCCATGGGAGGCGATGCGATTGCGTATTTGCGGCAAGGGCTTGATGCCATGGTCGACGAGCTTCGCGACGATGACTTGGTTTCTTTGGTGACCTACTCCGATCAAGTAACAACGCTCTTGGAGACCGTGCCCGCAACCGAGACTCAAACACTTCGAGATGCGTTTGCAGGCCTTCGCGCCAGCGGCAGCACAAACCTCTACGGCGGCCTTTCCACCGCCTTGCGCATTGCGGATGCGCATCAAGCATCAGGCATGCAGAACCGCGTTGTCTTTCTCTCGGATGGGCTCGCCACAAGCGGGCTCACAAGCGCCAGCAAGATCCGCTCACTGGCAGAATCGTACGCACGCCTCGGAATCGCGATCACAACCATCGGAGTTGGCGAGAAGTTTGACGTTGAGGTGATGCGAGGTCTCGGCGAAGTTGGCTCGGGAAACTTCTACTTTCTCTCAGACCCCGCCGACGTGATTGAGGTCTTCACCGACGAGGTCAAAACCTTTCTGGCGCCCATCGCGCTCGATGTGCGCATCAATGTAGACATTGCTCAGGCCTATCGCTTGCGCCAAGGCTACGGCACCAAGAGCTGGCATCGCAGCGAAGGCGGCGCGACCATTCGCATCCCTGCTCTCTACCTCGCAGGCCGCACCAGTGCCGATGAGCCCATCGAAGAGGGCCGACGCGGAGGCGGTGGCGCAATCATCTTCGAACTTGTCTCGGACGAGCTTGAGAGTGGCCCGCTCGAGGTTGGCTCGGTCGAAATCAACTACACCGATCCTTCCACCGGCGAACCTCGCTCGCAGATCGTAGATATCGCCGCTCCGCACCTTCCCGGCCAGGCTCCCGCAGAAGGCTACTTTAGCGATGCCACCAGCGAGAAATCGTTTGTCATGCTCAACATCTTTGCAGGCTTCCAAATGGCGGCACGCCTAGCCCGCGATGCAGATCCGCGAAGTGCACAAGCCATTCTCATTGCCCTGCGTGGCAGCGTGCAAGCGTGGCTCAGCGAGAACGAAGACCTCGACATCGCCGACGACCTTCGCTACGTCGAACTCTTCATCGCCAATTTGCAGCCCGACATCGATGCGAACCCAGACTACCCGACGGCTCCTCCGGGCAACCCGTGGCCCGCTGACTAGCGGGTAAAGCAGTTGCAAAGCGCCGCGCCAACGAGCACTAAGAGAAATGCTATTTCACAAGGGACTGGGCGGTCTCGATGGCAGGCTCGAGAGCGGCCCTGGCGGTGCGGCGCAGAAGAGGCGAGCCAACCATGAGCTTTGCGAGAGCGGGCCCAAAGGTGTAGTAGCTCTCGACGAGGATTTCGCCGGTGGCATGGCTGCGAAGGTAAGTATCGCGAAAGCCACGCAGGGAAACCACTTCGTTGGCCATCAGCGATCCGTAGGCCGCCGTTGCAATGAAACACGCATCCACCGTGCCCGCTTCGGGCTTTGGTGTGAGCGCCGCAATCGCAGCGATGGCACCTTCGTTTAGGCACTCATCGGTCGCGCGCACTCCAACAGAATAATTCGTATTGGGCAATAGTCCTTCCAGAAGGATGTCGTGAACCGTGCCCGCCGGCGCTGGCTCAATTTGAATGGCAGCCAGTGTTCCCAACTCCCAATTCTCTTCGGTCAACTCGGCGCCTGCGAGGTAGCGAACTTCGTACGAGCTCACCGTACCTTCTTGGGCATCGTCGCCAGGCGCAACAAAGCTAAAGGCAATGGCATCCGAGAGAACATCGGAGGCGACCATGACACTTGGTTGACCAGGCCCTTCTTCATCCGCCGAACTCGAAGCCTTCACTCGCAAGCGATACATCTCATTGCCTTCTGTAGACACCAAAATCCGCCCAGCGCCCGAGCCTTCCGTGCCAGTAGTAATCGTCGCATCAGGATCGCGAATCACACCATCGAGCCCATCAGGATCGCCATAGCCTAGGTAGTTGAGCGCAAACCCTGCTTGCTCCTCGCCGCCAATCTGAAACGGCGCTTGGTACACAACGCTTGGCTGTCCGCGGTATGGGAGCCCGTACTCCGACCAGGGAATGCCCGTTGGCGATGGATAGTCGTGGCTGGCGTTCTGATCAAACTCTTTACTCACTTCCATAAATACGACGTAGTCGCCATCGGGGAGATCGTCGGGGATCGCCCACACGATGCCAAATTTTGTTCCGCCAAGTGGCGTTGGTTTGCTGATGGCATCAAATTCATTCGAGGCGATCATGCTCGGCACATCTTCAGAGTCCCGATCGTCGGGCGCGATGTCTTTGCGAGGTGGGTAGAGGCTTGTACCAACTTCGCTAAACTTGCCCTTATCGGTGTAGACGGTGGTTGCGCAGGTTTGTGCATCCCACAGCGCCTCGTTTGGGTTGAGTGGACGGCAAAAGGTTCGCTCGACGGAGCTTTGCGAAATCGAGTGGCTCAGATCCCGATCGTCTTCGTCTTGGAAAATCATCGAAGGCCAGGTGAGCCCGTGGCGATTGGCCCAAATCGGAAAGGTCGTGATGCGGCGCCCGTAGCAAAAGTCGCGGGACGAGTTGAAATCGAAGATGCCGGGCCGATTGCCAAGGCCGTAGCTGCCGGTCTTGCGGGTAATAAAAACCGTATCGACAAAGTTGCCCTCGGTGTCTTCGATCCAAACAACGATTTGGAGATCTTCTGTTGGTTTGAAGTCGACGTTTACAACCCGACACTCCTCGGCAGCCTCGGCATTATTAGGAGCGAGAAGCTGCGGAGAGAGAAGTAACGCAGCGAGGGGAGCGAGTAAGAGCGACTTCATAAGAGGCCCAAGTATGCAGCAAGGTTGGGTGTGTCCCAAGTGACCAATGTCAGACCCCGCGATTAGGGTGCGGCCCGTGGCAGATGCCTCCCAATATTTGGTGCTCGATATCGAGACGATTCCCGATGCCAGTGTGTGGCAGCCTCCAGCCGTCGCTGCTGGGGTTCCCGCGCCCTTTCCGCCGCCCTATGCCCATCAGGTCATTGTGGTTGGTTGCATGCTTCTGGACGCGGATTATCAGCTTATCGAGCTTAATCTCCTACCGCCTGGCCTCCCTGCAGGAGGGTGCGCCGAGTCGGAAATACTTCGGTCATTCTCGACCTTTGTAGAATCCAAGCGGCCATCCCTCGTAACCTACAACGGGCGCAGCTTCGATCTACCGGTCTTGGCCCTTCGCAGCCTGCGCTGTGGGGTGCCCATGGCCTGGTACTACAAAGAGCGCGGTGTGCGATCTCGCTTCACCGAAGAAGGCCACATCGACCTTTGCGATTGGCTTGCCGATCACGGTGCATCCCGCGCCAGTTCGCTCGACGCCTTGGCACGTCTCATCGGCCTTCCCGGCAAGATCGGCGTCGATGGATCGCAAGTTCACGGCATGTACCAAGCCGGCAAACTCGAAGAGATCCGCAACTACTGCCTCGCCGACGTGGCGCAAACCGCCCTCCTCTTCCTCCGCTTTCGTCTGCTCCAAGGCGTTCTCGACAGCAAGCAATACCGCACCGCTGTGGCTGGGCTCACAAAGAGCCTCGCAGCCGACGAGCGGCTAAGCGAACTCACCGCAGCGATCGACGCTGCCCGGCTTCTCTCGGCGGCCTAATGTCAGAGGTTCGCTTTCTTCCAAGTGGCAAGGTCCAGCCGTGTCACGTGGGGCAAAGTGTTTTCGAGGTTGGTTGGAAAAGCGACGTTGGCATTCAAAGCGCGTGCGTTGGCAAAGGCACCTGCGGTCTTTGCAGAGTTGTTATCGAATCGGGCGAAGAGTCGCTATCGCCGTATAACGACATCGAAGAAAAACACCTAGGAAATCTCTACCATCTCACCAAGCTTCGCCTTAGCTGCCAAGCCATGGTGATCGAAGGTGCAGGCGACATCACTGTGATGGTGAAGCCCAAAAAGGTTCGCAAGAAGCGCTAGGGCTTTGAAGGGTTTTCGATCAGAGCACTAGCAGCCCGTTCTGCGCGGCAGAAGTGCGACGTGCTCGTAGCGGCCCTTCTGCATTTGATAACTCGATGACGTCGGCTTTGGGCGCAAGCACGCACTTCGGCGATCGAGGTGTCGCTGCTCGAGCGCCGAGATATCTCGAACTCAATCGGGCCCGCTTTGCCAGCTAAGTCGATAAGCCCCGTCCGCTTCACAAGACTTCCGCTTCGCAGGTGCACCGCTTCCCCATTGCACGCCTTGCGATCGCTCCAAACAAAACACCACCATGGCAGCAGCAAGCGACGCCGTGAACAGGAGAAATCTCACTTCAATAAGTATAGCCGAGAGGGCACGGAGCATCGATTGGGCTTTGGTCGGCCTTTCATCGTTAGTGTTTACAATACACCATCCTTGGTGTAGTTTGTACAATATATGAGGAGACTAGAAATGCAGGATCTACCAAAGCCCGGCAATCGCGCTCCTTCACAGTGGGAAGCATGACACTCCTGCAAAGAATCGCAGGCTTGTTTGCACCGGCGACGATCTCTAAACGTGTCACCGATAGCGACACTGCCAGAGAGCGAGCGGAGTTTTTGCTAGCAGGCGCAACGTTCGAGTCCAGCAAGCTTCTCTCCGAATTTCCACCCCAAATTGAGCATGCAAAGAAGAGACTACTCTTTGAGCGGTCGTTAGCCGGTGGTCTTTCTGGCCGCGTTACCATCGAACGGTTTTGCGCATTTCCGCTGCCGGATAGGTATCGTCCATTCGCGCCAGCAATCGAAATCCTCGCGCGCGAAGGGCACTTTCAATACGTGAGCTGTGGTGTCGGCGACTGGTTCATGAACTTCGCGCATCACGACCTGTTCAGCGGCTATGGGCATTTCATGCTCGCTCAAGATGAAGTGCAGGTTGCAGAGCATCCTGTGTTGGCCTGCATTCGCGAGATGATGCTGAGCAGAAGTGACCTGCTGCGCCCGATCAGCGCGGAAGTTCGAAGCCCTACACCTGTGCTTGTTCGCGGAGCCCAAAGATGCATGGAACTCAATACTCGGGCCGTATACGGGGCTCGCTTTGCTCGTTCGACTGAAGACACGATTCGCCAGAGCATGGCAGTGATTACTCCGCCAACGCTGACAAACATTCTCGCAATTGAAGCCCCTATCTCTTCTGGGAACGCCATCTATACAAGGGGTGACATTCAACTGGCGCTTGATACTGCCTACTCAGGATTTCGGGCAGTCGTGCTCAACACGATCTCAGCACCAGAAGGCCCTGAGCCCATCACTGTGAATACTGGCAACTGGGGCTGCGGTGCGTATGGCGGGAATCTTCAACTCATGGTGTCGATTCAATTGATGGCAGCGTGCCTCGCTGGCGTCAGCAAAATCATCTTTCACTGCGGAGAGAATCAAACTGCGGACATTGCAAAGTACAGAACGTCGCTTGCGACTCAATTCAAATTTCGACCAGGCGTTAAGGTGCAGGACGTGCTGAATCGCCTTGTGGCCGCTGAGTTCCCTTGGGGCAAACCAGATGGAAATTAGCGGTACCGAAGCCGTGCGACGACTCGAACGCGAAGCGAGAGAAAGCCGCTTAGAGCCGCACTTGGTACGTGCGCGGCTTACGATTCGGTTTTGGCTCTTCGACTTCTACCGTTAGCGAGATGGACTTTTGCGTCGGTGGGTGGCGCAGCTTTAATTTGTAGCTGCCAACGGGCAAGCGAAATTCGTTTGGCGCGTCGCCAAGGTACTTGCTTCCGTTGCGCACCTCGCACCACGGTTTGCAGTTGATGTTGATTCGCCCGTAGACGATCGTGCTTTTGAGCGTTTTATTGATCGAGACTGCCTCGTCCCGCACAAGGTCGATCTTCTCTTGCACAGTTCCGTAGTCCTTCAGCGAAATCGTTAGGATGCGATCTTTGCCCGGCCGCAGGTTGGTGCGACTAAGTGGGGTCGAGCCAAGGTCTGTGCCATCGAGTGCTACCAACGCCCCCAACGGGCTTGTTGTCACGATCAGAGTGCTTCGATACGGAACCAAGGTCTGATGAAAGTCGAGTGCGGTGCCGGCCTTTAGGGTTTTCTTGGCTTGGTATTCTTCGTAGCCATCCAATTCGAGACGCACATCGACTTCGACGTTCACCGGAACGCGCACCTCGGTCGGCGTAACCGTTTTGAGTTGCCGACCATCGAGAAAGACCGACGCGCCCCGCGGGTGCGAATCGATCATTAACACTTCGGTGACCGCCTCGATTGGCAAGGCAACAACGCTCGCATCCTCTTGTTGCGGTGGCGTCGAGACCTTGCGATTTGGGCCGCCCTTCATCGCAAAGCCAACCATCACGGCCATAAGCGTAAGAAAGCCAATCGCCGAATAGATCACGCCTCGCCGCAGACCGGGGTGGCCTTCGGCATCTTGCTCGTAGCGGCTTTCGCTCTCGAGCTTCGCCTTGGCCAACTCAATCGATTTGGCATCGACAGCTTCCATCGCAGCGCTTCGCTTGGCGGATGGAATGGCTGCAATGGTCTCGCGATCGAGTCGCCAAATCGTCACACCGCGCTCGTCTACGCCACTTCGCACCATTGTGCCGCCATCGCCCTCCGCATCTTTCGGCGAAAGCTCGGTCCGGGCAAGGGGCTCAACTTCCGAGCTATCGTCTTGCTCATCGGATCCTGCAACCGCGGTGCGTCGCTCGGAGCGGCGAAATTCGTTCGACTCCTGGGCCTTAAAAAGCTGAGCGCGTATTGCTGCGTCAATGCCCTCGGGCGGCTTAACGCTGGTGCCCGCAACCCCAGCCTCCAATGCCTCTCCAACGGCATCGGCCACATCAATCGAAGTCGCGACGATGCTCGACTTGTAGCTCGCCTCGGTAAGCGCCCGCAGCATGTCGGCGCCGCTCGCAGTTCGCCTCGATACATCGCGCTGCAGCGCAGTTGCCAAGACATCATCAACAGCCTCGGGCACCCCTGGCCGCAGCTCCGAGAGGCGCGGAATTTCCATCGTGCGGATGTTCTCGGTAATCTCTTTCGACTCGGATCCCGGAAAGAGTTTTGCTCCTGCGAATATTTCGTAGATTACGACCGCAGCAGAGAAGAGATCGCTGGTTTCCCCAAGTTTGGAACCACGGGTTTGCTCCGGCGACATGTAGCGCCACTTGCCCATGATGCGGCCCTCGTCAGCCGCAAGCTCTTCGCGCATGGCGACAGCGATTCCAAAGTCGGCGATCTTTACCTCGCCCGCCTTGGACAGTAGAATGTTCGAAGGCGAGACATCTCGATGAACCACGCCGTGCTGATGCGCAAACGAGAGCCCGCGCACAATCTCAATCGAGATTTGAAAGGCTGCGGGAATCGATACCCGCCCCGCCTTATCGCTGTAGAACTTGAGCAGTGCCGCAAGGTCGAGCCCATCGACAAGCTCCATCGCAATGAAGAGCGTGCCGGCGAAGCGACCGAAGTCGAGCACTTGAACAACGTTGGCGTGACTTAGCTCAACGGCGAGCTTGGCCTCGGCAATAAACCGGTCTTCGAACTCGGGATCCTTTGCCAGCTCGGGGAGAATCTTCTTGATGGCGAGGGTCTTCTCAAAGCCGTGCGCACCAAAAGCCTTGGCCCGAAACACCTCGGCCATACCGCCAACGGCGATTCTATCGAGAAGTTCGTATCGAGAAGGTGCAAGCGCCATAGCCGGCTTTCCAGGGCGGGGCTATAGTAGAGGAGGTTTTGTCGCCCCAGGTTACTGAATCCAAAGTATGTTCCGCTCTTTTGCATCTGCCTTCGTTGGCGCTCCGTCCGCATCGGCGAAATTTCTGCTCGTGGTGTGCGTGCTTGTGTGTGGTGCGTCCACCGCTGCCGAGGCGCAAGATGCCGATCGAACCATCGCAATTGTGAACCTGAGTTCGGCTCCTACTGCTGCGGCATCCGCAACTCGCGCACGTGACATTGTTGTTAAGACGCCTGGTTTGCGGGCCACTGTGGCCGGTGACCTGGCCCAAACCCTTGAGGGGCCGCTGCCGAGCGGAGGCCCTGATGAGCCTGTTTTGGCCAGAGCCAGCAGCGCTCTCGAAGAGAGTGAGCACGCCTTTGGCGAGTTTAAAAGCCGTTTGGCAACCAGCAAGCTTCTCGAAGCCCGCCGCGAGCTATTCTCGCTGGCCCCAACCGCTCAAACCACGGCGCTACTCGCTGACGTGAGTTTTCGCATGGCACTCATCCATCTCCGAGCCGAGAACATGGGTTTGGCGATCGGCGAGTTTCAGCTGCTGCACCGTCTCGATCCCGAGCGCACCGTCGATTCGTTTCGATACCCGCCAAGCATCGTCAAGGCATTTGAAAGTGCGCGCAAGCGGGTGCCAACCGCCATCGCCGCCACTCTGCAAATTTCGGCGACCTACAACGGCGATACGATCTACGTGGATGGCAAAGCGGTCGGCCAAGCTCCCCTCATTCTACCCATCACCGCAGGAACGCACATTGTGGCAATCGCGGCGCCCAAATATCAGGCAACCGCGCGAGCCATCGATGTGGATGCTGGCGATGTCTTGGACATTAAACTCGACCTGCAACCGAGGTCACCCATTACACGGGCTCGCGAGTTGCGCTTTCAGGCCCTGCAACAAGGCCTAAGCGAAGAGAGCCTTCGCGTGGCCGCGGCGCGTGTTTCGCGATTGGTAGGCAGCGATGCTGTGCTCATCATCGTCGGCGATGCGAGCCAAGCCACGCTCTACATCCCCGAGCTCGACAAGCTCAGCTATCAATCGGAGGTCGATCCACAGCTCGCCCGCATGCTCGCCCTCACCTTGCCCGTCCCACGCCCGACCTTGCTCGACGGAGTTTTGACCCCGCCTCCGGAATTGCCGTGGTACCGAAACCCTGTAGCCATCGCTGCTGCTGGAGCGACCACAGCAATGGCAGCGTTCTTGATTTTTGGTGGGGCATCAATTGGCAGTGACGGTGCAGCGCCAACTCGGCTGGGGGACTCGATTTGGGACTTCTAAGACTTTCTCTCACTGCAAGTATTGCGCTTGGCATTGGCGCCTGCGGCTCGGATCCACCGACGCGCGCCGAGATTCGCATGACGCTCGATGAGAGTGCACAAGGCGGTTGCCCAAGTACCTCGTGTCTCGACTACGGAATGAGTTGTGGCGCAACGGTCTCCATTCGCCTTACCGACGTAAACACGGGCGAGCTGCTGCGAAGCCAAAACGGTCGGGCACTTGAGGCCTGCGTAGAAGCTGACGTGAGCGAGACCATCTGCACTCTCGCCGACCTGGCGCCGCAGATGGAACTCGACGGTATGCCTGCGAAAACAATTCGGGTTGAAGTCGCGGTCTGGAACGCGGACGAGGTCAACGTTAGCGACGGCTGCCCTGCCGTCTCCTTTGACGTCTTTGGCCGTCCAAAACCCGACGTCAATCCGCAACCGGCATTTGCGGGGGCTACCTATTTCCGCGCCGGCGAGGAGGCCGATGTCACGGTGCCACTTACCTGCTCGGCCCCCGAGAAACTTGACTCCAACTTGTGCGCGGCCAATCTGCCAACCCAAACTCGGGGACAAGTCATCGACATGGTGACTGTGCAGCGGCTGCAAGAAGAGCGCGCCGCAACGGTCGAAGTCCATGTTGGCGAAGCAACCCCAATTCCCGATGCTCCAGACTCGGGGTTCGAGCTCAAGCTTGCAAACCTCTTCGAACTCTTCCTCGACCTCAATGGGCCGACACCAGTTTGGCAAGACGCAATTCCCCTGCCCGCCCTCGACTTGGTCTGCAGCACAACGCTCGAACGCATCCCACGGGCAACCACCAGTGTCACCTGCGAAGAAAACACCGCCAGCGGAGAAGAGGTGCTTGTCTCGCCGCTCTTGCTCGACACCGAAGTACTTGATGCGATTCTCGCGGCGATTGGAGCTACGACATTTCCCGAAGAAGGAATCCTAATCGGCCGAGTGATCGACGAGTTTTCCCAACCGATGGCCGGCGTTGTAGTCACCCCTAGCGATGGCAGTTCAGTTCTTTACCTAAACGAGGATCTCACCACGGCAACGCCGGGAACAACGTCATCTTCGGCGTTTTTCGTATCGACCGATGTCGCCTTTGGGGCTGAGTGGACAGCGTCGTCTTTCGGCGGAGAGCGACACACAGGGGATCCTCGCGGCGGGCTAATTCGGGGCAACGTAAGCACCCTAATTATTCGGATGACCCTCGAAGTTGACGAGTAAGGCGGCTCTCGGAAGACTTCTGGGATGTCGGAGCTTTCCCTAGGAATCCCCCCTTCGGAAGACTTCTGGCCACGGTCCGAGCGGTCCCCGAGCTTTCCCCGAGCTTTCCCCGAGGTTTCCCTACGAGTCCTTCCAAGGTGGATCTTAGGCACTCGCTCAAGCGGTTTGCAATGTGGTTCGTGAACCCACTTTGCCTACATGGTCTGTCAAGACTTATGCACAGGCAATTCCCCAATGAACCTCATTAATTCAGGGATCTACAAGAGATCTGAAGAACGCGAGGATAACTTGTGGATAGCAGATCGGACTGCTGTCTTTTCAAGATCTTGTAAATCTCCGCACAGTGAATCGTCCAATCCGGACCACTCACTCCCGAAGAATGAACACAGCTCAGGCCTTGTTACTGCTGAGCCCGAGGCGATTGAGCATCTTGTGAATGGACATTCGGTCGATGCCTGCGGCTCGAGCTGCCGACGAGATATTGTGGTCATGCTCGTCGAGTAGCTGGGTGATGTAGCGGCGCTCAAATTCCGAGATTAGCTCCTGCTTGAGAAGCTTGAACGGCGTTGATGTATCGACCACGATTTCCATCCGACTGCCCGAATCATCAGCCGAAGGCTTTGCAACGTTACCGACAGCTTCTGCCGTTGGTGCGATAAATTCGGAGGTGCCAATCTGCGACTGGGACGTAGATTCCGACGTCCCAGAACTGCGCCCACCAACTCCGCGCAGCGCGGTCTTCGTTAACGGCGACTCAGAAAGCAGCACGGCTCTTTCGATTACATTGCGAAGCTCTCGAACGTTGCCCGGCCAATCGTGGCGTTGCATTAGGGCAATCGTCTCATCGCTAAGGGCCGACTCGGTGGCACCGGGAATGAGATCGAGAAAGTGTTTGATAAGCGCCGGGATATCCTCACGCCGATCGCGAAGCGGCGCCACATGCACTCTGGCCACAGCAAGCCGGTAATACAGATCCTCGCGAAAGCGGCCGCGGTTGACCTCGACACCCAAATCTCGATTTGTCGCCGCCACAACGCGGATGTCGACATTAATGGTTTTAGAACCGCCAATGCGGCGCACTTCTTTGCGCTCCAATACCCGCAAGAGTTTTGGTTGCATCTCTAGAGGCAATTCGCCGATCTCATCGAGAAAGACAACGCCTTTATGCGCTCGCTCGAATACCCCGGCATGCGCGCTTGTAGCCCCTGTAAAGGCTCCACGTTCGTGTCCAAAGAGCTCGCTCTCAATAAGGTTTTGCGGAATCGAGCCGCAGTCGAGCACTACAAAATTGCCTTCTTTGCGAGGCGACATCTCGTGCATCGCTTCGGCGACAAGCTCTTTGCCAACGCCAGTCTCGCCGGTAATAAGAACCGTCGCATTGCTGGGCGCAATCTTCTCTAAGCGTGCAAAGAGCTCGCGCATCTTGACGCTCTCACCAACCATGCCCCCAAAGCTCGCTTCGCTAGCAAGCTCAACTTCGATCGATTCGCTTAGCGGCTGAAAACGCATCTGCGTGGCGCCCACTTGGATGACGGTCTCGGGCTTAATGTAGATATCGTTGACGCGCAGCCCCGATACGAAGGTGCCGTTTGTAGAATCGAGGTCCTTAAGTCGGTAACCGCGATCGTCGAGGGTGATTTCGAAGTGCAACCCAGATACCCCTGAGTCGCTAAGCTGCACTTCGTTGCCCTGGCGAGCGCCGATTCGAATGCACGAGCTTTCGAGCTCTCGCATAAGTCCCTTATCGGGCCCTGACAAGACACTAACTCGGCAGCGACGCACACGTACGCCACGCGGTTGTCCGCCTATATAGGTTACCCATGTCCCCGAGCGAAGATCGTCTACTGGCATGTCCAAGGACTATAACAAAGGCACTCTCTCTCGCGAACCTCAGCACGCCTAGCACTAGCTAACCTGTGATGCAACGTATCATCACTACAGGCGCGGCTTCTGTCTGAGCCGGATCAGACGTATCCTTAGAAGGTGGTTCGGTCGAACAAGGTTTTAGCACCCGTCGCGATGGCGCTTGTGCTCACCGTTGTTGCGGGCGCAGTTGCCCTGCTCGCTTGGGGCGAGGCGAGTCGCTATCTCTCCGAACTCAATATTGCCGACCCAGCGATCGCGAATTACGAGCCGGTGCTTTCAGAACCAACTCCGCGAATAAGCCGCCGGGTCGTCTTGGTGATCATCGATGGCTTGCGCCTAGACGATTCCTTTGGTCGCCAAACTCTAGATCGCTTGCGACGCGCTGGTGTCGATGCGGTTGCAACGTCGCACTACCCAAGCATCTCTAGGCCAAACCACGCAACGATTGTTACCGGAGTACCGCCACTCGTATCGGGCATTCGCAACAATACCTTTCGCTCACCCGTTGCAATCGATTCGCTCATGGATCGCGTGCGAGCGGCTGGCCTTAGCGCGACCTACGTTGCCGATGACTCTCCAAGCCTTGGCTATCTCTTTGGAGACGATTTCTCATCGCTCTACTACGGTCGCTGGCCCGGAGCCTTCGCCAAGTCCACCCAGCTCGCCATGGCCGATCCAGCCAATTCGCTCTTGGTGCTCATTCCCGGCATGGTCGACGTCGCTGGCCACGAATTTGGCGGCGATAGTGATGAGTATCGCCAAGCTGCCTACGATGTGGACACCCAGCTCCAAGAGTCGCTGAAACTGCTAGACCTGCAGGCCGATACCATCATTGTGACGGCAGACCACGGCCACACCGACGCGGGAGGCCACGGCGGCGAAGAGGACGTGGTCATGCGAGTGCCGCTTATCTTGGCGGGTGCCGGAATTCGAAGTGATGCCCTGCTCGGCTCGGCAGAACTCATCGACATAGCGCCGACAGTTGCAGCACTGCTTGGAGTTTCGGCTCCGGGGCATGCACTTGGAAGAACTCTTACCGAGGTTCTTGAGCTTGCCCCCCAACAAGTACGCGCCATACGCACCGCCGATACAATTCGGATCCAGACCAACGCCGAGCGCTACGACGAATCCTTGCGCGCCAGGCGCATCGAAACCACCGAGGAGAATCGCTCGCGGTTCATTCTGCTCGCAGGCCTCTTGGCCTTTGGACTCGTTGCACTAACGCTCTCGCGCCGAGCCGGCGCCCTTCACATCGACTGGCGAGTCTTGGTGATCGCGGTTCCCGCCTATCCCCTCTGCTATTACGGCATGCTCGACGTCCTTGGCCAGAGCCTCAGCTTCTCGGCGCTGCAAGATCGCGGATCCGAGATGAGCAACCTTTCAAGGTTTGGCTTGATCGCAACCGGAGTTCAGCTCATCGCGGGCTGGTTGGCACTTCGGGGCCGCATCGTGCTTCGCGACCGTTTGGCCGCCGCCAATGCACTGGTTGCAACCGGGCTCTTGGTCGCTTGGATCCCTGCAGCGCTCTTGTGGGCAAGCTTTGGCTCTGCACCTCATGTCGAAATGCCCTCATCGCGGGTCGCCCTGTTGATTCCGGCCAATTACATCGCAGTTGCCACGTACGCGGTCGGTGCAACCATCTTCCTCACACTTGAGATCGTTGTCTTCTTTGCCAGGGCGATTGATCCTCGCATGCGCCTGCGCCGCCTCGAGCGAGCTGCCGCAAAAGAACGCCGGCGCCTCGAAAAAGATGAATAATGCCTCTCGAAAGCCGAACTGGGCGCGGTAGCGTGGCGGCATGCCCAGAGAATTCGCCCTTCCCGGCACCAAAGCACGATATGCCCCGGATCGTCCCTTCGACGTTCAGCACTACAAACTCGACCTAGAACTCGACATCGAGGCTAAGAGTTTCTCTGGAACCTGCACGATTCGCCTAGCCCCCGTCTCGCCCGATCAAACCTACGTCGAACTCGACGCTGTCGAACTCGATATTCTTAGAGTTTGCGAAGATGGCGACGAGCGAAGCTTTAGCCACGATGGAAAGACGCTGCGCATCCACTTCGCCGAAGCGGCGGTTGCAGGCCTGCCACTAGAAATTGCCATCGAGTATGCAGCAGTGCCGCGACGTGGCTTGTACTTTGTTGGCCCAGACGAGCACTACCCAAACAAGCCATCGCAGGTGTGGACGCAAGGGCAAGACGAGGACAGTCGCTACTGGTTCCCCTGTTTCGACAGTCCGATCTTTAAAGCGACAAGCGAGGTCATCGTACGCATTCCAAAGCGCTGGTATGCGCTAAGCAATGGGTCGCTCATGGCGGATACCACCAAGGGCAAGACTCGGCAGATGCACTGGCGATTCGATGTACCGCACTCCTGCTACCTAATGACCCTCGCTGCTGGCGAATTTGCGTGCCACAGCGATAGCCAGGGCGACGTCGAGATCACCTACTTTAGTGAACCGGCGCGCTTAGGCGATTGCATTCGAACCCTGGCAAAGACGCCCGAGATGATCGCAACGTTCTCAGAACGTTTCGGAGTGCAATACCCTTATAAAAAGTACGCACAGGTCTTTGTCGCGGACTTCATCTTTGGCGGCATGGAAAACACGACTGCCACAAGCCTCACCGATGGTGTGCTTGTGGACGAGCGCGCAAGCTTGGACTTCGACATGGAGTCACTTGTCTGTCACGAACTTGCGCACCAGTGGTTTGGCGATTTGCTCACGTGCCGCGATTGGGGCGAGGGATGGTTAAACGAGGGGTTTGCGACCTATAGCGAGTATCTTTGGCGCGAGCACTCCGAAGGTCGCGACGAAGCCTCTCTCGTGCTTGTGGACTTTAGCGATGCGTACTTCGCTGAAGACAGCAGCCGCTATCGTCGCCCAATTGTTACCAAGCGCTACGACGATCCGCTCGACATTTTTGATCGCCACCTCTACGACAAAGCCGGTCGTGTCGTGCACATGATTCGCCGCATTCTTGGTGATGCCGATTTCTTTGCGAGCGTTCAACATTACCTAGAGCATCACAGAGGCGACGTTGTGGAGACCCGCGACCTCGCTCGCGCCATTGACCGCGCCTGCGGTCGCAATCTCGACTGGTTCTTTGATCAGTGGCTCTTAGAGGGCAGCGGCCATCCAGAGCTTTTGATGAAGGTGCGCTGGCACGAGAAGCAGCATGTACTCGAGGTTGAGATCCAGCAGACCCACAAAGTGACAAAGACAACTCCGCTCTTCCGCCTTCCAACCGAGCTTCGGCTGGTCTGCGGCGGCGAGACTCGCGACATGGAACTCGACCTTCGAGAACAGAGCCAGGTCATTACGATTGCCTGCGAGAGCCAACCAAACCAGGTCATCCTCGATCCAGGAAAACACCTAATTTGTCGACTGCGATCCGAGAAGGCGCCTTCGCTGTGGCTATCGCAACTCGCACACGCAGGTGAAGCAATCGATCGAATTGTCGCCGCCACGATCTGCGGACAGCAAGGTGGGCACAAGATGTTGCAAGCGCTAACAACCAGTCTGGCAAGCGATCCATTTTGGGCCGTGCAAGCAGCCGCAGCCAAAGCCCTTGGAGCAACGCGCTCCCCAACCGTTCTGCCTACGCTCATCGCAACGCTTCGCGATGCGGCAAACCCAAAAGTTCGCCGAGCCGCAGCCGCAGCGCTCGGTAACTTTCGTGGCGATGCCGATGCAAGTAAAGCACTCGTTGCCCTAATCAAGGCTGGCGACAAGAGCTACTTCGTCGAGGCCGAGGCCTGTGCCTCGCTTGGGAAAATTCGCAGTTCACAGGCCCTAGTCGTGCTTAAGGGCGCGCTTAAGCGAGAGTCCTTTATGGACATCATCCAGCAAAAGTGCTGCGAGGGCCTCGGTGCCTTGGACGATGATGGCGCACTTCCCATTCTCATCGCGCAGTCCGAAATTGGCAAAGGCGGCTTTGCAAGGCGCGCTGCAATGCGCGCTCTTGCTGTGCTTGGCAAGAACCGAGACGATAAACAAGGGCGAGTCATTCGCGAGCTTCTGACAGAACGAATTCGCGATCCAGACTTTCGTGTGCAGATGCAGGCCATCGCTTCCCTCGAAGCTCTTGGTGATGTTGCGGCTTGCGGTGTACTTAGCGCCGTCGTCGAGAAAGGCTTCGACAATCGACTCAAGCGCCGAAGTCGCGAAGCAATTCGCACCTTGCGCGAGGGCAAAGGGCAAAGCCGCGAAGTCGCAACGCTGCGCGATGCATCCGAGCAACTTCGCCAACAAGTCGCAGGATTGCGCAATCGCATCAGCGTAATGGAAACAGCGCGAGATCAAGAACGTCAAAGTCGCCGCGTTGAGAAGGCGCCTGTGCCCGCCACGCCAGCGCGCCGAGTTCCAAGCAGCGCGCCAACCCCGCAACGAAGGCGCGGTGGCGGGAAGAAGACCCTGCGCTAGGCGTCGCTACAAGGCGCCGTTACAAGGCGCCGCTACAAGGCGCCGCGACAAGGCGCCCCGAACGCGTTCTACGCTAAGTTCCAGCTGTCTCTGCACAAGTCAGGTGGCGTGAATATTGAGCTGCTTACTCGCGAAGCGTTTCCACGATCTCGGCGACAATCTCGCGAGCTCGATCGAGTTGCCCGGCAGCAACCGCAATGCCGCCAACATTGGGATGGCCACCGCCTCCGTAGTGCTCGCAAATACTAGCAATGTTCTTAGGGCCAACCACAGGTGCCCATGGGTTGCAGCCAACCGAGATGCCTGCGCCCTTATCCGAGTGCACAAGTCCCACCGAATAGGTCGCAGAAGGTTCGTGCATATAGGCGGCAAAACCGCTGTGCGCTTCGATCTCATCTTCTGCCAAGTCGTATGCGACGACAGGTCCAAACCTCTTAAGACGCTTCCGGATCAACTCAACGCTGTGCTGATGCGCCTCTAAGAGCGCAGGTACGTCTTTGGCAATCCAAGGAAGCGCAACCAATTCGGCGATGCTCACTCGCCCCATCTTCTCGATGGTTCGCGACATCTTCTCCGGGTCGCGATTACTGCGCAGCCAAATCATCAAATGAAAGGCTGGATTCTTAAGTTCGACAATCTCTTGCGCGCTCTCGAAGACGGCTCCATCAATTCGGTCGGCCCAAGTGAGAAGGTCCTTCCAGTGTCCGTTCGGATCTTCGAGGGTAAACCCAAGTTTCTGCTTCATCACTTCATGAGTGAAGAGCGCACACGAACGCGCCGCAGGATCGTAGAAATGGGTTTCGCTCTTAGCCTCGTCAAAAACTCCACGAAGCGAGCTTGGCTGAAACGCACTTTGATGATGATCGAACCACCAGTGCATTCGAGGATCGGCGCAAAAGCGAAAGTCGACACAGGCGTTTACATCGGCATCCCAAGGCACGTCGGCAAACGGTTCATGCGCGTGGGTCATACCCCAGTAGTCGATCTCTGCGTTTGGGTCTTGGGTACTGCGAAAGAAGTGTCCAAAAAGTGCGGCGGTGGTGGCGCCATCGAAGCAGCGATCGTGAAAAAAGACTCGTAGCAGGTTCCTGGGCACACTTCAGACTAACACCGCCACGCGCCGTGCGAGGCGTTCAGAGCCCACTTGAGGGCTCATGCCTTATGCTACCTTCGCTAGGCTCATGACTCTACGGCACATTCTGCACGTCGATCTCGATGCCTTCTTTGCATCGGTTGAACAGCGTGACAACCCAGATTTGCGAGGGTTTCCCGTACTTGTCGGCGGCGGTGGTGGCCGTGGAGTCGTTGCGGCAGCGTCCTATGAAGCACGAGCCCACGGTGTTCACTCTGCGATGCCCATGGCCGAGGCTCTGCGCCGCTGCCCAAAGGCCATTATCGTTGCGCCGCGAATGGAGCGCTACCAACAAGCCTCAAGTGCCTTCTTTTCCATTCTCGACGACTTCTCGCCCCTCGTCGAAGGGCTATCCGTCGATGAAGCGTTTGTAGACATAAGTGGCACAGAGCGACTGCTGGGAAGCCCACGCGACATTGCACAGGCCATCAAGGCGCGAGTGCGTGGCGAAGTCGGACTCGTCGCATCCGTTGGCATCGCGCCCAGCAAATTTGTCGCGAAAATTGCTTCCGACATTCGCAAACCCGACGGGCTGTGCATCATCGCTGACGGCGAGGTCTTGGCATTTATACATCCACTGCCTGTTAAGCGGCTTTGGGGCGTCGGTGCTGTCGCTCAAGAAAAACTCGCAGGTATGGGCCTGCACACAATCGGCGATGTCGCGAACTATCCCGCGAACATCCTGCAAAAGAAGTTTGGCGTGGCTCAAGGCTCGCACTTGTGGGCGCTAGCCAACGGGCAAGATCCGCGTTCGGTCACCGGCGGACGAGAGGCCGTTAGCATTGGCCACGAGCAGACCTTTGCAAGCGACCAAAGCGATGTTGCCTATATCGAGAATGTCTTGCTCGAACAGTGTGACAAAGTTGCGCGCCGCCTTCGCCGACACGAGCTGCGTGCTCGCACTGTCGTTCTGAAGATAAAGTATGGGGACTTTCGACTGATCACTCGCAGGCAAACCCTGGAAGATCCATCGAGCGATAGCCAAGTACTATTCGCGACGATACGAACTCTTCTTAGTGGCATCGAGATTGCGCACGATCGAGGCAAGGCGGGGCGGGTTCGGCTGTGCGGAATCAGCGCCGCGAATATGGAAGACCGCAACGGACCGAGGCAACTCGGATTTCACGAAGAGGAGCGCGCAAAAGGCGAGCGACTCGGCGATGTCATGGACAAAATTAAAGATCGCTTTGGCGACTCGGGACTCACAAGAGCGAGTCACACCAAGCCGGCAAAACCGAGCTAGGCGAAACCGACCCGGCCAAAACTCGGCTAGGCGAAACTCAGCTAGGCAGCGATAGCGAACTACGGCGCGCCAAAGCGCGTTTTCCAACGCTCTTGGCTCGCCTCCGGACCAATGGCAATGCACGTAAAGCGCTTGCGCCGCCACGAGACCACGTGCAGGCCATCCTCTGTTCGTCGCAAGATTCGCGGAGGTGCATCGCGTGCGCGCCAAAACGCCACACTCACAGGCTCGCCCTCAAACTTGTAGCGCACAAGAGCGAGGTCGCGTTTGAATACCGGCAGCACCGAAGCGCTCATCGGTACAAGAGATTCATCCACCTCGGGCCAAGGAACCACCTCGCCAAAGATCCCTTGTGACCAGGCGCGAATTTCCGTCCCACTTGGGTTTAGTAGATCGGGATTCGACGCATCGATGTGAGCCTCGACCGCCCACGTGAGAATCTCGTTGTGGCGATTTGGAAAGACCGTGTAGATGATTGCGACGGTGCCAATCAAAACCGTAAGCGTCACAAGCAGCGAGGTGTAGACGCGGCGACGGGCTGGCCTTGGAGGGCGAGCGATGTCCGGCGCGCCTTCGGATTGCTGAGTGACTTCTGCGTCGACGAGTTTCATGAATTACTTCCAGCTCCCACAGGCTCGGTTGGCCACGAAGCACCAGGCCAGGTTGGAGGGACGCCAAAGCGCCTTATAAACTGGCTCAACACGAAGTCCAGTAACACAGCAGGTGCATCGCTGCCCTGATGCCGGCACATGAATTTTGCCCCCGGGTGCTGCTGAGCAACCTGCCCCACCGCCTCCCGCAAATTCTCGGAGCTGCCGTAGCAGACCATGGCGCTCTTCCCCGTGGGATAGTCGATTAGTTTGCCGGACACCTTGACCTGGAACACCCCAGGAGAAGAAGGAGCATGCCCGGCGGCGTCAACAAGTGGGTACCAGTGCACAAAGTCGGTGAGCACCGGGCGATGGTAGGGTCTGCGTGCCGAATGCTCAACCAGCAAACGATTCAATTCGGAGCCGAAGATGGCCCGCCCGACCGACTTGTTCGGGCCGACTGCGTCGATGTTCAGCGGACCATGGCAAAAGAGAGCCTGGATCTCATCTACATCGACCCGCCCTTTGGCACTGGCAAGACCCAAAGAAACCAGGGCCGAAGCTACCCAGATGCGCGGGACAATCCCGATGCCTTCGTCGAGTGGCTCGCTCCGTGCCTTGTCGAATCACACCGCCTCTTGCGCGCCTCAGGCTCGCTCTTTGTGCACCTAGACTACCGCAGCGTGCACTACATCAAGGTTTACCTAGATGCGCTCTTTGGCCGATCGCGTTTCGTCAACGAGCTAATCTGGTGCTATTCGGTTGGCGGTAAGAGCAAACGACGCTTTGCGCGCAAGCACGATACAATCCTTTGGTACGGCAAATCTGCCGACTACGCGTTCTATCCCGAGAGCGTTCATGTGCCGCGAAAACCCTCATCGCATATGCGCGTTGTGATGGATGAGAATGGCGAGCCGGTTCAGGAAAAGACAGATCGCAAGACCGGCAAGGTCTACCGCTATCCTGTGAATCGAGGGAAAATCCCCGAGGATTGGTGGACGGACATCGAACTTCTCAATCGGAGCGACAAAGAGCGCGTCGCCTGGCCAACGCAAAAGCCCACTCGACTGCTCGAACGCGTCATTAAAGGTACGACTCAACCAGGTGACCTCGTTGCGGATTGGTTTTCGGGATCTGGCACCACAGCGGTCGTTGCCCAGCGCGAGCGCAGGCGATTCATCGCAACCGATGTGGAGCCGGATGCCGTAGTATGTGCCTTCGATCGCCTTGTGGCCCAGGGGCAAGGCATGGCGTTTAAGGGCAGCCCACCACCCGATTTGCACTGCCAAACGCCAGAATTGCACAACGAAGCGAATGCAGATTTGAGCGGCGACACTCGACAAGAGTCCTAAGCACGTGACAACATTGCTTCCGTCAGAGCCTCCGTCTATGCCCGACCACGATTCAAAGAGCGCCAGAACTGAAGATGTAGATGCGGCGGTACAGCTCCGCTCTGCAATGTTGACTGATGTCGGTGTCCTTCGAGATCACAATGAAGACTCCGCAGCCATCGATGATGGGATGCGCTTCTTTGTCGTTGCCGATGGCATGGGTGGGCATGCGGCTGGCGAAGTCGCCTCTGCCATGGCCGTAGAGGGCGTGCGTCGCTCACTTACCGGGGCACTTGCAACCATCGAAGAATTTGCGAAGAACCCCGACGAGGAAGGGCGACAGCAAATTGCCCAAGTTCTCGAAGAAGCTGTCCGCGAAGCACACCGCTCGGTTTTTGAGCGCGGCATTGCCGAACCCGATAAACAGGGCATGGGTACAACCCTGGACGTGCTGCTTGTCGCAGGACAGGACGCGTTCATCGCTCACGTTGGTGACAGCCGCACATACTTAATGCGCGGTGAGAACGCTGCGCAAATCACGGCAGATCACACGGTTGCCGAAGTGCTGGTTGTCGAGGGCAAGCTCTCCGCAGAAGAAGCACTGGTTTCACCACTTCGCACCATCCTTGTAAACGCACTGGGTGTTGCCGCCGAAGTTGGAGTGGAGATGGCACATCTCACGTTGCACGAAGGTGACAGGCTCCTGCTCTGCTCCGACGGATTGCACGATTACTTTCCTCAAGAGCAAGAGCTCTACGACGAAGTGACCAGCAAAGAGCCCGAAGAAGCGCTACAAACTCTTATCGATGCAGCCAAAGAGCGCGGTGGACACGACAACATCACCGCTGTCTTGATTGAGGTTGTCAAGGCGCCCGAAGTTGCCGAAGTCGAGACCGTTCCCTTGCCTATCGTTCGCGGCACCTCCGACGGCATTCCCCACGCAATTTCCAAAGACGACACCATGCCTGTCGATGTGCCGCCAAACCTCGACGCTTTGGCCGATACGCCAAAGATGCCGGTACCAGCGCCTTACGTTCGATCCGATGGAACGAGCAACACCGATGGCGTTGTGCCCGAAGGTGCCGACTTGCGCTCGACCCTGCCCCTTCGAGGTCGGTCGCAACGAGCGCGCACGAAAACTCAAGAAGGCATCGGAACACCTCGCGAGTTTAGTGGCGAGCCCACGGTCGAGCTCGATCCACAAGACGACTAGCTCGTGGTGCGCTTTCTTCGTCGCGCGTTCCTTGTCGCGCCGGGCTTCGACGCGCGTTCCTTGTCGCGCCGGGGTTCGACGCGCTTTCTTCGGCGCGCCGAGCCTTGAGCTACTCCTCGAGAAGTTCGGCCGGGCGCAGCAAGGTAACTCGCTGCTCCTTGTCAATTTCCAAGCGCTCATCAGGGCTGCTCAGCTTCTCGCTCGACGCGAGAAGAACATCGCCGCGATGCGCCCTTTCTAGAATTCGATTCTTGCTGCTGCGATTTCGCTTTAGCAAACGCAGCTTGCGTCGCCCGAGGGTTGGCGCACAAACAAAGCACTCTCGTTGCCCCTTGCCGCGTTGAGGTTGACCAACGACGCGCAGTGCCACAATGCCCTCCTCCGTTGCAACCAGAGGTTCGCTGCTGTGACGCGCGACCAAGTACGAGAACTTGAGCCCACCATCACGCAAGCCGGTCGACTGGGCCATTTGCCGCGCGCGACTTGGCAAGACAACGGCTCGATCTTCATGACACCAATCGCGCTCATCAACCAAGGCCGAACACGTTGCGTCGGAGTGGGTGCAAGGAGCAAAGATGTTGGCGCCATGAGCGACGATCGAGTCCCGAACCCTGTGCAGGGCGCGGCTGGTTTCTCGAAGTGCAGGTTCGATAATGATGAGGGCGCCGCCCGGTGCGACCGCATCCATGGCGCGAGCTCCAAGGGCAAGGCGCTCGCCTTCGGAAAGCTCGTTGAGCATGCTGCCAAGCACGACCACATCATAGGCGCCTGGCGACGCCTTGTAGTTTGCCGCCGAACTCTCGACGGTCCGAATGCTTAGCGTTCCGAGGTCCAGATCCGATTGGCCAACGGCGTCGATAGCTCCTGTGTAAATGGTTAGAGCACTCGCATCAAGATCGACGGCATCGATGTGCACATCCAAGCCTGGGTGATGATCCGCAAGAAACGAGAGCAGACCAAGCCCCATTGCGCCTGCGCCTGCGCCCAAGTCCAATACCTTCCAGCTCGCCGACGTTGGCAGGCAGTCGCGCCCGGCAAGCTCACTAAGAGGAATACTGATCTTCGCAGCATCGGCAACCGAGAAGAAAAGCGCCCTGGCTGCGAGATCAACGCCAGGCATCGCAGTTCGCGCAACCGCGGCCAGCTCATCTCGCTCAGTCGTATACAGAGCGGTTCGCTCGGTAATTGCACGCAACAAGGGCTTTCGAGCTAAGTCTGCTGGACGCAATTGTTTGCGCGCAGCGTGCCAAAGAGCATCTTCAATTTCCTGTCTACAGCGCCATTCCATGTCTATCTCTTAGGCCTAAAGCGAAAGGTCCACAATCTCTTTGCTGCGCGTTTGCGGCTCGACGACAACTTCGGTTGTCGCAGTTGGGCTCTTGCCATCGATTGGTGGATGCCAAAGGCTCAGGGTGTGGGGCCCTGCCTCAAGTTCAAGCTCGGCAAAGCCACGCTCGCCGGTAACCGCTGCAGCACTTGTAGATACCAGTGCGTAGGCAACATCGTCTGGGTCGCTCTTCATTCGCAAGCGCAAGATACCTGGAGTTGTTGGAGTGAACGCGTACAGGTGCCCAGCAATCCGCATTGGCATGGTTCCCATGGCACTCGTAACCGCACCCGATTCATCGATTGCTTCCACCACAACCTCGGCAGCGCCAATGCTCAGGTTCTCGACATGCAATGGTTGGCCGACGCCAACGACCACGAGCCGAGGAGTAAAACCACATCTGGCCACCGAGACGGTTGCAGGCCCTGGCGCTTGCCCCGAGGGTGCAAGAACAGCAACGTCGCTAAGCCCGCCCATAACCTCGACCGCAACCTGTGGTGGTCGCGCTGCCCCACAGGAATTTCGTCCAGGCGAACGTCGCAATTCGGATGCGGGCCAGAGCCACCTGGCCATAATCTCAACGCTGCCGCGATTGGCCGGCAGGTTGGTATCAATGACAGGCTCTTCCGGCTCTTCGGGCTTTGGCACGACAATCTGATCGGCACCGCCATCGCCCGGCTGCTCGGAGCTTTGCTTGTTCTTGCCACCGCAGCCGATGACCGAGAGAGAAACCAGCATCACGATAGCGAGCGTTGCAAGATGGCGCGCTACACGCTCGGTCGTCTTGTGCCCTTTGGCAATGCAATCGTTAAGAGAAATCCCACCAAGAGCGCTGCTCGACATGACAATGCCAATGTCGGTGAGCCCAGTCTTGATGCGCCGAACCCTGGCGACATGGCCGACGGTGTACTGCGGAATGCCTTTCGGCCAGCGAATCACCTCAGAAAAACTCGGTTCCTCATCAATCCCCATGGAGGCTTCGAGCCCTTGCCGAGCCGCGGCAACCATCTGCGAATCACTTAGTAAAAGTGCCTCTGGGTCTCGAGTTCCGCCTAGCATGCAGCGAATTAGTGCCCCGCCCTCGGGAGCGCGATCGGACCACAGGGTACTTTCAAAGACGGCACCGAGGATGCGAGGAGACTCATCTTTGGCAACCAGAACACCATACCCATCGAGCGACGCAGCTGGAGCCTCAGCGTAGCCCAGCCCGACAACCGCAATCGGTGCGTAGGGAATTGCGCCAAGGGCCGCCGCCGCATCGGGGGAGAACGGCTGTACGAGCGCAGCACTTACGTAGGCAGGAGTGCACAAGACCAGGGCATCACACTCGTGGTGGTAGCCATGCACATCGTGCAGCGTCATGCCGCCGGCCGAATTTCGCTCGAGGCTGGCAATCGGCGTCTCGTAAGAAATGTACGGAGCAAGTTCGCCCTCGAGCGCTACCAGTAAGGCGCGCATCCCGCCCACTGGAGCACTGATCCCGCGACCATCGACCATCGTCTCTGCGCCCGAGAGCCGGGCAAAGGCTGCCTCGATTCGATTTGCTGCCGCACCACGGATGAGGCCACCGCGCGCTTCGAGTTCTGCTAGGTGCGGAAAACAAGCGCGCAGGCTCAGCTCTTCAATGTCGCCGGCAAAGATTCCTGTGACCAAGGGGCCAATAAGCGAGCGTCCGATTTCTGCACCAAGGCGCCTTCGGCAAAAGTCAGCAATGCTCTCTTCGGCCTCGGGCAAGGCAGGTTGCAAGGGCTCGACCATCGCGCGCAACTTGCCTCGCCAAGACAGCAGTGGGCTGCGCAGAAGACGGCGAGCGCCGGTCGGAAGTTCGTGAAGCTTATCGTTGGCAAAGACCCAACGCTTTTGCGCTGAGCCCGAGGTCTCCTCCAACGGCACACCGAGTTCGTTGGCAAGGTCGGCCGCTCCGCGTGGAGCCGGCACAAAGCTGCTAGCGGCCTTTTCTAGCAAGAAGCCGTCGCGCTCGATGGCACCCAGCACACCGCCGGCTCGGTCACCAGCTTCGTAGAGCCGTACCTCATAGCCGTCAGCGCGCAGGCACCGAGCTGCTGCCAGACCCGAGACTCCCGCGCCGACGATGGCAACCTTCGCCGTCATTCGCTACCGAGCGGAAAGCTCTTTAACGGTGTTCACGAGGAACCTCACTCGCTCGCGATCCGTACTAGGAAGAATTCCGTGCCCAAGATTAAAGATGTGTCCAGGGCGGTTGCCGGCTCCATCCAGCACTTCCTGAATTCGAGCTCGCAGCGCGTCTTCGGGCATAAAGAGGCACGTTGGGTCTAAGTTGCCCTGGAGGGCGTACTTGTCGCCAAGCGCGTCCCAAGCAGTCGATAGATCAATCTTCCAGTCAACGCCCAAGACGTCTGCTTTTGAGTTTTGCAGACGCTGCAAGTACGGCGCGCAACCATTGGCAAAGTAGATCACAGGCACAGGCGATTTTTTGTAGGTCGCCGAGTCCTTCAGCATTTCGATCGCGTTATTTGCATGCCGAAGTGCGAATTCAGAAAAATCCCCAGGCGAGAGGATGCCAGCCCAGCTATCAAAAAGCTGGACACACTGCGCTCCTGCTGCAATCTGGGCTTCCAGGTAGACAGCAGTTACACGTGCAAGGCGATCCAATAGCTCATGCCCTGTTTCTGGATCGGAAAAGAGCAGCGACTTTGTCTTCTCGTAGCTCTTTGAGCCACCGCCCTCGACTGCATAGGTAGCCATCGTAAAGGGTGCGCCGGCAAAGCCGATGAGAGGGACTTTATTGTCGAGGGCTGTACGAATTTTTCGGATCGCCTCAAAGACGTACGGCATCTCCTGTTCCGGATCGGGAATCTTAAGCGCCATCACGCCGGCGCGGTCCCGCACAGGATTGGGAAGTACGGGCGCTGGTGTGAAGTCGACCTGAAGCCCCATAGACTCAAGCGGCACCAAAATGTCGCAGAAGAGAATCGCTGCATCAAAACCAAACTCGTTGATAGGTTGCATCGTTACTTCACAGGCAAGCTCTGGTGTCTTGCACAGTTCGAGAAACGAGACCTTCTTGCGAATCGCCCGATACTCGTGCATGTAGCGACCAGCTTGCCGCATCATCCACATCGGGGTTCGTTCTACAGGCTCGCGCCTACATGCCTTGAGAAACAGGTGTTCAGCCATGGCCGCAGCCTAGCACGCAGCCACTCCTACGAGCACTTGACGACGAGCAGGGCCTGGTCGTCGGGAACCGATTTTTCCTTGGCGGACCCAGCGGGCGAGTGGGTAGCGATCGCCCCCAAAATGCCGTCGCGCACTGCCTGGGGATCATCGCAGGGCAATGTCTTTAGAAGGCGGTGGAAGCGGCGATATCCGTAGTCGTTACCGGCGCCATCCCGCGGTGCCAGCAAGCCATCACTCAGAAGGACAAAGCAGCCCGTCTTGTCGAGCGGCGCCGTGCAAAGCTTGAATTCCGGTCGCTCCAAGTCGCCGAGCAAGGCACCTGCGCCCTTGAGTACGCCAACGTCGGCGCCATGCTTGGGCGTTGGCGCAGCAGCGGCCTGCACGCTGTAGGGCTGCAGATGACCGGCATTGGAATAGGTGACAGTTTTAGCCTCGGCATCAAAGAGCATGGCAAGACACGACGCCAGCGCTGGCCGATTTGCGCGATAGAGCGAGGCGTTAAGGGTTTCGAGAAGCGCAGCCGGGCTGGTCTCGCGTGGTGCGAGTCGCATGACTTCGTCGCAGCAACTCTTGACGACGGCAGAGACCATCGTGCCGGCCAACTCGTAGCCAACCGCATCTCCAATCACCACCATCACACTTCGCTCGGAGACCGGGTAAATCCCGATAAAGTCGCTACCGCCTTTGCCCGCCGCCTTAAAGTGCCCACTCCAGTGAAATGGACCCGCTCCACCGGAAAGGTTCTCGGGCACCATCGCAAGCTCAATGCTGTTTGCCATGTCCACTTCCTCGGTTAGCGAGAAGAGGTGGGATGCTTCAAAGTGAAGGCGAACGTTTGCGCAGGCAGCCGTAACTTCGAGCCGAAATATTCTTAAGAGCTCGCGATCGAGAATGGTTGGCGCGCGATCCACAGCCATGCCCACGACCGCGAAGATCTTTCCGTGATGGACAAGCGGCATGATCAGGTCGACCGCATAGGTGTCCATCAGCAAACGCAGTGGTGTGCGCATCGCTCCAAAGCGACCACGTGATAACTCGGACTCGGAGGCTATCGACGGATTGTGTTTGAACCAGCCAAAGAGCCCCGAGAGCCCAGGCGGTAATGGCGGAGGAGGAGGACCAACCGGTTGACTCGCGACCCAGCCCGATTCGTCCTCAAGTAGGAGGACCACTCGATGTGCTCCAAAGCTGTTTGCCGCGACCTCGGCTGCAAGTGAGACGATTTCGCTGATGCCGTTTTCGCGCGTCGCAGCGCGGGCGAATTCGGTTAGGTCTTTTCGAACTCGTGCACGCTGAGCTCGCAGCGCGACAATCTTCTTGGAGCGCATGACATTGCCAACGCCCCATACGACCGCCAAACAAAGAAAAACACCAATTGCGATTCCGAAACTCACAGTCTGGAGGCTCCATCCCCAACAAGCTCGAAAGCCACAAGAGTGACATCATCGTGAATGACTTGGCCCTCTAGGAAATTTTCGACCTCGTGAAGAATACGATTTGGAATATGAGCAGCGGCCACAGATCCCATTCCCTGCACAAGTCGGCGAAATCGGCGTTCACCAAAGGGTTCGCTCACAGGCTCGCCCGCTTCGACGATGCCATCGGTGTAGAGCAAGATGGTATCGCCAGGAGAGATGCGCGTTGTGTGGTTTTGAAACGTGGCACCCGATTTTGCGCCCAGTTGATCTCCACGCACAACCAGCGCCTCAAGTGCATCCCCGCGAATGAGGAAGGGGAAATTCTGAGCGGCATTGGCGAATTGCATTTCGCCTTTCCGCACATCGATGACCACGGCGAATGCGGTCATCATGAAGGCGCGCTGCCCAACCCGAAGAATTGCCTGATTTAGCGTGGCTAGCAGTTCGCCCGGATCGCAAGCGGCGCCAGTAACATGTGCATAGGCGTCCATCGTGCCCTTGGCCACGGCTGAGAGCAGTGCCGGGCCAGCTCCGTGTCCGGTCGCATCCGCAACAACGATCAATACCTTATTATCGGCGAGCTCTCGCCAGCCCCAAAGGTCGCCACCGCAGGCTGCCATCGGGCGAAAGAGCCCGCTGAGTTCCCAATCCGGTCGTCGAACCGGCTTCTCTTCGGGCATCAAAGACTCTTGAATGGCATTTGCCAGCCCAAGCGTCTTGGTCACGCCTTTTCGCCCCTGCGCTTCGGCTCCCAAGAACGTGTTGGCAAGTGCCGTCGTTGCGTAGGTTCGCAACCCTTTTAAGAACTCGCGCTGATGCGACTTTCGAAACTGCCGCGATCCAATAAGAATAAGTCCTAGCAAATCGCCACGGTGCAAGAGCGGAACAAGAACTTCGGCCTCGACCAGATCCATCAGCGCAGCGGTGTCACGGCCACCGACGTCTTCGTTGCCTTCAAGCGCACCGCGCCACAGCGGCTCCTCACTTTGTCCCAACCACGAAAAGGCTGCAGACCTATCACCGATATCGACTTCGGCAAGCCGGGACGATGTACTCACCATGCGAATGCCGCCGCCGCCCCGTGGTGCCACAAGGGCGACTTCGGTTGGCTCGTCGGAGACTTGGTTAATTGCGTGGTGCAGTTCCTCGGCGACTTCTTCGATGGTTTCGAATGCACTCGCAGTTTGCAGGAACTCCTCGAGAGTGACTTCGGCAATTCCGGGCTTCCATAAGTTGCGCTCGAGCTTGGGCTGCAGAACAAGTAAGTCGACCACCATGTAGGCAACCGCCGCCACGAGCATAAGGATGCCAGGAATTGACAGAGCACCGACAGCGCCCGCACCAAGGGCTAGCCCAAACGACGGAAGTGCCAGGAGAGCAGCCGAGGCCCACGGAAAACTTGAGGGTTCATCGAAAGACAAGGGAATACCCAGCGGGATGGTACCCCATCTCCAGAGTCTGTGGCCACGCGCGGCTCCGCCCCTTGTGGATTGATTCAAGCGACCTAGGTTTGCGAATCGGCACGGAGCCTATCTATACTTTCGAAACTGGTGCCCGCCCCTCTCAGCGTTAAGTTGACCTGCCGATCTTGGCAACAGCTCTCGGCCATTCACTCTCGTGATTTAAGCCGTGGTGCGTTCTTTTTAAAGACCGCCAAGCCGCCTGCCATTGGGACTCCCGTGCGCATTGGCCTAACTCTGCCCTCTGGCAGTACGGTCGAACTTGTCGGCGCTATTAAACGCTTTGTCCAGGCGGGCGAGTTGGACGGCCGCGGCCCCGGAATCGACATTGCGCTAGAGGCGCTACCACAGAGCGTCATGTGGCTAATTGAGAGTGCGCTCTCCTCTGCAGGGATCACACCTCGGCCGGTCCCCGATGCCAAAGAAACACTTAGCCCTCCACCACCTCCATCCGAGGATGAGTTGCGCGATGCCTCGCCTGCACTTTCTGATGGCGATGAATGGGTGCAAGCCGAGGGCGACCTTATTAAGGCTCTGTGGCAAGAGCTCAACTCGATGTCGAAGATGAATGATTTTCAGCTGCTCGACCTTGAGTACGCAGCTACAAATCAAGAGGTTCGCTCGGCATTTGGCGCGCTATCAAAGCGCTACCACCCCGATCGTTTTACTCGCTACGAGAGTTTCGAAATTCGTGAACTCGCCAATGAAGTCTTTATTCTGCTGCGGGATGCCTATCGCAATCTCGCATCTGAGGCAGGTCGACGCGAAGCGCTGGCCGCAATCGAGGCAAAGCGTGATGCGCCCATTCCGCAGCCACAGGTAGCGACGCCGCCACCGCCGCCTTCTACCAAGGCACGTCGCACACCGCCGCCGCCGATTCCAAAAGCGACTCCAGCAGCGTCGCAAAAAATCGCAACGCCGCCACCACCACCAGCGCCACCAGCCCCACCCAAGCCACCGGCAGCGACAACCGTTCGCGCGAAACCCGAGCCAAAAGCAACACAAGGGTATGCCAGCCCACTGGTCAATACGCCGGTCTCGGGACTATCAACACCTCCTCGAGCAGCCACGTCTCCGGGCGATGGTGCCAACCGCGTGATGATGGGCATGAATGTATTAGAGAGCGGCCAGTACGAGCAGGCTCTAAGAATTCTTCGGGTCGAAGCTCGCAAAAATCCGACGAATGTGACAGCTCTCGCCGGTGTAGAACTTGCCGAGGGACGTTTGGCATTGGTGAATGGGGACAGAATGGAAGCCGCCGAAAGATTTGAAGCCGCCCTGGATATTGATCCCTCCAACGAGCGCGCTGCACGAGAAATTGCCGACATGCGCCGCCACGCAACGTCACAACGGCGCGGCCTCTTATCCAAACTCATGAACAAGGTCTAACGACGTGGCTCGAATCATTGGAATAGATCTGGGCACCACCAACTCTTGTGTGGCCGTTTTCGAGCCGGGCTCTGGCCCACGAGTGCTCACAGGCTCTGCAAACCGCCGCACAACGCCTTCAGTGGTTGCATACGTCGGTGAGAGAAACTCTGGTGACGTTTTGGTCGGCGAGAAAGCACTCCGCCAGGCCGTGACCAATCCAAAGCGAACCGTGCTTGGCGCCAAGCGCTTGATTGGCCGAAAGGTCAATGCAAAGGACGTCGGCTGGTTTGCCAGAACAGCGCCGTTTCGCATCGTCTCGGCTCCAAATGGCGATGCTTGGGTTCGGGTCGATGACACGCCGATTTCTCCGCAAGAAGTCGCTTCGCACGTTCTTCGCGAACTGCGCGCACAGGCCGAAGAAGCCTTGGGCGAGCCGGTAACGCGAGCTGTTGTAACCGTGCCAGCCTATTTTGACGATTCGCAACGCCAGGCGACCCGCGATGCCGGAACGATCGCCGGCCTCGATATCTGCAGAATTCTCAACGAGCCAACAGCCGCAGCCCTCGCCTATGGGGCTCACCGCGTTCGATCCGGAAGACGCATCGTCGCGGTCTTTGATCTCGGCGGTGGCACCTTCGACATCTCAATCATGGCGGTTGAAGACAACGTCTTCGAAGTCTTGGCGACCAACGGCGACTCTGCCCTCGGCGGTGATGATTGGGATCGAGTCCTTATCGATCACTGGGTCGATTCGATTTTTGACGAGCATCGAGTTGATCTCACAAGCGACCCTGTGGCGATGGGTCGCCTTAAAGAGGCAGCGGAAGGTGCGAAGAGAGCGCTTAGCAGCGAGAAAAGCGCCACCATTCAGTTGCCATACCTCCACGCAGCAGATGGTCCCGAGCCAATTCATATCGAGCGCAAGATCACTCGCGATCAATTTAACGCGCTAACCGCCGACCTGCTCAATCGACTCAAAGATCCGTGCTTTGGTGCCATGCAAGATGCCGGGCTTGTCGCATCCGACATAGAGGAAGTCCTCCTTGTCGGAGGCATGTCGCGCGCTCCTGCCGTACAAAGCGCCGTTGAAAGCATCTTTGAGCAGCCAGCTTCCAAAGCTGCCAACCCAGATGAGGTCGTCGCCCTGGGCGCAGCCGCCCACGCCGGCATCTTGGCTGGCGATGATGAGGAGGCAACCCTTCTCGACGTTGCCCCTCACACCATCGGCATCAAAGTTGGCAGCACAGGGTTCGCTGCCATCATCAAACGAAACTCCATGCTGCCCGTTCGCGAGCACAAGCTTTTCGCGACCAACATCGACGACCAAGAGTTTGTCGAAGTTGAGATCTACCAAGGTGAGTCTCAGACAATTACCGGCAATCGGAAACTTGGCCAAATTCGGCTTGGCGGCCTACCTCGGGGTAAAGCCGGGACTGTGCGCATCAAACTCACGGTGACCGTCGATGTCGAGAGCATTTTGAGCGTGAAGGCCACAGAGTTGTCGACAAAGAAATCGGCTCAGGTGCGGATCACACCATCGGGTGGTTTGAGCCAGGATGATCTGGAAGAAATTGTTGAGAAGCGTCGGACCGAAGCGATGAGTGTTGCTCGGCCACCGGAAGACGACTAAGAACTCTTCCAACGAGGGAACCCGGGAGCCAAGAAAACCAACGAGGGCCCCGGAAGAGCCCCGAAAACCAAAATGAGCGGGCTGATTAGACCCACTCATTTCGTTGGAGACTTCGCTCTCCATGCTTCAGCTTCAATACCAACTACGTGGCTGCGCTTGTGTTCATGTGATGGTTTGGCATTTGCCTGCCCGCTAGTGGGGTCGAGGCCGGTACAGAACTGCGCGTGAAGCGTCTACTGATTTATCGTCGGTCGCTTGGTAGGTCGCGAAAACTACCGAGAAACACGGCCGACGATGCCTATTCTGGTGGATCTTCCTCTGTCATATCGGTCTTCCTCTTTCCGATGCTAGGACTTCCAAGGTGCATTCTCTCTCCTTTGAGCCTCAAGGCTCACAGCTGTCGATCTGAGCCCATACAGGCACTCGCACGACTTGATCAATTCGACGTATCCAGTGGCGTATTCAGTATCCAACTGCGTCTTACGGTGGATCTTCTCCTGTCAAAGGCCCCTCCTCTGTTAGAAAACCAGTCTGTAGAAAACAGCTTGCGAAACAAAGTGTTTGAAGAAAACGTGTTCGAAGAAAACGTGCTCAAGAAACAAGTCTTGGTAGCGTCTTGGACGTCTGCGAATACAGCGTGTCCATGCTTATAAGACTATGCCTCCGCACAGGTGCTGACAAGCACTTTCTTTCGGGAGTGCAAACTTTGATCACACCCCGTGATCGCCTCTAGGCAAAAACCCTAGAGGCCGCCCCAAGATAGGAGGAAGCGCACCAAGGCTTCACCACGCAGGGCCAACGACGAAACCTCGATGTTCTCGTCATGGGTATGAAAGCCACTTCCGCGAGGCCCCATTCCATCGATTGCAGGAACACCGATCGCGCTAACGTTGTTTGCATCCGAGCCACCACCGATGAGTGCGGCTTCTTCAAAACCTAGACCACTAAGCTCTGCGGCTGAGGCGTAGCGGGCAGCCAGCGCAGCAGACGCATCACTGCGCTCGAGCGGTGGCCTTGAAACTCCACCGGATACAGAAAACTTCGTAGACGTCTCGTTGCCAATACGCTCGGCGAGTTTGTGCACAACGCCCACAAGCTCTTCGCCATCAACGTTGCGAATCAAGCGAAAGTCGATATCGCAATCGGCATGATGCGGCACCGTGTTGCGGGCCTCTCCGCCGGCGATAAGCCCTACGTTGACGGTTACGCCTTTCTCGTAGTCGGTGAGCTTCTCCACTTCGACGATAAATTTCGAAAGCGCGACAATCGCATTGCGCCCTTCTTTGTGATGGTTGCCAGCGTGTGCCGCCCTCCCCTCGACGCTCACGTGCAAGGCGCCGGTTCCTTTTCGCATGGTGATAATTTTGTCGGCGGCGCGCCCCGCTTCAAAAACCAAAGCGCCGCCTGCGCCGCGGGCAACATCACAAAGCAGAGCCGATGAATCCTTCGAGCCAATTTCCTCGTCGCCAACACAGACAAAGGCAACCGGAAGTTCCTTTAGGAGGTCTAACGATGCGAGCGTTTTGAAGGCGAGTAAAATTGTTACAAGCCCGCCCTTCATGTCGATAACTCCGGGCCCCTGCAAACGGTCGCCCTCAAGCTTCCACACATCAAAGCTGCCCGGCGGAAAGACAGTATCGTGATGGCCGATCAGAACAACTCGCTCCGCTGGGTCCGCGCTCTTCCATGCGTCGCTTGTGAAGACGAGGTGGTCACCAACATCATTGCCAGGGTGACGCACAAGGCTCAGCCCAGGTAGATCGAAATCGGCGGCGAGCAAGTCGCCCATGGCATTCACGCCGGCGACATTTCGCGAGTAAGAATTGCATTCGATCCACGGCCTCAGGGTGTCGAGGACGGTGAGGGCAAGGTGGGTGCATTTCTCGGTGGCGTCGTTGAGAGAGTCTGACATGTCGGAAGTATAGAGAGCCCTCGCAAGGCTATGCCAGGCGCGGTAGGCTCCCCGCGATGAGCAGCAGCAAGCAATACAAGGCAGCCGTCATTGGCGGCAGTGGTTATGGGGCGGGCGAGATGCTCCGCCGCCTACTCATACATCCCAATGTGGAGATCGCGCGGGTCGCAAGTATCGACTTGGTCGGCGAACCGCTGTGGGCCGCACACCCAAATCTCACCGGGCTCACCGATATCAAGTTCGAGAATATCTCGCCCCGAGAAGCCGCCGAGGGCTGCGACGTCGCACTCCTTGCCCTGCCGCACAAAGTCACCGCCGCCAAAGTCCCCGAGCTTTTGGAGCTTGGCGTGAAGATCGTCGACATGTCGGGCGACTTTCGACTGCGCGATGCAGCCGCCTACGAAAAGTTCTATGGCGTTGCTCACCCACATCCGCATCTTCTCAAAGACACCTTCGTCTACGGCCTGCCCGAGATGAACAGGGATGCCATTGCCAAGGCGCAGTGCACTGCATCACCGGGGTGTTTTGCGACCAACACCGAACTCACCTTGCTTCCACTGGCAAAGGCGGGCCTTCTTAACGGCCCAATTCACGTCACAGCCATTACCGGTTCGTCGGGCTCGGGCGCCGCACCAAGTGCAGGCACACACCACCCGGTTCGCTCGGTCACGCTGCGGGCGTATAAGCCTCTTGTCCATCAACACACGCCAGAGATTTGCCAAGCGCTAGGTGATGCTGGTGCAAGCGACGTTCAACTTCGCTTCATCCCAATTAGCGCACCTCTTACTCGCGGAATTTTTGTAACAGCGTTTCTGGAAGTCGATGCGAGCGTGACGCAAGAGCAACTCGAAGCGCTCTACGACGAGACTTACAAGGACGCGCCCTTCGTGCGAAGGCCAACGACGCGCCTTCCCGAAGTTGCACCGGTTGCAGGTTCCAACTTCGCAGAGGTTGGCTTTACCCTTGGCGAGGCCGTCAATGGCAAGAAGACGCTCAGCTGCTTTGGCGCCATCGACAACCTCATCAAAGGCGGCGCCGGGCAAGCCATTCAGAATATGAACATCATGCTCGGTGTCGATGAGATGGCGTCCTTGCGCGATCCTGGCAGCTATCCATGAGCCTTACGACAATTAAAGTCGGCGGAGATATCCTTCGAAGACCAATGCTTGCAGCTCTGTGCGGCGACATCGCCAAGCTATGTGAGTCTGGCGAGAGGGTTGTGATGGTGCACGGCGGAGGGCCACAAGCCACGGCGCTCCAAGCCAAGCTCGGCCAGACTCCGAACATCGTCGCCGGCAGACGCATCACCGATGCCGACGCACTTGAGGTGATGAAGATGGCGGTGGCCGGTCAACTCAATGTGGACCTGTGCTCGGCACTACTCGCTGCTGGTGCGAAGCCCGTTGGCTTGCACGGTGCGAGTTCGCAAGCCATCGCGGCTGTTAAACGCCCACCACGCATCGTGAGTGGCGGCGGCGACGAGCCAATCGACTTTGGCTTTGTTGGCGATGTGGTTGGTCTCAACCAAGACCTGCTAGGTCTTTTACTTAGCGGCGGTTTTGTCCCTGTTCTCGCCTGCATCGGAGCCGATGCAACTGGGCAGGTCTACAACATCAACGCAGACATCATCGCAAACCAAACTGCCAAGCATCTTGGAGCGGACCGATTGGTCGTGGTTACCAGTGCTCCCGGCGTTGTTCGCGACCTAAGCGATTTGTCGACTCGCATCCCGACGATGACCATCGCCGAAGCGCGAGCCGCCATCGCCGATGGCACCGTGGTCGGCGGCATGATTCCCAAATTGGAAGAATCGATCCGCGTGCTCGAAGATGGCAGCGTTGCAGCGATTCACATTGTTGGAGATCTCGAAGTCGGTGATCTGCGCCGTGAAATGCAATCCCCTGGAAGCGTCGGAACGGCCCTGCTCCCATGAATGTCTCCGCTATGAAACTACCCCTAGGACAACACCTCTTGGTCACCTGCTCAGTGGCGCTCGCCAGCCTCGCCACAGGAGCTTGTGGGAAAAAAGACGAGGCAAACTGTGCGGCGGTATCCGCCCACGTGATCGCTCTAGCTCGCGCAGAGCAGGCAAAAGACCCCGATGCCGACCGAGTGAAGCTAGCTCGCGCCAACCTGCCAACGCTGCAGAACGCCCTTCTCCAAGCCTGTGAGAAGCAAAAATGGAGTTCGGCAGTTCGCGAGTGCATTACCCGAGCGAAAACCCCAGCGGAAACTCGCGAATGCGAGCCGGGTCTGCAAACACCTGCGGCCGATGGGGCTGCAACAGAAGTGCAAAAGCGGTAGCCTCCGGCAATGCAGTTCGACTACCCCCACAGTGTTGGTCTTGAAGACGCCCACGCCCGCGTTGGGGTGCTTTGCACCTACCTTCACAATCGTCATGGCATCAAAGTGGACTGGGATGGAAACACCGGCAGTTTTGACGGCAAGTACCTGATGGTGGTGATTCAGGGAAAGATGACGATTGAAGACTCGCGAATTCATTTCGATGGAAAAGATCCGGGAATGCTTTGGCGCAAGAAGGCGATGAAGTACCTCAAAGAGAAGTTGGCGTTATACCTAGATCCAAGCACGCCGATTGGCGAGCTGCCGACTGACAAGACCTAGGGCTCCAAGCTCTAGGGCTACAAGACCTAGGGCTCCAAGCTCTAGGGCTACAAGACCTAGCAAAGCTAGAGCGCCCTCTTAGAAGCCGAAAGTCTAGCTCGGCTTTATGCGAGACTTTCCAATCTCGACAAACATTCGAGCGATGCGTGATGGCGTCGCAACTCGGCTAACGCCCTGCTCGCGAAGGTAGGTTGGTATCTCTACGACCGAAAACATTGCGCCCGCTCGCCGGCACAACTCGAGCAACTGAAAACTAAAGAAGAACGTGTCGGAGCTCGCCTCTTCCATGTTGACGCGCTCGAGCCAGCTGCGGTGAAAAAGATAGGTCCCTGCAAAATCGACCTGGAGGCCACCAACGTGTTTTGTAAGAAGTCGAAAGACGACTGACATCATCGCTCGGCGCCGTCCCGATGGCGGATTGCGAAACTGCGATACGACAATTTTGTCAGGCTCGCAGTGCTCAAACATTTCGATTAGCGCTTCGGCCCGCACTTGCCTGTCGCCGGGCAAGTGAGCGATGTAGTCGCAGCGCGCCGCCAGATAGCCATCGCGCATGGATGCGCCCATGCCCAGGTTCGTCTCGTGATGGATGACACGAACGTCGCCCATTCCGCTCTCTTCTGCGACTTCGGCAGTGCGATCGGTGCTGCCATCATCGACGATGAGAATCTCGTAGTCGGAGGCGTGCTGCCGTCCGATGTTACGGCAATCTGCAATCGCCGCGGCAATGTCTTCTTGCTCGTTGTAGGCAAGGAGCACGAAGCTAATGCTGGGTTTACTCACTACGCAACCGTAACAAAGTCGAGTCGACAGGGAATGAGCGGGACGTGTGCTGAGTTCTTTCTTCAAACCCAATTGAGAAGGACTGCGTTACAACTATTATGAGTGCAACCAACAGCGCGCAAATCACGAATCTCTTTCAAGTCGTAGCCGACATGCAGGAACAAATGGAGGAAAGCGGATATTCCTCCGAGATTGTCGATGCCATCGTCGCCAGAGGCTTGGCGATCCTATTTGGCAACAGCGACGAAGAGAGCTAGGCCACCGAGCGCCAGAACGTCCGAGTGCCTGAGAACCGAGCGCCGGAACGTCCGAGCCAGAATGGCCCTAACTACTGACAGCTCACGAGCTCTTCTACCTGGTTGGCATTCACCTCTCTCACTTTTCCAATGCCTTTGGCGTAGAAGAACTGCTTGTCAGAGACTCCGCCTGCGATGCGCTGCCTTCGAACTTGGAGACAGGAGAAATCGCCCAGAGGCGATGAGCAATCAACATCAATCCCGAGAACCTCCCAGTGATCGGTTCGCTCACCGGTACTTACCGGATTGCCAACTTCATCTGTAATCGTCACGGTGTAAACGTCATCCCATTCGGCGCCCACAACAAGATTTTCCGGAGCCTCATCGAGCCGGTTCTGGCCAGGATCATAAACCGTAGTTCGCTCGAGGGCACCAAGTTCATCTCGGTCTTCCTGTCGCAACCGCAGCACAGAGTCGGCTACGCGCTTAAGAGCGCTGACCGTCGTCCCAGTAGCCTTGGTCGTAGTCTGCACGATGACTGCTCCCAACTCCGCATCGTCTTCCATCGTTAGCACTTGGCTCTTGGTCGTAACATCGGGGTTGCCAAGATCGGTTACGCGATAGCTCCACTGATAGCCAACCTGATATGGAAGGTAGCGATCCTCGAAGCCGCATGGGCCGTCGACTCCACCATCGACGTCGATCGTCGCGTCGTCATCCCCTCCGCTTCCGCAAGCGGAAAGCGCGCCTCCGCACGCGACAAAGAAGAAAAGAGCACTGCGAATGGATAGGGTATTCATCATAATTAATCTTTGAATCTTGCACCAAGTTGCACGCGAAACGCTGTGCCAGTAGTCGCTGACGAAGAGTCTCCCTCAGCCAGGACGTGTCCGACTTCAAACTGCAGTCGCCAAATTTTTGTAAACGCGAGGTTCACGCCGCCCTGGATCTCAGTATTGGCATCTTCCGATGCATTCTGCCTAGGGTCAAAGTAGGAAAGCCCAGCAAAGGGTTGGAGACGCCGAGGTGTGCCGGTTCGCACATTTGCCGCAACCAGCGCCCTCGCGCCAAAGAAGTTCCCTGTTGTGCTGCCATCGGCCTTCGCAAACATACTTGTACCTACAAATGCCTCAGCCCAAAGCCGAAGCCACCTTGGCTGGTACGAAACCTCAAAGCTGCCAACCGGCGCATGGGAAAACGAATCCGGGTCGCCAGTTTCTTTCAGATACCCAAAGAGTGCAAACACCGATGCAACCTCTAGGTCTGCTGCAGGCTCCAGAGAAGCTCTTAGGTAAACATCTTGCGCAAAGTGTTCTGATGCATCGAGAGACGAAGAACCTTTTCCCAAGTCATTTTGAAACACTCCGACCGAGAGCTTAGGGTCGGTAGGTACTGGCACTGCGTACTCGACCACGAGCCCAGAGTCGCGCCCACCGACAAAGGGAAGATCTTGCCCTTCGACGCGGACCGAATCGAGCAAGCCGCGTTCGATCGTTGGCAGGTCCCATCGGCCGGCTAGGCCGATTGCGCTAATCGGCCTTTTAAAGCGGCCAGCCATGATGCGCAGCGACGGCAAAGGCGAGAGCCGAACATACGCGTCTTTTAGCTCGGCTTCGTCGTCTTCAAATTCAAACTTGATGACGGCACGAGTTCCACTTTTGTGGGTGTAGCGAAGGCCGAGACGAGCACTGCCAACCGACTGCTTGCTGCGCCAAAATGTCTGCCCCGCCAACTCTTGTCGAGTTGTTGTATTGCCAACAAAGACGCGACCGGTCCACCGCCAAGAGGTCTTCTTTGCAGCGGCATCATCCGCATAGGCGTTGTCGAGGTCCGTTGGCTTTGGCTTCTTCTCGGCAGGCGCAGCTGTATCGGCCGCAAGCCCTGCAGGAGCAACCACATCCTCTGCAGCCTCGGGCTGCTCGACGTTGTCATCGGCAAGCGCTGGTGATGCGAGCAGCAGGAGCAGCAGGGCTGCCAGGCTTTTAGACCGCATTGTCCAAAACATTCCGACGAGCCGCACCACCGGTTGCCTCTGCCGCAGCCACCTGGGTCACGTGCTTTAAAAGGCTAAGATTTTGGGGGTACTTTGTAAGTAGCGTTTCAATCAGCTTTAGGCCGCGCTCCGAGCCACCCAGAGCGCCGAGCGAGCTTGCGACCGTTGAAGGCCAAACATCGATGAGAGCGTCTCGAATGCTCCAGGCTGCATCGCTGTCTAGACCTTGCATCGAATCGAGAGCTTCTTTTGCTCGAGACGCAAACTGCCTTCGCATCGCCCACGCCGAGTCGGACTCTTGGCCATCAAACGTGCGGAGCACGACCTTGGGTGCAAGGGAGGCATACTGCGTGCGCAGACCCCACGAGCGTTCACAGGTTAGGCCCTCGAGGGACCTGAGAACCTGAACCGGAGACTCGTCCATGCAACGCTTTCGTATTTTCCATGAGCGCTTGTCACCAAGCCCACGAATGGCCTCGAGCAGCGGACGCGCCAGCGTGATGTCTTGATACACAGTATCGCCGCCCATCTCTTCGATGTAGCGATCGCGCCAAGCCCAGGCGCGCTCATCGTCCATGCGGCGAAGTGACGCTACAACTGCGTGTGGCTCGCGGTCGACGATTCCTTCGCGGAATTCCCATGCGATGTCTCGGTCAGAGCCCTTGAGCGTATCCAACACCGCCAGTGGCTCGTTTGGATAGAACTCGCGGCGCCAGAGGTCACAGCGAGCGCCCTCGACGGCGACGCCAGCGAGCGACTTTGCGATGTAGCGAGGCGATGCATGCCTAAGAGTTTCTCGCAGTTCCCAAGCACCTTCGTCACCGAGAGCACGCAAGCCGTAGGCGACAAGGTGCGGTGCCTCCGTTGCAAGTTCGGTCCGCCAGTGATGCGCTTGCTCATCAACGAGCCCAGCGAGAAAGTAGGCCGCAACGGCGGGCTCGTTTTTCCGCCGCACAGCAATCATCTCGTAGAACGCATCTCGCGCAGAATCCGGCGTGGGTGCCTCTGCCGCAGTCGCAGCCCGAGGTGCCACTTTCGTGCCGGTAACAACCTGCGCGGTCGAAGCGCCTTCGTAGAGGCTGGCGATGGCTTCGGTCACTCGCTCGACAACCACGTCCAAGTCGGTGTTGCAGTTGTCGATGAGGAGCCAGCGTTTGGGTTCGCGCTCGGCGAGCTTTAGATAGCCTTCGCGCAGACGGTGCATCATGCCAACGCCGCCAAGCCCCTTTCGACTGCCACCACTGCTCTCGCTTTTCTCGCCACTCGCCTTCTCTTCAACTTTGCTCGATCGCCTCCGAGCGCGAGCAAGATGTGGATCGACGTCCATAAGGACAACAAGGTCCGGCCAGACGCCTGCGGCAACGGAATCGATGATGGGCCGCACTTGCTCGAGCTCAAGCCCGCGTCCGTAGTGACCGAGAACCTCGTACGAGTAGAGGTAGCGATCCGCAAAGACTAAGCCGCCACGATTAAGCGCCGGATTGATGCACTCGGCTAGCAGCTGAGCATCGCGAGCGACGTACATCAGAAACTCGGGCAACGGCCTTAGATCGATGTTGCGAGTGTCCTTTCCGAATTCACGCATTCGGGACACCAGCGGCGATACAAACTCTCCGCCTTCGCGGATGTGATCGACGTCGATGCCTCGGTTTCGCAGCGCCTTTGCGACGAGGTTTGAAACCGTCGTCTTGCCGCTGCCGTCAATTCCTTCAAAGACAACAAACATAGAACCGCGGATGTTACCCGGATTTGCCGTAGGTGCACCAACCACCTCGATATCAAATGGCGTTCACCGGGCGCTAGCGAGCGGCCGAGCCTGTTTGATAACGAGTTGTCTGCCCTCAATGAGCTTGAACTCGACATCCATGGCGAAGTCCTCCCGCGGCGGATAGAGAGGGCGAAAGTGTCTGTGGATGCGCTCGAGAAGGTCGGCGAGCTCGGCAAGTTCGGCTTCGGTTAGCACCCCCTGCCCGCCGGGCCAGTTTTCCTGCAAAGCCACAAGCGACGAGCGGGTGATGACTTCGTACTCCGGTTCCTCGTACCAGGTGTAGTAGAGAATCTGCTCGGGGATTGCTTGCCCGGTTGGATTGGTAACCGAAACTTCGCCAATTTGTGAGTTGATAAAGAACGCCGGCCTGTTGCTGGCAAACTCGTTGATCGTCACGGCGACGCCGTTGGCTTCCTCGTCTTCAAATGCTGGATGAACCAGGACTCCCATGCGGACGCCTTCGTGAACCACTCGGTAAAACTCTCGTTCGACAAATGCTTGGTGGTTCCAGGCCGAGGCCCAGACCACACGAATCGCATCAGCAATCTTCTTAGATCCTTCGTTTGGGTTCGCGCCGGCCGAGGTGTAAAGCCCTGCACCAGAAAACTCGGCCAAGTCTTCGACGTTGGTCGACGAACGAAATCGCAATTGCGTATCGGCCGGCCAACGTGCGCCCATCGCCGTCGTAACGGCTTCTAAGTCGGCCGCATCCATTGGTGCCACGAAGATTCGCCAACGCAAGTCAAAGAGCCGTGCGCGGGCTTCGTCAGCGGTAAGCGCTCCGGCATCGTAGTCGGCAAGCAAAGCGTCGATCACCGGTATGAGATTGTTGTTCTCAAGATGCCGCTGATAGAAGGAGAAGGGAATCGCGAACGCCGCCTCTGGCAAGGGAATCGGCGTTCCCTGCACCTGGGTCATCTCACCCATATTCGCGGCCTTCGCCCCAATGCGAATCGAATCTGCAAGGCGCATATTTGCGATCTCCTGCAGCGCATCGACCGAGACATCGAACTGCGGAACCAGCGCTTCGGACGGTCGCATCGACTCCCAAAAACTCTGAGCCTCAGCAAGCTCGGCAACTTCGATTGTGAATTCTTGCGTTCCAACTTCGAGGCGAACCAATTGACCTTCGAGTGCGCGAAGGTCCGGATCGGAGAACGCATCTCGCAAGCCCATATTGGGCGTGCCGCGATTTTTGGAGAGCAAGTTCACATGCGAGAGCGGCGTCTGAAACTCATCGGTGATGATTCCCGAGACCAGAGAGATATCGTTTGGAACCCGGTCGAGCACCACGATGTCGGTAGGGCCTACGGGCAGTCCTGAGAGCTCGGCGACCTTGCGAAACTGCAGCGTACCGTAGCCAACGACCGAGTTTAGCGGTTGGTAGCTTTGCCCCAAAAAGACATCTTCCGTGCGAATCACCGGTATCTGCGCAGAAATCTCGTCGAGCATTTGCTCGTGGTCGTTTGACACAGGGCGATAGAGAAGTGCATCGCCATCGTGAAGCGCTGCAGAGACTCGCTGGTACCCTTCGATGATCATCTCCGCACTTGCGGTATCACCTGCAGAGAACTCGATGGTGAGAAGGTCTTGGTCGAGGTAGCGAATCACCTTGCCCAAGAGGAAGCGCCGATTCTCTCGCCGGTAGTTCAAGATATTGAATTCGGCTTGGGTACCAACCGGTGTTAGGCCGGGCTTGTTGAGATAGGCGTCGGCAAAGAGGTAGTGAAGAGCCCACTCGCGCGAGTTAATAAAGTAAACGCGATTGTCATCTTCGCGATCGACAAGCCAGTTGAGGGTTGCGGTGCGGGCAAAGATTGCGTCGTCGCGTTCGGTGACGAGCAGCGCGTAGTCGTTATCGCAGCGAATGACGCGAATCCAATCCGGTGACTCGCCTTCGGGAACGGTGCACTCCTGCTCGGGTTTTGCACAGCCAAGAACGGCGAGCGCAAAAACGAAAACCAGAACTATTCTCATTGATTCGCGTCTCCCATGGTTGGGGCGCTCACCCAAAAGAGGCCATCGCCATCGGGCACTCTGGCAAGGCTTAGGCCTTCGCTCTCGCCCGCGTGCAAGAAGACCAGGCTATCGATGGCTTCGCCCTCGGTGGAGACAACGTGTGCCTCGTCGGCGAGTCCGAGTTTAAAGGGCGCGTGGTCCAATCCAAGTTCCACATCGTCATCGGCGTAGATGACGAGATAGGCGCCCGCTTCAAGCAGTTGACTTGCGCACACTGCAGGCGGCGGCGCACCGCCGAGGTGGAGGTAGTGGTCCAAGCGATCCAACGAGTCGGTTACAAAGAAGTCGCAGAGGTCGAGCGCTTGCTCCGAGCGATTGTAAAGCTCGATCCAATCCGAGCCGGCGGAGGGCTTTGGAGAGACTTCGTTTATGACCAATGAACCTCGAGCTTCGCTTCCTTGGCCGATTGGGCCCGCATCCGTGGCCCCGGCATCTGCGCCGATCCCAGCGTCGCCGGGATCACAGGCAGTAAGCAGTAGGACCAAGGGGATGAGACGGAGCACAAGCCGCAATCCAGCAAGCCTGATGCCAGCAGCTAACCTACTGAAATAACTCCGGTCGGTTTCAGGATTTTGAGGCTTTCGCCTATTGGCGAAACACAAATTTCCTCGAGAAATGTCGAAATGCGCGACGAGGGCGCTGTTATAAGCGGCTCCTATGTCGCCTCGTGCACTCCGAATTTGTTTCATTTTTATCGCGGGCCTTGCAGCTTGCCGCAGCAACGACGACGGCAGCGGCGCCGATGCTGGTACCGACGAGCCGCCGCCGCTAAATATTGAGGTCTGCGAGCAGCAGCTCGCTCCGCCAACCGAGGGCGCTTGCAATGTTACCGCCGGCAGCGGAACGGCCACCATCATTCACGGTGATGTACTCGCCGAGGGCGTGATCTACGAGAACGGCTCGGTCGTCTACGACGGCACCGAAATCACCTGCGTTGGTTGTGATTGCGAGGGCGCCGCAGGAGTTGCCGAAGCGACGGTACTCACCTGCGCCGGAGCCGCGATTGCTCCCGGGCTTATCAACCCACACGATCACATCACCTTTACAGAGGGCTCGCCCATTAACGTTGGAACTAAGCGTTACAACCATCGGCACGAATGGCGCGCTGAGCTTAGCGCGCCTTCCAACCCGCACGGGACCGATGGTTCGTCGGACGGCACGCGCTGGGGCGAACTTCGCATGCTGATGAGTGGCGTAACTGCCATGGTTGGTTCGGGCAAAGCCGATCGCCTGGTTCGCAACCTCGACCGCCTGATCTCAGAAGACCGGGATTTGGGCTTCGAGCAAGTCGAATTTCAGACATTTTCTTTAGGCGATAGCAGTTCGAGTTCGACCAACCGCCCCGACTGCGGCTGGGACTTCCGCGACACCGAACAAGAAGTCTCGCAGATGGCAGCCTACCTACCTCATGTTGCCGAGGGCATTGATGAGTACGCAGCAACCGAGTTTCGCTGCCAGTCGTCTTCGTTCAACAACGCTCAGGATTTTACCGAGAGCAACACCACACACATTCACTCGATTGGACTCACAGCAGCCGACTACTTCAACATGGCGCGCGATGGTTCCCGAGTTCTTTGGTCACCGCGTTCGAACATTAGCCTCTACGGAATGACCGCTGAGGTGCAGACCTTTCACCGCCTGGGAGGCACCGTCGCCCTTGGCACCGATTGGACCTACTCGGGTTCGGCAAATATGACCCGCGAGCTTGCGTGTGCCGACGAGTACAACACCAACCAACTAAACGGCTACTTCACCGAGCGTGACCTCTTTGAGATGGCTACCATCAATGCCGCGATTGCCACGGCTTCCGAAGATCTCATTGGTAGCCTTGCAGTTGGCAAGCTTGCCGACATCGCCATCTACGGCGGCGATGCTCGCTACTACCGTGCACTGATCGGCGCAGAGAACTCGGATGTGGCCCTTGTGGTTGCCGCAGGAAATGCACTCTACGGCGACGCAGCACTTCTCACAGGCCTTGGAAAGAGCTGCGATGCTTTAGACGTTTGCGGCACCGCGAAGACCATTTGCGCTACCGAGCAATTCACAAAGTCGTACGACGGGATTCGAGACGCGGTAACCGGCAAAGACGCGGGTACCAACGCCTACCCGGCGTTTTTCTGCGGTCTCCCTGCTGGCGAGCCAACGTGCGTGCCTGCACGCCCTGGCGAGTTTACCGGCATCGCAAGCGCTACCGATAACGATGGCGATGGCATTGCCAACGACGCCGACAACTGCCCCGACGTCTTTAATCCGATTCGCCCGATCGATGGCGGCGTACAACCGGATGGCGATGCGGATGGCGAAGGCGATGCCTGCGATGCAACCCCTCTTCTCGCCGACCTCGATAACGACGGCACAGACAATCTCTCAGACAACTGCCCTTTCGATTCGAATGAGGACCAGAGCGATACCGACTCGGATAACAAAGGCAATGTCTGCGACTTTTGCCCAGCAGCGCCAAACCCCGACTCGGTTTGCGGCGTAGTCGCTGGTACCCCTGCAACGATTGCGGATGTCCAAGATGGCACTGCAAGCGAAGATAGCCGAGTGAGCATTTCTGGTTCGATTGTCACGGCGGTCTACAACCGCGGCTTCTGGATGCAAGATCCAACCAACAGCGGCACCCACTCCGGCGTTCATGTCTTTACCGAGAGTGAGCCAGGTGTCGTCATTGGGGACCAGGTCGACGTCGAAGCCACCATCACAGAGTTTTTCGATGAGACCGAACTCGTCGATGTCTCGGTGACCAACAATGGCGCGGGCACTCCGATTGTCCCTGTGGTTGTCACCGTGGCGGAGGCAGCAACCGAGCCTTACGAAGGCATGCTCGTTACTCTTAGCGATGTCACAACCTTTGTCGATCCATACGATTGCTCGGGTGATGCCGGCTGTACGGATACAAACCTATGGCAAGTCAATGGCAGCATCGTCGTCTACGACCGAGTCTACTCGGGCGCGGATTGGGCTGCGCAATCGAGCCAAGCGGGCATTACGGGAACCATGAGCTTCCGGCGCGAGACTCGGCGAATCCAACCGCGCTCAGCCGCTGATCTCACCCCGTAGCGAATCGCATTTGCCCGCCGAGTACGTTGCTTGGCGGGCAAGGCTTAGGACGACGGCACTCGGACCCAGATTCCTCGAAACTGTTTCGAGGCTGGGTCCTTTAATTTTTTGCATGCTGTGCCGTTGGTTTGGACCTCGCCATCATCTGAGATCACCAAGATTAGATCTCGATCCTCTGGAGTGTAGAAGGCCTCTGGATTGAAGGCGGCAAGGTCGACATCGACAGCGGTGGCTTCGGTTGAAAGGCCGTCCCAAGTGTAGAGCTTGGTAACGGCTGTGTAGGCGGGCGTTCCGCCTAGGAGCAGATACCGACCGCGCCATGCTGAGATTCCCCGAATGCCGCGCCCTTCTCCAAGGTCGAGACGATGAACGGTGTCGACGCGTGCAGGTGCGAGCCCTTTGGCCGCCTCGAGTGGGTTGGCGACTCCGACAATCAAGGCCTTGCCATCGGGAACCGGATTGCGGAAGCCAATAAAGACGCCGCCGTCGGGACGCGCCGTCATGCCTTCGATGTTGAGTGCTCCTGGGGTTTTGGGAGCGAGGCTTGCCGCGTGGGCAAGGGTAAATTCGGCAAGCGCTGGCTCAGCGATAAAGTCGTCGAGGAGGGTTCCCTGTGGCGACGCCACCAATTCCAAGGGCGTGTGCACCGTTGGCGCCGTTGAGACAAACATGTTCAAGCGCTTTGGCTTTTCTTTGCCAGACTTGCTGCGACTGTGGGAGGCGAGCCAAATCGCATCATCGCCAATGCGTGTCGCGGCCTCGAGGTCCATCTCTCCGCCGGAGTTTTCGATACCCGCAAGAGCAACAACCGCGAGAGGCGCCCCGCCCTTCTCACTCTCGTAGATGCGAATCAGATTGTCTTCGTCATCGGCAAGCGCAAATCGATTGCCCTCGAGCGGTACGGCGCCTGAGGCATCGCAGGTTCCGGTAAACGTGACGACATGCCCCTCTTGCGGCACGGCCTTCTGCGGCTCTGCCGGTCCCTCCATTGACGCTGGCTCCGAGACCTTGGAACTTGAGTGACTGCCGCACGCGGCGACGAATGTAAGAAGCGAAACGGCCCGATTCATGGCCCAACTTTAGGCTAAATCAGCTGCAAGTCCACCCAAACCGGAAGGTGGTCCGAGAGCGTCACCGTTCGTTCGACCGCGCTGGCAGAAGCCCCAAAGCCTCGGGTGTAGATCGCATCAAGGCGCATGCCAAGCCACTTGCTCGTCGAACCAACGCCGACGAGAGGCGTTTGCATTCCGCTGGCCCGCGCAGCGCGTTCCACGGCGTTGTCCTGCATTCCGCAGGGAATTGGCAAAAGACCGACCGCCCAGCAAAACGGGCTGGTGTTGAGATCTCCGGCGATAACGACGGAACCAGAGAAATTCTTAGCAGATTGTAATACCGGTCCAAGTTGGCGTCTGCGCTTACTCGGATTAATTCGATTGTCAAGGTGCACCGAGAAGATGCGCACGTCTTGGCCATCGAGTTCGATGGTTGCGGCAAGCGCGACTCGCCGCGCCGAATTCACGACAACGTTAAAGTAGGGAAGCTCAAGAATTTCTACATCGCGGAGCGACACTCGCGAGAGAATCGCGACACCATGACTGCCACCGCCAGGCAATCCATAGCCGGGCGCATAGGCAGCGTTCATGCCCAAACGCTCTGCCACCTGCTCGGCGCGACTGGCCCCCTCATCCCGGTGATGCTCGATTTCCTGCAGCAAGAGCACGTCGGCGGCAGCGAGCTTGGGATTGTTCTCAACGGCGGTCGCAATCGACGCTGTCGACTCCATGTGCACGTTGTAGGTAACAACTCGAAGCGTTCGCAGGGCGCTGCCTTCGCCAACCGTCGAACGAACGATGGGCGCTGTCGCTGTTGGCTGGCCCCGATTGAGACCACTACAAGCGGATGCGGCGATTGTGCCAGCCAGGATCAAGAGCAAGCAGCTGAGGGCGAGTTTCATGCCACCATCGTGCGGCATGTGCCACGACTTCCACACCCCAGTGCCAGCTTATGCCCAACTTGGCCATGCAATGCCCCAGCAGCAACGCCCTAGGGCTCGCATGCCCTAACCTATTGAAGCCATCGTCGGGAACTCGTGTTGGTGCAGGTCGTCGTGAAGATTGGCGTAGTTTGCCCAGGGATTTGCCGCAAGCAGATGTTGGTATCGTCTTTGAAGATCATATTGCGGAGTGTCCCGGTCGTGCTCTTGATATCGAAGGTTTGCCGAGCATCTCCTGTGCACACATTCTGATATGGCGAACCGTAGCCATTAGAGTTTTTCTCAAGACAAAGGTAGCTCCATCGGTTCACGATAAGTTGGCCATCACCGTGAGGGTTATCGACGATCGTCCAGTAGCGGCTGTATGAATTGCTACAGGTATCGGTGGCCGTTTGGCCATGCGTTTAGGGAGCGAAGTGCCGCTGCCAAAACCGGACCTTCGATGTCTTCAACTGGGTTTGCAAGGACGAACTGGCCACTCCGAACAAGGTCTGCGGGGCCAAGCACCATGTCATCATGCAGGACAGCCTGGCCGTCGATAACTTCGTAGATGATATCCGTGGGGCCATCACCGAAGTCGACAGTGCCCGACTCGATCTGCGGCGCCTCGTCGTTGATCTCTTCTTGAAAGGGCGCTTCGTCCTCACCGGACTCAGCGAGGTCGCAAGAGGGAATGATTGCTAGGGCGGTCAGGGCAAAAATGCCCTGTCGAATATGTTTGCTGTATCGTGTCATGACGACAAGACACAGCTGCGCAAAGAACGTCTCAGAATTCTCACAAATAATCGACGCAACGACTCGTTGCCCTAGCGCGAGGGGCGTCTCCTCGAAAGCAAAGCTGGGCGCTGCTCCTTACAATGCACGGTTGGTCTCCACCGGTGGTCGGTAGCGAGTGAGGAACATGTCCCGCCCACCCTGTGCCGCTGGTAGCGTTTCCTCATTGAAGCTTGCGATGTCGCTGTAGATGCCTGCGATAGCGAAGCTCCCATCGTCGGCAACCGAGATGGCCTCTGACTCCACTCGCTCGCCCCAGATGTTTGTTGCACGAGCCATGGAAAGGAGTTCGCCATCGGAGGCGTACTTGCTCGTAGCTTTCAAAGCAATTCCCAGGCCCAGAGAACTAGCCGCCAGCCAAAACTTTGTTAGCGCAGCCCTAGGATGCGTGCCGCCCTACTCGGCTGCGCGATGTCGCAACCCGAATAGTTCTTACTTCCTCATTGGGCGATCACTCGATCGGCGTCTTTTCACCATCGTCCAGGCGAATGCGGAAGACTTGCATTCCGTCTTGGCTGGGCACGGCGGCAAAGAGATACCCACACTCTGTCGTCGCAAGCTTGACGCCTTCGATGGCAGCGATCGGCAACTCTGTTGTTCCGATCTCAACTGCGGCGCCGTCGTTAACGCGTGCTACGTGGGTGTGATACGGGCCCGCCATCTGCACGGGTAGCTCGTTCTGGCGATAGGTGAAGAACAACTCGTTGCCATCTCCACCGATCATGTCAGTGAGTTCCATGCGCTCGCCGGGCCCAGTGGCATAGTTACTCAGCTCTTCGTTCCAACTATCCCCCACTCTTTGGTGCAGATGCACGCCTTGGTCGGCGCCAAAGGTCGCGGTGCTGCTGCCAAGAAAGAGCGTGTTGCCCACTTCTACAAGCTGGGGATTCTTGAGACCACTGCTATCGCTTGGTGCCGACACCGCCTGCCAGGCAACTCCATTCCACAGAGAAATTCTGATCGCATTGAACCCGAAGATTGCTGAGCTGTGCAAGGTGCCAGTGGCGTCGAACACAAGGCTCGAACGCAAGGTATCGGCGCCGCTAAAAGGCATGGGTAACTCTTGCCACTCCGCTTGCGCTGTCTCGCGGAATAGCACCCGCGTGAGGAACGTATCGATCTCGGGGAAGTAGTGGGTCCAGGAACGAGCAACCGCTTCTCCAAAGACCGCGAAGGACCCTGGATCATAGCTAGCCTGGCCATCGTCCGCGAGCAAGACGTCAGGAACACTCCACCCCTGTGTTCCGAATTCGCTGAGCTCTTCTTGCCAATCCGTTCCATTCCAACGTGCACTTCGCACTCGGCTAAGCAGCGAGTTTGGTGCGCTGAGCCGTTCGGACCATGCAATGACGGGCTGGTCTTCGCTGAGAAACGCGATGTCCGCAGAGAAAATTTGCCAGTCTTCCTTTGCGGCATCAGCGCCGACAATGCCTCCAAGGACTTCCCAATCGAGTTCCGCACCAGAGCATAAGCCCAGCTCCACCGAAGCATCGGAACCTTGTTCCGCATCCGCCTCGGGTGCCGCGTCCGTCACGGCAACCCGCCCAGCATCGGGCTCTCCACCAACCCGATCCGCTCCAGAACATGCCCCTACAAAGCCAAGCATCAGGAGGGCACAGGTTGAGAGTTGCGGGAACGCAGGCTTGTGGGAAGCGAGGTTTCGAATTGAAGTTTGAGTTGGCATTTCTTGGACCTGTTGCAGAATTTGTTGAGGAGGGAGGCGCATCGCCAATCGATGGTCGAGGCACAATGTTGTGTGTGTTGGCGATGTGCGTATTCCACAGACGACGGATGCATGGTCGATCGAAACTCTTTGCTGCCATTGCAAATGGCTTGTAGCGAGGCCACGTCGCCCGCTTCATCAGCGGTACTCACCGATGACTCGTCGGCGGGGGTTTGTGAATTGCCGAGTAAAGCGGCGCAAGCACTAAGAGTAAGAGTGATGGTGAGGGCGAGAAGGGTAAGAGGGAGGAGGGAGGAGGGAAGGTCGTCGATTGGATCGCATGATTTCTTTCAGACAAGGGATGTCGTCAATGTTTAGAGGCAAGCTGCCCTCAGACGTCGCAAAGCGACCTGCCGAACGCGTATTCGAGGTTGTGGAAGTTCGCCGACAGACCTATGGATGCCTAAAGTCGTCCTCGATTGGCTCGGGCGAGGGCGACGGCGAAGAGAATGACTCTTGTTACTTGGTTCATGACCTCAGTAACGAAGATAAGAAAATGTGTCGCAGAAGAACGTCGTTACTTCGGTGGTCTAAATAGCACGACGTGCGAGCGCCCTTGGCCTCGCAAGGTCACATGCCTCGCGCAAGCAACAACTTCAGCTGTGGCCTCCATAGCAATCGTGAAATCAAATGCTGGGGCGCTCGCGCTCGCTAGCGTCCGCTTCGCAAGCTCAGCACGCTCGCGATCAGTTGCAACTCAGTCGTGATCGGAGCGCAGCGGGACGCCAGTCGCCGTTGGTGGCAGCTCGCCAATTTGATCGAAGTCGTCGAAGGTCGGCTTGCTCGTGCTCAGCCATGCGCGCAGAAGCACGAGCTGCCCGCGGCGCTTGAGAATGTGCACGAGAACTCCGCGCTGCTCCTCAAAAGGCTGGCAGTGAAATCCCAGAAAGACGTCGGGGTCGGTGGTTCGAACTTGCGGGGTCACGTCTTTGCACTCGCCATCAAATTCGCCAAGCTTGTGACGCGTGTTGGAGCCAGTCTCGTTGGTTTCAACGAGCGTCACTTGCGTCGTCGGGGGAGACTTCTTAGAGACTTCAAATTCCAAAGAAATGTGAAGCACCGCTGCGACCGACGGATTCTGAGGCTCGGAGACTGCAGTCGAAGTTGGCGTCGTGCCGCCCTCGCCTTCGCCTACCGAGCGTTTTCCGCCGCAAGCTGCCAACATTCCGAGCACGAGGAATAGAGCGATGCCTTTCATAGCCCCGAGTTTGTGCAGAACTCGCCCTCCGATACAAGCGAGGCTAAAATTGCTCGCATGCTGCTCCGCCACTATTTCACAGCCTTCGTGCTGCTCTGCCTCCCTCTGAGCGGCTGCGCCGATCCCTATTTTGAGAGCACGACCGACCTGGGCTCGAGCGCCGACACCACAGGGCCGTACCGCGTGCAAACCGTGGTTGTTGGTACGCACACAAGCGATACGGTGGAGCTTTTGTACAACCCAACAGACAGTGAGCCACGTCGCTACATCCCACTTCCAATGGAAGCTCTGGACGAAGACGGCCGCGCGGGTGAACTCTTTGTTGCAAACATTCCCGGCCAACCTGGTGGCACTTCGATTCGCTATTTCGTGCGCGTCCTGCGCGATGATGAGCAAGTCGCAGAATCCCCACCAGGCGGCGACCTCCGCCCCTTCATCTTAAACATCCGCCCGTAGTACATTTGGGCGTATGGCATTCGCCCGACTCGTCGTTGTTCATGGCCCCGACATCGGCACGGTCTACCCAGTTCCAATGCGCGGTGGCGGCATTGGTCGCGGTGAAGGCAACTTGGTGCAGCTGCACGACCCCTCGGTTTCGCGGGTGCACTGCACGATCGAGTTGCAGGGCGGCCAACTGCGACTAGTATCGCAAGGTTCAAAGAACCCAACCTTGGTAAACGGCTCTCCTGTCGAGACCCACGTTTTGGCTGGAGGCGACGAGATTGCAATTGGCCACTCGCGTTTGGCCTTTCACCAAGAGCAAGCCCCAGCGCAAGCCCCCGAAGCGCAGCGGCCAAGCCGAGTAACAATCGAAGTGAGTTCGAGCGCTTTGCTGCGAGCCCAAGCCAATGCCCCAGAAGGCCAAAGGCGCCACCTCGCCGCCTTGGCTGCCTTTGGCGATAGCGTGCACACCGCAAACAACATCGCCGAGCTTGGTCGAGCTGCCTGCCAAGCAATGGTCACAGCGCTAAAAGCCGATCGCGGATTTCTTCTCTTGCGCGACAAGGGGCGAATGATTCCCGCCGCAGCGAGCGTCGTACCAGGCGATCCTGCTGGGCAACAGCTTTCGGTTCCGGCCGACCTCATCGCCAAAGTCACCGCCGAAGGCAAGTCGGTCGTCGCCGAAGGTGTTCAGACAAGTTCTGGTCCGCGGCCCGCAGTCGCCGCTCCAATTCTCGCAGCGCCAGACTTGGGTCCACGAGGATTGCTCTACGCCGATAGGCTTGAGGGCAGCTGGCAGGAAATCGATTTAATGGCGATGACCTGCTTGGGCCATTTGCTCTCGGCGGCACTTGCCGGGCTCGAAGCGCGCACGGTGCTTGTACAAGAGAATCAAAACCTCAACGAGCAACTTGGCAAAGGCGGCTTTATCGGCGAGTCGCCTCCTGCACAAGCGCTATCGGGCTTTGTCGCCAAAGTTGGGCCAAGTGATGCAACGGTGCTCATCACGGGACAAAGCGGTAGCGGCAAAGAGATGGTTGCCCGTGGAATTCATCAGGCCTCGCGCCGCACCGGTCATCCGTTTGTGGCGGTCAACTGCGCAGCTCTCACAGAGAGCCTAATCGAGAGCGAACTCTTTGGTCACGAGAAGGGCGCGTTTACCGGCGCGACCGAGCGCAAGATTGGCCGCTTTGAGGCCGCCAATCACGGCACCCTATTTCTCGACGAGGTTGGCGAATTGCCACTCGGCTGCCAAACCAAGTTCCTTCGCGTTTTGGAAGAGCAGTGTTTTGAACGCGTCGGCGCCGCCAAGAGCATTCACGTCAACGTACGCGTTGTTGCTGCAACCAATCGCGACCTTCCGGCAATGGTGAGGCAAGGAACGTTTCGCGAAGATCTCTACTATCGCCTCTCGGTGATTCACACCTTGGTGCCATCGCTTGGCGAGCGGCCAAGCGACATCCCCATTCTCGCTCACCACTTTCTACTGCGACTTCGCAGCCAAGTAGCACGAGCGATCGATGGATTCTCTGCCGATGCGATGCAGGCGATGTCGACCTACGCGTGGCCTGGCAACGTGCGCGAACTTCGCAATGCGGTAGAGCGCGCCATCGTTTTGGGTGACGGCCCACTTCTGGAGCTTGCGGATTTGCCGCCCGAAGTTTTAGGCGGCAATCGCGCCCCCGTACCAACGCCGCAGATCGTTGCGGCGACAGCACCCATTGCGCCCTCGCCTGCGGCCGAAGCTGGCGCGCCCATGGCACTTCGCGATCTCGAGCGAAACGGCATCATCGCTGCGCTGCAATCGACCGGCGGCAACAAGGCTCGAGCGGCAGCGCTTCTGCAGATCGATCGCTCGACGCTTTACAAGAAAATCAAAGACTACGAAATCGAGAGCTAAGCTAAGAGGCGCAGCGGCGAACCGCTACGCTAAGTGGTTCGATAAGAAGAATTAGTAGGAGTTCTTGCGCGGTCGTCCACGGCGCCTAGGGGGAGCATCGACGGGCTCGCCAAAATTTAGCTCTTCGCTGAAGCGCTCTTCCATCATGTCATCGACGCTGGTTCGAAGTGAGTCGAGCTTTCGCAGCTCATCGCGTTCAAATTCAGCAAAAGACGTGTAAACCCTTGGAAATGCAGACATAACTAAGTTCCCCTTCAACGGCAGGACCACTTTGTCCTACACCTGAACACACTGTAGGGCCACGGAATACAGCAGCCAAGTTTTTGCTCTTGATTGTGCCACTTTTCGTCTAACTCGCTGATATCTAATTTGATTTTTCACAAACTGTAGCGCCTTTGAAGTTTTGCCCCGTCAGACGAACATGGTACGTAAGCTCTGTCATGGCCCGAATCGTCGCGGTAGCGAATCAAAAGGGCGGAGTCGGCAAAACGACCACCGCAGTCAACCTAGCAGCCTCAGTCGCAGCATCGGAGCACCGCGTCTTGCTGGTCGACTTTGATCCTCAGGGGAATGCCTCGTCTTCTGTCGGCTACACAAAGGACCGCATCGAGCTTTCGATCTACGACGCGCTCATTGGGGACGTTGCGATGCAGGACTGCATTCGCCCCACCGAAATTACGACGCTCTTCGTTGTGCCAGCGACGATGGATCTCGTTGGTGCCGAACTCGAACTCATCGGCAGTGAGAATCGCGAGACGTACCTTAAGAACGCCCTGGCAACCGTTGCCGACAACTACGACTACATCATCATCGACTGTCCACCGAGCCTCGGAATGCTAACGCTCAATGCGCTGGTTGCCGCGGAGGGCGTCGTGGTGCCAATGCAAGCTGAGTACTTCGCCCTCGAAGGGCTTGGAGCGCTTTGCAATACGATTGATCGCGTTCGCGATGCCTACAATCCCGGGCTTCATCTCGAAGGCATCCTCTTCACGATGTACGATCCAAGGACGAACCTCGCTGGCCAAGTAAAGGGCGAAGTCGAATCGCACTTGCCAAACATGGTTTACGAAACTCTCATCCCCCGCAACGTGCGACTCAGCGAATCGCCATCTCACGGCAAACCCGTTTTGCTTTACGACTTCCGGTGCGCAGGCTCAAAGAGCTACTTAAAACTCGCCCAAGAATTTGTTGACCGCGCAACCGCCGCCGCTGCCTAAGCCCCACTGCCTACGTAAGCCCCAAGCATCTATGACCAAAGCACCGTCTGCCAAACCACCCGCAAAAGATAAACGCAAGGCACTTGGCCGAGGCCTGGGAGCACTTCTTCCAAACGCACCCGCCAAGCCAAAGCCGGCTGAACCGGTCGCCGAGGTGGCAACGACGGCGATGGGCGATAAGCGCAGCTACTTTAAAGCGCAGGTCGAAGACATCTATCCAAGCCCCGAGCAGCCGCGTCGACGTTTCGATGAAACCCTGCTCGAAGAGCTCGCACAGTCCATTCGCGAGCACGGGGTAATTCAGCCGCTAATCGTTCGCGAGCGCAAAGACGGCGGCTACTACCTAATCGCCGGCGAGCGTCGTTGGCGCGCCTCGCAGCGGGCCGGTCTTCTCGAGATTCCCATTGTGGTTCAGAACGTCTCCTCGCAAGAGTCGTTCGAGCGAGCCATTGTCGAGAACGTCCAGCGAGCCGACCTCAATGCCATCGAAGAGGCCATGGCGTTTCAGCGCTTGGCCGATGAGTTCAAACTCACCCAAGAGCAAATCGCGACCAAAGTTGGCAAAGAGCGCAGCACCGTCGCAAACAGCCTGCGTCTGCTCCGCCTGCCCGCTTCTGTCCGCGAGATGGTCGAAGAGAACCGCATCGGAATGGGTCATGCCCGCGCCCTTCTGGGCCTTACAAATCCGGCCGAGATTGAGACCTGTGCACGAGAGGTCGCAACCGGTGGGCTTTCTGTGCGCGCGACCGAGGCACTCATTCGCAAGCGCCTTGCACCGCCAAAGCCAGCAAGCGCTCCTGCAAAGAAGAGTGCATCGGTGCGAGATGTAGAGAATCGCCTAACCAAATCGCTTGGGGCACAGGTGAGCCTGGCAGAGCGTAAAAACGGTAAGGGTGGATGCATCGAGATCAAATATGCCGACTTGGATGACCTAGATCGCCTTCTAGAGCGATTGCTGCACCGCTAGCGCGATTGCCGGCCGAGCAGAACCCCAGCCTTACCCGCCCTATCTGTTGCCCGCCTGGCAATCGCTACGAGATACTTCCCCGAACGAATGGCAAGCCGTGATCACATTCGGGCTCCAGGCCGACTCGAAGTCGAGTTCCGGTCTCCATCTGCCCTATTGGTTGCCTACTCGGTAAACCTGAGCCGGGGCGGAATGTTCATTCAGTGCGATGCGGAATTGCCGCCTAAGGGCGCTGTCCTCGAACTTGAAATCAAGTTACCCGAGCGCGGGATTGTAAGCCTTACAGGCGTTGTTGCCTGGCATCGCGAAGAGGCTGAAGGCACCGAACCTCGCGGCGTGGGCGTGCAGTTTGACTCTCTCGAAGGCGGCCTTGGCGAAATTGTCGATGCCCTAGTCCTCGACTACAAAGGCGTTCGCATTCTTGTGCAAAGCGCAGACGATCGCGATCGCAAAGCGCTCTTGCGCAGGCTTAAATCAATCATCAGCACGGCCGAAGTTATTTTCGCGAGCGATGATGAAGAAGCGCAAAACGCGCTTACCGCAGAAATCGACTTGCTCATTGTTGATGCCGATGAAGACGAGCGCGGAGCCCAAGCCACGGTGCGCTACGCGTGCAGCACCTTTGGCACTCCAACCATTGCACTTGCCCAACGTGCCTCTCTTGGGCAGCTTATGCGCGAGCAAGGCGCTTCCGATATTCTTGGCAATCCGCCAAACGGCGCAGCGCTTCGCAAAGCCGTGCTCTTGCGGCTCTCGAGCCCAAGCCGAGTCACGCAAAGCGATTCGTAGCGCCGCCAGGCCCTGAGTTATTGCTAGGGCTCGCGACGGCAGCTCGGAGGCCTAGCGTTTTGACGCGGCCAATACGACGTTCTCCATCAAGCTGGCAATGGTCATCGGGCCAACCCCGCCAGGCACTGGAGTAATTGCCGAGGCAACTTCTAGGGATTCTTCGTACTGCACATCGCCACAGAGTTTGCCGTCCTCGTTGCGGTTCATTCCGACATCGATGACAACCGCACCGGGCTTTAGCCACTCGGCGCGCACCGCATTCACTTTTCCAACGGCGGCAACGACAATGTCTGCCCTGCCCACTTCGGCTGCAAGGTCCTTTGTGCGCGAGTGACACAGGGTTACCGAAGCATTGGCATTGGTGAGCAGCATCGCCATGGGCTTGCCGACAATGTTGGAACGGCCAACGACAACCGCGGTCTTGCCAGCAAGTTCTACGTTGGCGCGCGCCAGAAGCGTCATACAGCCTTTGGGCGTGGCCGCTACAAACCGTGGGCGTCCTTGGGCGAGGCGACCGATGTTATCGGGGTGAAAGCCATCCACATCCTTTGCTGGATCAATCGCATCGAGAATGGGCGTGGCATCCAAGCCTTTGGGAAGCGGCAACTGCACCAAGATGCCGTGCACGCTCTCGTCGGCATTGAGTTCGAGAATTAGCCCTAAGAGTTCTTCTTGGCCAATGTCTGCGCCGCGTCTGTAGTCAAGAGCGGTTACGCCACACTCTTTGGCAGCTCGCTCTTTGTGACGCACATAAATTTGCGAGGCCGGATCGTCGCCGACGAGGACAACTGCCAACCCTGGGGTGATACCGCGCGCAGCCAATGCCTTGCTCGATGCCGCAACTTCCTTCCGCAACTGGCTCGCCAGTGCTTTGCCATCCAGAATCTGTGCGCTCATATCACTCTCCAATAAGGCAGCCCGTTCCTATCGAACGGCTTGTTGTATGCGGGTCGCTAGTCGCTACTGCTGGACTTTGCTTTCGCCGGTGCAGCAGGCTTCGAAGCAGTATCGCTGCTTGTCGAGGCCGAAGATTTGCTGTCAGACGAAGACTTGCTGTCTGACGACTTGCTGTCAGACGAAGATTTGCTGTCAGACGATGAGTCGGAGGAGGAGCTAGAGGAATCGGAAGAGCCTGCGCTCGACGAGCCCGTGCCCTTTGTGTCTCCGTCTTTCTTCGTCGACGAGTAGAGATCTTTGTACCAGCCGCCTCCTTTGAGGTGGAAAGCACTCTGCGAGATGATGCGCTCGAGCGCACCTTTGCACTCTTCGCATTCGGTCTTCCGGTCTTCCGTCATGCGCTGCATGTACTCGAAAACCTTGTGGCAACTTTGACACTCATACTCGTAGATTGGCACGGCGATTCCTGCTACCACGGCGCCTGTTCGTGCGTCTAGAGAAGCTTTGGCCAGTTTATCTCTGCCTGTCGTCTTAAGCTCGACCTCCCAACTAGAACGCCGCCAGCAAATCGCATATGTCTAACAAAACAACCCTCCTGCTCGCTCCCGCCCTGGCCCCCTTGACTGGAGCCGACTCACTGTCGTGCTCGGTGCGAGATCTCGCTAGGGCCCTACAGGAGAACGGTTGGACGGTGACGGTTGCGGTTGGGCTGGACGCAAGCGATGAGACAAGCCAAGCCGGACTTCGGCGAACAGGCCTGGCTCGGAGGCTCGAACCGCTTACCGTCGGTGGGCAAGAGCTCGTGGTCTCGGAAGGAATGGCTGGGGACATTAGCGTCTTGGTCTTTACCTTTGCCGGCAAGCCCGACGCCGCCCTCACTCTCGAGGCTGCGCGCGCCCTTGGCCAAGAGCCAACGCTCCTGCAGCTATGGGGCGCAACAGCGTCTGCGCTGCCCACAAGCGCACCGCTAAAAACTCTTGTGCATCATGCAGATATGAAATCGGCAGAAGGCCTCGAGGCTGCCGACCTTATCTTGATGCCTTCAAAGGCCGACGCCAAAGCCGCACTCAAGATCAAAGACTCTCCCTTTGCCAAGGTCTCCGCCAAGCTCCAAGGTTTGGCACCGGGCTTTGATGCCCGCGAGTGGAACCCGAGCCGAGACAGCCTGCTTGCAGAGCGCATGGATCCGCCAACCGCAGCAAGCAAAGCGGTTGCAAAGGCAGCGCTTCGCAAAGAGCTTGGCCTTAAAGACATCGACGTTCCCCTAATTGCCGTGGTCTCGAGAATCGATAAGTTGCCGCGAGCCCTTGGTGCCGAGCTCATCAAGCTGCCAATTCAAATTGCCGGCCTTGGAGCTGGGCCGCACATCGAAGCCCTCGCAACGCGCGCGCCGCAAGTGGCCGCATGCCCACGTCCCCTATCCGACTTCGAAACTCGGCAGCTTCGCCATCGCATTGTGGCTGCAGCCGACTTCGTGCTTCTCGCTCCCAATGCCACGCCAAGTTCTCAGCTCTACCCCTGCCAATACGGTACGGCGGTGATTGCGAAAAACTCTGGTGAGGCTGGCGAGCGAATCGTCAACTTCGACCTTGGCACACGCACAGGCTCGGGCTTTCTCTACCGCAACCAAGATGAGCTGATGGCGACAATGCTAAATGCCATCGCTGCTTGGAACGCTGGCGAAGAGGTTCGCGAAGCGCTGGTGCAGCGTTGCCTGCACCTCGATCTCAGCTGGCAAACGGCAGCGCTGCGCTTCGAAGAGCTGGTCGCCCCAATCCTCTAGAGCGTCTCGCGGTTCCGCTTCCAAGCCCGCATCGCGCTTACAATCCAGCCCGGGCTCCGGGCCCACGAGAGACTGCATCGACCAAAAACTTGGGCAGAGTGCCCCGTCCACCTACACTGTAGGTACAAGGGGGATAAAGTATGCTTTCAAGTGATCGACGAATCGGATTTCGAGTGCCCGTAGAGATGTTTCTCAATCAGTACATCGCCGACAGGCCGTACCGGGCAATGGCCGGAAACCTTAGTGAAACCGGTGTCTTACTTAACCGGGTCAAGAGCCCACGCGGTGGCGTCCAAGAGTCGCAGCGGGTTGTGGGCCTCGAATTTGCCCTGCCTGGCATCGATGAGACCATCTGGGCCCGGGGCGAGATCTGTAGCCAAGGCGCCGATCGCTACTTTCAAACCGATCGAGTGCGCTTTACCGGAATGCCCAAGGTGCACGCCCGAATGCTCCGAGACTACTGCATCGAATCGCGCCGAAGCCACCTTGGTGGGCTTCTCGGTCGAATTCGAGGGGCCTAGCAGTAGGCCTTTGGCGAAATCTCGCTGGATCTCGGATTCACAGAAAGCCTCGGTGCTTCTCACGCGTTACACTTAAAAGGCGCGCCCGACTCTCGGGTGCGCACAGTGGCTGCATAAGGAACCGAGATTGCGACGATTTACCCTATCGACCCTAGTAGCTCTGGGCTTGCTTGCCGGCCCAGCCGTTCACGATCCAACTCCTGCACAGGCGCAGGATGACTGGGGCGTAAAACGAGATCCGTTCGATAAGGGGCTTATCAAACGCTACAAGAGTTTGCTGAGCCGGCGCCCAAACGATGCCAAGGCGCTTGGCAAACTTATGGCGATGTACCGACGCTACCGAAGCGTTGGGCTCTTGGTTCGAGAGTACGAGGCCGCGCAAAAGCGCACCGCATCGTTCTCCAACTTGATGGTGCTTGGCTACTTGCAGCGCCACGAAGGCGATGCCGACGCGGCACTCGCACACTTCACAGAAGCTGTGGCGCTGTCGCCAAAGCAAGCCATCGTGCATGTCGAGCTTGGCACCATGCTTCGCGCAAAAGGTGAGCAGGCTGCAGCAGCTGGGCACTTTGAGAAGGCGCTTGCACTCTCGAGCAGCAAGAAGGACAAGATGGCAAGCCTTAGGGCTCTGGCCGATTTGGCCATGGAAGCCGGCGACATTGCCGCTGCCAAGGCACACTTAGAGTCGTTCATCGCACTCGATCCGAAAAACTCTCAGACACGCATTGAGCTTGGCGAGGCGCTTGCTCAGCACAAACGCTATGACGAGGCCATCGAAATTTTCCGCACGTCGGAATCAAAACTTCGCGGCGACCCAATGGGCAAGGTCGAGCTCATCACGCGGATTGGCCGTGCCCTCGAGGGAAAAGGCGACGACCTCGCCGCAGTAAAAGAGTACGAGCGCGGCATTCAAATTGGCGGTCGTGGCTACTACACAACCAAAGAACTCACAGCGCGTATCATTTCGATTTATCGGCAGCGCCAAGAACTCGACAAGCTCGTTACCAAGTTTGAGTCGGAGTGGAGTGCAAAGCGACGCTCGCACTTTGAGTGGGACACGCTCGCCAGACTTTATGAAGAGACCGGCGTGGCCGATAAAGCTATTGCTGCGTATCGCAAGGCCACCAAGGCAGCTCCATACGAACTTGATACCCAGCGGCGCCTCATTGTTTTGCTCGAGAATTCGGGCCGAGAGCTGGAAGCGCTAAAGCAGTACGAGAGTGTTATTCGCGTAGCTCCCGGTGAACCACGCTTTCAGCTCGAGCTTGCCAAGCGCTACTGGAAGCTTGGTCGCGTCGCCGATGCAATGGGCATGGCAAAGAAGATTCAGAGCCATTTCTCCTCCGATGCCGGCGTAATTTCCAGCTTGGCCGACCTCTACTCGGCATGGAACAAACCAAAGGAAGCGCTTGACGCGTACGAAACGTTAACGCGCATCGAGCCAAACGAGCCCCGCCACTTAGAGAACCTTGGCGAGCGTCATTTTCAGGACGGCGACAAATCGAAAGCCTCAAAGACGTGGCAAAAAATTGTTCGGGTTAAGAGCGCAGAGAACTACGGGCGACTCGCCAGCATTTACGCGGAGCACGATTTGTTGACCGAGGCGGTCGCCATGTACGGCAAGGCGATTGACCTCGCCAGCAAGAACACAAATTTTTACAAAGGTCGCGCGAACGTGCTCGAGCGCCTTCGCCGCATCGATGACTCCATCAAAGATTGGGAGACCGTTCTCAGCCTCTCGCCCGACAAGAAGAGCTATGCAAGCGTGCGCCAAGAAGCGCGGCGACGCGTTGTCAATCTGCTGGGCCGCACGCAAAACGGCCGCAGTCGCGGCAAAGGCCAACTTCGCACGCGCATCAAGATTTGGGAGTCGGGCTTTGCCGCGACGCCTCCACGTTTGGGTGATGGCTTCTATCTCGTGGAGGCGTATCGCAACCTCAGCGACTTGGGCAAGATGCAGACAACCCTGGAACGCTTGTTGAAACTTCGCCCAAGCGACCAGAGCGTGATGCTCCAACTTGTGAAGAACTACCGCAGCCTGCGCAAGTACGACGAGGCCATTGCCCTCTTGCTGGAGTTGGCAAAGCAGAACCCGGGCCGCGAGCGCGACTACTACACACAGATTGCGGAAATCAAAACCGACTTGCAGCTTGACGATGAGGCGATCGAATACGTTCGACGCGCTCTGGAGAAAAGTCCAAACGACCCGATTGCGTACCAGAGATTGGCCGAGCGGTACCAGGCCATGCAAAAGCAATCCAAAGCGATTGAGGCATACGAGAAAGTCTTAGAGCTCTCGCCGCGAAGCTTTTCCGTTGGATTTGTATTGGCCCGTCTCTACGTCAACAGCGGGCATCGCGACAAGGCAACAGCGCTATACCGCGACATTCTAAGCAATGCCTCGTCGGCCGAAGACCTTAGAAAGGCTGGGCGCGAGGCTGTGGAACTTGAGTGGCTAAATGGAACGCTGCCAGGGCTCTTAGCGACGCTCTCTCCTCTGGTCGCCGCCAACAGTCACAAACCCATGTACCGGCGCATCTTCGTGCAAATCTACGACAGGTTGGTGCCAACGCTGGCCGCCAAACTCGAAGACAGCGATCCTGCGGTGCGCGCAGGGGCGCGGGCCGAACTCGACAAGCTTGGAACTACGGGTCTTCGCCCCTTGCTTGAGGCCTTGGCAGACGATGCCGATCCACCGCAGCAACTTGCAGCCGTTGCCGTGCTTGGCTACCTCGGCAATCCCGCAGCTGCGGCTCCGCTTGTGCAACTGGCCCAGCAAGAGGTGCCACAGCATCCTTCGCTTACCAGTCTCGTTCCAACACTCGACTACAGCGCCAAGATTCAAGCGATGATCGCCGCCGCGCGCTTGGGAGATTCGCGAATCATCCCGACCTTGGTGAAGCTCACAACGCACAAGTCTTTGGCCATGCGTGAAGTGGCAGTCTTTGCGCTTGGCGTGACCGGTGATGCCAAAGCCCTTCCGGCAATTCTGGCGGTTAGCGAAGAGTCCCGCGACTCGGTGCAGACCCTTGCATGCCTCGCCTTTGCCGAGTTTAACGATGCAAAGAGCATTCGCAGCAGCACGAAGCAGGCTCTTGCAATCTTGGCCGATGAAACTGCGCACGATGCAACACGCGCCGCATGTGCTTGGGTCATTGGCTTCCGCCGTGAACCGCAGGGCAAAGCACCACTTTTGCGAGCGCTGGCCCGCGGCAACGACCAAACCCAGCGACTGGCGGCTTGGGCTCTTGGCGAACTTGGTGATAGCGACGCGATCGCACCGCTTGTGTCTGCGTACGCATCCAAGCGCGAGCCGGTTCGAGGTACCGCAGTAGCCGCCTTAGCAAAACTCTTAACAAAGCGTGACAGCGTTTTGGCAACCGTCACCGCAAGGCAGGCTGCCTACCCAATCGCCAGCAGTAGCTTCGATAAAGGACGAGCCATCCGGGCACTTGCGCCGCTCGATCGCCAATCTTCATTCGATGCCAGCTTGCTCATTGGTCAGGAGACGAACCTTGCCATCGGCTTGCGCAGTGCCATCACTCAACATCGCGACCTGGTGCTGCGCGCACTCACCGATTTGGATTCGAATGACAATGGGGTGAGCCTCGGCGCACTAACGTCCCACCGTGCCAAGCTCTCGGTAAAACAGCAGGCGGCACTCGATGCAACGCTGCGCGCCCTTGGAAAGAATCTCCTCCCCGAACTTTCAAGTCTCGTCCAACACCGAGATGCAGAAGTTCGCGCCCACACTCTGAGTATTCTCTCTAAAATTGGTGGGACACAGGCCAGAGAACTTCTTAGGGCCGGACTCGCCGATAGCAATGTCTTTGTCCGCAAAGAGACGCTACTCGCCGCCGCTCGCATCGCCCGGAATGCGCCAGAGGATGCCGACGAACTTGCTGCGATTGTGCTGCGCAGCTTGAAAGCCCAACACTGGCAAGAGCGAGTCGCCGCGGCACAAGCTCTTGAGAACTGGCAAGAGACGAAGGCCAGTTCGCATGCGGATGCGCTTATACAAGCCCTGCAAACCGACGATAAAGGATTTGTTCGAGCGGCTGCGGCCAAGAGCCTTGGCGTGCGCCTGAAGGGAACCGGCGACGCACAAGCCAAGCCTCTTGCAGCTCTATCCAGCGCTCTGGACGCCAAGAAGGAGCCTTTGGCCACAGTTCGCTTCGAGGTAGTGAGAGCTCTTCAGCTCATCGGCGGGCCTGCGGCCAAGCGAATCTTGGCCGACGTTGCGAAAGCCGATCCGAGCAAACGAGTTCGAGACGCTGCCTCACAGATTTGACCGAGATTTCGCAACCGGGCTACACTCTTTTCCGACTATGGACCTGGGCCTAGTATGCGATGGCTGCGGAGCCTTTAACGAGCTTGGCATTAGCTCGTGCGGGAGCTGTTCGGCTGGACTCTCGTTGGACTCGACGGATGCACCTGCGTCCGCTGCTGTCGAGCCTCCGTATTTTGATGAATCCACGCAAGCGTACGGCGCTGGCCTCGACGACTTCGATGACGACGATGAGCCAACCGATTCGAATGCGATGCCCGCCGTTGAAAGTTGCGCGACTTGCGGTGCAATGATCGCTTCGGGAAACCGTTTCTGCGGAGCATGCGGCACTCCTGTTGGCGTACCTGCTCCTCCCACTCCTGTCGCTGCGCCCAAAGCTGCAGCTCCTAGTGGCGGCTCGGGAAAGAAGACACTTTTCTTCAGCAGCATTCAGGCTGCAAAAGCAAAGCTCGTTCTCATTAAAGGCGAAGGCCACGATGGTGAGTCCTACTCTCTCGCTGGCGACGATCATCGCATCGGGCGTAGCGATGCAGACATCGTCTTTGAAGAAGACGAATTTCTATCCCCAACTCACGCAAACTTCTTCTACGTGCAAGGCAATCTTTTCGTGCAAGACGAAGGCTCGACCAACGGGGTCTACATTCGGATTCGCGACACCTGCCCGCTTGAAGATCAGAACCACTTCTTGATTGGCGAGCAAGTTATTCAAGTGCGATCGCTGCCAACGGATCCAGGCCTCACCGCCACATCCGATGGAACGTACCTCTACGCCAGCCCGAGGCGACCAGCCAAGTTTGAACTGATACAGGTTCTGCACGGCGGGGCGCAGGGAACCAAATTCCCGGCTCTTAAAGATGTGGTCTCGCTTGGGCGGGAAGAGAACGACATTAACTTTCCCGACGATCCATTTATCTCGGGGCACCATGCGCAAGTCACCGCGCAGGGAAGTGCTCTAACGCTCACCGACCTTGGTTCTAAGAACGGCACCTTTGTTCGGATTACGAAAGAAACTCCACTGGTCCACGGAGACTACGTCTTCATGGGGCAACAACTACTTCGCGTTGAGATCGTCTAAAGCGCCGTTGGCGACAGACGCACCCAGCACTATTACTCACTCCCAAGTACCCGGGTTCAAACCGAACAAATGAGGCAACCATCATGATCGTCTGCCAGCGATGCGGCAAAGAAAACCAAGACCACTACAAGTTCTGCCTTGGATGCGGAGCTGAGATTTCCCCAAGTGAGGGGGATGGAGTGGGCATGATGAAAACCATGATGGCCGATGCGGGCAGCGCACCCACAGGGCTACCTGGCGTTCCAAGCACGGCACCTGTTGGACCACCACCTGGTGTTGGTCTTCCAACTTCGGCGAATGTTGCACCGATGGGGCAGCCCATGGCGCAGCCACCAATGGCGCAACCACCAATGGCACAGCCGCCAATGGGACAGCCGATGTCACAACCACCAATGGCACAGCCGCCAATGGGGCAACCGCCAATGCCAATGGGGCAGCCACCAATGGCGCAGCCGCCGATGGCACAACCGCCGATGGCGCAACCGCCGATGGCACAACCGCCGATGGCTGCCAGTGGTCCGCTTAAGTGCACTCAGTGCCAAGCAGATATTCCACCCAACTTTAAGTTCTGTGGCGTTTGTGGCACCCCAATTCAGGAAGCTCCAGCACCGGCACCAATGACGCCAGCGCCGGCTCCAGGCCTGCAAGCAACGATGACGCTTATCCGTCCCGACGGTAGCGAAGGTGGCGTGCACACGCTTCAAGCCGGGACCAACAAGCTTGGTCGCAGCCATGGCGAGATTTTTGAAAGCGATGGCTATCTCTCTCCAAGCCATGCCGAGCTCATTCTCAATAGCTCGGGACTGCATCGCATCAACGATTGCGACAGCCTCAACGGCGTCTTCGTTCGCATGACCGAAGAAGAAGAGCTCACTCCTGGGCAAATCATCCGCATCGGCCAAGAGCTTCTTCGATTTGATCTGATCGATGCTCCTGCGCCAATCGCCGATGGCACCGAAGTCATGGGAAGCCCAAATCCAGGCTACTGGGGATGCATCACCGTCATCATCGGCGACGACGTCACAGGAGCGGCCTATCCGCTACTCGGTGACAGCATCACCATGGGGCGCGAGCATGGCGACATTAACTTTCCAGACGATGGCTATGTTTCTGGAATGCACGCTCGCTTGGTCACTCGCAACAACCGCGTCTACCTCTCGGATATGGGCTCGTCAAACGGCACATTCATGAAGGTGGCAAAGGGGCGCGACCTTCCGAACAACTCGTACGTCCTTCTTGGACAACAGCTATTTCGACTTACGGTCAGCTAGCGAGCTCCCTGCGTAGTTAACTGCGCAGGGAGTTAAGCAGATAGCGACAAACGCAAAACGGGGCAAGCCA